>Ga0222713_10002802_pt1 | contig 18299 bp, 15 predicted proteins | sample C33_649DmetaG_FD_165061 | JGI IMG/M metagenome (GOLD analysis project Ga0222713, IMG submission 165061) | Estuarine water microbial communities from San Francisco Bay, California, United States - C33_649D | ecosystem: Environmental > Aquatic > Marine > Unclassified | place: USA: California...
TGCGATTTCATTGACTAGGACTAGTTGTTTGATGGCATCTTTACTTGTCCTTATCCCACCCGCAGGTTTCACTCCGATTTGAATTCCCGTTCGGTCAAAGAAATCACGGACTGCCTGCAACATGATAAGAACAACGGGTGCAGTAGCTGCCGGAGTGACTTTCCCAGTACTGGTCTTGATGAAATCTGCTCCGGCTATCATCGCAAGGTAAGAGGCACGTCGAACATTGTCGTAAGTGACTAGTTCTCCCGTCTCAAGTATCACCTTGAGGTGAGCCCGACCACCGCACTCTTTCTTGATTGCGACAATTTCATCAAAGACACTCTTGTAATATCCGGAGAGAAAGGCGCCACGATCAATCACCATATCAATCTCACTCGCACCAGCTTCAATCGCATCCCTAGTATCTCGGAGCTTGACTTCCATCGACGCTCTGCCTGAAGGAAAGGCAGTTGATACTGCCGCGACAGGAATTTCCTTAGCACCTATGGCGTCGAGGTGAGATCGAGCAATCCCGACCATATCGTTGTAGACACATACTGCGCCGACGTGAGGAACGCCCAAGTCGGTTGGGTCAGGTCGATGTGCTTTATTGCAAAGGGAACGAACTTTTCCCTCGGTATCTGCGCCTTCCAAAGTGGTGAGATCGACCATCGAGATTGCCATGTCGATCGCCCACGACTTACTTTCTTTCTTGATGCTTCGAGTCGCGAGTTCAGCAGCACGAGCTTCCACGCCAACTTGATCGACTCCAGGGAGAGTCTTGAGGAAAAGCTCGAGTGAGCGATCATCTGAGATACCAAAATCCGTTGCGAGGTCAGAAGATGAAGTGCGACCTTGATTCATTTCTACCTTTCGCAAAACCTTGGCCATGTTTAGGGCCGTCTCATTACCCTAACCGAGCAGGGTGAGAATCATTCCATTGACTGCTTCGCCGACCTCATCCACCGCTCGCTCCGCGAGATTTCGTTCTCCTATTGCTTCGAGATAGCACTTGAGTTTCGCTTCAGTCCCACTCGGGCGAATGATCAATCGAACTATGAGCGCCTCTTGCTCGAGCCAGAGGCGTAGACCTTCGGTAGGTGGCAGAGCAGAGGAAGGGGATGCGAGATCGTCGATACTGCGCAGATTAAAGCCCGCGATCTCACCGACTGAACCACTCTTGAAATATTCGATCGCACGCGCAATGACTGTCATATCACTCAAACGAATTGAGATCTGCTTAGTGGCATGAAAACCATAATGTCGCCAAATCTCATCAAGATATTCGATGAGATTTGATCCTGACTCTTTTAGTGAAGCAGCAAGGTCGGTTATGAGAAGACCGGCACTGATTCCATCCTTGTCATTGACTGAGGAAGGATCGACTGCATAACCAAGTGCCTCCTCGTAGCCGAAGGCGAGCCCTTTGACTTTTGCTAACCACTTGAATCCAGTGAGTGTCTCTGTAAATGCGACCTTGTGATGGCTCGCAATCTTGGCAAGGATCGATGACGAGACTATTGAGTTAGCAAGTACTGCTTTCGCTCTCGTCTCCGGGCTGAGGTTTGAAGCGATGTATTCACCTAAAATCGCTCCAACCTCATCACCGCGAAGCACTCGCCAATCGGATGACACCTCACTATCTTTGACTGCGATCGCACATCGATCCGCATCAGGATCATTCGCTACAACGAGATCGGCATCGAAATTTCGTGCTGTTTCGAGTGCGAGATCCATCGCACCTTTCTCCTCGGGATTCGGGAATGCGACGGTAGGAAAGTCGGGATCAGGATGGGCTTGAGCATCGACAAGAATCGGTTCTGCAAGTCCTGCAGCATGAAAGACTGATCTAAAGGTTTCGGTCCCTACGCCATGCATCGCGGTATAAACAACTTTGATATCTCTTGGTTTTGAGACCAAACGCGCTGTTGCATGTACATACCGTCGGATCACCGCTTCATCGAGAGTCGTCCAAAGACGGTTTCGTGAAAGAGCCTTAACGGATTCGATCGATTTGATCTCGTTGAAGATTGCCTTATCTGTGGGGGAGATTATCTGGGAACCATCAAAATCTATGCCATCCACATTTCCACCAAGATAGACCTTGTAACCATTATCGGATGCTGGATTATGGCTAGCTGTAACCATGACTCCGACATCGATTGCTAAGTCACGAAGTGCGAAAGCCAGGATTGGGGTTGGCAATGGCCTTGGCAAGATGAAGACATCAAATCCTGCTCCGCTGAAAATCTCAGCGCTATCTTCTGCGAATCTTTCCGAGCCATGTCTGCTATCGCGACCGATGATCACTGATTTCAGAGAATGTGACTTCATGAAGCGAGAGATCCCTGCAGCTGCCCGACTCACGACCGCTCGATTCATCTGAGATGGACCCGGCCCCATCCGACCACGTAGTCCCGCAGTGCCGAATTCAAGAAGTCCTTGGAAGCAAATCCTTAACGCTGATTCATCTCCACTCTCTAGCATCGATTCAAGTTCAGCGGCGCTTTGCGGATCTGGGTCATCGTCGATCCATCTGCGTACTTCGGCAACGAGTGCGGGATCAATGGCCATCTTCACTCTTCATCCAAAGTTGGCCTTGCACGAAGTTGATCGACATATTCGGTCGGAGCGCCTGCGATCTCGGCAGAGTCAGCCATGATTCGAAGATAACGATAACTAGGAAAGCCTCCTTCGTAGGAGTTGAGGACATAAAACCAACAGAGTTCGCTACCTGAAAGGGTCTCAACCCTCAGCTTGACCTTTGAATAAAGGCCAAGTTCGGCACCTTCCCATTGATCAAGGGCTGATTCATCTTCACGAGTGAGGTCGTAGATCGCGACGAAGACATCTGAAGTTGGATCTTCGACGATTGTCGCTACAGATCCTTCCCAGCCAATCTCAAAGCCACCGAAAGTTATCCGCCAGCCGCGAAGCCAACCATGACCGCGATGAGGTGAATGTGGCGCGCGAAGACGCATCTGGTCTGGATCAAGATTAGATCCGTAGGCGCCATAAAGAGTCATCGCTCACTCTATTCAGAGTTCGTCGATGATTGCTAGCACTGTGCCAGTTGTGACGGTCTCGCCGATAGCAAGCGAAAGAGATGAAATCTTCCCCGCCCTGTGAGCGGTAAGCGGTTGCTCCATTTTCATAGCCTCTAGGACGAATAAGAGGGCCCCAACTTCGACTACGTCACCCTCCTTTACCTCAATCTTCACGACGGTGCCTTGCATCGGCGAATGGACTGCGCCTCCCTTTGCTCCCGCGAATGATGAGCTTTGGATGTTTCTCTTTCTCGCTCGTCGCGGTGCCTCTTGGTGAATCGTCACATCAAATCTCTTGTCATCAACCTCGATCACAAGTTGTTCGCTCATAGTGGAATCACCTCGCTGATTCGCAATACCTTCAAATGGCTTGATCTCATTTTTGAATTCACTTTCAATGTAACTGGTATAGACCTTGAAATCTCTCGTGAAGCTTGAATCTCGCAGAATCGCTCGATGGAACGGCAGTGCTGTGGCCATACCTCCGACATTGAATTCATCAAGTGCTCGCTTGGCGCGTTCGATTGCCTCATCTCGTGTGGAACCGGTGACAATAAGTTTGGCGAGAAGTGAGTCAAAGTTTCCACCTATTTCATCCCCGGCACCGAATCCGGCATCGATTCGAATTCCGGGGCCGCTTGGAACTTCCCATTCAGTTATGACGCCAGGTGCCGGCAGGAATGAGCGCCCTGGATCCTCGCCATTGATTCGAAATTCGATGGAGTGGCCTCGAATCTCTGGATCTTTTGAGGAGATTTTCTCTCCCATGGCGATTCGAAATTGTTCACGTACAAGATCCAGACCAGTGACTTCTTCGCTGACTGGATGTTCTACTTGAAGTCGAGTGTTGACCTCAAGAAATGAAATCGTCCCATCACTTCCTACCAAGAATTCACATGTGCCTGCTCCTACATAGCTCGCTTCTTTTATGAGGGCCTTACTCGATGAGTAGAGCGTTTCGATCTGGTCTTTGGAAAGAAATGGGGCGGGTGCTTCTTCGACGAGCTTTTGGTGTCGACGTTGCAGTGAGCAATCTCGTGTGCTGACTACGATGACATTGCCATGGGTATCTGCGAGTACTTGTGTTTCCACATGGCGTGGTTTGTCGAGATAGCGTTCTACAAAGCATTCACCGCGTCCAAAACCAGAAATTGCCTCTCGAGTCGCTGATTCAAATAACTGAGGGATCTCCTCCAAGGTCCGTGCGACTTTCAACCCTCGTCCGCCACCACCGAATGCAGCCTTTATCGCTACGGGAAGCCCATGCTCTTTGGCGAAGGCAACAACATCTTCTGCTCGTGCGACTGGGTCTGTCGTTCCAGCGACCAGTGGAGCGCCAACCTTTGCTGCAATTTTTCGTGCCGAGACTTTGTCGCCAAGAGCCTCAATCGCTTTCGGGGGTGGTCCAATCCAAATCAAACCTGCATCGATGACTGCTGATGCGAAATTCGCATTCTCTGAAAGAAATCCGTATCCCGGGTGAATCGCATCCGCACCAACTTTGAGTGCTAGTGCGATGATTTTCTTGCCATCGAGATAACTCTCCGTTGCGGTGACGCCACCAAGTGCGTAAGCCTCATCTGCTGAGCGAACATGCAAGGAATCTCGATCGCCATCTGAATAAATGGCAATAGAAGTTAGTCCATGGTCTCGGCAAGCCCTTGCGACGCGAATAGCGATCTCGCCTCGATTAGCGATGAGTAGTCGCTTCATTACCTTACGACCTGACATCACGGACTCACCTTCAGCTTTGGGGATGAGAAATCGAACCACTGATAGCCAAGTGAGGCAAATGCCTTTCGTACCAAAGGAAGCGATAAGCCGATGACGTTAGAGGGCTCTCCCTCTAAGGCGTAAATGAATGGCGCGCTCAATCCATCAAGGGTGAATCCACCAGCCACCTGTAAGGGTTCTTCGGTCTCGACATAAGATGCAATTTCGTCATCGCTCATATCGGTGAAATGAACAGTGGTAGAGGCAAGATCAGAGATCTCAATTCCTCGCGCAGTGTCGATGATGCAATGTCCGGTATGAAGAATCCCAGACTTGCCACGTATCTGCTTGCAGCGAGCGATTGCGTTCTCTTTTGTCTCTGGCTTGCCGAGCGATCGCCCCTCGAATTCAAAAGTGGAATCACATCCGATCACGATTGCGCCCAGTCCAGTTGGATTCGATTCTTGGACGACTTTTGCGACGGTATGGGCTTTGACGATTGCTAATGCCAGAACCAGTTCGCTGGGTGATAGTTCTGCATATTCATCGAGCTCCTCATCAACGCCACTGACTATCACTTCATGATTTAAGCCAACCGATTCGAGAAGGCGACGACGTGAAGGCGAGGCTGAGGCAAGGATTAGTCGAGGTCGCGCGATGGTATTGGTGCTACTTGTCATTTGCTCGCTAGCGCTCGAACTCTCGAAGGCGAGTGGCGCCATACTTCGACCTTGGAGTGCTCTCATCTTCTTGGGACTTATTCAAGTGGTGGTGCACTGCTGCTTCGATCACTGCTCGCTCAAGATCGGAAGGTTCGGGAGAAATCTCAATCCTAGGAGAAGTTGCTGAGTGATTTTGATGTGGCTCAGCTGGTTTATGAAGAGACATGAGGATTTAGAGTGGAATGTTTCCATGCTTCTTATCGGGTAAGCGATCACTCTTATTGCGAAGCGCTCGTAAGGCTTTAGTTATCTCTACGCGAGTTTGGTGTGGCTCGATGACGCTATCAACGTAACCGCGCTCGGCAGCGATATAGGGGTTCGCGAGAGTATCTTCATATTGTGTTATCAATTCCTTGCGGAGCGCCTCAGGATCCTTCGCGTCAGCAAGTTCTTTGCGATAAAGGATATTTACTGCGCCTTGCGCTCCCATCACTGCGATCTGTGCGGTCGGCCATGCGAAATTCATATCTGCACCGAGGTGCTTAGAGCCCATCACATCGTATGCACCGCCATAAGCCTTTCGGGTGATCACGGTGATAAGTGGAACTGTCGCCTCGCCGTAGGCGTAGAGGAGTTTGGCACCGCGGCGGATGATGCCATTCCACTCTTGTGAGGTGCCAGGAAGAAATCCGGGTACATCGACGAGCGTGATTACCGGAATGGAGAATGCATCACAAGTTCGAACGAATCGAGCTGCCTTTTCGCTTGCATCGATATCAAGAGTGCCAGCCAACTGCATTGGTTGATTTGCGACGATTCCTACGGGGGCTCCTTCAATGCGGCCAAAGCCAACCACGATATTCGGCGCAAAGAGGGCGTGAATCTCCAGGAATTCACTTTCGTCTACAACCGCATCAATCACTTTCTTTATGTCATAAGGCTGATTCGATGAATCAGGAATCAAAGCATCAAGCGCCAGATCCTGCTCCGAGAAGTCCTCAATCGATTTGATTGCTCGGTAATGTGGGGCATCATCAAGATTGTTCGATGGAAGATAATCCAGTAACGCTTTGACGTAATCAATGGCATCAGATTCGTCTTCAGCGAGGTAGTGAGAATTTCCAGTCTTGGCAGAGTGGGTGTGAGCTCCACCTAGTTCTTCGAATCCAACCTCTTCACCGGTCACGGTCTTGATTACTTCAGGTCCAGTGATAAACATATGCGAGCTCTCATTGACCATGATTGTGAAATCGGTCAGGGCTGGGGAGTAGACAGCGCCACCGGCACACGGCCCCATGATCAGAGAGATCTGTGGAATGACTCCAGAGAGACGGACATTGCGACGGAAGATCTCCCCGTACATTCCGAGCGAGACCACGCCTTCCTGAATTCGCGCGCCCCCGGAATCATTTATTCCGATAAGTGGCACGCCCGCCTTAAGAGCGAAATCTTGAATCTTGACCATCTTCTGGCCATATACCTCGCCGAGTGAACCGCCCATAACAGTGAAATCTTGGGAGAAGATGGCGACAGTTCGTCCATCAATCGTGCCGTATCCAGTGACTACGCCATCGCCATATGGTCGATCGGCTTCCATCCCGAAATTAGTCGAGCGATGTCGCGCGAACTCATCGATCTCTGTGAAAGAACCGGCATCAAGCAACATCTCAATTCGCTCTCGAGCCGTTTTCTTACCCTTGGCATGTTGCTTCTCGACAGCTCTAGCTGAACCAGCGTGGACCGCCTCATCTAGGCGCGCTTTGAGATCTTCGATCTTGCCTCGAGTGGTGTGAATATCGAGTGAATGGCTCTTCTCGGTTGACGGGTCAGAGTCGTGACGGGTCATAGCCATACGCTACCGCGCCATGGATTCGCTACCTTGCGACAGTGAACGGAAAACATCTTCTTGAGCGCGATCGATTCGCGAATTCGAGATACATCACACCCGAAACTGCAAGGTACTGGCGAGTAGAGCTTATGGATGAGGTGGTCAGTACCCAGCAGGAATTTTCGGAGCGACTTCAATCCGACGATGCGAATCGCGTTGTCGTTGCCGAGTATCAAAGTCATGGTCGCGGACGATTTGATCGAAAGTTTGAGAGTGCGCGCTCACTAGGACTCACATTCTCACTCGGATTGTTTCCATCACGCCAGCGCAAAGAATGGAGCTGGATACCACTCCTTATTGGCTCAGCAATCGCCGATTCGCTCAATAATCATCTCTTCTCCGCAAAAGTCATTTCGACAAAGTGGCCGAATGACATCGTAGACGGAACGGGTAAAAAATTTGGCGGAATTCTCGTTGAGTTAAGAGGCGAAGGGTTAGTGGTTGGGATTGGAATCAATGTCTGCGAGAGAGCAGAAGAGTTAGCGGCACCGCATGCTATTTCTCTGGCGATGGTCTCACCTCCAGTGAAGATGGGTGAGATTTCGCGCGAGGATGTTCTTGCGATGATTCTCGATGGCATTCGTCAGCGATATGAGTATTGGCTCAAGCACGGCGCGGATGAGAGAGAACTTTCTCAATACCGGGGGAGCTCGCTGACTTTGAAGGATGAAGTGAAGCGAGAAGTCAGATGCGAGCTTCCAGGTGGAAGAGTCATTGAGGGGCGAGTGATAGACATCAAAGCCGATGGAGTTCTACTTGTGCAGGATGATTCTGCAGTGCATGAGATTCATGTAGGTGACGTGATCCACCTACGTTGAACGGATTTTTCAATCAGGCCTTAGGGAAGACCCAGACTCGATAACTCCAGAACCGAAAGATAGTTCCTAGTCCAATCCCAATCACATTCGCCGCGATGTTATCCGCTAACGCTGACTGGAACCCAAGGATGTAGCGTGAGATGTAGAGGACAGCTGCGCTAATCAATATTCCTATTCCGTTGATGATGAAGAAGAGTGCGATTTCGCGGGACATCGCTCGGCGTGGTCGGTCTTTCCAAGTCCAAAATCGATTTCCGAAGTATGCAACGAGTATCGAGACGAAACCTGCGAGAAGCGAGCCTGTGACGGGACGGTCATCCAACGGTGAGATCGGGAAATGAACGAGAAGATTGAAGAGACCCAGATTTGCGATGTATGCGATTGCTCCGACACTTCCGAATTTCATCAATTCCACTCGCGCAGCGATGATTCGTCGCAACATGAAAGAAGCATAAGTGATTGGCTAAAGACCGACGCGTAACCTCTGCGTTGTGGGCCCAGTCATCTGTGCTATAGGTAGGGCAGAGAATCATGCCCTATTGCGTTTTCATGCCAACGCCCTAGGAGTCGGTTACATCGCACTGGATGGCGAAGATGCACGATTGATCATCAATGGAAAGTTGAAGTTACATTCGATAATCCAAGAGGTATTCCCTGATTATGATCGCCATAGGCCTCCGATATTGACCACAATTGATTCCTCCACGCGACCAGAGAGTATGAGATCTTTGATTGCGACAAGTCAGAAGACGTTTCAACTCCCACTCTCACTGCAAGGCAATCTTGATCTTCTAGAGACTTATGAGTCGCCGCAGTCGCCGAGATCTTTTGAGGAGCTAGAGCAGCTAAAGCAGTTAGAGGAATTTGATTCACGATATGCAATAACCGTAGTTCGCTCACCGCATGGTCAAATCTCTCTCTGGCCCGTCATCGAGATCTCCCATGATGGTGCGTTAACGCCAGTTGATGAGGTGAGAAGTACGCCGGCCCTGGATTCCCTCTTACAAGAAGTTCAATCCTTTGCGGTTGAAAGGAAATTGGTGGGTGCACTCACCTTTGTTGCCTCTAAAGATGGGGCGATCTTGCTTCGCGAGTGGGGATTGACTCCTCTTTCGCTCTGGAGTGAGCACGCATGTCATACAACAGTCGCGGAGCAGTTAGTTCGCGCCTTCGTTGACTTACCGCTTGGTCAGACGCAGATAATCACCGAGAACGAGCGTTACCTGGAGGAAGTGGTTGATCTTATTGAGCACTCGAGAACTCTTTCGGAGAGATTGGGGAAAGAAAGAAGGAACTTAGCGGAGCTCCTTGATGACCCGACAAGGCCCTTCCTTCATCTCTTCGCGCGCAATCCGAAATTGAAGGTGAGTTATGAGGACCAAGCGCGGCATAGAGTAAAGATTGCGGTTTATGCCGATAGCGAAGCGAAAGCACAAGAAGAACTGGAGCATGCAAAGGATTTCATGGCGGGATTTGATCTATAGCGCTAGCGGAATCCAGGTACAGCCACATTCTGGATGTCTCTGCCACTGTCGGTAACGACCTGGAGATTCTGGAGTGAAGTCATCTGGTCCAGAAAGAATCCACTCTCGAGCCAGAAGAGGATGATCCTTACGTCGCTCAGGAAAATCTATCCATCGCATTACGGCATCTGCCGCGATAGTCGCAGTTTGGTGGGAGGCGATAATCGGTGCAGACTCGATGGAGTTGAGCATACGGATTTGTCTGACTTGTTCTTGCCAGAATGAATTCTCATATTGATTGAGTTCAAAGCAACGAAGACATGGACTCTCGCCTGGGATCACAAAAGGACCAACGGAGACTATTCCTTGCTGGTATCCAGGAAGAATCAGAAATGGGCGATCTTCTGAGATCAATCTTTGATGGTGATCCACTCGCGGGTAGCCGACAGAGATGACCAGATCAGCATCGATTGTGCGCTGGCGATAAGGACTCGATGAGATCTCATCTGCCTGATCCAACCTCGGGATGATTGCGCTTCGCTTCTCGATCTCATCGAAGCGATCGCCCTTCACTGCCCCAATATCAGTTGGATTCAGAATTCCAGCCCCAAGATCGATATCTTCGATCTGTTCATCTAGTGAGCGACCTTCGTTATCGCAACTTAACTGCACTCGACCGATTCCAGAACCAAGAAGAAGTGAAGCAAGAAGTGTGGCAGTCCGGTTATGTCCGATGATCTCAATACGAGTGCTAGCGCGAAGCTCCATCGAGGCGTTATGGGGGAGTGCGTTCACTTCGACGTCTCGTCGAGTTGCATATTTCTCTCGAGAAGATTTCCCAGGTACTGGGAGAAAATGAAAGTGAAGAAGTTTTTCTTGATGCAGTTTCTCTAGGAGTCGAAAGAGCTTCTCGGGATCGAGCGAGAGTGGATTTGCGATCGAACGAAGACTGCGCTTGCCATTGATTGCTCGTAATGCGGGAAAGAGAGAGATTCGATCTGAATCTTGGTTGAGACCGTAGAAATGTAAGAATCGAGTTATCTCAATGCCACTTCGAATTCCACCAACCCAGATCCGTTCACCAAGGCGCCGCTGGCCCATAGCGATCACTTCGACTCCGTTAGCGAGAGCGGGGTACCAATCGAGTCGACTCGTCTCGTTTGTGATGGAACCGAGTTCTATCCGCTTAGACCAAAGTTGAAGTGATCCCGTGCGATCTCGATGAGCGACCATTGCCTCTTCTTCCTACCTTTTCCTACCTTTTAGCCCCGGCTTATAGATGGCTTATATATGAAGGGGCCAGGGGTAAATGCGCTGGGGACGAATGAGCAAAGGTAAAGGACCACTCCGATCGATTACGGAGTGGTCCTTTAGTTGTGAATACTCGAGCTTGCTAGGACCCGTTCACGCCAGTGAGTAAGGCACTAGCGAATCAGGAACGAGCGGATATTTTGAATCAGGCTTTGCCGAGGATGCGGTTCACCTTGGTGCCGCAGACGGGGCAGATGCCCTGTGCCATACGACGGCCTGAATCAGAGACCTTGACGGTCCCTTCGAACTGGCGCTTCTCCTTGCACTTAACGCAGTAGGCCTCGCCTTTGTAGCTCTCGGTCATCTCTACTTCCTTCCCTTCATCGCCTTGCTTCTTTCGATCTAGGGCGACGTCGCCGGGCGGCGAATACCCTCACCATACCCCCGCCTCCCGCGTGAGCGTGGGATTTCCAACCCCGAAGACCTCACAAAACCCCCAGGAATCAGATTTCCTTGGTGTCTCTCTGAGGGTTTCTCGGCTTCTGAGCTCGCTATTCGGACTTTCCGGCTTCATATCCCTCGAGGAAGGCCTCAGCCCTAGGACCATCGGGATACCGGGCCAAGAAGCTCTGAAAATCTTCGCCGTGCCCTGAGGTGCGAAGGTGGATCAACTCGTGTACCAAGACATAGTCGAGGACATATTTGGGTGCGCTCGCCAATCGGTCAGAGATTCGAATGGTTCGATCGATCGTGGTGCACGAACCCCAACGCTCGTTCATGGTTCGCCAACCAATTGAAAGGGGTCGTTCGGAGATTTCCGGCAGATATTCGAGCATCAACTCATCTGCCCGTGCTTCAAGGTCAGCCTCACTCCGTCGCGATCGCTTCTCGTTGGCGATCACTTTGCCAACCATCTCAGGGATTAACTCGGATATCTGGGCTCGCGTGGTTCGAAACGGGACGCTTATGACAATGGAGCCGTTTTCGCGGTAGGCCGCTATGTGCCGTTTGCGCCTTTTGCTCCTTATGACGCGAACCGGAATGTCGTGGACTGTGGTGAAGAATGAGTCTGACTCCGATCCTCGAGGTGATCGACTCTTCTTCTGCCCTGGGCGTGGTGTTAGGACGGCATCTCGCATGTCGGCGAGGGTAGGTTCGAAGAGAGATTCTTGGATGAAGTTATCCACGCATTTAGGTGGCATTCCCGTCATCCACAACTCCTTTGCGAGGATGGGTGAGCAATGGTGAAGTTACTCAACGCTTTGCGAAAGTATGACACCGCTCCTAGTTGAAACCCCTCCGACATCTCCGACATCCAACAAAACATGACCTGAAGTTGAGATTTAAGGTTTTCGGGCGTGTCGGCAAACTTTCCTTGATTGCCTTTTGGGCATTGCTGTCCTAGTTTGTGCCCACGAAGTCCTCGGAAAACAGTTCATTATCTGCAAGGGGAAGGCAGATAGCGAACAGCGCCCGGGGACTTCGCTATTTAGCAACGAGCATCTTCTCTGTAGATCTTTGACGGACTTTTCTCAGGCAACCTGGGTATAACTTGATTAAAGCGAGGACAAATCGTCAGGTGCGCTACGCCCTTTAAGAAAACCTTCAGGATCGGAAATCTCACTTGGAATCGGAAGGGCATAGGCCTCTTCCCAGAGTCGATCACGATCTTGTTGTGAGACTAACTCAGAGATTCGTCGCCAGAAAGCTATGCACTCGCGAATAGTTCGTGGCGATACCTCGAGCCCGACAAGTGATGCGAAGAGTTGTTGAGTAGGCGATTGTGTGGCGCGCCTTCTCTGTTGTGTCTCTTGTAGTTTCGATAGAGATGCAAGGCGATTTCCGGCGGCTGCAACCACAACGAGATCAATCCAGCCTTCGATCAAAGCAAGAATCATCTCTAGCCGCGCAAGTGAATCTTTCTGTTTTTCAGTCGCCTCAGGTGTGAAGATTCCTTCGGCAATGGCATTTTGCATAGAGGCTGGGTCATTGAGATCAATCTCGCCCCTCGAGAGGGCATCTTCAGTTCGTCGTTGCATTGAATCAATATCAATACTTATTCCGCTGCCGTAATTTCCAACGAGTGAGCGCATGTATTGAGCAAGCCATGGAGTTGCAGCAAAGAGCCTGGAGGCGGCACTCTCTCGAAGGGCAAGGAAAATCTCAATTTCGCGCTGATCTATCCCGAGCCCTTCACCCCAAGCCCTTACATTCTCTGGAATCAAGAAGGGAGTGTGATCATCCGACAGTGGAAGGGCTGCATCGTGAGCACTTGTGACAGTAGCGGCGAAGTTTCCGATAGACCTACCGAGCTGAGTGCGGATCATTGTCCCCATGAAAGCAGACATCATCTTCGAGGGATCGAAGAGTTTCGCATTGCTACCCAACTCACTCGCAATCTCTGGATTATTTGTGATTGAGTCCATGACAGTTGACATGGACTTTCCAATTCCTTCTACCAGAGGAGTTGAGAATGACTGCCAACCATCAATTGAAAAGTTGATCCATTCACTTCTACTGCGCGCAGCTTTATTTACTGGAGATTCACTACTCGCTCGAGGCAGTGATGTCACCTCATCGACCCAGATTTCAGCGACTTCGAGTGCTCCAGCCATAGAATCATTATCGAAGTTGCCGACCGGTAGTTCACCGTGTGAAGCAAGAGTCCTTCTGGAGATATCGCGGATAGCGGCGATCGGGAGATTAAATGGTGTGCCCCCTCCGGCAAGCATCCCCTGTGCCATCGCGGTCAATGAATTCAGTTGATCTTTGACTTGATCGGGTAAATCCGGGGTTTGAATACCCATGTTCTTCAGTGTTTCAAAAACTTGATTGATATCGAACTGGAATGCAGGCTGCTCGGCTTCTTTCCCTGTGTCATCACTGTCAGAGGATTTTTCGGGATTTGAAGAGTCCTCAGGTTCATCCGATGACTTCGGGCGAAAGCCAAAATCATCCGCCATCATCGACTCCTCACGTCTTCCTCACTCAAACCTCAAGTTAGTCCCCAAGGGTGATGTGGCAGATTACCTCTTCCAACCTCGCCCTGCGCAGGAGTATTCCCATCCCATAGCCTTCGGTTATGGCGCTTATGCTTTTCTCGAATCTGGCCGGAGTCCTTTGGGGCGCTACTTCCATTAATCCACTTTTGATCAACCTAGCTACCGAAGAGAATCGACCACTCTCAGCTTTCGTCTGGTGGCTGATACCGCTCTTTGCATTTATCGGTTCAGTCGGATACGTAATTTGGGTATCGAGATTCAAATCTCGATACGAGAATCAAACTAACCGTTCGGTTGATAGGTTTCAAAAATTCCAGAACTCATTTGACGACAAAGGGCGCTGATGCCCCGTTTTTTCTTTGGGAGATTTTTTTATTCGCGGGATCAACTCTCACCATTGCGAACTAGACCTTCGCGGTTTATCTCCTTTCTTCTAGCCTCTGCCCTTCTCCTGGCTGCGCTCTTACCGCTTCCTTATGTGATCTTCGAACCGGGAGATCCAGAGAACGTTTTGGGATCAATGATCACCGTCCCTGAGGAATTCGCATCGAAGGACAAGGGTAATTCCAAAGCAGGAGGAAAACTCTTTCTCACCACTGTCTATGTGACCACACCAAAATCAAAAGTTTTCGGATTCGAAATCCTCAAGGCTTGGCTTGATGGTGATGAAACAGTCTTACCTCGAGACTCGGTCTATCCCGAGAATCAGCCAGCAAGTGAGATCAAGAAGCAAGAGAGTCAAGAGATGACTAGCTCACAAGAAAACGCGATCTTCAACGCGCTTTCCTATCTTGGCTATGAAGTTCCGTCCAGGGCGAAAATAGTGGATGTCTTGAAGCAGTCGGATGCTCATGATCTTGTCAAAGAAGATGACTTGATCATTGAGATTGATGGAAGAGAAGTTGACCGGGTTGAGCAAATAGTCGACGTAGTAAGACAGAAAAACCCCGGGGATTCAGTCTCCCTTCTCATCGAGCGAGCGGGCAAGCGCATATCGATTCCCAAGGTCACTCTGATGGAAAATTCGCTTGGTGCCGCTATCGGAATATTCCTGACCACAACCTTTGACTTTCCAATTGATGTGAAGATTCGAATCAAGGACACAGGTGGTCCGAGCGCTGGATTGATATTCACTCTTGGTGTGATCGAGAAGATGACTGAAGAAGACCTGGTTCGTGGTCGCAAGATCGCCGGAACCGGAACGATAAATGCAAATGGCGAGGTAGGCGCAATCGGTGGAATTGAGAGCAAGATGATTGGTGCGCGACGAGATGGAGCAACCATCTTCCTTGCACCTCTAGACAATTGCGGCGAGATCCGTCACATTCCGAAAGGGTTGCAAGTCATTCCTGTGAAGTCGCTCAAAGAAGCAATCTCTGCCCTGCGGTCAAAGGATCCAGCCTCGCTCGAGGGATGCCAGACTTCTGGGTAGCAACTCTCTTTACTTTGGCTAGGGTTTACCCATGACATTCGGAGACTTTTCCAATAGTGGGTTCAACAATCCCTTCAAAGGTTTTGGAAATCGAGCGGGAAAAGGGAGAAGGCGCCCCGGACCTTTCGCGCTAACACTCATAGCCCTCGGTGTTATCGCAACAATCTTGGTCTCCCTCAGTGGCTTCTACACGGACTATCTCTGGTTCAAGTCCGTAGATTTCACAAATGTCTGGTCGACAATCCTTCTTACCAAAGCCTCACTCTTCTTCATCTTCGGATTGCTAACCTCGTTAATTCTCGTCACCAATATCGTCATTGCATATCGAAACCGCCCGATCTATGTTCCACTAACAGTCGAGGCAGATAACCTCGAGCGCTATCGCGCGCAGATTGACCCAATCAAGCGATGGATCACGATAGGTGCCTCACTTGTCTTCTTCTATTTCGCTGGATCGTCTGCGACGAGTCTCTGGCAGGACTGGCTGCTCTTTAGAAATGGTGGCGAGTTTGGATCAAAGGATCCGCAATTTGGCTTGGACATCTCTTTCTTTGTCTTCAAGTTGCCGCTCTATCAAGCACTGATCGGGTGGGCAGTCTCCACACTCATTCTTACTCTCATCGCAACTGTCGTAGTCCATTACCTCTATGGCGGGATTCGCCCTCAAGTCCGAGAGGATCGCACCACAGTCGCAGCGCGCGTCCAACTCTCAGTCCTTCTTGGATTTTTTGTCCTGCTCAAGGCCGTTGCGTATTGGTTTGACCGTTATGCACTCTCGCTCAAAGAGAGTCGACTCATCACAGGCCTTACCTTCACTGATGTCAATGCAGTCCTTCCCGCAAAGGCGATCCTTGCTGGGATCGCAGTCATCTGTGCGCTTCTCTTCTTCGCAAACATTGTCCGTCGCTCGTGGGTTCTTCCCGCGGCGGGCACCGCACTTCTACTCGTCTCATCGCTTCTCATCTCAGGTATCTACCCGGCCTTGATCCAACAATTTCAAGTTCGCCCCTCCGAGTCCTCCAAAGAAGCGCCGTTCATCCAGCGCAATATCGAATCAACCAAAGCCGCATATGGTTTGACTGATCTTGAGTTCAAGGACTACAACGCGACAATTCAGACCAGCGCAGGTCAGCTTTCAGATGACAAATCTACGATCAACAACATTCGACTGATGGATCCGAATGTCCTATCAGCGACATTCCGCCAACTCCAACAGATCAAGCCTTATTACACATTCTCATCTTCGCTCGATATCGATCGCTACACACTCAATGGTGTTCAGCGTGATGCGGTAGTGGCAGTACGCGAGCTCAACATCCTCGGCAACCCACAACGAAACTGGATCAATGATCACCTGGTCTATACCCACGGGTTCGGATTCGTTGCTGCATACGGAAATTCGCGTGACGCAGATGGAAAACCTAACTTCATCCTTGGCGATATCCCACCGACCAAGGGCCTCGGCGACTTTCAGCCACGCATTTATTTCGGTGAGAATGTTCCGGAATATTCAATAGTTGGTAGCACCAGTACTGAGGGCATTGAGTTCGACTATCCAGACGACAAGTCACCAAATGGCCAGGCCAACTACACCTATACCGGCAGTGGTGGCGTACCTGTCGGTTCGATCTTCAGTCGATTGCTCTTTGCTATCAACTATCAAGAACAGCGCATCTTGCTTTCAAACTTGATCCGACCTGACTCAAAGATCCTTTACAACCGAAATCCTCGTGAGCGAGTTCAGAAAGTCGCGCCTTGGTTAACCCTCGATGGCGATCCTTATCCTGCAGTGATTGACGGCAAAGTTGTCTGGCTCCTTGATGGTTACACCACGAGTGCTGGATTCCCTTATTCGCGCCGAAGCACACTTGCGACCGCTGCGACAGATGACTTCACCCAGACCTCGCTTTTCGCCACAAGTGGAAGCCAGCGAGTTAATTACATCCGAAACTCTGTGAAAGCGACCGTCGATGCGTATGACGGAACGGTAACGCTCTACGCATGGGATGAGAAAGATCCAGTTCTCAGTGCCTGGAGTAAGGCATTTGATGGCACTGTGAAGCCTCGCTCAGCGATGAGTGAATCACTGGTGAGCCATGTCCGATATCCAGAAGATATGTTCAGAGTGCAACGAGAGATTCTCTCTGAGTACCATGTAGGCACCGCCAGTGCTTTCTACAGCGGCCAGGATTTCTGGCGTATCCCGAGAGATCCATCAACGCTAGGTGCTAATGCCGGAGCTCAACCTCCTTATTACTACACGATGGCACTTCCGGGCGAAGCAAAGCCGACATTCAAGATCTCGACGCCTTTCGTCCCACGAGGAGGGCGTGAAAACTTAAGCGCATTTGCAGTTGTTGGCTCAGATCCGGGCGAGGGTTATGGCAAGTGGACTGTTCTTACTCTGCCTAGATCAACCAACGTGGCAGGTCCATCACAAGTTGCATCAAACTTCGAGGCGAAGCCAGAGGTCGCGCTAGAACTTTCACTCTTGCGTCAAGGGGGAGCAAACGTTGTCCTTGGAAATCTATTGACTCTGCCTGTTGGTGGCGGACTTCTCTATGTCCAGCCCGTATATGTTCAAGCGACAGCTAATACGGCTGCTTATCCACTCCTTCAAAAGGTATTGGTCTCATTCGGTGATCAAATCGGATTCGCAGATACTGTCGCAGGTGCACTAGATCAAGTATTCGGTGGTAACTCCGGAGGCGATTTAGGGACAGGAACTTCTTCGCAAGGAAGTGGAACATCCGGAGGAACTGCGACTGGCACTGGCAGTACAAGCACTGGAAATGCCGCGCTTGATGCGGCGCTTAGAAGTGCACAACAAGCGCTCCGTGATGCTGATGCAGCTCTCAAAGCGGGAGATTTCACCGCTTATGGAAAGGCACAAGCGCGCCTCAAGTCTGCGATTGAAGCTGCGATTTCAGCGCAACGACGTTAACCGCTACTATCCGCAGTACCGACGCGGGGTGGAGCAGCTCGGTAGCTCGCTGGGCTCATAACCCAGAGGTCGTAGGTTCAAATCCTGCCCCCGCTAC
>Ga0222713_10002805_pt1 | contig 18289 bp, 25 predicted proteins | sample C33_649DmetaG_FD_165061 | JGI IMG/M metagenome (GOLD analysis project Ga0222713, IMG submission 165061) | Estuarine water microbial communities from San Francisco Bay, California, United States - C33_649D | ecosystem: Environmental > Aquatic > Marine > Unclassified | place: USA: California...
AAACAGCGATTACCGACATAGGACCTTCCGTCAAATTCATGCTCACGGGTGAAGGTGAACGCAGACTTGCCAGGGACTGTAAGGTCTACGGGGAGATGGATGGTTCACTGGTTTTGCACGAGCTCTACCAGGATATCGACATGGAAGATTTTTTGATGATGTTTCCGGAGACTGCCAAGATGTCGGTTATACAGGAGGATCTTGACGCGGTTCTGTGTTTTTCAAAGCGAACCCTAGAGTATCCATTCCCCTACGAATTGTTCGTTCCGGAGGAATATAATTTTTTATAACATATTTCAGGAGAAATGCGGAAATTGTTGTCGTCAGGGGGTGACGAACTCGTGAATGACGATACTGGCTATACGCTGCTTTCATTATTCCTCGTGAATTTGGCTACAACAGTTGGATATCTGTTTAAACCAAAGGATTGGGTTATACCAAAACCTGCCGTTGTAACCAATGTCTTGTTTTGTCTTTTCCTTTTCTTGAATGCGCTAGGGCTGATGGGGTCGGGGTTCAAGATGCTTGGAAAAGAGAGTTCCGAAAAGATGTTTGATGTTTCGGACAATCCGGTCAGCGATCTCATGATCGGTATTCTTGCTACCGTGCTGGTTCAGTCGTCGTCTACGACCACTTCAATCATCGTGGGCATGGTGGGTGCCAATGAATTGTCCGTGACCAACGCCATCTACATGGTCATGGGTGCTAACATAGGGACTTCGGTCACCAACACCATTATTTCGCTGGCTCACATGACAGACGACGAAGAGTATGAACGTGCGTTTTCCGCCGCAACCATCCACGATCTATTCAACTACCTCTCGGTATTGGTTCTCTTCCCTCTTGAATGGGCATTCCACCCACTGCAGTTGATGACCGGAGAGATGGTCAAGGATGTTGTGGAATGTACGGGTGACTGTGAGGAATGGGAAGGTCCTATCAAGAGATACATAACGCCATTCGCAAGTGGTCTCATGGGAGTCTTTGAAGATGACTGGGGTCTGGACGAAAAAGATACGGGATGGCTGAGCATCGGTCTTTCGATTGTGATGACATTCAATGTCCTTTTCATGATTTCCAAGAGCATGTCCCATGTGATGGAAGGAAAGCCCACAGAACTCCTGCAAAAGTCACTGGACTTCAACAACTACCTGACTATTCTGATGGGAATGGGATTTACCATTTTGGTTCAATCTTCGTCTATCACCACCTCGGTGCTTACTCCATTGTGTGCCACGGACATGGTGAAGTTGGAACAGATGTTTCCGCTGACTGTGGGTGCCAATCTTGGAACGACCGTGACGGGTCTGCTTGCATCCACCACGGCAGCCTCGAACGCCAAGTCGGCGCTGCAGGTTGCCCTCTGTCACACATTCTTCAACGTTTTTGGGACTATCATCTGGTATGTTCCTCCACCGTTGCGAAAATTACCCATGTGGGGCGCCAAGAAGTTGGGTGAACTTGCTAAGGAATACAAGTATTTCCCAATCGCCTACATAGGCACGGCGTTCGTAGGTTTTCCATTGGCTGTCTATGGCATAAGCATGGCTATCTAAAAAAGTGCTATAGTTCTGTGTTTAAAGAAAAATATCTAAAAATATCTAGATGGATGCGTATCAATTTCTCAAAGTCCATTACGATGCTTTTCACCTGTTCCTCAAGCAGGAGTGTGAAAAACATGGTATCGACATAAAGTTCCGTGATGACTTTTTGACCGACGTCGAACACGTGAGTCCGATTGATGGGTGGTGTTCCAACTTTCACGGAAAGGGCTGCGAGAGTGGTCGTTTTCATCTCATTGTGGACCGAGGCTGGAAAAAAATTGATTTTGTGGACGAGGTCGAAATGATGGGGACGATCCGCGCGGGGTTTCAGACCTGGACGTTCAAGTATCACTATGTGGAATGCTTGAACTCTGTACTGGAAACAAACGCACCTTTGATGGATAATAACAAACGTGAATTTGTTCTCTTCTTAAACAAAATAATCTATGAAGAAATAAAATGAGCGGAGCCTTGTTCAACCTGTGGGTGGTCCCGACCCGTCACAAGGAACTCTCGCAGCGGTACAATACGACCATGCCCATCCACGTGCCCATCTCGAGGGCAATTTCGGAAGACAAGATTTCCACACTGACGGAAATGATTCCAAAGAGGACCATCATCAAAAGCTGTGGCGATAAACTGAAATTGATGATGAACACGGACTATGAATATGCATTGGGTTACGACTGCAAGGTATTTGACTACCAATCTGTTCTGGTGATGTACGAAATCATGAGTGAAATTAGTCCTATCGATATACCCACGATGTTTCCCGAACTTGCGCCCGTCGATGAAGATTTAGAGGCTATTCTCTGTCTTTCGAGAAGGTCGCTTGAGTATCCATTTGGTTGGGAAATCACTGAAGTTTAGCATAGGTCCCGTCAATGTAGTAGACATTCTTGTATCCCAGTGCCGCAATCTTGTTGGCACCAGCCCTTGCGCGCTGCCCAGTGTTGCAGTAGGTCAAGATTCCATCGTCCTTCTTGAACCCCTTTAATCGATCTGCCTCGATCTCATTAATCGGAATGTGGACGGCACCCTTATAGTGTCCAAGGTCCCACTCGAACTTGGTGCGGACATCCACGACGTGCTTGATCTCACCGGACTTGATCATCTTCTTTGCTTGCTTTCCGCTGAGAAGACGGGAACCCGAAAGAGAATAGTAGCGGAGTGCCGCGAATCCGGAATAGAGAACGCTCGCCACCCCGGTCCACAAGTAGAATGTCGCGTCACTCATCATTAATTTTATACATCATTTTAATTATAGACAATGTGGAAGTATGCCAGAAGTTCACTCGGCTACATAGCTTCCGGGATCGCCAGTGGTACCGCGGCTGCCGTATTCCTTTCGTGGGTTCCTTCGTTTCAAGCCAAATTGGTGCACGCGCTTATTCAAGAACCTTCGTTTCCGATGGAGGTTCTTACATCATTTATTGTCTACAAGGTCGTCGGAAATGTGTTCACCGGAATCCGCGTGGGGCTGGTTTCCTACGCCATTGCCCAGACAACGCAGGAAGCTAAGTCGTCGGCTATCATGAAAACCTACTTGATGCCATATGATTACTTTATCAAGAATTCATTTCATGACACGATCGAGTTGATAAACAGCGACGTCGAGACAGTGGTCGAAAGTTTTACGGCAATCACAAATTATACATTGAGATCTATTATTCAAATAAGTTTTACAATCTATCTTTTGAGTAAAAAATCTGTTCAACTTGTGATCGCAACTATGATTTGTAGCATAATACATGTAGGTATACAAAACTTGTTTACAGAAATTGTTCATATGCCAAACATTATACCAATACAAAAACATAAAAAACAACAAGATGACTATATTCGTGATTATATAGAAAAATTAGAAATTTATAGAACTTATCACAAAGAAGAATGGGTATTCGATAAATGGATAGAACATCAAAATACCATTATGCAATATAGAAAAAAACAGTCCTACACATTTGGTTCGTTAGTAGCTTTAAATTTTACTTCAGGCTCGTTGATGGTTGGTTTGTTAATTCTTTATGGAAAAGAACGTGAAACTATTCATGAATTTATAGTGTATGCGCTAACAATATTTCAAATATTTGAACAATCCGTGGATGTTATAAAAGATGTCAAGGGTAAGGAGTTGAAGCGCAATAAGGTTTGTGAATTTCTGGACAAACCGGATAGTGACGAATGGGGATTTTTAATAAACGAAAAGCCGGACATATATATCAAAAATGTCTCGTTCGGGTATCACGAGGACAACAAGATCATATCCAATTTCAATATGAAAATACCCTACGGCAAGCACATTGGATTTCATGGCATGTCTGGTGCCGGTAAGACAACATTACTAAAAATACTAATGGGTCTGTATCAGCCATGGGATGGTGAAATTATGTGGAATGATGTAAGTCTAAAGGATCACGATCGCGAGTGGTTTTACAAATATGGAATCGCCTACGTTCCACAAGACCCGTTGCTGTTCAAGGACGAGCCCATTGTGGATCACTACATCACCGCAGACATTCCGAGGTCGGGACCCATGTCGGGCGGACAGAAGCAGAGGGCTGCACTGGCCTATGCGATCGCAAGGGAACCCTTGGTTTTGTTATTGGACGAACCCACGTGCCACCAAGATCAAGAAAATACCGACAAGATTGTAGATCTTTTGAAAAACTTCAAGGGCACGATCATCGCCATAAGTCACGATCACATCTTTTTAAACAGGTTCTGCGATATTACAAAACAAGTGAAAAGATGATGAACATTCTAATCACTGGAGGTGCTGGATTTATAGGAAGTCACGTCACCAGGAGGTTGGTGACCCACTACCCGGACTACAACTTTGTGGTGATGGACAAGTTAGACTACTGCGCGAGTATGCACAATCTCACGGACGTCATGGAGTGTCGCAACTTCAAATTTCTGATGGGTGACATCACCAACGTGGACTTTGTGAACTACATCATGAAATCTGAGAATATCAATGTGGTGATGCACTTTGCCGCACAGACCCACGTGGACAACAGTTTCGGCAACTCATTCACATTCACTCACAACAACATCTATGGAACCCATGTCCTCTTGGAGAGTGCCAAGAACAATCCGAACCTGAAGCGTTTCATCCACGTGAGCACCGACGAGGTCTACGGAGAGACGCCCGTGGACGCCGAGAGTGGTTACACCGAGGGTCAGATACTGAATCCCACCAACCCCTACAGTGCCACCAAGGCTGCTGCCGAGATGTTGGTCAAGGCCTACGCCCACAGTTACAAGTTGCCGGTCATCATCACCCGCGGCAACAACGTCTACGGTCCTGGTCAGTTTCCGGAGAAATTGATTCCCAAGTTTTGCATGCGAGCCATGCGAGGCGAAAAGTTGCCCGTCCATGGTGAGGGCAAGGCGGTGAGATCCTATCTGTACGTGGATGACGTAGCCGAGGCATTTGATTTCATTCTCCACATGGGCAAGACGGGCGAGACCTATAACATCGGGTCCAAGAAGGAGCGGTCTGTGATGGACGTCGCCGAGGAAATTTGCAATGTATTTGATTTGAATAAGGAAGAGACCATCCAGTTCGTGGAAGATCGTCCCTTCAATGATTGTCGCTACTTCATCGAGGATGCCAAGCTGACCGCCCTTGGATGGTCCGAAAAGACCACGTGGGAGGAGGGGATCAAGAAGACACTCGCATTCTACCGGGACGCCAACGGTTGGTGGAAGAAATCTTTGGTCAATGAAGCCCTAAACAACTAATTTTTATTCAGGTAGCGAAAATGTATAGAACGAGGCATATAGAAAATGTCTGGATTCTCTACTTTGCGCTCTTATGCCAACCATGTGTGTTCTCGTACACAATACGAGTACTACGCTGCCAATACCAATGACGAACATATTCTTGCATTGGCTAGAATTTCGAACGCAAAAGCGTACGGATCTTGGATGGAAAAAATCCACGATGAAGCGCTAGGGCTTGTACACGACCGAAGTGACACACGATGGGACTCGCTCGACCACGTCGGTAAAAAGATCGAGCAGAAAGCCGCAAGATTTGGTGGTGGCGACGGAGACATCAGAAACCCCTTTTGGAACCACCTGAAGCCTGAGCATCCATGGGACTATGCACTGCTTACCTTTTTGAACTTTCAAGAGATAGAGGTCTTCTATCTTTCAAAGGAAGATTGTCGGCGCTATGTGGACGAAGGCCTAATCAAACCACAAGGTCGTGAGATCCGTGACGCGGATGGAAATATAACGGGCTCGGAAGGCGTCATGCCTACTTTGAATTTTGCTCGGAAGTATCTTCGTCGCGTAGCCGTTCTTGGATCAAACCACAGTACTGTGGATTCAACTCTATTCCCACGAAGTCCATTTGCAGTTGCTTTGCCGCCAGACACTCAGAACCAGAACCAGCAAACGGAATAAGGACCTTGCCCTCTTGCTTGCACGACATTAACAATTTCTTGCAAAGTTCAAGTGGTTTTTGAGTAGGATGATCCACGCGTTCCTTCTTTCCAGCTCCTCCGGCGAGTGCTGAAATTTTTATAACGTCCCTGGGAAGTGCTCCCTTTTCATGAACGTTGTAGGTGGTGGACGTTTCACCACTCTGAAATCTACCACCCGTGGACTTCCTCTCTTTGCCGTTTATCTTTTTGTAAGTTTCGGTATATGGTTCCCTTACGTCATCTCTATGAAATACTTTATTCTTTTTCCATAGAACCAGTATGGACTCGTGGGAACGCTGCCAAAAATTAAGCGACGGAACTGTCTTGTTCGTGTAGTGCCACACGAGCCACCTGCGATTTACCTCGCGCGGAACTCTAGCCAATATCAGAGCCAAAGTTTCACTGAACCCATATACGAACATCGTGCCATCATCCTTGAGAACTCTCAGGCATTCCTTTATCCATTCGTCACACCATTCAAGATATTCGTCTTCTTTCTGTTTATCTGACTTATTTCCAAAGTCCTTGCCTATATTGTATGGTGGATCGGCAATCACTGTATGAAATGAATCGTCTTGAAATGACGGCAAAACTTTCATAAGGTCATTACAAATTACTGACATTTCTTACTAACAATGTTTTTATTTCTTTAAAAGTCCAGCCTCGATGGCCAGCGGGCGATCTGGTCCGCGCGAGGTCGGTCCGCCCATCAGGAACGAGTGAACCCTGGCGTACCCCCACTGCTGAGGAGTGGCTCCGGGACGGTGACCGGTCCTCCAGGCGGCCAGTCCCTTATCATATACCTGTTTGATTATATCCAGTGGGACTCCGGTCACCTTTGCCTTGTTTTCAAGTGACTTTGCGCCTGGATAAACCCGGTAAAACTTGATTGTCCACGTGGACGTTTTGGTCTTCATACCGATATCCGTCTTGAATGGCGCGTAGGTCTTCTTTTCAATCTTCTTGACACGGGTCACGACATCCTCCTTGGTCTTTAACCCACGGAAGTACTTGAGGGGCGCTGAACTTTTCAGGTCCTTCAAAACTTTGGTGATTTCTTTGTCGGATAACATCCTATTATACGTTGCGATTTTATCCAGAAAATGTTTTACTTCTTAGTTGTTAGTAACTCGTGATGAGTGAGTGTGGCGCTCCGACCCGTGCGGGGACACCTTGCCGAAAGAAAAAGGCACAAGGAAAGGAGCACTGTCCCCTGCACGTTGACTTGCACGAATGTGCCATATGCCTCAACAATATCACATCAAGGAGTGAGCGAAGTACGCGAACCCTTCCGTGCAATCACAAATTTCACACGGCGTGCATCAATCGCTGGAAGCGACAAGGAAACTACACCTGCCCAGTGTGTCGTAGAGACTTTGACATTCCAGAGTATAACATTACAGTCATTATAGAAGCTCGAAGCACAAGGGAAAGAATGATAACGACCAATCTTCGAAGCAGTCAGATAGTGGGAAGAAATCTCGCAGAGACTTTCGATCTTCCCAGGGACAATGAAATTGAGTACATGACCGAAATTGTAGTCGACGCTGAAAATATGGACGAACTCAGGTCTGCGCTGATGCACGACCTTGGAATTGACTTCAATGAAATAAATATGAGCGTAGATAGTAATAATGGGTCCGAAACTTCTCCCTAGGTCTGGCTATGAGCCAAAATACAGAGGCGAGGAGTGGTCCAGAGACTATATGATTCAAGCCACACACAATTGTTATTCTTACTTTCTGGACGACCTTCGCGTGAATCCCCGTGCAGGTAAGCCACAGCCCGGTCTTTTTGCGATGGGCCCTGGTTATAATAATGCAGTGACATGCAAGTCCGTGAAGAGGCGCGTGCTGGCGGACAACCCAAGCCACGTCATAACGTGGTCCCTGGAAAAGGCGAAGGACAAGTGCCCCAGAGGTCACTACAAGGGATTTCTGGCGGTGAACAGTTGGGGTCAGGACTATCACTTCTACCGCCAAGATTCGGACGGAACTTGGTCGCACAAACCAGGTGGAACGGCGGTGTCCAGAACGGACGCTAGCAGGAAGAGGATCTATAATCCAGTTACCGCCGATCGCATGTACGGAAAGGTGGGTGGAATCGATTATGACAAGCCTTGCACTTTTTTCTGTGTGAGGAAGTCACTCAAGACCGTAAGTTCAGGTAACTTCATCACCCCAACGTCGGTCCTCAAGAATCCAAGAAAAAACCTCAACAACTAGTAGTATGATTAACTTGACCCCACTGAATAGCGTTGATCAGGATCCCATCCCGTCCGCAGAGGTGCGAACGAGTATGATCACTTCCATGCACAAGTCTATTACTCCATTGAACGCCGCTTTCTTTCAGCAGGCGAATCTGGAACGGATCCAGGCGATGCTTAGGTCACAGTTCAAGAATGAAACGGGACTTTCCATCGACCGACAGAATCCGAGGGATGTGATGACATTCATGCGCTACGTGTACATCAACAATGCGACGAACCCCTACGGCAACGTCGTCGCCCAGATTGATCGCATGAATCAGCAAGTAGTGAACAAAATGCTTCCTCAGGTTCGCGAGGGCGTTTCTGCGTACATTCTCTACGTTCGGGATGCCTCCACCAACTACGTTCCGAACTCCTTGCCCGTCAACACCACGTTGGTAGGAAAAAGTAATCCTATCAACAATAACATCGGGATGGGAGGCATGTATTAAATATTTGTCTACAAAGTCTACTTAGTATGATCATAGGATGGAAAAGACATTTCCTATCACAAGTTTCTCAAGAAAGAAGTTGTATAATCGTTCTTGATGAACTCCCAGAAAAGAAAGAGATCCAAAAACGTCATTCCCATAAAGTATGCAAGGCGACATGTCTCAATAGTAAACCATGTACACATAAACCACAAACTGGCCTTGATTTTTGCAAAAGACACTTAAAGATTTATGACCCATAAATCATAAACTATGTTTGTAGACGTACAGCTTGGTGACGGTGTCATTCTCGCCGAAATGATAGACGAGAAGGAAACCTCGGCGTTGGTCAGATGTCTGGAAGAGACTGACAATCAAGGTCACTACTCATTCAGGAATCCTGTCTGGATAAGCAAGGAACATATAATAAATTCATATTCAACAATAAAGGATATAGATTCGCTTGGTTATGAGGACGTAGGAGACAATCTGTATGTTCAAAATGATACGTCGGATGCCGACTATGAACCGGATGACGATGATGTTGATGATGATGATGACGATGTTTCGCTTTGTTCGGACGATTCTTTAAACTAATAGGCCTACGTTGTTATGGTATTACAAAAAATGGATGGAGGTGTACGAGAAATGGCAGTTGCAACTCGAGCATGATGGGGTTTCCGGTTGTGTTTTGTCGCTCGCATAATAACATGAATAAACCGAATTTTTATATACCGTGGCTTATAAAAGGTTACGTGCACGTGAATTATGAACGCGATGCATTTCTATGGTATAGGATAAAAATGTTCATTCGAATCATGTTTCTTGAACTTCAACCGGCCATAACAAACGTAGGCAAAATAGTAAAAACATATTTTGACCGAATAAGATTTCCAAAAAAGAAAAAGAAGATGTGCGTGGTGTGCTATGAAAACAAGAGACCAGTTAGGATAAATTGCAAACACAATCTTTGTGTATCTTGTCTTAATAGTATTGTGTATTTAAACAGTAACTACGCTTTCAAATGCCCTATGTGTTCGAAAGTTTTACTTGGGGGATTATAGAAGATATTTCCAAAGGTTTAAATGAAATATTTCTTTTTTCGTATTTTGTATTATCGTAAGGTGGATTTGCAGGCAAACTCTTTACAAAATAATAAGGTTTGTGTTCCAACTTGGGTTGTACGAATATTTTTCTCCTTACTCGTTCTTCCAAAGGTATTTCTCTTAACTGGTTCATAACGCTTTCGGCTTCATCCCTTGCGTTCTGAACTTTAAAAACTTCCTCTTCTTGTATTTTATCTTTTTCGGTTTGTACTACATCTGTATCTGTCATTACAGTCCGAACCTGAGTCTGAGACTGAGTCTGAGTCTGAGACTGAGTCTGAGTCTGAGACTGTGTCCGAGCCTGAGACTGAGCCTGAGACTGAGACTGAGCCTGAGACTGAGACTGAGACTGTGTCCGAGCCTGAGATTGTGATTGGGCCTGGGCTAGCGTCATTTCAGGAGGACTGGAAGCTTGACGAGCCTTTGCTAATTCTTCCTCTTCCTTTGCCTTTTTGCGGGCTGTGGTTCTCTCTTGTTGTTCCCTCCTTAGTTTTTCCATAATTGACTCTTTTTTGGTTGGAGTCGCTTGGAGTGATTTCATACTTTCTTCTAAATCCTTTTCCTGTTGCAATCGTAGTTTATCATCCTTAATCAAAAGGTCCGGTATATTACCTAGTAGTTTTGTGTGAATCTTTAGTGCATCTAGATATGGGGAATCTATCGATATAGCTTCAATTAATGTAATTGGTTTATTGATTTCAGATCCCAGTTCATGTATTTGTTCCAATAATTCTTTTCTTTGTCTAATCAGTTCTGGATCGGTCAAAGAAGTATTTACCTTGTCGAATTCTTCCAATTTTGCTTCGACTGTATCCAATTTTGTTCCATACATAGTTTGTCTCTTATCATTGATGATTTCGGCATAAGATGAATTTCCTAATTCATTGAGTATGGGACTCACGATCATTCCTACAGCTTCCATTTTTTCTTCATAATCGCGTCTGGTCTTGAACGACAAAAATCCAAACTCGTCATACTCGAGACGTTCGCGGCGGTAAAATAAAAATACCACCAATATGACAAAAATTGTAAAGCCTATTAAATACATCCTGATAATAATGAATAAAAATGTTCTACACAAAATTATGGACGAATCAAACTTTTCACTTTGTCTTTCACACAACCAACGTCCCACACATGGATTGGATGACTTTCAAAGAAGATGTGAGAAGCTGCTTCAAGAAAGAACAATTCAACTTTCTCTTTGACTTCTCGGACGTTAAAGTTGTTCAGGTCGCTACCATCCCTAGACTGATGTGGGAGTTCACGTGGCTGATGCGCGAGTTGAAACCAAAGACCGAGAAACAGGTCATCCGTTCAGCGATAGTGACCAACCCGACATTCTTCACTTTCAAGTTAATCGAGAGTGTCATATGGTTGTACAGGAACGTGAGACCCATCAAGGTCGTCAGGACGTTGCCCGAAGCGTATGATTTTCTTGGGTAATACTAATATGGATCTCCGCGCGGACTCCGAGGTTCACTATCTTTATATCGAAGGGTTATCAAATACATTCACGAGGCAGTTTCAAGAAATTTACCGAAATGTCTACCAGGTGGACCTGGTTTATGCCGAATCAAATGTCCTTACAGCTGGAAAATCTACGGTGTTTGACATTGAAGAGCTTCGTTCACCTTTTACGGACAGTGCTGTAACAGCAGGCTCTGACAGTTCAAGTATTCGTGGTTACTTTGCTACTATTCCACCCAATGGTGTGTCCGTAGGTTCGATTAGGTATTTCCAGGAAAACTCTGATTTCAAATACAGCATCCAGTACAAGAATCCAGTGAGTTTTGATAAGTTCACTATTCGTGTAATGGATAGCGCCGGTAATTTGGGCGTTAGCACAGATAAACACAAGCTTCTCTTGAGGGTCCATATTGGTAATCCCAACATGAGGCCCCAGATGCCCGTGGACTGGCGGGACGAGAACAGACAACTATTTGAGGGCGAATCCATTGGGATGCTTGGAAATTAAGTTTATAGTTTCACCTTTGCGAAATTTGCTATACACTCTTAATACAAATGAATTATCACGTGCATTTTCAAATTGAATTAGTTCTCCATTTAATTTTCTCCATTTCACAGTAAATCTTGAAATCTGCGAAATAGGGTTAGCGAAGTCAGTTCCGCAAGTATAATCTTTTATAGCGTTAAAATATTTGTTTACTCCCGAGTTTACATCCATGGCTATGGGTCCAAAACAATTTCGAGATGCTGTTGTATCATTTAGTTTATTTGCCTGTTCAATCCAAATATTATTCAATTCTTCAATGTCTAAAAATATTTGATCGTCCGTATTTAGATCTACCAATCTATCAGATTTTATGAATGTATTTCCAGAATATAGTAAATTATTAGCATATAAATTGAAATAATCTGATGATGTTGATTGATCTGCTACGGAACTTGAAGTTCTTTCTGCTGTGTCACTGAAACCCATGAGCAATGCGAGGAGACTTGTCGGTTTGAATTTAAAGTCGCCGTCGCTCGTTGGTCTTGCGAATAGGAATTTACCTTCTGATTGAAGGTACGAAACTGTTATGTTTGATTCTTCTGTTATTGCATTTTGAATCTCTAGCGCCAGACCAGCACCAGAATAACGCCCATTTGGTATTGAGAATGTATGAAGATCGTTAGTTGCGATATTGCTGACCTGAACGATGTTGGAACCATCGGTTACATTGTTAATTGCATTCGGTATGGTGGCCTGGACAAGTTCAACCTTTGACACATACCGAATGGGATTAGGCAAAAACATAGTATATGAATTTGAATTAGGATACAGATAGGTGTCTCTTAGACGCGAATCAATAACAAGATAGTCTGTATCCATTTACTAGAGGCGGAGATTAACGTTGAACAGGAACTAACACGATGGGTCTAGGCTTGTTATTTTGAATTGACGTTTTCATTCTTGTGTTGGGTGCAATGTCATCCTTTCGAAACTTGCAAAATATTTTTAGGATGAATGAATTTTGTTCAAGCCCCTGGAAATCAATTAAAAAACCATTACTCTTTCTCCAGCGAACCGTTGTCCGAGACAATGAAGATATTGGTGGATCAAAATCTACTCCGTATATGTAGTCACTTGTCTCTTTAAAATTTTTAACATCACCAGAACTAACGTCCAATGGTATAGGGCCAAAGTTATTTTGTGCACCTGTTGTGCTGAATGTGCTGGCTTGCAGTTTTTGGGCCTGCTGCATACGAACTGTATTCAATTCAGCAATATCCAAAAAAATGTAATTGTCCGCAAAAAGATTCACAAGACGATCTGATTTTATATAGTATAAGCCTGAATATCTTTCATTATTTGCATATAATGTAAATGATGGTGACGTATTTGATTCATCTGGGACATTTACTGCGGTTCTTTCTGTGGCGTCACTGAATCCCATGAGTGTCGCCAAATGAGTAGTTGGTTGTAAATGAAATGCAGGCTGTGTATTTGAACGTATAAAAAGAAACTTACCTTCATCTCGAAGATAAGTAACTTGAACGCCCGAGACTGGATAAATAGCGTTTTGTATTTCAGTAGCAAGCCCTGATGCCGAATAAAATCCACTCGGTATCGAGAATGCATGAAGATCGCTTGTGGTTACATTACTGACCTGTATAATATTAGAACCGTCCACGACATTCTGAATCACGTTCGGGACAGACGCTTGAATCAATTCAACCCTAGTGATATCTTCAATAGGGTTCAAAAGATGCATGGTGTAAGAATTACCAGAAGGATACAGTGTCGTGTCCCTGAGATTCGAGTTGACCACGAGGTAATGTGTCTCCATGTTATTACTATTTAATCAGATTTTACTTGACCTTAAAAAGCGTATTCCATTTATATGGCATCGGTGCCTTGGCTTGTGTCATAATCCAAATAACCAAGTAAATCAGCCACAAGTAACTCGTCACCAAGTTAAATGGCGCAACAATTTCAGAAACGCTGTCCGAGCTAGGTAATACACCCGCACCCATTAACTCTTTTGACTTGCTTATAAGATCATCTGGAGTCAACCCTTTTGTGAATATGGCCACAGAGCTGCCAATCAACATTCCTATATAGGCGGACTGGGTCCACATCCACGGCTCTCTCTTGTTCTTTGCATCCTTTACCAACAAGAAATACACCACAGTAGAAACAATGGATGAAATTAACATATTAAGACCAATGTTCTTGCGCACGGCAAGTGCTGGAATAATCGAGAACAACAGAGTGATTAACCCACCGGCAATAGGTACGTCAAACGCAATTGACATATAGTTTATGAAAAATGAAAGGGCTATGGCAAATACTGGACTGGCGAATTCAAATCCAGTTTCCTTATATGTTTGGGTCAGAATCGCCAGTGCGGCGACAACACCAGCCACCAGACTCGTGATAAATGAAACCTTTTTGTCAAATTTGAATATACTTGTTATGGCATAAAATATCGTAGCGACAATCGCTCCCAATACAGTTGACACACCGCTATCAAAAATCGCCAGTGGAAATGTGAACGCCATCACGAAGAGAAAGAGATCTCTCCAATTTACCCACTGATTTGGAAACCACTCGAGTGGACCAGACTTCAAAGACCACCATCCCAGTTTGGAACCATAACTGGTGAAAGCCATTACAGAAATGGCAAGCACGGTAAGTATTAACGGAGGTGGAGTTACTGACGCAAGCGGGGCAAAGTAAATCGTAGAGACATACCCAACCAAGACACCAATCACAAGACTCGTTATGAATGCAACCTTACGCTCTTCAATATTTTTTGGATTAGCCACAGAAGGGTCTAAATATGATATCCCAAATATTATACAGGACACGGCGAATGCTACAAGAGGCGGAAAGCCAAAGATACCAACCGGAAACGTGAATCCCATTGACATGAGAGCCAAATCTTTCAAGGTCAATAATTTGTTAATTGGATCCTTATCAGACTTCAAAGACCACCATCCCAGTTTGGAACCATAACTGGTGAAATTCATTACAGAAATGGCAAACACGGCAAGTATTAACGGAGGTGGAGTTACTGACGCAAGCGGGCCAAAGTAAATCGTAGAGACATATCCAGCCAAGACACCAATCACAAGACTCGCTATGAATGCAGCCTTACGCTCTTTCTTATTTGTTGGATTAGCCACAGAAGGGTCTAAATGTGCTATTCCGAATATTATACAGGACACAGCGGCTGCTACAAGAGGCGGCAAGCCAAAGATACCAACCGGAAACGTGAATCCCATTGACATGAGAGCCAAATCTTTCCAGGTCAGTATTTTTTCAATTGGATCCTGGCCCATATCTAATATCAGGTACTAAAATATTTCTTTATAATAACCATGAATTGGTATTTGATTCCATATTACATTGCAATATTATCTTATGTATTTTTGTATTTATCAAATAAATACTACAAAGCACCCGCAACCGCCTTGGCGTGGATTTTAGTTGTATCGTCCGCACTTTCTTCACTGTATATATTTGAACCAATTATACAAATAGCTACATTACTTGGGCCATACTTTTCTCCTCCCTTTATTATGTTATCACTTACTTTTGCCTGGCACCTTTATTTCTCGTGGATTTCATTCGCTGCAAAAAGCACGCAAACAAAAATGCTTGAAAATGTCAAAAAAGATTTTTTGAAAAAATTGGACGATGCATTTGGTGAAGCGATCAGGGAATCATGGGAAGCTTTAAAAGGACTTTTTAAAGAACCTTTAGAATATTTATATCAATTTTTGGTTGAAGCTTACATTAGATTTACAAATATACCGAAAATGTTTTGGAATGGATTTTATTATTTATTTTATTTTACTACTAGTTTAGGTGGTTCAATAGACAAAAATTTAATTCCGCCGATCCCTCCTCCAGTGCAGATAGGACGCACCAAAACTGAACTACTCAATGGAAAATTTTGGATGAAAAGGAATGAAAATGATATATACTTTTCTTTGAATAAATTTGAAAATGATAAAGATAATACATTTGTAAGTGAAGAAACATATAATCTTTTTAGGACATGGGTGGGACTTCCAGAAGATGTTGATTTGAAGCAAGTCAGGAAAATTTAATTTTTCTGTGTAAATAATATAATGATTGGATTCATACAATACTTTATTTCAACATGTTTGTTATTATTGTATGCACTTATGAGAAGTGATGCCACATCATTGTTACTATTCATACTATTTTACCTAATAACCAATCTCGTATTTAAAATATTTGGCATAGTACCAAAAGAATTAAATAAATTCTATGCTGGTTTGTCAACATCGTTGGCAGGTCTTATAAAATTAATCACACAAAAATTAATTATTCCAGCAACCAGACTTACAATCGAGTTGATAGATAAAATATTATACTTTCCAAGAACTCTTATTTTAGACCCGATTACTGCATTTATGAATTCTTTTTATAACATTGGTATTTGGTTATTTGATGGCACTGCACAAGATTATGTTGCTATATTTGTATTAAATATAATTGCTTTTATATTATTCCAATTTCAAGGTAATCTTAATTATATATTGAGATTGGGTTTTAAAATAATAGGTATACCCTTTAACGATATAAAAGTTATAAATTTACCGGATAGTTCATTCGTCCTTGATCCTGTAGCTTTATTCGAGGCGTTGAAGAGTATATAAGTTCATTCATCATAAAGATTTTTTCCTATACTATCTTAGATGAATACATTAGCAGAAAAAGCAAAAATAATTGCGAGAATACCAATTATTTTTGTTTGGGATTTCCTAATATCAGTCTGGTTTTATTTAGGAGATTTTTTTTTACAAATTGGATACGGAATTAATAATTTTTTCGCAAGCCTTAATCTAAAATTAGCTAGCTTGTCACTTTTTTTTCAAGGCATTGATACTTACTTCAACGAGTATGGCAAATCTGTAGAAACCTGGTTCAATAACACTATAATGAAATGGATTACAGAAATCATAACTCCAATTGCAACTGTTTCTCTCGGTATGGTATTCGACATGTTAAAGGCTGTAGTGTATAAATTATTATCACTACCAGGTGACATGATTAAAACTAATATAAAAAGAGCGTTTGGTGGGACCGCTGCCTATAATACAGCGAATAGGTTAACATTTGGCGCAATTGGCGGGGCCGTAAATTCATTAGTGGGATTGATAAACTTACCACTAAATGGTATAAAAGCTATAATCGATTAATTTGCATTTTAAGGCTTCCACGCGAGGAACCACGGCAGGATCAACATCCCCAATGCCAAGATCACGAGGTCAATCTTAAGCACCTTGTTCTTGATATCGGGACACCAGTTCTTGTACTTCTGGATCTGCTCGCTGTCCCTGGGCTTTGCCCACCAGTAGAAGAGCGCCAGGTAGGTAGGTCCGAGGTTCCGCTGGCACTGATACCAGTGATCGTACCAAGCAAGCACTATATAGGGAAAGTACAAAAGACCCAAAAGCACCCACTTGTTCTTCGGCGGAAGATACCAGTATCCACCCGCCAACGCCAACGTGAACCAGATGCACTTCCAGTTCGCCACGGGCTGCGTCTTGTCACATTCCTTGTGATCGTGTTCTGCCATTTATAATACAACCATATAATAATATGCTCATCCAAGGCAAAATACCAGAGTCATACGAAATGACTATTCTTCGCGACCACTACAAGAGCAACGGGAAAACCACGGACCATGCGTGGATCGATGAAATCAAAGATCCTAATATAAAAAATGCAATTGACACGCTCAGAAAATCCCCCATCATCCGCGAAACCATACTGAAAAACTATCCAGGTTGGTCCATACGACCCGTCCCGTCCACTGATGAAGTGTTCATCAGCGTGTCCCCAGTCGACGCCAAGGCGAGTGACCGAGTGCTAGTGGACTGTCACTATGATTCACCTTTGAAGTTAATCGAGGGACCGAGTAGGTTCGTCAGAGTCATTCTGGCACTGAACGATAACTCGACGGTATTCACACAGGTCGGTGACAAGACCAGCAAGCTGACCACCGGTGACTTCAACGTCATCGAATATAACAGGGATTACCACTGTGTCCGTGGAACCATCCCAAGTGACAAGACTCGTCTCATGCTGAAAATACACTTCATTGTGATTCCAAAAGGAACTCCCGAAATTTTCAACAAATGGCTTATATTCATCAATTGGTTGTGGGCCAAAGTTTCACGCATTTTCATGAATTTCTCACGAAGTCCATCTAATCCTCTGGAATATCTGATCGCATATCTTATTCGAATTGTAACATTCATCTATGCAAAGATATGGTATTTCATAGCTCTGTTTATCACTGCATTGTATTTAAAGAAAAGGTTCTATAAGTAAATACCAAAAACATGAATACCTTAGTTGTTCAGAAGATGCATTCTGATGCTATGTTACCGACCCGGGGCACAGAACTTTCAGCGGGCTACGATCTATATGCCTGCTCGGACTGCGTTGTCCACGAGGACAAAAGGTTCGTGGTCCCCACAGGAATCCGCGTGAAGATTCCAGAGGGATGCTACGGACGCATCGCAAGTC
>Ga0222713_10002806_pt1 | contig 18286 bp, 14 predicted proteins | sample C33_649DmetaG_FD_165061 | JGI IMG/M metagenome (GOLD analysis project Ga0222713, IMG submission 165061) | Estuarine water microbial communities from San Francisco Bay, California, United States - C33_649D | ecosystem: Environmental > Aquatic > Marine > Unclassified | place: USA: California...
GGCGATTACCGCTAGGCGAAAAATGTAACCAAACAACGTTGCACCCATCATGAGGGCATATGAAATACGGGCGGTATAGGACACCATCCAGGCAGCGACTGCAAAGTTCCCCAGCACAAGTGCAACCCCATAAGCACTTGACCATGCACCGTTCACTCCCCAAAACAATGCGCTCAGCCCAATCAAGATGGGGGCCACTATTGAGCCATGCTTAATGATGTCTCGCACAATTGCAGCCTCAGGAGCTGGGCCTTGGTCGTTCATTGAAAGAATTGACACGTATTGAGGATCATCAGTTTTCACTAAGGCTCCTGTCGCGTTGGTGCGCCATCGATTTATTTGACCGTTGTTCTTCTAGTGTCTTCATCCGTCCGTTGTAGGTGTAATACATGCGGATGAAATTGCCAACAAGCGAAAACACCACCAATGCAATAGTGACGAACGGCAATGTTCCCACTTGTGAGTCAATAACCAGTCCTATGACTGTGAACACCAACACGCTCACCGCCATCTCTGGGCCACGACCGAGTGTGTCACTCATGCCAGATTCCAATGCCTTCTTCGGCACGAATTTTTTTGGAAAATTCTTCAACGAAAAGCCCTCGTTTAACGCTTGTGAAACTACGAACAAACTACTTGCCCGCCCTATGCGCAAACAAACCGGTCGTGCGCTTGTGCGCTACTCGGCAGTGGCGTGAGGTCGCCAGCGAGGATGGAACACGGTAAAGGCCCCCAATAACACCGCCGCAGCCAACAATGGCCAGAAATTTGGCCGAGCAGTGGTGAGCGCGGGATACAGCGCAACCGTAGACAGCAACGCCGTCCAGGCCCACATAATTACCACAGCACGGCGCGGACCGTGACCAAGGGCAATCAGGCGGTGATGTAAATGCCCGCGATCAGCCGTCGCGAAACCTTGCCTACTTACCGTGCGTCGCAGAATGGCGAATAACACATCAAAAAATGGCACACCCAAAATGAGCAACGGGATAAACAACGGCGCAATAAAGAAATACGTTTGGCCACTGACACCTTGCAACTGCGGGTCTGCTCGCCCACCAACAACACTCGTCGAAACAGCCATTAACAATCCGAGCACAAGCGCGCCAACATCACCCATGAAAATTCGTGCAGGGTTGAAGTTATATGGCAAGAAACCCAAACAGATTCCAAGCGTGATGATCGCAATGAGTGGACCGATGTTTGGTTGCGCCAACAATCCTTGATCGGCAAGATGCTTGCTGTACACAAAAAATGTTGCTGAAGCAATTGCAACAATTCCTGTTGCTAAACCGTCAAGTCCATCGATCAAGTTGATTGCTTGTGTCATTCCTAATAGCCACATCACGGTGAATAGCGGAATCCAATCGTTAGACAACACGAAGACATCGAGGAATGGAACACGGAAATAAAACATCGTCACGCCAAACCACACCAATACCAATGCAACGACAACAACACCAGTGACCTTCATTGGCGCAGACAAATCTTTAACATCGTCTGCAAAGCCCAACGCTGCAATGAGCAATGCGGCAAGCACTACACCAATCAGCTCGGAGTTACCTGAAATGACGAGTGAAAATCGGTCCATTCGCCACGCAAGCAACAGTGCGGCAACCAATCCTCCGATGAATGCAATACCACCAACATTTGGGGTTGGTACCGGGTGCGCCCGACGTTCATCAGGTTCGGCCATCCATTTTCGTTTGCGTGCAAAACGCTGGACAAGCGGAGTCAAGATCGCTGTTACCATCGCGGCACATAGGCCGACGATCAGATATCCAGAAAGATCAATCACGCACGCTTTGAGTACACAGGGAACTTGGCACACAGGGCCGCAACCTTGGCGCGTACTTCTGATACAACTGCAGGATTGTTGCGGTTGCGCAACGTCTGTGCAATGTATTCAGCTATGAGCACCATCTCTGGCTCTTTCATCCCTTGCGTTGTTACCGATGGTGTTCCAATGCGCACACCACTCGTCACAAATGGGCTGCGTGGATCATTTGGAATGTTGTTTTTGTTCAATGTGATTCCGGCTTCATCCAACACCAATTGTGATTCTTTGCCCGTCAGTTCGGCATCGAAGGGCTGCAAATCGACCACCATCATGTGTGTGTCAGTGCCACCAGAAACCAACCGGAAACCCTGCTTTGACATTGCTTCTGCAAGAGCGGCCGCATTCTTCACAATCTGCTGTGCGTAGTCCTTGAAACTTGGCTGCAATGCCTCATGAAATGCAACTGCTTTGGCAGCAACTGCGTGTTCAAGTGGGCCACCTTGGCTTCCCGGAAACACCGCTTTGTCGATTGCGGCAGCGTGTGCAGCAGTAGTCAAAATGCAACCACCGCGTGGTCCGCGCAGTGTTTTGTGAGTTGTAAACGTCACGACGTCTGCGTACGGAACTGGGTTTGGATGCGCACCACCAGCTACAAGTCCGGCGATGTGTGCAATGTCAAACATCATCAATGCGCCAACTTCATCTGCAATCGCACGGAATGGCTTTGGCTCAAGCCGACGCGGGTACGACGTAGTTCCCGCAACAATCATTTTTGGTTTGTGCTTGATTGCAAGCTCACGAATTTGATCAAAGTCCAAGCGCTCATCTGTTGCACCCACACGGAAGGAATGAAAGTCGTACAAAATTCCTGACGCATTGACGGGCGATCCATGTGTGAGGTGTCCGCCGTGATCAAGACTTAAACCGAGCACGGTGTCTCCAGGCTTTAGCAACCCGAGATACACCGCCATGTTTGCACTCGCACCCGAGTGGGGTTGCACGTTGGCGTGATCTGCACCAAACAATTGCTTGATTCGCTCAATGGCCAACGCCTCAATCTCGTCAACTACTGCATTACCGCCGTAGTAGCGCTTGCCCGGATAACCCTCTGCATATTTATTTGTCAATACCGAACCTGTTGCCTCCATCACGTCGGGTGACGTGAAGTTTTCACTCGCAATCAGTTGCAGTCCTGTTACTTGACGCTCGCGTTCTTTGTCGATCAGTCCAAAAACTTCAGTATCTCGCTGTGATTCAGATGGCCAAGGCATTAGCGCGCTCCTTCTTGTTGTTCGATTTCGGCCAACTGAGCAACTCTGCGCTCATGTCGACCACCCTCAAACGGTGTGTATAAGAACTTTTCAACAATTTGTTCCGCTTGTTCAACGCTGACAACCCGACCGCCCATGCTGAGCACATTTGCGTCGTTATGCGAGCGAGCCATTTCTGCCAAATACAAGTCATTGCACAATGCGGCACGCACTCCATGCACTTTGTTGGCAGCAATCTGTTCGCCTTGACCACTTCCGCCCATCACGATGCCAATTTCTGCTTTGCCATCACGAACATCTCGTGCAACCGCTGCACAAATTGGCGGATAGTCAACACTTTCACTCGAATGTGTTCCGTGATCGACGACCTGATGCCCGGCCTTCGTCAAATATCCAATGAGGTGTTGTTTGAGGTCATAACCCGCATGGTCGGAACCAATTGCGATGACGCGAGAAGTGTGCGAAGTAGTCATTAGATTTCCGCAAGCGAGCATAGGTCACAAGGGCTTTACCCAATAGACACTGTGTAAACACTGAAAACTAGAGTTTGTGCCGTGACCCTCGACCCACGCACCCCTGTCCTCATCGGTCAGGCTCAGGTGAGCCAACACCACGATGATGTGTTCACTGCATTAGGACCAACACAACTGATGGCCGATGCGGTACGTGGCGCAATCGCAGATGCCAGCGTCGCTTCGCTCGGCACGATTGATGCACTGTACGTACTTCGATCGCTATCAAATCGCGAACCAAACCCTGGCCGCAGCGTGGCTCGCCAACTCGGTCTCACTGTCACTACAACTGGCCTCACACCGCACGGGGGCAATCTTCCACAGTCGCTCGTCAATCATGCTGCACTCGCAATTTCCTGCGGCGAGATGAACATGGTGGTGCTGACGGGCGGCGAAGCTTCTCGCTCACGCCGACGCGCTAAACAATCGTCAACGCAACCGTTGTGGATGAATGCGTCATCCGAGTCGTTGGCTGACGACGAACCAGTCACTACTGGCGACGAATTGGTCATGAATCACGAAGCTGAACTAGCGCTCAAGATTGCGCTTCCCATTCAGATTTATCCAATGTTTGAAACTGCACTTCGCGCGGCTGCAGCCCGAAGTGTCTCCGACCATCAACAACTCATCAGCGAACTGTGGTCGCGTTTCAGCAGCGTTGCTGCCAATAATCCACATGCTTGGTCACGCACTGCATACACAGCAGAACAGATCAGAACTGCGTCGCCAACTAACCGCATGATTGGTTTTCCGTACACCAAGCTGATGAACTCAAATAACGACGTTGACATGTCTGCAGCATTGATCCTGTGCTCTGCCGAACGCGCACAATCACTTGGTGTGCCGCGTGACCGATGGGTATTCCCACAAGCGGGAACCGATTGCCATGAACACAACTTCATCTCTCACCGCTGGACGTTCACCGATACACCAGCAATTCGCCTTGGTGGCGAATACCTCCAACAACTCACCGGCTTGGCAGCCAATGACTACGACTTTATTGATTTATATTCGTGCTTTCCTTCTGCCGTTCAGCTTGGCGCTCAATCACTTGGACTCAGTCTCAATCAGCAACTCACCATGACTGGTGGCTTGTCATTTGCAGGTGGGCCCTTCAACAACTATGTGATGCATGCAATTGCCACCACCATGCAAAAGCTGCGCGATACACCGAATTCCACAGGATTTATCTGGGCTAATGGTGGTTATGCAACCAAGCATTCATTTGGTGCATACGCAACCACTCCGCCACCTCGCGGATTTCTGCATTCGTCTCCACAAGCACATGTTGATGCATTGCCAAAACGCGAAGTGGCGACGCAGTTGCAAGCACAGGGGCCAGCAAAACTTGAGGCATACAGCGTGATGCATGGCCGCGATGGCGCTCCAGAAATCGTGAATGCTTCGGTCATTCTTCCCGACTCACGACGGGCATGGGCAACATCAAACGATGCTCAACTGGCAAACGAAATGTGCGAGCGCGAATGGGTTGGCGTTCCCGTGCGCGTAAATGACGCCGGAACCTTGCTGGCATGACCGATACATTTCCTCGCCAATACGCACGAACTCAACGCCTCACACTTGGCGAACCACGAAACATTGTTGCTTCACCAGACGGCAAGCGCGTGTTATTTCTGCGCTCGTCTTCTGGATCAGATTCGATGAACTCGTTGTGGCTGTGCAACGTTGAGCGCAGTACGGAAACATGTATCGCTGATAGTCGCACCCTCATCATTGATTCTCATTCGCGCGACGATTCACCTGAGGAGAAGGCTCGTCGCGAACGAGCTCGTGAAGGCGCTGCTGGAATTGTTTCGTTTTCATGCGATCAAGATGTTCACCATGCAGTCTTTGCTGTAAGCGGGCGATTGTTCATCTGCGACATGCATCATGTGAAAGAAATCGTGATTGCTCAACCAGCTGCAGGGTTGATCTACGACCCGCGCATCAGCCCTGATGGCAAACACATTGCCTATGTGCGAGGAAACAGCCTGTTTGTGTGCGACCAAGCAGGAAACGAACGCTGCCTGGCCGGTGAACCACACAACGATGTTTCGTGGGGTGTCGCCGAATTTGTTGCAGCAGAAGAAATGAACAGACACCGAGGATTTTGGTGGTCACCAACCAGTGATGCACTCGCAATTGAACGAGTAGATAACTCGCCCATCACACTCATCACCATTGCCGACCCTGCGCAACCAAAGGCCAGCCCACAAACACGCCGATACCCATTTGCGGGAACAGATAACGCAAGCACATCCCTGCATCTTGTCGATCTGTTCGGCGCATCGATCCCTGTTGTCTGGAATACGCATGAATATGAATACCTCGCCTCTGTGCAATGGAATTCGTTCGGACTCGTTATTTCTGTGATGTCACGGGATCAACGATTACTCGATATCCGCAAAGTGCAGTGCACCACAGGTGAAACCGAATCGCTGCATGTTGAACGCGATGATCAGTGGGTCGAACTGGTTGCTGGTGGCCCATCACTGATCTCCGAGAGTCAGGTGATGTGGTGCGGTGAAAGAAGCGGAGCACGAGCAGTGCTTGTCAATAACGTCGCCATCACACCTGCACACATTCAGGTTCGCGGCATCATCAGCGCCACATCTGAAGATGTGTGTTTTTCGGGCAACACACTCGACCAACCAACCATGCTTCATGCTTGGAAGGCACACATTGCAACCAACACGCTTACGCAACTCACACAAGGCGATGGAGTCTTCACTGTTTCACTTGGGGGAACCACCACCGTTGTTCGCAGTGCAACCATGCAACAACGTCGCTCACGAACGCTGGTCAATAATCATCACGAACTAACGAATAACGCCGAAGAGCCGCTGCTCAATGTCAACGTTGCATTCCACAGAGTCGGCCCTCGCGGTATCAGCACTGCAATCGTGTTGCCTGAACATCACGATGGTTCACCACTCCCCGTGTTGTTTGATCCATATGGTGGGCCACATGCGCAACGAGTGGTGCATAGCAGCCTGGCCTTTGCAGCGGCACAGTGGTTTGCTAACCAAGGGTTTTGTGTCGTCATTGCCGATGGCAGTGGAACACCTGGGCGTGGCAGCGCATGGGAACGTGAAGTCCACAACGACCTTGCAACATCTGTTCTCAATGACCAAATCGACGTTCTCAATCACCTCGGCGAGATTGCCCCGTGTGCCGACACATCGCGAGTTGCGATTCGCGGCTGGAGCTTCGGTGGCTACCTTGCAGCACTCGCAGTGCTTCGCGCTCCACAACATTTTCATGCTGCAATTGCCGGTGCACCTGTAACTGATTGGCGGTTGTACGACACGTTTTATACCGAGCGATATCTTGGCAACCCCACACTCGACGATGCACCGTATGAAGTTTCGTCGCTGCTACCCGATGCCAAGAAACTCACTCGCCCACTCTTGATCATTCATGGGCTTGCCGATGACAACGTGCTTGCAGCCCATTCGCTCGAGTTGTCGACAGCGCTCCTGCATGCAGGCAAGCCACACGAATTCCTGCCGCTCGTTGGAGTAACGCACATGACGCCGCAAGAAGTTGTTGCCGAAAACCTACTGTTACATCAGCTGAATTTTTTACGCAGAAGCTTGGTGCTGGGCTAACGCAATTCGATCACGACCAGCAAGGTCTTGGCGAATTTCAATATTGACGAGGCCGGCATTCTGCAACAAGTCACGAACATCATTGCCTTGGCGATAACCAATCTCCATAACGATCCAACCACTGTGTGCAAGCCACGTCGGCGCACCACTCACAACGGTACGGATATCTGCAAGGCCATTGTCAGGTGCATACAAAGCAGAGTGTGGTTCCCATGCATGAACATCGCGCGCAACTTCTTCATCATCATCGGCAATGTATGGCGGGTTACACAGTGCAATATCGATGGCACCCTTCAGTGATGCATCTAGCGCCTTCCACCAATCGCCAAGTGCCAGTCGAACACCACCACCTTTTTGTCCAACACCAACCAGGTTTCCGCGCGCAACATCAAGTGCGTCTGCAGATCGGTCCGTGAGCCACACATTGGACTTTCCGAGCGGCAACTCGTGCGTCATGCTGAGCCCGATTACACCGCTTCCCGTACCCAGGTCGACAATGTTGAGCGGTCGATCAATTTCTTTCAATCGTGTATTTGCCAGCGTAAGCGCTATGTCAACCAGCAATTCGGTTTCGGGCCGCGGTATGAGTACTCGTTGATCAATGAACACATCTAAATGTCGAAACGCCCAACGCTTCATCACGTATTGCAATGGTTCGCCTGCCAAGCGGCGGCGCACCATGTCGTGCAGTTGTTTTGCCATTGCAGAAGTAACGAAATCATTTAATGCTGCGCGAAACTCATCGCCATCTACTCCACTTGCGTGCTCACATAGCCAACGTGCTTCGTTTGCATCACCGAGTTGTTCAGTGGTGTGCGAGAGCATCTCGCTCCATGTCACCGCGTCTTCGGGTGTCATGTTGGGATTAGTCGTTTGCGGCGCCAGCCAACTGCTCAATCTGGAACTGCGTTGTGAGCGCATCCACGACTGGGTCAACGTTGCCCGCCAAGAAGTCTTGTAGCTGATACAAAGTGAAGCCAATGCGGTGATCGGTAATGCGGTTTTCTTTGAAGTTGTACGTGCGAATTTTCTCGCCTCGGCCGCCCTTGCCCACCTGGGCTTTACGCTCGGCCGACATCTTCTCGGCCTGCTCTTCTTCACGCTGTTTCAATAATCGCGATCGCAACACGGTCATTGCGCGCAGACGGTTTTGCAACTGCGAACGCTCATCTTGCATGGCCACCACAATTCCTGACGGCTTGTGGGTAATACGGACTGCCGAGTCGGTGGTGTTTACGCCCTGACCACCTGGTCCGCTCGCACGGTACACGTCAATCTGCAAATCCTTTTCGTCTATCGATACATCAACTTCTTCGGCTTCTGGCATCACCATCACGGTTGCCGACGATGTGTGAATACGACCCTGTGCTTCGGTAACTGGCACGCGTTGCACTCGATGAGGGCCTCCCTCAAAACGCATGCGCGTCCACACCGTGTCCCCCTTGAACAGCATGGTCACTTGGTTGATACCACCCATCGGTGACTTATCGAGCGAAAGCACTTCAACCGACCAACCGTTGCGCAGCGCCCACGCGCTGTACATATCGAACAGATCATGTGCGAATAAGTTGGCTTCTTCGCCACCTTCGGCTCCACGGATTTCAACGATGATGTTCTTACCATCGTTTGGATCCGCGGGAAGCAGCAGCACTTTCAGATTGGCTTCAAGTTCGGCAATTCGTGCAACAGCGCTATCAAGTTCGGCCTGCAGTTGTTCGCGCTCTACACCTTTGGCATCGCCCATCAATTCCCGAGCCGCTTCGGCATTGCCTTCCGCATCTTTGTATTCGCGAATACATTGCACGAGCGGTGTTTGCTGCTTGTATCTGCGCGATACATCGCGCAATTTGTTCTGATCGTTTAATACCTCGGGCGTGCCAAGGCTTTCCTCAAGAGCCACATATTCGGCTTCAATCTGAGAGAGACGTTCAAACACGATGCTTAGGCTACGGGCTAATCAACGACGAACTGGGGAAACTTCAACGAAACGCGCTGGATTACGCAATGACTGTGCCAATTTATGTAGCGATGGAGTGACATTGTTTGTATGAGTTGCAATGAATAGTTCCGCATTGGGCGCGGCACGCAAGCGTGCATCTGCGCCAAACGCCACTACGTCCACATCAATTGATGCTGTGCACGCGACAACCACTGGGGTGCCATTTGCCAATGTTCCTAACGCAACGCACGGCATCTCGTCTTTTACATTCATTCGTCTTACCGGTGGTTCGATGGGTTGAAGGTGTGCTGCGCCAATAAACTCAGGCGAAGCAACAATTCGATGACGAAGCAATCGCTCTGGTGCCAGACGATTTAATGGGTGTGGTACCGACCCCTCAGTGCGATGATCGCGAACGATGCCCGCAACACGAGCAAGCGACTCAACTGTTGCATCTCGGCCGTGCACCAACTGAAATGTTTCACGATCGTGTGCGCCAACGCCTATTTCAAGCCGTGCACCGTCGCCAGCATCGTCATTCACCACGCGACACACTTCAAGACCCAACACTTCTCCAGTGAGCAATCCGTGCTCGCGAACAACATCTGCGCCAGATGCTTCAATCATGAGTGCAAATTGCTCGTGTGTATCGGGAACTTTGGTTGACGGTAATGGCCCTGTTGCTGTTGCACGAGTTACGCGACCATTTGCGACATCCCAAATGGAAATGTCGGAATCAAACAGTTGCGCACGACGCGCAAGTACGTCTGCATCGCTTTCGGTCAAAACATTGAGCGAGACAATTTCGTTCTTGCCTGCCCATAACAACGCCGGGCTTAATGCACGAGCATGTTGTTCCGCAACATAAATCCAACCAATCGACCCCTGCAATGCGGCGTAACCAAAAGGAAATTCAACCGACTCAAATGAAGCCGTATCGGCGCCGCATTGCGACGCCGCCATGCGCAGGCGTGCGTCAGACACTTATGCGGTTGGCTGCTTAGCGATTTCGTTCAAGAAGTCGTCGTTGTTCTTAAATGTCTTCAAGCGATCGATCAACAACTCAAGACCTGGCGCAGCGTTTCCATCTGCAGCAAGTCCGCTCAACACGCGACGCAACTTCCACACCATCTGCAATTGCTTCCGTTCGAAAAGCAACTCTTCATGTCGCGTGCTCGATGCATCAACATCGATTGCTGGGTAGATACGACGCTCTGCAACTTTGCGGTCGAGGCGAAGTTCCATGTTGCCGGTTCCTTTGAATTCTTCAAAGATGGCATCGTCCATGCGACTATTAGTTTCCACAAGCGCAGTAGCCAAAATGGTCAAACTGCCGCCTTCCTCTACGTTGCGTGCAGCACCGAAGAACTTCTTTGGTGGATACAACGCACCAGCATCAATACCACCCGACATGATTCGTCCGGTTGCAGGAGCAGCCAAGTTATACGCACGTGACAAACGCGTAATTCCGTCCAAAATGATGACGACGTCTTCACCCATTTCCACCATGCGCTTCGCCTTCTCAATGGTGAGTTCTGCAATATGCGTGTGCTCTTCCGAAGGACGGTCGAATGTTGATGCAATGACTTCGCCCTTTACTGTGCGACGCATGTCAGTTACTTCTTCAGGACGCTCGTCAATCAGCAACACGATCAGTTTCACTTCTGGGTGATTCTTTTCAATGCTGGTTGCAATGGTCTTCATGACGGTTGTCTTTCCAGCCTTCGGAGGCGACACGATGATTCCACGTTGCCCCTTGCCAATTGGCGCAATGAGGTCGATAATTCGTGCGGTCATATTGTTTGGATCTGCTGCGTTTTCTAGACCCAACTTCGAGTCAGGGAACAACGGAGTGAGGTCTTCAAAACGAGGACGATTCTTCACCTTGTCGGCAGCAACGTTGTTGATCGTTTCCACATCGAGCATTGCCGGATTCTTCTCGTTACGACCTGCAGGCTTTGACATTCCTGAGACATGGTCACCTTTTCGCAAACCATACTGGCGAGTTAGACGAACCGAAATGTACGAGTCCTCGCGGCTTGGCAAGTAACCATTGACGCGCAGGAAGCCGTAACCCTCATCGCGCAAGTCCACATAGCCCGACACCTTTACTGGCTCGGTGCTGATTGGCTCATTGCTCTCTGGCTCGAATGTTTCGTAACGATCGTTGCCCTGTGGGCCTTCGTCGCGCGGACCTTTGCCACGGCGGCGACGGTTGCGATTGCGATTGCGATTGTTGTCAAACCCGCCACCATCAGTGCGATTGTTATCGCGGTCGCCTCGATCATTGTTGTTGCGATTGTTGTTATGACGATTGCTATTGCGATCGCCACGATCATTGTTGTTGCGATTGACATTGCGATCGCCACGATCTTGCTCACTTGCACGTCGTGCATCTGGCGCAACAGGAGTGCCTTCGTGTTCGGCTAATTCAATTTCCCAATCAGCAAGCGGCTCGCCATCGGCGCCAAGAACGGGGCCAGCGGTTGCAGGCGATTTCGCGGATGACTTTTCAGCCTTCGGCGCGTCTTCCTTTTTTGCTGGCTTCGGCGCAACTTCGGCTGGCTTCGTCTGCTCAAGGATCATCTCGATCAGTTCGGCTTTTTTGGCACGGGATGCCGACTTCACGCCAAGTGCGCCGGCAATTGCTACAAGTTGTTCGCGGTCTTTTGCTTCAAGTGCTGATTGTTCAAGGGCTCCACTGGCCACGAGGTCCTACTTTCAGGTTTAACGGGCGTTCACGTAAAGGTGAGTTGCCCTAACAACCGCAACTGCGTTACGCGAAACCCAAAATTTCGAGACGCTGAGTGCGGGGGCTGTGCTCGGGATTCCGAGACGTCTATAACCATAGCCCTTCGTTGGGCAACTGGCAACTTGCAGAACAATTCTCGTTAGTGGCACGAGGCGACAAAAGCCTCAACTGCTTGCAGATCATTTGGCAAGTTGATGATGCGTTCCTGACGGTCGAATAAGTCAGCAACATGATCGGGCAACGCAGGATGCACCCCAGTTGCCTGTTTCACTGCATTAGGGAACTTGGCCGGGTGTGCAGTCGCGAGCGTGATTGTAGGTACACCGGGTTCGGCACATGCCTCTGCCGATGCAATACCGATGGCCGTGTGTGGGTCGACCAATATTCCACTTTCGTTGTGAATGCTCTTCATCATTGCGAGAGTCTCTTCGTCACTTGCTCGATGTGCACGGAACGTTGGTTCGATCCATCGCGCGAATTGATCGGGCTTAACCGACAGGTTGCCGTTTTGACGGAACATGCTTAACTGCTCGGTCGTTGCAGCACCGTCACGATTGTTCATTTCAAACAACAAGCGCTCGAAGTTTGAAGAAATCTGAATATCCATACTTGGGCTGAGCGTTGGCACCACGGGCAACATATCCATGCTGTGCGTTTCAAAGAAGCGAGTCAATATGTCGTTGCTATTCGAACCGACAATGAGTTTTTCGATTTCGGCACCCATTTGCTTGGCAATCCAGCCAGCAAGAACATTGCCAAAGTTTCCTGTTGGCACGCTGAACGATGCCGAGCGACCGAGAGTTTCGAGCGCAGTGAAGTAATACACCGTCTGTGCCATCACACGTGCCCAGTTAATGGAGTTGACTGCTGACAAGTTGTTCGCTTCGCGGAATGGAACATCGTTGAACATTGCCTTCACTAAGTCTTGGCAATCATCAAAAGTTCCGTCGATAGCAACCGTGTGCACATTTGACGAAGTGATGGTGGTCATTTGCCTGCGCTGTACATCACTAACACGACCATGCGGATACAAAATAACGATGTCAACGTTCTTGCAGCCTTTTACGCCATCAATGGCTGCACTACCTGTGTCGCCACTGGTTGCTCCAACAATCATCACCCGTTGGTTGCGTTGCGTTAGGACATAATCAAACAGCTGCCCAATCAATTGCAGCGCAACATCTTTAAACGCAAGCGTGGGCCCATGAAACAACTCGAGGAGGTAATGCTCTGGCGCAATTTGCACCAGCGGCACTACAGCAGGATCACGAAAGGTGGAGTATGCGGTCTTGCACAGTTGCGCAAATACGTCTTGTGGAATCTCGCCTTCCACATATGGCGCCATTAATGAAGCAGCCTTTTCGGAGTAAGTCGCGCCAGCCATCTTGGGTTGCGACGGCCATGTTTGTGGCACGTAAAGACCGCCATCCGTTGCCAGGCCAGCAAGCAATGCATCGCAAAAGCCAAGCTCTGGTGCGCGACCGCGCGTGGAGACATACCGCATAGTTACTACAGGTTAGTTAGTCGGCAATCACGCGTAGAAGTGCGCCAACATGCATCACCACATCGAGTGTCTTCAACTCGGCGAGGCAAGTCTGAACTGCAGCCTCATTCGCATTATGTGTGAGGAAGACCAGGCGTGCTCCATTGCCGATTCCATCCTGTTCGGCTGCCCGAATACTCACATTGTTGCGGGCAAAAACACCCGTTACGGAGTGCAATACGCCAGGTTTGTCGGCCACTTCAAGCGGAATCAAATACTCACATGATGTATCGGCCATGCGCTTTAACCGTGGAGCACTGAGCACACCAAGTGTTGCGTGGGCACCTTTATTGAGGTTGATAGACGCATCAATCACGTCGCCAAGCACCGAGCTTGCGGTTGGGTCGCCGCCTGCACCGCGGCCGTAAAACATCAATGAACCCGATGCTTCTCCATCGACAACAACGGCGTTGAAACTGTCGCGCACGGATGCAAGTGGGTGATGCATAGGAACCATCGCGGGATGTACGCGAACCGAGATCTCATCTTGTGCTTTATCGTGTTCGGCAATTGCAAGCAGCTTCACCGCATAACCAAGACGACGAGCAATAGCAATATCGGCAGGAGAAATCTTGCTGATCCCCTCGCTAAATACATCGCTCGCCACCACATTGCATCCAAATGCGATGCTGGCGATGATCGATACTTTTGCTGCTGCGTCCAATCCCTCAACATCTGCAGTTGGGTCGGCTTCGGCATAACCGAGTGCTTGAGCACCAGCGAGTGCGTCGGCGTAGCTCTGACCCTCTTCACTCATCTTTGTGAGGATGTAATTTGTTGTGCCATTAACAATGCCGAGAATGCGCTTGATAGGTTCGCCACGCAAACTTTCGCGCAATGGGCGTATGAGTGGAATGCCACCACACACCGCTGCTTCAAACAACAAGTCAATACCTGCATCATCGGCTGCAGCAAATAGCTCGGCACCATGATGCGCAAGAAGCGCCTTATTTGCCGTGACCACTGGCTTGCCATTTTTTAGTGCAGCAAGAATCAGTTTACGAGGGAGTTCTACCCCTCCCATTAACTCGACAACCAAGTCAACCGTTGGGTCGTTAACGACAAACTCGGCATCGGTAGTCATGACATCGGAAGCAACCGAGCCTGAATGCGCTGCAGTGTTTCGAACAGCAACACGTGCAACTTCGAGGCGAACACCGCTACGCGCCGCGATCGTGTCGGACTGTAGTTTCACTAAGCGCACAAATGCGGCGCCAACGGTTCCGTGTCCAATGACTCCTAGGCGTACGAGGTGTTCCGTCATACCCTTCACGCTATTGGCTATTGGCTCACATCCAATCGGACCAAGTCCTCGTATGTTTCGCGTCGCACAACAAGTCGTGCATTGCCATTACGCACAAATACCACTGGTGGACGCGTCACTTTGTTGTAGTTGGAACCCATTGAGTGCCCATATGCACCAGTAACTGGAGTTGCAACTAAGTCGCCAACTTTTAGGCCTTCAGGCACCATTGCTTCATTAATCAACACGTCGCCGCTTTCGCAGTGTTTGCCCACCAAACGAATCGGTTGCGTGCGATCTGCGCTGGCATTTGCTGGCATGAACAACTCGTATCCGCTTCCGTACATCACGGGTCGTGGATTGTCGCTCATTCCACCATCAACCGACACATAGGTGCGCACACCCGGAATGGGCTTTACTGTTCCCACTTCGTACAGGGTGACAGCTGCCGAAGCGACAATTGAACGTCCTGGCTCGACAAATACTTGCGTTGGTTTACGCAGTTGTTCGGCAGCCGAAATTAGATGAGTTGACCACTCGGTAATTGATGACGCTTGCTCGCTTTCGACATAGGCAACACCTAAGCCACCACCAAACGTAAGTTGTTCAACTTCTAATTCGTTCGCTAAATCAACCATGATTTTTGCTGCGTGAGCAAAGTTTTCGACTGCAAACACATTCGATCCAATGTGACAGTGCACGCCAACGAAACTGACCGACTTTGCATTGCGCGCGCGCTCGGCAGCGCGATGCGCATCACCATTCCCCAAATTGAATCCAAACTTCGAGTCGTTTTGACCCGTCGAGATGTATTCATGTGTGTGCACAGAAACACCCGGGGTGATGCGCAACTGCACTCTCGGCACTGGCAGGCCTTCGGCGTGCAGTGCATCCAAGCGATCAAGTTCGTCAAAACTGTCGACAACAATGTGATGCACTTCGGCATTGATCGCCATGCGCAGTTCGTCCATGCTCTTGTTATTGCCATGCATCACGCAACTGCTTCCGGGCACGCCCGCTTGAAGCGCTATAAACAGTTCGCCACCCGTTGCAACGTCGAGCATTAACCCTTCGTCATATGCCAACTTTGCCATTGCAGTGCAAAAGAATGCCTTCGTTGCATAGATCACTCGGTTTTGACCAAAGGCCTTAACAGCTTCATGGCATCGTGCGCGCAAATGATCTTCGTCGTAAACAAACACAGGTGTGCCAAACGTGCCAGCAACCTCTACAAGTGAGCAACCTCCAACACTCATCACACCTTGTGCATTAATGACTGCGTTATCAGGAAGTAGGTGCTTGGAAATGGTGCTCACATTTGCTCCGGAGATTCGATACCCAATAGTGACAGACCTTGCTCCATCACTCGCGCAGTGAAATCGCACAGCGCCAATCGGCTCATCTTTTGTGCTTCCGAATCTGCACGTAACACAGGGCAATGCTCGTAGAACGCGCTGAACTCGCTGGCCAACTCATATAAATAGGTGCACAGGCGATGCGGGCTGTACTTCTCGAGCGTGTCCCAAACTGCTGTATCAAACTGCAAAAGCCGCAGGGCCAATGCCCGCTCTGCAACGTGATCAAGCGTTGGCGTAAGGGTTCTCACGGCTACGCGATCAATGCCTGCTCTGCGAAAAATCGAGCAAATGCGTGCATGCGCGTACTGCAGATATGGCGACGTGTTGCCTTCAAATGCGAGCATTCGCTCCCAATCAAATACGTAGTCCTTTATACGGTCAGTGGAGAGGTCGGCATACTTCACCGCACCAATTCCAATCTGGCGCGCAACTTCAGCCTGTTGTGCTGCAGACAACTCGGCATTCTTTTCCTTCACGGCAACTGCTGCGCGCTCTACCGATTCGGTAAGCAATGCATCAAGTTTCACTACTTCACCACTGCGACTCTTCAAAATCTTGCGATCGGCTCCAAGCACATTGCCAAAAGCCACATGCGTCAACTCGGTTCCTTCAGGAACCCATCCAGCCATCCGCGACACCGCTGCGACCATTTCAAGATGCTGTGCTTGTGGCGCACCCACCACGTACAACACAACATGAGCACCAATGCGCTCGACACGATCGATCACACACGCAAGATCGCTCGTTGCATAGTTATAGCCACCATCGGTTTTGCGAATGATGAGTGGCAGTGGTTCGTTTTCGCGATTAACGAACCCTTCCGGAAATACCACCTCTGCACCATCGCTCGTGACAAGCAATTCTGTTGCGCGCAACCTGTCGACAACTGGGGCGAGCAACGGGTTGTACACACTTTCACCCATTAAGTCATCTGCGGTAAGCAACACCCCTAGTGTTTGATACACCCTGTCGAAATATCGCGTGCTTTCTGCAACGAGCAACTTCCACATGCGCAGCGTTTCTTCGTCACCACCTTGCAGCAACACCACTCGCGCACGAGCACGCTCTTTGAATTCGTCATTCGAATCAAACTTGGTACGTGCTTGTCGATAAAACGAATCAAGATCACCAACCGACAATTCGTTCGCCGCTTCTGTTTCACCTAAATCAATGAGGTGTTCAATCAACATGCCAAACGGGGTGCCCCAGTCGCCGATGTGATTTTCGCGAACAACACTGTGTCCAACAAACTCCAACATGCGCACCAACGCATCACCAATCACCGTGCTGCGCAAATGTCCAACGTGCATTTCTTTTGCCACGTTTGGCGCCGAATAGTCGATCACCACTTTTTTTGAAGTTGGCGCATTACGCACACCAAGTCGCGAATCGGCTGCCGCGGCGGCAATCTCGCGCGCCAAAAACTCGCTAGCAAAGGTGATGTTGATAAACCCTGGCCCGGCGATCTCGGTTGCGCTGCATACATCCGACAAATTGGCCGCATCCAACACCATCTGCGCAACTTCGCGCGGTGTCTTGCCCAATACTTTTGCCAGTGCAAGCGATCCGTTTACTTGGGCATCTGCCCGATCACTTCTGCGCACCACTGGGTCGCTATCTGCTCCGCCCGCAATGTGGGTAAACGTCGGTCGCAGCAACTCTGCAACAGTGAGGACCGGGTCAGCCATAGTCCTTCTATTGTTGCCGACCGAACGCGCAGAACCGTACCCAATTCAAAATCTTGTCAATCACCAGAGCGATAGCCTGACGGTTTACAGGCCCTCGTAGCTCAGTGGATAGAGCGTCGGTTTCCGGAACCGCAGGTCGTAGGTTCGATTCCTATCGAGGGCACTTAGCCAAGCGCAGACTTAACCAAAGCTGCGATTTTCCCACCGTCTGCACCAGAGCCAACACGATCACGCACTGCTTTCACCACGGCGCCCATTGCTTTCCCACCGGTTTGCCCGGCAGCGGCTGCTTTTGCAATTTCATCGGCCACGATTGCTGCAACTTCGTCATCGCTCATCGCTGCAGGTAGATATGCCTCGATCACAACTAGCTCTGCTCGTTCTTTCGCTGCGGCATCGGTGCGACCGGCATCGGCATAAATCTGAGCTGCCTCAGCGCGCTTCTTCGCCTCGCTCTGCAACACTTTGATCGCTTGATCATCGGTCAGCACGATTGCTTCATCGCCTGCAACTTCGGCATTTTGAATGGCCGAAAGCAGCATGCGCAAGGTGGATAGTTTTGCTTCCTCGCGGGCCCTCATTGCTTCGG
>Ga0222713_10002811_pt1 | contig 18262 bp, 19 predicted proteins | sample C33_649DmetaG_FD_165061 | JGI IMG/M metagenome (GOLD analysis project Ga0222713, IMG submission 165061) | Estuarine water microbial communities from San Francisco Bay, California, United States - C33_649D | ecosystem: Environmental > Aquatic > Marine > Unclassified | place: USA: California...
AAGCACGACAGCGTGGCCTTTGTCATCTAAACCTCGCCGACCAGCTCGACCTGTCAACTGAGTGAATTCGCCGGCTGTTAAGAACTCGTGATGTTCTCCGGTAAATTTCGAAAGTTTTTCAATCACAACAGAGCGCGCCGGCATATTGATTCCAACCGCCAATGTTTCAGTGGCGAAAACAATTTTGACGAGACCCTCAACAAAACACGCTTCAACTGTCTCTTTAAATGGCGGAACCATACCCGCGTGATGAGCAGCGATTCCTGCTTCAAGTTGAGCAACGAACTGCGGGTAACCCAAGACATCAAGATCGTCGTCGTCAATGTCATCTAATCGGCTATCGATGATTTCTTTGATTCGCTTTCGCTCATCAGGAGATGTCAAACGCAACCCTTGCTTCAAACACGACTGGGCTGCTTCGTTACAACCATTACGGCTGAATATAAAGAAAATGGATGGCAGCAAACCTTCTTCGTTGAGACGATCAACAACTTCAAGCCTGCTCGGTGTGTACAACGCTCGTCTGGGGCGGCCCTTCACAGGTCCGCGCCCACCTATTTTTCTGGTCTGATCTTCGAGCCGAGCGGCTTCTGGGTTCGGTCGACCAGAAACCAATGTTGGGAAAAGATGCTCGCGTGGCGCTGTCTTGTCGCCCACCATGTACAGATTTTCAAGTTCGACGGGACGCTTTTCTTCAACCACATATTTTGTTGGACCACGAACTGTGCTGATCCAATCGGCGACTTCGTTGGCGTTGCTCACCGTGGCCGATAGACACACCAATTTCACTTGACGCGGAAGATGGATAATCACTTCTTCCCAAACCGGGCCGCGATACGTATCTTGGATGAAGTGCACCTCATCGAGAACAACGACCGCTAAATCATCTAAGGCTCGCGAACGTGCATAAATCATGTTTCGCAGTACTTCGGTCGTCATCACGACAATGGGCGCGTCGCTGTTGACCGCGTTGTCACCAGTCAGAAGACCAATCTTGTCCCGACCGTACAACTCAATCAGATCATTGAACTTCTGATTCGAAAGGGCTTTAATCGGAGCGGTGTAAAAAGCGCGTTTTCCATCGGCTAATGCACACGAAATTCCGTATTCGGCAACAACAGTCTTTCCGCTCCCGGTCGGAGCAGCGACCAAAACAGATTCGCCGGCATCAAGAACATCCATAGCTTCAATCTGAAATCGATCGAGCGGGAAGTTGTAGTGGGCGATCAGCGCCTGCCGGTCAGTCCGCACGTTCAAAGTCTGCCTCGTTTGCCAAGCCGATGGGTGACTCAGGCGTCACTCGGACGATTTCGCGTTCCGAGGTGGCCAATCAGAATGGAAATGAAATAGAACAAAACCAACGGGCCAGAAAGCAGCAGCAGAGTGATCGGGTCGCCAGACGGCGTAATGACCGCAGCAATCACCACGATGACCACAATTGCGACACGCCAGCCTTCGATCAATTGTCGGGGCTTCAATACCCCAACGAGTTGTAAGAAAACCAAGAGCACCGGGAATTCAAAACCGATACCGAAGGCCGCAACCATCAGCCCAACAAAACTGACATATTTAGAAATCTGGAAGGCTTGCTGGACATCGTTGCCAGACCACGAGATCAGCCATTCAAGGCCTTTGTCCAGGGTGAAATAAGCAAAAAATCCGCCAAGAATAAAGAGGAGTACTGACGAAAAAACAAACGGAATCGCATAACGCTTTTCCTTTGAATGAAGGGCTGGAACAACAAATCGCCAAATCTGCCATAACACCACTGGCAAAGCCAAGATCAAACCACCGTACAGCGAAATCTTCAAACGAGCATTGAATCCCTCGAGAGGTCCAAGCGAAAAGAAGTCACAATCAGTCACCAGATCAGGTCGACGTTTACACACGTTGTCATAGGGTTGACGCAAGAACCGCAAAACAGGCTCGTAGAACGCCAACACACCCATCATGCCAATGGCAACCGCCAACACCGACCGAATAAGTCGTGAGCGCAATTCACCCAAATGCTCAGTCAAAGTCATCGCTTCATCGGCCGCAGGTTCTTGTGAAACTTTATTCTTCTTGCCGAAAGGTAATTTCATGAGACTTCGCCTTCAGCTTGATCGGACTGCGGAGTCACGTCATCTTTGGGAACATCTTCGTTACGAACAATGGACTGAGATGTTTCTGATTTCGGCTTTTCAGGTTCATCTTTCAGTGGCTTAAGAACTGCATCGCGAGTTAACTGGGCGGTTTCGCGCAATTCCTTCATCGGTTCGTCGAAGGCATTCTTAAACTCACTTTGAAAACCGTTACTGATCTTGCGAATTTCGCTGTACACGCGACCAAACTTACGAATTGCGTCGGGGAGTTTTTCTGGACCGAGAACGATCAGCGCCAACAGCAAAATGACGACGATCTCGCTTCCCGACATGTTGAACACAACTTGAGTCTAGAGACTGCGCCCGATGGTGCCGTAGCCACACGGCAGCACTTGCCGTGATATCCCAACCATGACATCATCTTCAGGTGCAGCAACGCCTCCCATCTCTCATTGATCCCCCCATTGCGTTTGCTCACCGAGGGGCAAAGGCATATGCCCCTGAAAACACAATTGAAGCCTTTCAACTGGCTTTACGTCTCGGCGCGACCGGACTTGAAAGCGATGTTTGGGTCACGTCTGATGGCATCGCCGTCCTCGATCATGATGGGATAGTCCGCCGCCGCGGGCGCAAGATCCCCATATCGGAAATACCTCGTGTCGAACTCCCGCAACACATTCCGACAGTTGCAGAAATGCTCGAGGCGGTTCCCGGTGACTTTGATTTTTCCCTCGATGTCAAAGACCCTGCATCATTGCTACCCACGCTCAATGCCATTCGTGAAGTCAAGCCCGACCTTGAGGCCCGATTATGGCTCTGCCATCACAACTGGCAGATCGTCGCCGAGTGGCGTTCTCTGACCGTGGCCAAACTCGTTGATTCGACGCGACTGATTCGATTAAAAGAGGGTCCCGAACGCCGAGCCGCTCAATTGCATGAGGCTGGGATTGATTGCATCAACATGCACCACACCGACTGGAACGGCGGATTAGTCACTTTGTTCCATCGCTTCAATCGCTATGCCCTCGGATGGGATATGCAACAGGATTATGTGCTTGATGACGGAATCCGGATGGGTCTTGACGGAGTCTTTAGCGATTACACCGACCGCATGATTGATGCCTTTGCCCGCAACGTTTAGAAACTACAGCCAGGCCCATGCACTCGCAGGCCATATGACAACGAATGCCCGCCCGCGGACTTTGTCCGTTTCGATTGGTCCGAAGTCACGACTGTCAAAACTTTGCACCCGATTGTCGCCCATCACAAAAATTTGGTCGTCGGGAACAACAACGGGAGCCATATCAGTGTGACTACCGCACCGCGCGCTGGGTTCGATTTGAGAAGTTTGTTCAGGATTGAGATAGGGCTCCTGAACCTGCACACCATTGATGTAAACAACGCACGAGCGGATTTCCAGGGTTTCACCCGGCAATCCAAGCACCCGCTTAATCAAGTCATCGTGCTGAACTTCATTGGTCACACGATCAAAGACAATCACATCTCCTCGATGAATATCATGCAATTTGTAAGACATCTTGTTGACAAGAACACGATCTTGAGGCATCAACGTTGTTTGCATACTTGGGCCATCAATGTAGTACTGCTGAAACAAGAACAACCGAATAAACATGGCGGCACCAATAGCTACGACAACAACAAAAACCCATTCCCAAACGGCACGCATCTGTGAGCGCTGCTTCACGTTTAAATCTGTGCGAACTGATTCACCGGTAGCAGCATCGTCGGACAACGACGACAGGGCCTCTTCCGATATGTGAATTCCTTCGCTCATGACCCATTAACCGTACCGCGTTTGATCCGCTCAAACACGGTGCTTCAGAGCGAAGCAATGAGTTTTTCAACTCTCTCATCGCGACTCTTGAGCGGGTCTTTACATAAAACGGTTCGTTGAGCCTGGTCGTTCAACTTGAGATGAACCCAATCAACCGTATAGTCACGCTTCTTTTCCTTGGCCGCTCGAATGAATTCGCCTCGAAGGCGAGCTCGAGTCGTTTGGGGAGGAACATCCATGGCTTCGAGGATGTCGTTGTCGGTACATATTCGTTCGACAAGTCCCCGCTCTTGCATTTTGTAAAAAAGCCCTCGACTTCGGACCACGTCGTGATACTGCAAATCAACGAGCTGAGCTTTGGGATCACCGAGCACTAGCCCATTCTTGGTGCAATATGAATCAATCAACTTGTGCTTGATGACCCAATCCACTTCTCGATCAAGTTTCAAGGGGTCATCTTCAATTGTTTCGACGCAGTACTTCCACATTTCAAGAGCCTTTTGCTCATTCGGATGAAAGCCCCGAGTCTCGGAGAACTCCAACGCAGCGTTGAGGTATTCACGTTGAATATCTAAAGCACTAGCTTCACGACCATTGGCCAAATTCACAGTTTTACGACATGTCGTGTCGTGGCTGAAATCACGGATGGCCCGAATCGGATTTTCAAGCGTCATATCTCGCAATGAAAACTTCGGATCCTCCATCATGCGCAATAGGCATGCTGTTGAACCGACTTTCAAAAAGTTGGAATATTCACTCATGTTTGAATCGCCCACGATCACATGGAGCCTGCGATAGCGCTCGGCATCGGCGTGAGGTTCGTCCCGAGTGTTAATAATCGGGCGACTACGAGTCGTTGCCGATGACATCGTCTCCCAAATATGATCTGCGCGCTGAGTGATCGAATAAATAGGCCCTCGTGCTGTCTGCACGATCTTGCCTGCCCCGGTAAAAATCATCCGCGATACCAAAAACGGAATCAAGACCGAGTTATGAAGGGATGCATCATCATCACGCGAGGTCAGGTAATTTTCATGGCAGCCATAACTGTTACCTGCCGAATCCGTGTTGTTCTTGAAGAGATAAATGGTTCCCCGTATTCCCTCTTCACGCAAGCGTTCCTCAGCCGAACCAACGAGATTTTCGAGAATTCTTTCTCCAGCTTTGTCCTGAACAACAACATCGTAAATTGAATCACACTCAGCCGTTGCGTACTCGGGGTGCGAACCCACATCTAAATACAAACGTGAACCATTCTCAAGGAACACATTTGAACTACGACCCCAGGACACCACTTTACGAAAGAGATAGCGACTCACTTCGTCTGGGCTTAAACGGCGCTGTCCACGCAGAGTACAAGTCACTCCGTACTCATTCTCGAGGCCGTAGATACGCCGATCCATCTATCTCAAGGTAGTCGCTTATTCGTCAGACATCCACCTAGACCCTAGAACACAGACCTTTTACCGACTCGAATGGATGCGACACAAAATTTACGCCAGTAACACAGCGACTTCGGTGTCATCAAATCTTTGAAAACAACGTCGAGCTCCGCTTCGACTCAACACCGCGACCTCTAGGTCGCCTGCTTGCAGCGTTCGATCCGGGCCAGACAAAGAAGCAACACACTTTTTGACGGCTGCCGATAAATCATCATCGGTCTTCCACAAACCACGTAGGCGATCGGCAATAGCTTCCGCATCGCCTCCAAGCACGCTGAATCCACGTTCATCCATCAGGGTGCCGTCATACATGATGTGGAACAACTGATCAGTTGCCTGGTCGACCCCCACTTCGGCTAACAAGATTTCAACTTCGTATGGCTTCACATCATGCGTGAACGTTTGACCCAAAATTTGCGCATACTCATTCGCCAAACTTCGAGCCTCGACGTCATCACGTGAATACTGATAACCACGAACATCAGCATTTCGAACACCGAAGCGACGCAACTGATCAAACTCGTTGTACTTCCCTACCCCAGCGAAACCGATCCGATCATAAATTTCGCTCACTTTGCGTAAGGTATTTGAAGTGTTCTCGGCGACAACAACGATGCCGTCGTCGTACTGAACTGCAACCAAAGCACGTCCGCGAGCAATTCCCTTTCGTGCATAATCAGCACGATCTTTCATCAATTGTTCTGGTGCTACATAAAAAGGTTGATTCATGACGTCGTTCCCTCACGTTGTGAACGCTGCTGTTGAACGAGCGTTTCAAAACGAATTGCCAAATCGCTGTCTTCGCATCTTTCCCAACCACTCGATGTAATGGTCGCGATAACCGGATAAATACTTCGCAAAACATCAGGGCCACCAGTAGCCGAATCGACATCGGCTGCTTCCCACAATGCACGGCAAGCCAAATTGATGGCTTCATCAGCATTCATCCCTGGCCGAAATCCAACTTTCAAAACAGTGGAAGCAGGACCGCCACCCGACCCAGTCGCGACAAACTCTCGCTCTTCATAGCGTCCACCAGTGACATCAAAATCCCACAAACGACCGGTGCTGCGCAACAAGTCATACCCAGCAAAAATTGGCACAACCGCTAACCCTTGCATGGCTCCTGACAAATTGGCCCGAACCAACTGCGACAGTTGGTTGGCCTTACCTTCAAGGCTGATTGGTCGACCATCCAGTTTTTCAAAATGCTCGAGTTGTAACTGAAAAATCTTGATCATGTCCATGGCGATGCCCGCTGTGCCAGAAATTGCAACTCCACTATGGCGATCTGCCGGAACAACTTTTTCCATTTCGCGATTAGAAATACGCGAGCCCATCGTCGCCCGACGGTCACCCGCAATAACGACGCCGTCGTTGAATCGAACAGCTAGGACAGTTGTCCCATGCGGAGCCTGCAATGTTTGCACATCTCCGTTTTGCGCATAGGCAAATGGATCAAGCCCAACCTTGCGCAACAAGGATGTGAAATTACTCCCCGGGTCATTATCAAGATTAAAGAACGGCACTACCACGATTCATTCGCCACCTTTTTGAACATACGACTTGACAAAATCTTCGGCATTGCTTTCCAAAACATCGTCAATCTCATCGAGTAGATCGTCGAGCTCTGACTTCAACTTGTCGGCTTGCGCGGTCGACACTTCTGTCGCATCAACTTCTTCAGTGACTTGTTCAGAGTTAGATTTTTGTTTCTGCACTCGCTCGGCCATCATTCCCTCTCAATTGTCGGAACCGCTCAGAAATTGAACTGCTAAAAAATTTATGACTAGATCTTGCCACCCATTTTTACCAAAATCACTTTTCAGCCCCCAAACGGTCGAGTAACTCGAGCAAAGTTCCACTTTCTGCACAAATCTTCCCGACCAACTCTTGCGTTCCCCGCAAAGGCTCCATCATCGGGACCCTTCGTAACGGGCCGCGACCCACGTCAAAAACCAAACAATCCCAGTTGGCCGAGACGACCTGATCTGGCCACCGCTCCAAACAGTGTCCTCGAAAAAATGCACGCGTGGAATCTGGAGCATGCCTGATAGCCCGTTCGACTTGTGAGGCATCAACTAACGAACGCAAGCCGGCTCGCGTTGCTAAACACTTATCAGTTCGCATGTCGTGATACTGAAGGTCAACGGCTTTTAAGCGTGCGTCAGATTTCGCTAATCCATGACGATTTTGCAATCCATCAACAATGCGCTTCTTCGCAACCCAATCAACGATGTCGGCGACACTTTCGGGATCACTTTCTAACCCAGTCAATACTTCTTCCCAAAGGTCAATAATCTTCTGACCAACAAGTTCACCACCAACTGATTCAAAACCAACAGACTCCACATATGTAGTGGCTTTGTGAAACAAACTCCATTGAACGTCCATTGCTGACATCCGAGAACCATCGGCCATGAGCAATGTTTGAGTCAAAGTCGGGTCGTAACTCACTTGACGAATCGCCGATACGGGGTGCGCCAACATCAATTCATTTCCGAGTACATCGTCTTCAATGAGTGACAAGATCAACGAAGTTGTTCCTACCTTGAGGAATGTCGCAACTTGCGACATGTTGGCGTCACCGACAATCACATGAAGTCGCCGATACTTCTGAGGGTCACAATGCGGTTCATCGCGGGTGTTCACAATGGGCCGTTTCAAAGTCGTTTCAAGCCCCACTTCTTCTTCAAAAAAATCAGCTCGTTGACTTAATTGAAACGGAACTTGTTCAACCGAAACCCCGAGCATTTCCGAAGCAACTTTTCCGGCGCCTGCGAAAACCTGGCGGGTGACAAAATGCGGAGTTATTTGCGACACGATTCGTCCAAAGGGAACTTCGCGGGCAACTAAGAAGTTCTCGTGACAGCCGTAACTATTTCCTTTACCGTCGCTGTTGTTCTTATACAGAAGCATTTCAACACCCGATGGCAAGGTGCGGTTTACTGCCGCCATCGACTGTCTAATAATTTCCTCACCGGCGCAGTCATAAAGCAACGTCTCTAAAGAATTCGCACATTCGGGAGTAGAGATCTCAGGGTGAGCGTGATCAACGTAATAACGCGCACCATTGGTGAGCACCGCATTGACAAGATGCATTTCGACTTCTGGTGGCATGGCTGACTCAAGCGAAAAACCGCGCGCATCCGTACCTGGCTGCTCGTCTTCAAAGTTCCAAGCAGGCACATCAGTCTCAAAATCACGAGAGTTCGACTCGATGTACGAGGTGATCAACATCGATGAAGCCAACACCGGATTTGACTCGGTTCCCCGAACGAAAATTCCGTACTCAGTTTCGATTCCAGAAACCTTGACGATCGCCATCTACATCGACACTTTCAGGCAAAGCGCCATTACAAGTACTGGCCAGTTGCGCTGCGTTCGATCGCTCGACCACCTGCAACTGAGCGATCGCCACCTTCGTTGACCAAAGTTCGGATGAAAATAATGCGTTCACCCTTCTTGCCAGAAATCTTTGCCCAATCGTCAGGATTGGTCGTATTGGGCAGATCTTCATGCTCGCGGAATTCTTGACGAATTGAATCAACCAGATCTTGCGCACACACGCCGCGTTCGCCACCGGCAATCACCCGCTTAATGGCCAATTTCTTAGAACGCCGCACAATGTTCTCAATCATTGCCCCTGATGCAAAATCACGGAAATACATGACTTCCTTGTCACCATTGGCGTACGTCACTTCAAGGAATCGATTGATTTCTTCAGAGCTGTACATAGTGCTCACAGCTTGTGAAATCATATTCGAGATCGCCAATTCAATCGTTCCGTGGCTTGCAACTTCAGTTTCTGCAATAGGAATTTCAGATGTTAAGTATCGAGCAAAAATTTGCGTAGCTGCTGCATCGGTTGGTCGCTCAATCTTGATCTTGACGTCAAGTCGCCCAGGACGCAAGATCGCAGGGTCGATCAGGTCTTCGCGATTAGTCGCACCAATGACGATCACATTACGCAAACCTTCGACACCATCAATTTCTGCCAAAAGTTGCGGAACGATCGTCGACTCCATGTCGGACGAGATTCCAGTTCCGCGTGTGCGAAACATCGAATCCATTTCGTCGAAAAAGACGATGACTGGCCAACCCTCTTCACTCTTTTCACGAGCCCGCTGGAAAACTAAACGTATTTGTCGTTCGGTTTCTCCGACGTACTTATTCAAAAGTTCAGGACCTTTGATATTGATGAAATAGCTGCGACCCTTTTCGTCTCCGGTTCGAGCCGCCACCTTCTTAGCCAAACTGTTGGCCACCGCTTTTGCAATCAGAGTCTTTCCACACCCCGGAGGTCCGTACAACAAGATTCCTTTTGGAGCCGGAAGCTGATGCTCGGCGAAAAGGTCGTGGTACAAGAATGGCAACTCAACTGCGTCGGCAATTTGCTCAATCTGCGAATCAAGACCACCGATGTCGATGTAGCTAATGTCGGGGACTTCCTCAAGCAACAAGTCCTCAACTTCGGGACGCGGCAATTTCTCGAGCAACAAGTTCGTTCGGCTATCGCGGCGGACAGTATCGCCACTTCGCAAATGCATTCCCCGTAATGAATCGGCCAACTCGCACACCAACTCGTCGTCGGTACGACCAGTCACAATGGCCCGAATTCCGTCTTCAAGGATTTCTTTGATGGTGACCACTTCACCAGAGCCTTCGGACTCACGCGCGGTCACAACATTAAAACTCTCATTCAGGACAACTTCGGCCCCACGATGCAAAAGTTCAATATCGATGTCGGGGTGTACGTTGACGCGCAATTTGCGACCACTTGTCAGGACATCGATCGTTTGATCCTCGTTCTTGCCGACAACAACGCCGTATGCAGAAGGCGGCTGTGACAATTTGTCGACCTCGTCGCGCAAAGCCACGATGTTCTCGCGAGCTTCGCGCAATGTAAAACTCAGCTTTTCGTTCTTGGCAGTCTCTTGGGCGATTTGCCCCTTGAGTTCCATGAGACGTTCTTCGAGTTGTCGCACTCTGCGTGGCACCTCTGATTGCACCCCAGACAAGCGCAGCCGCAACGCTGCGATTTCAGCCTCTAACGCGGCTCGACCGTGATCAAGTAACCCTTCGTCTGAGCGGGGATCGTCCATATCCTCGTCCTTCCAACATTGCCGACTCCAGCGAACTTACACCCCGTTTGGGACTTTGGTCTTGGCGAGGTCAGAACTCGGCGAATTCCCCCACACGGTTCACAAGTGAGCATGCCAATGACCCAAATTTTCCACCAAAAGTTCACGAGGTAGTGACCGAGAAAGCGGTGTTCGGGCGATCGTCCATGTAAAGTATTCACACCAGCGGTTAGGTACCGCGGAGTTACCCGAGGAGCAAGAGAGCGAACATGAAGGTCTGGATTGATCAAGATCTATGCACAGGCGACGGACTTTGCGAAGAAATTTCGCCCGCTGTTTTCACTCTGTTAGATGACGGCTTGGCTTACGTAAAAGAAGGCGCCACCGTGTACGCAACTGCCAAGGGCCACGCCCAAGGTGCCGACGGTCTCGCCAACATTCCCGATGGAGAGCTTGACGGCGTCATCGAATCCGCCGAGGAATGCCCCGGCGAATGCATCTTTATCGAACCCTAAATCTGTCGCGGCGCCTCAGCGCTTAAGAGACGGCCGGTCGTTAAGAAACCTGTGTGAGCCACCATTCGGTGATCTGGTCGTACTGCCTGTCCTTCGATGTACCAACCACGATGCAGCACCTCAAGCGTTCGGGTTCCGGTCCACATTGGGTTCGCCATCGCTTCACGTGTTTGTACTGCCTGCGTAATTGAGGGTGTATACGCCAGCAAAATTCCGCCTGGCCGCATGACTTTTTGGGCATGCGGAACAACTTGCCAGGGCTCGGGCAAATCGAGGATGACTCGATCGATGTCTGGAGCATCGATACCTTCGTAGCAATCGCGGACTTCGACGTGATATCGGCTCAGGGCTTCCTCGCCCAAGAATGATCGAACGTTGGTGACGGCTCGGTTAGCAAAGTCTTCACGCAGCTCGTAGCCCACGATTTCTGCGCCATAGCGCAGCATCGTCATTGACAGTGCTCCTGAGCCAACACCGCTTTCAAGAACTTTGACGCCAGGGCCAATGTCAGCGAGCATACAGATCGGAGCAAGGTCCTTCGGATAGATGACTTGTGCCCCTCGCGGCATCTCAACCACAAAATCTTCAAGGGTTGGGCGCAAAGCGATATAACGCGCGCCCTTAGTTGATTGAACCCTGAAGCCCTCAGGTTGACCCGCGATTTCGCTGTGCGAGACATACCCCGCATGACTATGAAATTCAGAACCTTCAGTCAGGTTGATCAGATAGCGACGCTGTTTGCCATCGATCAAAAGAACTTTGTCGCCATAAGCGAATGTCGGAGAAGTTAAAGAACTCATTTTTTGAAGGCCTCCGCCTGCACACGCTTTTGTGAACGCGATTTCTTTCGCACTAATTCAACTGAAACTGGTTCGTGAGCTGCCGAACGTTCAACGAGTCGACAAAAGGCGCAGACTGAACCTTCTTCGCCGCCTGTTGGCGCCCCACAATTTGTACACGAAGTCACGCTGTCGGCGCCGGAAGCCGCTATGTTCGCCAAAACGGGAACCATGCGATCAAGAAAGCCTAAGTAATACGAGGCTTTTGTACCAGGAGACTTTTCTTCAAGCGCGTTGAGAGCTTCTTTGTAACCGATATGGCGATTGCCCTCGGCCATTGGGCATTCTTCAACGATGTAATCAATTCCACGTATGACACACCACGCGGCCATTTCGCGTTCGGTCAATCGAATCAATGGTTTAACCTTTTTAGGAAACCCATGACGGCTCGGCAAGACCGGTAACTGCCGTGCCAAATATTCGACGTCCCAACGTAGTGCGTTGCCAAAAAGCACTGCCGCTTCATCATCAAGATTATGCCCAGTCACGACGACGTCATATCCTCCATCAACGGCTGCCTTATCAAATAAATGACGCTTGCTCATACCGCATGCCGAACACGGGACTCGACCTGTCACCTTCGTCGCAGTAGGGATGTCATAGCCATAGTCGTCACGCAAAGAAACGACAGTCAATTTCAAGTTTCGTTCGCGAGCAAACCGTTCGGTGTAATCGCGTGACTCTTCGCTGTATTCGCCAATTCCGAGGGCGATGTACAGACCATCGGCCTGATAACCAAGTTCAACCAGCATGTCCCAAACAGCCAAAGAGTCTTTGCCACCCGAAACCGCTACAAGTACACGATCGGTTTTCTTAATCATGTCGTGGTCGTGAATCGCTTTTTCAACTTGACGACGACACATTTGTAAAAAGTGTTCGGCGCAAAAATTGGCATTATGGCGCGGAAGTTCAATAATCGCGGGACCGCGACACGTACGACACTTCATATCAGAATCCCCCAGAAATCACTGGACGAATTTCAATGACATCATCTTTATCAAGTTCTTCGTCACCTGGAACCAAGGTTCCGTTTCTGATGACTAAGTGAGATTCTCTGGGTAGGCCCAATTCAACAAGTAGTGCATGAACTCGGCGACGACCATCAATCTCAATTTCACGGCGCGGGTTGCGCAAGATCACTTTCATCAATGATCAACGATTCCGACGTCGTGATTTTGGTTCTAGAGCAGAAACTGAAACTGTTTGCCCCGGACGTAGGACTTCGGTGCTCACAACTTGAGGAGAGCGTGAACTTAGTTTTCGCAGGAGGCGAAATCCCCAGACGATGACACCGACAACAAACCACGACCGTCGACCACCAAGAAGGCCTTCTTTAACACTGCGCGCTCGCAGGTACGACATCAGTGCCATGTTGTTACTTCAGACGCGTCGTATCTCAACGACTGTTGAACGGCGCTTTCCGCTGCGACGACCCATGAGATAGAAAGCCACGACGAGGACGACTCCGACTCCACCAGCAACGGCCAACAAAGTTGATCGACGATCGTCAACCTTGCCTTGTACATCGCCTTGAAGCACACGCAACTTGGACTCGATGTCCTCACGGGAAATTCGCGATTGACTCTGTGATGATGACATCAGTTGGGTTCCTTTCCGAGAGTTGCCTTCTTCACTCGCGACAATGCCACCCAGGACAGTCCGAGACATAAAGCGAGAACGATCAGATACGGGACCCACGAGAAGCCGCCGTCAAAGGCATCAAGTTCGGTTTGCAGCAACCGCAAAACACCTAGCAAAACCAAAACCAAACCAAGACCAAGACATGTCGCTCCAGCTGAACCGAGGGCTAACCACCGTCCGGCACCTTTGAGCGGACCAAGAGTTTCCTGTTTGGCATATTCTTTAACCAAATCGACGACATCACCGATACCCGCCGATTCACGACGAGCCGACGATCGTTGTGTCTGTGACGTCTCCTCAGCCATGCCTTGTTTCTAGCACCAGAACTGGCAATCCCCACCTTAAAGGCCGTTTCTCACCGCCCAATTCTCAGTTGATCACTCGCTCTGTAGACGAAATCGGCAAGCGGCCTCAACATCGCTCAAGGCTGATTCGAGCAGTTTGAGCCGCTGAACGGGACCGTCACACACCAAGAGACGTTGCCGATCGGCCGGGCCAATCGGGGCCAGCGCAACGAGTTGGAACGTCGCAAAACTTGGATCATCTGAGATCTCGATATCGAGCAGGCGCGGCGCAGGTCCTCCCAATTGCTCAAACAAAGAACTGACCTCAACCACCTTGCCAAAGAGGCGACTTACTTCAGCCGGATCAACCCATCCAGAATCATGATCGGGCCAGTCACTCACCATGGCCACGGGATACGGATCATCTGGGAGCCACTCCCCGATGCGCATTCTTCGGGTTCCGAGCGCGAGCACCATTCGACGACCATCTGTTGCTGTTTGAGCCTCAACGATGCGCGCCACAGTGCCTGCCATCGAGCGGATATCTCCCCCGCCAACTTCATGTCCACGTTCAATCAGCACAACACCAAATTCGGGCACGGATAACGCAAGAACATCAGAAATCATCTGTTGATATCGCGGCTCGAAAATCTGAAGTGGCAACAACGAACCTGGAACTAACGGAGTTCCTAAGGGAAACATCGGCAGACGATATTCATCCATATCTACACCTTCGTTACGGAACTAACGCAGCTGCAGGCAATGGTGCGACTTCTTGCGCGGTCGGACCCTGAGGATATAAACCAAGAGCCTCGGTCAATACGCCTTCCCAAAGAGGCTTAAAAACCTTTTCATCGTCAACGCCAGGAGATTCAAGCAACAGCGCAAAGCGCAAAGTCGCTCCACCCTCTACCGAGACAAATCCAATGAGTGCTTTCACTCCACTTAGGCTTCCGGTCTTTCCATACAGTCGTCCCTGCAGTGATGTGCCGACGAAAAAATTCGAAAGCGTTCCAGATGTTCCTGCAACTGCCAACTGAGAAATTAAAGGATCATTGGATTGAAATCTTTCAAGCACCGCCAGGAAGGCTGCGCAAGTCACTTTGTTCTCACCTGACAAACCAGAGCCATCACTCAACACAACTCCTTCAAGCGGGACGCCCCATGAACTTAATTTCGCCATGATGGCCGATGCTCCGGCGGCGCGCGAACCGACGCCGCTCACACGAAACCCGATTTCTTTCAACATCATTTCGGCGGTGTTGTTATCACTGTTTCGCAACATCTCGCCGATGATGTCAATCAGTGGCGCAGATTGAATCGCTGCCACCGTCGGTAGACCAACTGGACTCATACCCGAAGCTGGCGCTCCGATAATCGTGACGCCCCGCTCTTTCAATAGACGATAAAACTCTTGCGCAGCCCCCATAGCCGGATTAGTCGATTTCATTGACGCTCCGAGCACCGCTCCATCATTGACTAACAAGCCCGAAATAGGTCCGCCTTGAATTGCTCGGAAACCGATTGGCCATGACGGCGGATACAACTCTTCGTCGTAATGAGATGCATCACCAACAACGTTGCCCGTGATCTGTGTAACGCCCGCTGCAACAACCGAATCAGCTAAGGCTTCGAGCGAGGTAGCCGGTTGTTGTGGATACTTCGACAAGGTCAAGTCATCGGGATACCAGGACGCTGCCAACAACGGATCTCCACCACCAACTAAATAAATTGAGCCAACAACGCCCGCATTAATTTCAGCTTTCACTTCTGTCGTATACGTGAAATCTGCTCCCATCGATTCGAGTGCCGTCGCCGCAACCAAGAACTTCATGGTGCTTGCAGGTGTCACGGGCGTGTTAATGCCGTCGGACAACATCAACACACCATCAACCGAAACCGCGGCGCATGAACCAGGAAGTACTGATCCGCCCAAGGGTCGCAACGCTTGCTCGAAAGCAACCGAAGAAGTCTCACGAGCTAATACTCCGGGCGTCCGACGCGCCGACAGAACCGGAGTTTGCGGAATGTTCGCAGGCGACGTCGCGATTAAATCTGGCGCGGGCGGAGCGCTGTTGTCATGTGAATTCGCAAACTGCCACAGGCCACCCAAAACGATCGAGGGCAGAATCGCCAAAAAGATCAAACCAGCAATGGGGTTATTTGAGGATTGAGGTCGTCTCGTGACGCGTTCTCGTGATTGCGACATCGTTCAGTCACATTCCCCGACGGGTACGAAACTCGGCAGCACGATACAGATGCCCCAGCGCAGCGACTGCACGATTTCCCGACGGATAACACAAACGCCCCGTCGCACGAACTGTGGCTGGCCCCGGATTATCAGGATCGGCAACTGCCAATTCGGTAGCGGTCAAAATTGGCTTACCCGTTCGCTTTGATAACTCATCGGCCGCTTCTGCAAAACGTTGGTCCTGTCGTTCGTGGTAAGCAACGATGCGATCGATTCCGTGATCGGGATAAAAGCCACCTTCGCGCAATAGGCGCGCTTGATTCGATTGGATTCCGATACCGAGATAAATCACTGCGTGTACGTCTGGATGCATGGCAATCATTTCTAAGACTTCAGGAATGGTGTCTCGTGTTTCACCACCAGCGCAGTCGACCGGGTTACCTTTACTCCAACGTGGCGGAAGCTTGGTGTCGATCTGTGCTTTCAGATCTTCTGGCAGTTCCATCAAATTCAATTGTCCATCACGAGTAATGGCATCTGACGTCACTACGCCCCAACCCCCCGCTGTCGTCATGATGACAACATTTGGTCCTTTGGGCAGAGGTTGCGTCGCAAAGGTTGCAGCTGTTTCAAAAGCTTCTTCAACCGTTTCGGTACGGGTGATGCCAGCAGCTCGACAAAAGCCATCAAAGACTTTGTCATTCGCGGCGAGCGCACCAGTATGCGATGCAGCTGCTTGAGCCCCGCCTTCTGTCGCTCCGCCTTTGACAAGAACTAAAGGCTTACGTTGAGCAACCGACGCCAATCGAGTCATCAACGTACGTCCATCAGAAATACCTTCGACATAAGCCAACCCCACTGCAGTTGCATCGTCATCGGCGTAGTAATCCAAATAATCGGCGACGGTGACGGCAGCAGCGTTACCTGCTGAAACGGCACGGCTGATTCCGACCCCTGATGAACGCGACCAATTCAAAAAGCTCGACACAAAGTTGCCGCTTTGACTTGCGACCCCAATCTTTCCTGCAGGTGGATATGGAGCGACGATTTGGGCACACAGATTGGCCGGCGTACTCACAACACCTTGACCATTAGGTCCCGCCAACAAAATGCCCAATTCGTCAGCCAACGCGATCAATTCTTGTTCGGCACGCTTACCTTCTTCACCAGCTTCGCCGTAGCCAGCTGATGTCAAAAATGCTGCCTTGACTCCCTTGGCTGCGCACGCTCGCAATAAAGCCGGATTAGCCGAGGCAGGTGTGCACACAAAGACCAAATCAATCGCATTGTCGGGCAATTGCTCGAGATCGGCGACAGTCTGAATCCCGAGAACATTTTCGCCTTGCAAATTCGTACCGTAAATTCCGCCCTTGAAGCCACCGGCCAAAATGTTGTGCAGCGATACAAAGCCGAACTTTCCTGGATGCGTTGATGCCCCGGTAACAACAACGCCTTTAGGTTCAAAGAGAGCCTTGAACTGTGCGTCAGTCGGTCGCGGTCGTGCAGTCGCAATCGATGTATCAGGTTGGCCAATTTCAACGAGCGCATCAACTGCGATCGGCATTCCGTCAGCACGAACAATCAAAGGATTCACGTCAATACTGGCGATGTCGGAGCGCTCACTCGCCAACTTGCCAAGACCAACTAACACGTCAACTAATTTTTCTCGATTGACAGCGGCTTCACCGCGAAACTCACCCAAGAGTTTTTGTGTTGCTAAATCGGCGATCATTTCATGTGCTGTTACTCGATCAAGCGGGGCTGGCCGAAACACCACGTCGGCGATCGCCTCGGCCAAGATGCCGCCGATGCCGAGCATGACGCTTGCACCAAATTGCGGGTCACGTACTACCCCAGCGATCAACTCGCGATTCCCTTGAACCATCGGCGCAACCAATACCGTCACTGGGCCATCATCTGGACGAGCTGCTGCGAGCAAATCAGTTGCAGCTTCGTGAACGGCTTGGGCCGTACCTAGTTTCAGACGTACCAAACCGCGTTCAGTTTTATGGGCGATTGCATCTCCGCACAATTTGGCGACGACCGGAAAACCAATCTCCGAAGCGGCCTGGGCGGCAAGTTCGGCTGTGGCAACCTCACGCTCGTCAGCCATCGGTACTCCGGCCGCGCGCAAGAGAGCTTTCGAAGCCGATTCGGACAGGGTACGCGAGTGAGATGCAGAGCTAACCATGTCTCAAAGGTAGTTGCCACAACCTCGGCGAGCAGGCTTTATGCACTCCGTAACAGCACCTGAATCGACTGGAGAAATGACACGGCAGGCTCCGAACCGGAGCCTGCCGTCATATGTGTCGGGCTGACAGGATTTGAACCTGCGACCTCTTGACCCCCAGTCAAGCGCGCTACCAAGCTGCGCCACAGCCCGAGTT
>Ga0222713_10002813_pt1 | contig 18258 bp, 21 predicted proteins | sample C33_649DmetaG_FD_165061 | JGI IMG/M metagenome (GOLD analysis project Ga0222713, IMG submission 165061) | Estuarine water microbial communities from San Francisco Bay, California, United States - C33_649D | ecosystem: Environmental > Aquatic > Marine > Unclassified | place: USA: California...
TACTTCTTCCCCGCTACCACGGTCCCAGATCCCAGATCGGCAAGAACACACCCAATGCCAGGATCAGCACCAGTATCCCGAGCATGATGATCAGAATGGGTTCAATCTGAGAGCTGAGATGCTTCAGGTCGTATTCGACTTCGCGCTGATACAGATCCGCGATCTCCCCGGTCAGATCGTCGAGTGAACCCGACTCCTCACCCACCGCGATCATCTGCAGCACCACCGGAGTAAATACTTTCGCATCCCGAGCCGTGCGCAGCACGGATTCCCCCCGCTCCACCCCTTCGCGCATGGCCTGGATGCGGGCGCCGACGTAGACGTTGTCCACCGTGTTGGCAACCATGCTCAGTCCGCTGGTCACCGGCACACCGCTGCTGAAAGCCAGGGAGAAGCTGCGCGCAAAACGCGCCAGCGTCGCCTTGAGGATGATGGTACCGGCAACCGGGATGCGCAGCTTGAGGTCGTCCCAGCGCATGCGGCCGCGCTCGGTGTTGATCCAGCCCCTGAAACCGAAAATCACACCGACCAGTGCGGCCAGCAGGTACGGCCAGTACGCAACCATGAAATCGGAAAACCCGATCAGCACTTTGGTCATCAGCGGCAACTCCGCCTTCATCCCCGCATAGACCTTGGCAAACGCCGGGATCACGAAAATGTTGATGATGAAAATCGCCACCGCCATCGTCGCCACCACAAAAGTGGGATAGCGGACCGCCGACTTGACCTGCTGGCGCATGAAATTCTCGAATTCGAGGTGATCGAACAGGCGCAGGAATACTTCTTCTAGGCGCCCGGTCTGCTCGCCCACGGCAACCATCGCGACGTAGAACGGGCTGAACACCTCGGGGTGGCGCGCCAGCGACGCCGACAGTTCACGGCCGGTGTCGAGGCTGTCACGGATGTCGCGCACCACCTCGGCAAAACGCGGGTTGTCGGTGGAAGCCTCAAGACCTTTCAGCGCACCCATGATCGGCACCCCCGCCTTGAGCAGGGTGTACATCTGGCGGCTGAACAGCAGCACCTCGGTGGCGGTGACCTTCCTTTGGCCGAAACTGAAATTGAAACCGGCGCTTTCCACCGCGGGAGGGGCCGACGGCTTGATTTCCAGCGGAATGATGCCCAACCCGCTCAACTGCCCCGCCACCGCGCCGCTGTCGGCTCCTTCGAGGATGCCCTTGACGGCCTGACCGCGTCCGTCGCGTCCCTGGTAGGAGAAAAAGGGCATGCCCTGTCTATTCCTCGAGCTGGCTGCTGACGCGCATGGCTTCGTCCGGCGAGGTTTTGCCGGAAGCGGCCAACAACGCCGCGTGATGGCGCAGGGTTTCCTTGCCGATCTGGGCGCGCGCGGTCTTCATGAACGCCCGCACATCTTCCTGATTGGCAGCCTCGACCACCGGCTTGGTCATTTCCAACAGTTCATAGACGCCGGTGCGGCCGACGTATCCGGTGCCGTTGCAGTAGGAGCAGCCGCGGCCATGCTTGTAGGTGTGGGCATCGACATCGTCACCGAGTTCGCTGCGCAACCACTCGTGCTCACCCGGCAGTGGTTTGTAATCCTCGATGCAGCTGTCGCAGATTACCCGCACCAGGCGCTGCGCAATCACCAGCTGCAACGACAACGCCACCATGTAGCGCGGCGCGCCCATGTCCAGCAAACGCACCGGGGTGCTGACTGCGTCGTTGGTGTGCAGCGTCGAAAACACCATGTGGCCGGTCATCGCCGCGCGCAATCCGGTCTCGACGGTTCTTTCGTCGCGCATCTCGCCGACCAGCACTACGTCCGGGTCCTGGCGCAAGGCGGAACGCAAAACCCGCTCGAAGGTCAGTTCAATTTTTTCGTTGACCTGCACTTGATTGATGCCGGGCAGGCGGTATTCAACCGGATCCTCGACGGTGATGATCTTGCGTTCCGCGGTGTTCAGTTCGTTCAGTCCCGCATACAGCGTCGTGGTCTTGCCGCTGCCAGTCGGCCCGGTGACCAGCACCATGCCGCTGGGCCGATGGATGACTTCGCGCACCTTCTCCAGCATGGCTTCGGGCATGCCGATATTGTCGAGTCCGAGGATGCCGCCGCCCTGGTTGAGCAGACGCATCACCACCGATTCGCCGTACTGGGTCGGCATGGTTGAAATACGCACGTCGATCGCGGTGTTGCGCACCTTGACCTGGAAACGTCCGTCCTGAGGCAGGCGTTTTTCCGAGATGTCGAGTCCCGACATCAGTTTCAGCCGCAACACCACCGCCGAGGCGATCTTGCTGTCAGCTTCGGTCTGCAGGTGTAGCACGCCGTCAATCCGGAAACGGATCTGCAGGCGGCGATCCTGGGGTTCGATATGCACGTCAGAGGCGCGGGCCTGGGTGGCATCCTCGAACATGGTCTGCAGCAGCTTGACGACCGGTGCCTCTTCCAGACCGGGCGTGGTGGCGAGCGCGCCGAAATCGATGGCCGCACTGTCGCCGAGGTCGGCCTGCAGTTCCTGCGCCAGGCCGGTGATTTCCTCGGTGCGGCGGTAACTGCGGTCAACGGCACGCAGCAGTTCACTTTCGGTCACGACAGCGAGGTCGATATCGCGCTTCAGTATCCGTGAAATCTCGTCATAGGCCGTGAGATCGGTAGGATCGGCCATGGCGACGAGGAAGGTCGAACCGCGGTCATCCAGCACCATGGCACGGAATCGGCGTGCCTGAGTCTCGGGCAGCTTCGACACCGCTTCGCGCTTGATGTTGTAGTGCTTGAGATCGATGTAATCAGCGCCGAGCTGACGTGCCAGCGCACGCGAGATCTGCTCCTCGCTGATGAATCCTTTTTCGATGAATACCCGACCGAGCCTGCGTCCTGTTTTTTTCTGGTCGTCGAGGGCGGTTTTCAGCTGCTCTTCGCTGAGCAGTTTCTGCTGGACCAGGATTTCGCCAAGACGGATTTTTTCGGGACGCCCCATTCAGTTTTCGCTCAAAATGATGCAGTAGATGCTCTCGGCGCGATGACAGCCGGTAAGGTACTTGCGAGAATGTTATCGCATGTCATTGATAAATAAGAATATCCTGTTCCTGCCCAGAAAACAACCAACAGAACCCTGATTGCCAGCTGCACATGTTCAACATCGTACTGCACGAACCCGAAATCGCCCCCAATACCGGCAACCTGATCCGGCTCGCCGCGAACACCGGCGCCCGGCTGCACCTGGTAAGACCGCTGGGCTTCACGCTCAACGACCGTACGCTGGCGCGCGCCGGGCTCGACTACCACGACCGGGCGGCATTGACGGTACATGACGACTGGCAGACTTGCATGAAAGTACTGGGCGCGCACCGAATGTTTGCCTTCAGCACCCGCGGCAGTCGACGCTATGACGAAGTGCGTTATGCCGAAAACGATGTACTGGTATTCGGCCCGGAAACCCGCGGCCTATCGCAGGCCGTTCTCCACAGCTTCGCCCGCGATCATGTCCTTCGCCTGCCGATGCGGGAAGGCAGCCGCAGCCTCAATCTGGCGAATACCGTAGCGGTGGTGGTTTATGAGGCCTGGCGCCAGAACGGTTTCGCCGGAGGCGCCTGAACAGGACTCGGGCTAGTTACGCCCCGACACAGAAGAGTGCTCGGGTTTGGGGTCACGGCTTAGCAGTTCGCGAACCACTGCCGCTGCCCTTTGCGGCTGTTCCAGCACTTTGCACACCGCATCCGTGATCGGCATATCGATAGCGCAGGACTGCGCTCTGCGCTGCACCTCTCCTGCCGTGAACACCCCTTCGGCAACATGACCGAGGCCGGCCTGGGCAGCGGCCACCGCCTCACCGCGGGCCAGTGCCAGCCCAACGCGGCGGTTACGCGACAGATCACCGGTACAGGTCAGCAGCAGATCGCCGATGCCGGCGAGTCCCATGAAAGTTTCGGCACGCCCGCCCAGCGCCACCCCCAGACGGGTCATTTCCGCGAGGCCGCGGGTAATCAGCGCAGCCCGGGCATTGAGGCCAAGGTTAAGACCGTCGCAGACCCCGGCGGCAATCGCGATCACGTTCTTAACCGCGCCGCCGACTTCAACGCCGATGACATCGTCGTGTGAATAAATCCGCATCGAGGGACCGTGCAGATGGCGGGCTGCGGTACGGGCCAACTCCTGATCCGCAGCCGCGAGTGTCAGGGCTGCTGGCAGACCATCTGCAACCTCCTGCGCAAAACTGGGTCCGGAGAGGACACCGCCTGGGGCCGCCGGCCCCATGACCTCGGCAAAAACTTCGTGCGGCAATCGCGCTGCAGGGCGCTCGAAGCCCTTGCACAGCCAGATCACCGGGGCGGTGCTCTGCGAGTCGCGGATCAAAATCAGGGTTTCGCGCAATCCGGCAACCGGGACCGCAACAATCAGATATTCGCATCCTGCAATGGCATTCCCAGCATCGTCCTCGACCTGCAGGCGGTCCGGGAAAGTCCGGCCTGCCAGGTATTTCGCATTGCTGCGGCGGCTGCGCATCTCGCCAGCTTGGGCAGCGTCGCGCCCCCACAGCACTACATCGTGATGGCCGGCAAGGTTGATGCCGAGAGCAGTACCCCAGGCTCCGGCACCCAGTATGGCGATTTTCATGACCGGCCGGTGCCTAACCTGTCAGCCGCCGCAAACTCAGCCGCCCCAGACATCGGCGACGCGCACGTAGCCGGTTGCGCCGTCACGATGCTTGACCTGAAGCCAGCCCGCCGGGGACTGCCCTGCAACAACCTCGAGCAACACGTCACGCTGCACCTCGAAAGCCGAGGGCGCATCTTCAGCAGGCTTCTGGCGGACGACAGCATTTTCCGTCTTGATCAGTACGCTGCGCGTGGTATCCAGCGACTTGGCTTCGATCCATGACAGCGCACCCGCCGCATCACGCACCTTGATCCAGCCTTCGACCTGAACAACCACTTCCAGCGGATAACCGCGATTGACGATAAAAAGCTTGCGCGATTTCACCGAAGGCGCGTCGTAGAGTACCGCAGCCGGTTCGGAAACGGTCCGGAAGTCGGCTGCCACCGCCAGCAAAGGCAGCAGCATGATCAGCATGCCCGCCGTCGCCCGGTGGTGTGGTTTCATCACAGCCTCAGTTGGCCGCACCGGCAGTTGCGGCCTGCTGCATCTGGCGCAGGCGCTCCTGGTAAGCGGCATCGAAATTCATGTGCTGCAGCACGACCGGCGGAAATCCGGCTTTCGTCATAACGCTTGCAACGGTTTCCCGGGCATAGGGCAGCAGCGTGTTGGGACAGAGCACACCCAGTACCGCATCGATCTCCACGGCCGGCAGGTTGAGTATCTGGAATATCCCCGCCTGGGCAACCTCGACCAGAAAAACCGTCTTGTCTTTCAGTTTCGCGGTCACCGTCACCGTCAGCACTGCTTCGTAAAGGCCGGCCTGGTCCAGGGGGGCGGCGCCGTTATGGATGTTGATCTCGATCTGCGGGGTTTCGCGCTCGAGGAAAATCTGCGGCGCGTTGGGCACTTCCAGCGACAAATCCTTGAGATATATTTTTTCAACACCGAACTGCGGTTGCTGCTGTTCGCTCATTGCAATGTTCCTGTGGTTAAACGCGGGCTCCCGGTCTTCAGGAAGCCAGTAACGGATCAAGGCCGCCGGCACGATCCAGTGCCGCCAGGTCGTCATAACCGCCGACATGGCGATCGCCGATGTAAATCTGCGGCACGGTGCGGCGTCCGGTTTTTTCCATCATCACCGCAAGCTGCGCGGGCTCGGCATCCACCCGGATTTTCTCGATTTCAGTCACCCCTTTGCTCTGCAGCAGGCGTTCCGCCATCTGGCAATAGGGACAAACCGCTGTGGAATACATGCGAACCTTGGCCATATCCGCTTGCGAACCTATCGTTTCTGCAAAGGCATGCCGGCCTGTTCCCAGGCGGCAATTCCACCGCGAAGGTTGAGCGCTTCGCCAAAGCCGTTGCGGCGCAGGACCTGGACCGCGACGCCGGAACGCGTGCCGCTGCGGCAAGTCACGATCAACGGACGGTCACGAAACTTTTCCAGCTCCTTGAGCCGCTCGACCAGCTGCTTATCGGGTATATGGCGGGCGCCGGAAATATGACCCGCTTCATACTCTCCGACATCACGCACGTCGAGAACCACTGCGTCGCGGCGGTTGATCAGTTGAACCGCCTCGAAAGCGCCGACTTCCTGTCCGGCGCGAAACGGACGTTGCAGCAAAGGCCATAGCAATAACGCGCCGGAGACAACAGCGCCGCCGAACAACATCATGTTGAACGGATTTTTTTGCAGAAAAATGAAAAAAGCATCCATGGAAAATTTGTGTCTGAATCAGGATTGCCCTGCGGGGCGACGAGACCGGAATTCTAGCAGAGGGCCGAACCGCGCCGGATACAGTCGCGCCAGCCGCGCCAATTCGCCGTCGAATCCCGGTGGCGCGGAGGGATACACACGCATCGCCTGTGCCAGCCGGCTCCGGGATTCTGCGGCACGATCTGCCAGGGCCAGCAGCAGTGCCTGGCGGTAGACCAGCACTGGCAAGGGATTGAAGCGAATTACCCGCTCCACCAATTGCAGGCGCCAGGCCAGGTTCTGCTCGTCCACGGCCAGCGGATACGCCGCCGCCAGCTCGATATAGGGCGCCAGCAGAGGATTGGCATGCAGGCGTGTTACCGCATCGGTGAAATCGATTTTGCGGTCCTTTTTCAGGGTGACCAGATAGATTCCCTCGAGCTGCCGGTAATCCAGCCACAATAAAACCGTGTTGAGTAGGCCGATGGCGATGACTGTCGCTGCAAAAAACCGGCCCATGCGCGCCAGTCTGGGGACAAAACCTGTGCTAGGAGCCATCCCCAGCAGCAGTGCTGCAATGCCGAGGAAATAGGCGTACCACAGCGGAAATTCCAGAGAACTGTGGATGGCAATCACCCCCAGGACCGCGTAAAGCCACCACCGGCTGCCATCAGGAGTAGAACGAAATTGCGCCGGAGCCCAGATCAGCAGGGGTATGCACAACAGCGCAAGCCCGATCAGTCCGGTTTCCGCAAACAGGTGCAGCACTATGTTATGCGCATTGTTGGCCTGTCCGGCGGGCACGCCGAGATTTGCCGAAAACCCGTAAAAGTGCGTTGCGAAAGCGCCCCATCCGGTCCCCAGCAACGGATGCTCCCAGGCAATGCGCCATGCAGCCTGCCATATCCCGATTCTCTCGGTCAGGCTGGCAGCCCCTGAAAACAGGCGTTCGATCGCGGTAACCGACTCGCGCCCCACCGGCATCAACCAGCCGGCGCGTACCAGTCCCTGCATCGCGGCATGGATGATGATCATGCCGGCGCAAAACAGGAACAGCCGCCCGCCCTCAGGATTTTGTCCGGACACGGTTTTCGTTTTCAGCCAGAACGACAGCACAAATGCAGTCAGCAGGTACAGCCACACCGAGCGCGAACCTGACAGCCCCAGAACAAACAGCATTGGCAGCGCGATAAAGACAGCGGCCATCCACTGCAGGCGTCCGCGTGCGCGAAGAAACGCCAGACTGAAAAGGCCCAAGGTGATGTAGGCGGCATAATGATTTGGCTGCCCCATGTTGCCGAAGATCGCTGATCCGCTGGCGCGGGTGATAAACCCGTCAAGCGGCGTAGCCAGCCCGAAATGCTGAATTACGCCGATCAGGGCACTCAGCAAGGCGCCGATGACCAGCCCCGAAGCCATGACGGTGATTACGCTGTCGAGACCGCAAAGACGACACAGCGTTCTAGCGGCTACGATCAGCACTCCGGCCCAGGCCAGATACAAGGCGCCCATCATGGGCTGGCCGAAATACGGCGACCAGCCCAGCGCACCGTGCAGCAACAGCAGCAGCGCCAGGCCGAACGGCATCAGCGCAACCCAGGGCACCTCGGCATCTGCCCAGGCATCGCGGTCCAGCAATACCGCGATCACGCCCAGACCCAGACCGATCGCCAGGGATTCAGTATAAAAAGAGGTCAGCGGTGCGCTATGGAACGGCTGCAGGAAAGGCACTACGCCCAGCAGTCCCAGGCAAACCAAGCTGAAAAGAACTGCTGCAGACCGCGGAACGGCTTTCACCGGCAGCGCCGGTGCTGGTGGCAAACGATGAGGCAGAAAATGCGGGTCAGGCGTCAGGTCCGCAAAAAACTTCCCGCATCATCCCGATCAGGGTCAGGATACGCTCGTCACCGATGCGGTAAAAAACCCGGTTGGCTTCCTTGCGGGTGCGCAGCACGCCCTTCTCGCGCAGAATGGCCAGATGCTGGGAAATGTTGCTCTGGGAAGTGCCGACGCAGTCAACGATTTCCTGTACGCTGACTTCTTCGTCACCGAGCACGCAGAGAATTTTGAGGCGCAACGGATGCGCCATGGCCTTCAGTGCCCGCGACGCCTGATCAATATGTTCTTCCTTGTCCAGCAGCTGTTCCCGCAATGCGGCCACGTCAGTCATTGCCGTCCTCATAGTTGCGCACGGGTCTGTTCCGATGATTTCGGATTATACTGTATCACGGTTTTCTGAAAAATTTATTAGAATCATGAACATAACACCTGTATTGCTGATCATCCTCGACGGCTTCGGACACCGCGAGGACTGCGACGACAACGCGATCTGCCAGGCCCGAAAGCCGCACTGGAACGTACTCTGGCAAACCTGTCCCCACACCATCATCGATGCTTCCGAAAAATGGGTCGGCCTGCCGCCCCGGCAAATGGGCAATTCCGAAGTGGGTCACATGAACATCGGCGCCGGTCGCGTTATCTACCAGGACTACACCCGCATCGAACATGCCATTGAAACCGGCGAGTTCACTGAAAACCCCGTGCTCAATCAGGCCATAGAGCACGCCCGCGAGCGTACGCTGCACATCCTCGGCCTGCTTTCTCCGGGGGGTGTGCACAGCCATGAGTCGCAGATTCACGCGATGCTGGATCTGGCGGCGCGGAAAGGTGCAAAAAAAATACTCGTGCATGCCTTTCTCGATGGCCGGGATACGCCTCCGCAAAGCGCAGAGGCATCGCTGGTTGCATTGCAGGCCAAGTGCAATGCGCTCGGCAACGCGCGCATCGCCTCCATCTGCGGCCGCTATTTCGCCATGGACCGCGACAAGCGCTGGGAAAGGGTGAAAACGGCCTATGACCTGATCACCGATGGTCAGGCCGGGTATTCGGCAGCCGATGCGGTGACCGGCCTGCGCGCCGCCTATGCCCGTGGCGAAACCGACGAATTCGTAAAGGCCACGGCCATCGTTGCGGCCGGGGCGAGCCCGGAGCGGATGCAGGATGGCGACGCGGTCATATTCATGAACTTCCGTGCCGACCGCGCCCGCCAGTTGACTTCCGCGCTCACCGATCCTGCGTTCGACGGGTTCCCCCGTCAGCACCAGCCGAAGCTGGGTTACTACTGCACGCTGACGGGTTATGGCGAGGATTTTTCGGCCATTCCTGCCGCCTTCGGTCCGCAACAGATCCGCGACGGCTTCGGCGAATTTCTGGCCGGCCGCGGACTGCGCCAGCTGCGCATTGCCGAGACCGAGAAATATGCGCATGTCACCTATTTCTTCAATGGCGGTGTCGAAACTCCGTACGCAGGGGAAGATCGCGTGCTGGTGCCTTCACCCAAGGTTGCAACCTACGACCTGCAACCGGAGATGAGTGCGCGCGAAGTAACCGACAAGCTGGTCGCCGCAATCAATAGCCGCAAATACGACGCCATCGTCTGCAATTACGCCAACGGCGACATGGTGGGCCACACCGGCAATCTGGCCGCGGCAACACGCGCCATCGAAGTGCTCGACGAATGCATCGGTCGCGCGGTCGATGCCATGCGCGAAATCGGCGGCGAAATCCTGATCACGGCCGATCACGGCAACGCGGAAACCATGCGAGATGAAGTCTCGCAGCAGCCGCACACGGCGCATACGCTTAATCTGGTACCCCTGCTCTACATCGGCCGCAAGGCGCGCGTCTCCCAGGGAGGTGCATTGCAGGACGTCGCGCCGACGCTGCTGGCAATGATGGGACTGCCCCAGCCGCCGGCGATGACGGGGCGATCGTTGATCGAATTTGCGTGACATCTTTTTCCTGTTTGCCGTTGCTCGCCGTTGCCGTTTTTCTCGGTGCGGTCCCGGCTGGCGCCGCAGACCCAAACAAGGCACGCAGCGAGCTGCGTGAACTCCGCGAACGCATCAATGCCCTGAACCAGAAGCTGGCCGCAGCCGAGGAGAACCGCACCGAGGCCTCCGATGCCTTGCGCGAATCCGAGCAGGCCATTTCCGAAGCCAACCGCGAGTTGCGACAGCTGGCTCAAAAATCCAGCGCAACCAATGCACGGCTGGGCACGCTACGGAAATCGTCGGCTGAGACTTCTGCGGTAATCCACCGGCAGCAGGACCTGCTGGCAAAACTGTTGCGCAGCCAGTACACCCGGGGAGAGCCCGAAACGCTGCAACTGGTGCTCAGTCGCGTCGATCCCAACGACATGGCCCGTCAGCTGCGCTACCTGGCTTACGTCGCCCGTGCACGCTCACAACTCGTTGAAGGGTTGCGCGGAAACCTGCGCGAACTCGACAGGCTGCAGGAAACCATTGCCGCCGAAGCTCAGGTCATCGCCCGCATCACCCAGGAACAGTCGACGCAGAAAACCAGACTGGAAACTGAAAAAAAATCGCGTGCCGACGTTCTGGCAAAAATCTCCCGCGATATCGCCAGCGGACAAAAACAGATACGGTCCTTGCGCAACGATGAAAACCGCCTGACCCGCCTGGTCGACCAACTGGCCAGACTGGTCCGCAAGCCTTCCACCGGGCGACCCCGCACCCGCAACGAGGCCGTACCCGGTGACAGCGGAACCCGGGCATTTGCCGATTTGCGCGGATTGCTCGCCTTGCCCGTCCGCGGGGAACTCGGCAGCCGGTTTGGCAGTCCACGTAACGATGGCGGATTGACCTGGAAAGGACTGTTCATCGCCGCCAGGCAGGGTGAGGATGTGCGGGCGGTCGCCGGCGGCCGTGTGGTCTACGCAGATTGGTTGCGCGGTTTTGGCAATCTGCTGATCATCGATCACGGCGACAATTACATGACTTTGTACGCCTATGCAGAGGCGTTGCTGAAACAAGTAGGTGACAGCATCCGGGGCGGCGAAACGGTTGCCACCGTGGGCAACAGCGGCGGCCGCGCGGAATCGGGTTTATACTTTGAAATGCGGCATGAAGGTAAGCCGTTCGACCCGCTGAACTGGGTCAATTTACGATAGCCGGAACCCCGGCAGGAGCAATCACAGATGCGCAGCAAATTCAGTCAGTTCGGCCTGATCATTGCCGGCGTCCTCATCGGCGTCGCGATCAGTCTCAATTACTCGGCAATCGCCCAGCGCGATGCAGCCCTGCAGCCGCTGCCGATCGAAGAACTGCGGGCATTCACCGAGGTTTTCGGTCGGGTCAAGAGCGATTATGTCGAACCCGTAGCCGACAAGAAACTGATCAGCGAAGCCATCAACGGCATGCTGACCGGGCTGGATCCCCATTCCGCGTATCTCGACCAGGAAGCGTTCAAGGAATTGCAGGTCGGCACCCAGGGTCAGTTCGGCGGCCTCGGCATCGAGGTCGGCATGGAAGACGGTTTCGTCCGCGTGATATCCCCGATTGATGACTCTCCCGCTTCCAGGGCCGGCATCAAGTCCGGCGATCTTATCGTCAAGCTCGACGAAACCTCGGTGAAAGGCATGACACTGAATGACGCGGTCAAGCGGATGCGCGGCAAACCCAATACCCAGATCATGCTCACCATCGTCCGCAAGGGCGAAGCCAAGCCGATCGTGGTCACGCTGACGCGCGCCGTCATCAAAATCCAGAGCGTCAAGTCAAAACTGCTCGAACCGGGCTACGCCTACATCCGCGTTACCCAGTTCCAGGAACATACCGGCGACACGCTCGCACAGTCCATCGAGCGCCTGTTCAAGGAAAACCAGGGTGCGATGAAGGGCCTGATACTCGATCTGCGCAACGACCCCGGCGGGCTGCTGAACGGGGCAGTCGCTGTTTCCGCGGCGTTCCTGCCCAAGGACGTGCTGGTGGTCTACACCGACGGCCGCACCGAAGACGCAAAAATGAAACTCAATGCCAGCCCGGAGAACTACCTGCGCGGCCGCAACAAGGAAGACTTCCTCAAACGCCTGCCTCAGGAAGCCAAGTCCGTACCGATGGTGGTGCTGGTCAACGGCGGTTCCGCTTCGGCATCGGAAATCGTTGCCGGGGCACTGCAGGATCACGAGCGGGCGGTCATCATGGGCCAGCAGACCTTCGGCAAGGGTTCGGTGCAGACCATATTGCCGCTGGGCAACAATACGGCAATCAAGCTGACCACTGCGCGCTACTACACGCCCAAGGGCCGGTCGATCCAGGCCAAGGGCATCACTCCGGATATTCCGCTCGATGATGGCGCCGGCGAGCGTGGCGCATCGCTGAAACTGCGCGAAGCCGACCTGACCAAGCACCTGACGGAAACAACCCCCCCTGCGGACAAGGCGGCGGACAAGGATGCTGCGGCGGCCGCTTCGGCGCTGAAATACAAATTCACACCTGCACCGCGGCCCAAAATCACCGACGAAAAACTCCTGCGCCCGGCGCCCGGAGAAATCGTATCCCCGAACGATTACGAACTCAATCAGGCCGTCGCTTTCCTGAAAAGCCGCGGCGGCTCCAAAGTCAACTGATCACCTGCCCGCCTGAACCCGCAACAACGCCCGGCATGCCGGGCGTTGTTGTTTCCCGGGCCGCCAGCGGCTAAATTCACCCCATGGACGACGAACAACTGTTGCGCTACAGCCGGCACATCCTGCTGCCGGAAATCGGCATCGAGGGCCAGCAGCGCCTGCTCGATGCCGAAGTGCTGCTGATCGGCGCCGGCGGTCTGGGGTCTCCGGCGGCGCTGTATCTGGCATCTGCCGGTGTCGGCACGCTGACGATCTGTGACCACGATGTCGTCGACCTGACCAACCTGCAGCGCCAGATCGTGCACCGCGAGGATGCTGTCGGAAAACAGAAAGTCGAATCAGCACGCACCACGCTGCTGTCGATCAACCCACGCATCAGAATCAACGCCATCGCGGAACGCGTGGCCGGGGACCGGCTCGACGCGCTGGTCACTGCAGCCGACGTGGTTATCGACGGCAGTGACAATTTCGCCACCCGCCACGCGGTAAATCGCGCCTGCGTCGCGGCGCGCAAGCCGCTGGTCTCGGGCGCCGGCGTGCGTTTCGACGGCCAGCTGGCAGTATTCGACATGCGGTCGGCAAACTCGCCGTGCTATGCCTGCCTGTTTCCTGAAGCGGGAGAAAACGAGGAAATGCGTTGTGCGGTAATGGGCGTATTCGCGCCGCTGGTGGGGATCATCGGCGCCATGCAGGCTGCCGAAGCGCTGAAGCTGCTCGCACAGGCCGGGGATACGCTGACCGGCCGCCTGTTGCTGCTGGATGCGCTGATCATGGATATACGCATCGTACGGCTGCAGCGCGATCCGGGCTGCACGGTCTGCGCAGCCCGCTGACTACCTGCTCAGGTTGGTTGTGTCATATCCAGTGAATCACTGTCATCGGCGCTGCTGCCCGCATCGGCAGCAGGCGACGCCGGCGTGGCCGCACCTGCACCACTGACCAGCGCCTCCAGGTCCTGGATCACCCTTTCCAGCGGCGGCGGGTTGCGGCCCAGCATCTGCAGCAGCAGCCGCGAGGGAAAATCGCCCAGTGTGGGCGGTGCATTGGAGCGCAGACGCGAAGCGCTTTCCAGTATTCCCCTGGCATGGGTCGACTTGAAACCGGCCCTGGTGTTCTCGATCGCATCCATGATCGCGAGCTGCGAACGCGCCACACCCAGCATCAACTGGGCCATCTGTTCGGTCGTCATCTGGGACATCGGTCTCCTCCTGTTTTCAAAGCATTCTAGGCCAGCACGCCTTCCATCAGCTGCTTCCACTGGATTTGCCAGAATTCCGCAGGTTCGCGGCGAAAGCCGCTTTTCGCGTACTGGTGCCAGCGCCCGCCGACAAAACTCATGAGGATGTTGGCCTGGGCGGCGAGATCCGCATCGGCGGCAACCTCCTGCTGCGTTACCGCGAAACGCAAAGCCTGTTTCAGCGCCGCCTCGAGGCGGTCATGAATCTGGTTGATGCGTGCCTGCAGCGACTCATCCTCGGTCACCAGGGCATCGCCAATCAGCACCCTTGTCATGCCGCGGTTTTTCTGGGCAAAGCCAAGCAGCATGCTGATCATCGCCTCGGTCTGGCGCAGGCCGCTTTTTTCCTCACTGGCAATCTTGTTGATCAGCGAAAAAACGGTTTGTTCCACAAAATCGATCAGCGCGGCAAACATGTCCGCCTTGCCCTTGAAGTGACGGTAGAGCGCTGCCTCGGACACCCCGATCCGGGATGCCAGAGCCGCTGTCGTGATGCGTTCAGCCGCAGGGCCTTCCAGCATCAGGGCCAATGTCTGCAGGATCTGGTTTTTCCGTTCTCCACTGCGCGCCATGATTGCCTCAATAAAGAGATGCTGCACTTCTCGACAACCGGGTCACCCCGCTGACCTGCAGGTCAACGTAACCCGGCTTGCGCTCCGCGCGCGAGACCCACACCGTTTTCATGCCCAGTCGTTTAGCGGTGCGCAGGTTTTCCAGCGCATCCTCGACCATGATACAGCGCCGCGGCTTCAGGTGATGAGTGCGGCACAGGCGCAAAAATCCGTAGACGTCGGGCTTGGGCCGGTAACGCACGCGCTCGATCGAGAACACCGCATCGAAAATGTCTTCGATGCCGAGCACGCGCAGCACCGCACGCGCGTAATAAACAGGCGCATTGGACAGCACGAACTTGCGACCCGGCAGCTGGCGCAGCGCATGGCGCAGCAACGGCTCCCCCACCACCATGCGCGACAAATCGGGAAACTGGTGGGTATGCCAGAGGAAATGGCGCGGGTCGGTGTCGTGGTGACGAATCAGTCCCAGCAGGGTGGCGCCGTAACGCTGCCAGTAGTGCCGGCGCAGCGCTCCGGCTTCCGCCTCGTCCAGCCGCAGGTGCTGCTGCAGGTACGCCGTCATCGCGCGGTTGATATGCGGAAAAATATGGGGCGTGGCATTGTGCAGCGTGTTGTCCAGATCAAATATCCACGAATAGCTGCCGCTCATGAAGCAACCGCAGTCACTCAGCGCCTCCGGATCAGCGTGCCGACGCCCTCATCGGTCAATATTTCCAGCAGCAGCGCGTGCTCGACCCGGCCGTCGATGATGTGGCAGGTATTGACGCCGTTCTTGACCGCGTCGAGCGCCGAACTGATTTTCGGCAGCATGCCGCCGTGTATGGTGCAGTCGGCGAACAGTTCATCGACCTTGCGTGCCGTAAGCCCGGTCAGCAGCTTGCCGTCCTTGTCGAGCACACCGGCGGTATTGGTCAGCACGATCAGTTTTTCCGCCTTGAGTATTTCGGCCACCTTGCCCGCGACGAGGTCGGCATTGATGTTGTAGGACTCACCATTGGCCCCCACGCCCACCGGCGCGATCACCGGAATGAAATCCTCGGTGTGCAGCAGATTGACGATCGCGGGATCGATGGCCTCGACTTCCCCGACCTGCCCGATATCGACCAGTTCATCACTGCCTGCGGCGCCGCGCACCTTCATCTTGCGGGCGCGGATGAACCCGCCGTCCTTGCCGGTCAGACCCACCGCCTTGCCGCCGTGACGGTTGATCAGGTTGACGATGTCCTTGTTGACCTGGCCGCCGAGCACCATCTCCACCACGTCCATGGTTTCGGCATCGGTGACACGCATGCCCTGGATGAATTCGCCCTTCTTGCCCACGCGCTTGAGCAGGTCGTCGATCTGCGGCCCGCCGCCATGCACGATGACCGGGTTCATGCCAACCACTTTAAGCAGCACCACGTCGCGCGCGAACCCTTCCTTCAGGGCAGGATCGGTCATGGCATTGCCGCCATACTTGATGACGATGGTCTTGCCCAGAAAGCGCTGGATGTAGGGAAGCGCCTCGGCCAGGGTTTTGGCCTTGCTCGCTGCGGTGGATGCGTTCAGTGACATGGGACGGAATGGCCGGAGGAGTGGATGTGAGGATTCACTCATTCTACATGAGCAACAAAAAGGGCGGCAGGCCTTGAAGCCTGCCGCCCTGATGGGGCGAACCGTTATCCGGACGCTTAGTTGATCGACAGACGCTTAGCCGATACCGCCGCTTTTTTCGGCAGCGTCAGTTCCAGTACGCCGTCGGCGTATTTTGCAACCGCCTTGCCTTCATCGACCGGCTGCGCCAGCGCAAAGGCACGATAGACCTTGCCGTAATGACGCTCGGAACGAAGCACGCGCTGGCCTTCCTTGATTTCACGTTCGTTGCGGGTTTCCGCGCTGATCGACACCTGCTCATTGTCGATGGTGACGTGAATGTCGTCTTTCTTCACGCCCGGGATTTCCGCATGCACCGTATAAGCCGCCTCGTCTTCGGTGACGTCGATGCGGATGGCCTGGGCCGTAGCCGGCGTGCCGTCGAACGCCACCGGGCGCACAAAGAAGCCGCGCAGCAGTTCATCAAACGTATCGTCGAACGGGTTGAAACGGGTAACATTAACCATGATGAATCTCCTTCGAATGTGGTGGCGCGCAGCGCCGATGTGACCAAGATGGGTGCCCCTGCGGGTTTTTCAAGCACCCCCGTGGGCTCACCTCGAAAAACATCGTAAATTATTGTTTTTTAACGTTTTTATGGAATTTCCGTGACGTCACTGGATACCGCCACGATTGCCGGCGAGCGTGACTATCTGCTGCGCTACGCCCTGCTCCACCTGCGCAATTCCGTACAGGCCGAGGACGTGGTGCAGGAGACCCTGCTCGCCGCAATGGAAGGCGCAGAGCGCTTTGCCGGCAAATCGGCGGTGCGTACCTGGCTGACCGGCATCCTCAAGCACAAAATCATCGACCACCTGCGTCGCTCGGGACGCGAACAACCGCTGTCCGATGACGAGCGCAGCGAAAGCGAAGCTGTCGATGCGTTGTTTGCCGAAGACGGCCACTGGCGCGAATTTCCCGCTGACTGGGGCAATCCCGCTTCCGCCCTGGAAAACACCCGTTTCCGTGCCGCGTTCGAAATGTACCTGCAGCGCCTGCCGGCGCGCACCGCCCAGGTTTTCGCCATGCGTGAAGTAATGGAATTGTCCACCGGCGACATCTGTAAGGCGCTGGGCATCACTTCGACCAACTGCTGGGTCATGCTGCACCGTGCGCGGCTGACGCTGCGTGAATGCCTTGAATTGCAATGGTTTGGAAAACCCTCCTCATGATCCCGGACTGCAAGGAAACCTCGGAACTGCTCTCGCGCCAACAGGATGAATCGCTGGGCTGGATCGAGTATCTGCGCCTGCGCAGCCACCTGCTGATCTGCAAAGCATGCGGCAACCTGAAAATCCACCTCGATTTCCTGCGTGCCGCGATGAAACAGTACCGCGACAGCGACTGATCTCCTCGGCGGGAGTCAAGCGCGGTTATAATCACGCTTTTTCCGCTGATGAAATTCTCTAAATCCCTGTTTGTCTCTCTGTTTCTCGCCTGCGCCGCGATCATCGGCGCAGTGAATCCCGCTCCAGTCTCCGCAGCAATCGCGCTTCCGCCGCCTGCCATTGAAGCCAGGGCTTACCTGCTGCTCGACGTCAACAGCGGCCAGGTACTCGCCAGCCGCAACGCCGCCGACAAATTCGAGCCGGCTTCGCTGACCAAGCTGATGACGGCCTATCTGGCCTTCGGCGCCCTGAAGCAGAAATCGCTGAAACCGGATCAGGTCGTGCCGGTTTCGCGGCAAGCCTGGAAGGCCGAGGGGTCGCGGATGTTCATCGAACCGAACAAGCCGGTCACCGTCGACGAACTTTTGCGCGGCATGATCATCCAGTCCGGCAACGATGCCAGCATCGCGCTGGCAGAAGCCATCGGCGGCAGCGAAGAAGCATTTGCCGCGATGATGAACCGGGAAGCCAAACGCCTGGGAATGGTCAACACCAACTTCACCAACGCCACCGGTCTGACCGGCCCCCAATTGCATTCCACTGCCGAAGATCTGTCGCGGCTGGCGGTCGCACTGATCCGCGACTATCCGGAACACTATGCGCTGTATTCGCAAAAACAGTATCGCTACAACAACATCACCCAGTCCAACCGCAATCGCCTGCTCTGGCTTGATCCGACGGTGGACGGGGTCAAAACCGGATACACCGAGAACGCCGGCTATTGCCTGATCACCTCGGC
>Ga0222713_10002821_pt1 | contig 18238 bp, 12 predicted proteins | sample C33_649DmetaG_FD_165061 | JGI IMG/M metagenome (GOLD analysis project Ga0222713, IMG submission 165061) | Estuarine water microbial communities from San Francisco Bay, California, United States - C33_649D | ecosystem: Environmental > Aquatic > Marine > Unclassified | place: USA: California...
CGAATCGCCTGCAGCAATTTGATATGTGCCTGCGGGGCGTGCATCACAACCGGCAACTGCTGGCCCTGCTGCCACATCGGGGGCAACCGTGATCACAGGGTTCAGCACCATTGCCGAAGGAGGAATCTTGAGAATTGAACCGGGGAATGGGAACTGTCCAGAAGCAACAAGGCCGTTGTACATCAACAGCTCAGACATGGTGAGACCAAACAGTGTCGCGACCAAACTTGGTGAGTCGCCAGGACGAACGGAGTACGACTGCTCTACACCAACTGCGCCTATTGGCAATGTCGTGGTAACCGGAACCGTGGTTGGACTGACTGGTGGAATAGTTTGAAAATTGGTGGACTCCACAGCAACCACCGTTGTTGCCGTGCCCGAGACATCGGTGCTACAGGCGGCAAGAACTGCAACCGCGGCAAGAACTGCGGTTGCATGGAATACGGCTTTATGTGGAAATCTCATTGCCCATCAGAGTAATTGATGATCACACCAGAGGGCGGGCAGATGAGGCAATAGGCGATGGAAGAGATGTCTCACCCATCAAATATTCATCCACCGCAGACGCACACGCACGCCCTTCAGCAATTGCCCACACAATCAGGCTCTGACCTCTACCCATGTCTCCTGCAACAAACACAGAAGGGATATTTGTTGCGTAGTTATCTGCTCGTGAGATATTGCCGCGAGCATCAAGGTTGACCCCAAGTTGTTCAATCCATGATCCTGTTTCAGGCCCGATAAACCCAAGTGCAAGGAACACCAGGTCGGCAGGAATCTCACGTGCTGTTCCAGCAATCGTTTCAAACTTGCCATCAACCATCTGCACTTCGTTGATCACGAGGGCTTTCACGTTGCCATTGCCGTCATCAACAAATCGCTCAGTGTTCACGCTGAACATTCGCTCGCCACCTTCTTCATGTGCAGACGATGTTCGATAAATCAAACTCCATTGCGGCCATGGGTTGGTGCTTGCGCGCTCAGTTGGAGGCATCGGCATGATCTCGAGTTGTGTAATTGATGCAGCACCCTGACGAATTGCAGTGCCTAAGCAGTCCGCACCGGTATCGCCACCACCGATAATGACCACGTGTTTACCGTTGGCATCAATTGGTGAATCGGCAATGTCACCCTGCTGAACTTTGTTAGCAAATGGCAAGTACTCCATTGCTTGATGAATTCCCCGAAGCTCGCGTCCTGGTACAGGCAGATCACGCCCAATCGTTGAGCCACATGCCAGCACCACTGCATCGTGTGATGCAACAAGGACTTCAATGTCAACATTTTCGCCAACAGCTGCGTTAACCCTGAACTCTGTACCTTCTTCGCGCATTTGCTCAATACGACGATCCAAATACTTCTTTTCCATCTTGAACTCTGGAATTCCGTAGCGCAAGAGTCCGCCAATTCGATCTGCTCGCTCGAGCACCACAACATCGTGCCCTGCGCGAGTGAGTTGTTGCGCCGTTGCTAGGCCAGCAGGACCAGAGCCAATGATCGCGATGCGCTTGCCCGTTTTGGTTGTCGCAATGTAGGGCTGCACCCACCCTTCGTTCCACGCGCGATCAATGATCTCTACTTCTACCTGCTTGATGCTGACGGGATCTTGGTTGATACCGAGCACGCACGCACTTTCGCACGGTGCTGGACACAGACGACCAGTGAATTCCGGGAAGTTATTCGTTGCATGCAAGCGCTCGATCGCATCGCGCCAATGACCGCGATAGACCAAGTCGTTCCAATCAGGTATCAAATTGCCAAGTGGGCATCCGTTGTTGCAAAACGGAATGCCGCAATCCATGCATCGTCCTGCTTGGTGGTTTAACTCGTCTGCATCAAAAGGTTCATACACTTCGCGCCAATCAGTAACGCGCACCGGAATCGGACGACGCTTGGGTGTTACGCGCTTCCAATTAATGAATCCTGTTGGTTCACCCATGGACTGACTCCATTACTCGTTTTGAGGTTTCCTCTTCGTTCGCTCCATCTGCAGCAGCCTTGGCCAACACCGCCATCACTCGTGCATAGTCACGCGGCAGCACCTTGACGAACGCATGTTGCTGATTAACCCAATCGACAAGCACACGTTGTGCCAACGGAGAACCGGTCATTGCAATGTGTTCACCAAGCGTTGACTTCAACCACTCAACATCTTCATCACCCAACGGGAGCACATCGACCATTTCACGGTTTACCCGCGTTGCAAAATCACCATCTTGATCAAACACGTACGCGATGCCGCCAGACATTCCGGCCGCAAAGTTGCGCCCGGTAGCACCAAGCACCACTACTCGCCCACCCGTCATGTACTCACACGCATGATCGCCAACACCTTCGACAACAAGGGTTGCCCCCGAGTTACGAACAGCGAATCGCTCGCCAACTATTCCATTGATGAACACTTCGCCAGAGGTTGCGCCATAGCCAACTACGTTGCCCGCAATGACGTTGTCTTCGGGTGCAAATGTTGCTCGTTCACTCGGACAAATACTGATGCGACCTCCCGACAACCCTTTGCCGACATGATCGTTGCTATCGCCCACCAACTGCATCGTGATACCGCGTGGAATGAACGCACCAAAACTCTGCCCCGCTGAACCGGTGAACCGCAACGCAATGGTGTTATCGGCAAGACCTGCTCCGCCCCACTTTTTCGTTACTGCACCACCCAACATCGTTCCCACTGTTCGATTGACATTGGAAATTGGAGATTCGATAACGATCGGCGTACCCGTTTCGATCGATAGAGCGCACTGCTTGATCAACTGAGTGTCGAGCGCGTCATCCAATCCATGATCTTGAGACACTGAATGATGTCGTGTCTGCTGATAAGGATTTTGTGGTGTCACCAAAATTGGCTCAATGTCTAAGCCTTGGGCCTTCCAATGATTCACCGCATGCTTTACATCCAGTGCTTCAACACAACCAACTGCTTCCTGCAACGTTCGGAAACCGAGTTGGGCCAAATACTCGCGCACCTCTTGTGCAATGTATTCAAAAAAGTTAACGACGAACTCTGGTTTTCCATTAAAACGCTTACGCAACTCGGGATTCTGTGTCGCAATACCAACCGGACACGTATCGAGATGACACACCCGCATCATCACGCAGCCGCTCACCACAAGCGGTGCTGTGGCAAAACCAAACTCTTCTGCTCCAAGCAATGCCGCAATAATTACATCGCGACCCGTTTTCATCTGACCATCTGCTTGCACCACAATGCGATCACGCAGACCGTTGAGCAACAACGTTTGCTGTGCTTCAGCAAGGCCAAGTTCCCACGGAACTCCAGCGTGTTTCAGTGAGGTCAATGGCGAAGCGCCAGTGCCTCCATCGTGACCAGAGATCAACACCACATCGGCTTTAGCTTTGCTTACCCCCGCAGCAACGGTGCCAATCCCCACTTCGGACACCAGTTTCACGTGCACGCGTGCTGCAGGATTCGAATTCTTGAGGTCATGAATGAGTTGCTTGAGGTCTTCAATTGAATAGATGTCATGGTGCGGCGGCGGAGAGATCAGCCCTACGCCAGGTGTACTGTGCCGAGTTTTTGCAATCCATGGATACACCTTGTGTCCCGGCAATTGTCCGCCTTCACCAGGCTTTGCACCTTGCGCCATCTTGATTTGAATGTCATCAGCATTGACCAAATATTCACTCGTCACACCGAACCGACCAGAAGCAACCTGTTTGATTGCTGACCGCTTCGAATCGCCATTACTCATCTGCTGATAGCGCTCGGGGTCTTCACCACCTTCTCCGGTATTGCTCTTTGCACCAATTCGGTTCATGGCAATAGCCAATGTTTCGTGCACCTCGGCCGAAATCGACCCATAGCTCATCGCGCCGGTTGAAAATCGTTGCACGATGCTGGCAACTGGCTCAACTTCATCAATCGAAATAGGAGTGCGATCGGGAGCAAATTGAAAGAGCCCTCGCAACGTTGTTAACACCTTTGATTGGTCATCAACGGCCTGCGTGTATTGCTTAAACAAGTCATAGCGACCTGAGCGTGTTGCATGCTGCAGTCGGTACACCGTCTCGGGGTTGAACAAGTGATGTTCGCCTTCGCGGCGCCACTGATATTCGCCTCCCAACTCAAGTTTGCGATGAATGCGTTGATCAGGTCGACGAGGGTGAGCGACGCCATGACGCGCTGCCACTTCTGCACTCACCTGTTCGAGCCCAATTCCATCAATTCGCGAAACGGTTCCCGTAAAAAACTCGTCAATTAATGACTTGCTCAATCCAATTGCTTCAAAGATTTGCGCGCCGGTATATGAAGCAACAGTTGAAACTCCCATCTTCGACATCACCTTCAACACACCCTTGCCTGCGGCCTTGATGTAGTTGTTGACCGCCTTTTTCGGATCCATCCCTCCAAGGCCATGCATCCCTCCGCCATCCTGGGCAGCGATCATGTCTTCAATCGATTCAAATGCCAGATACGGGTTGATTGCCCCTGCACCGAAACCGACGAGCAACGCCATGTGATGAACTTCTCGCGCATCTCCACTTTCGACGATCAGGCCCACTTTGGTGCGTTGCTTCGTGCGAATCAGATGGTGGTGCACTGCACTAGTGAGCAACAACGACGGAATTGGTGCGAATACTTCGTCGCTATTTCTGTCGGAGAGAACGATTAAGCGAACGCCTTCATCGATGGCTGTACTGATGTCGCCGCAAATCTGTGCGAGCGTTGCGCGCAGTCCGCTTTCGCCTTCTACAACTCGATACAGGCCACTCACAACGAGGCTGCGCAGATGTGGATAACGTCCGTCTTCGTTGATGTGAATGATCTTTGCCAAATGATCGTTATTGATGACAGGAAATGGAAGTACCAATTGTCGGCAGTGTTCTGCTGTGGCATCGAGTAAGTTGCCTTCTGGGCCAACAGCAGTGCCCACTGAAGTAACGACCTCTTCACGAATTGCATCAAGCGGTGGATTTGTCACCTGAGCAAAGAGTTGCTGGAAGTAATCGAATAACAATCGTGGCCGAGTCGACAGCACTGCAAGTGGGGTGTCTGTACCCATTGAGCCAATTGCTTCTGCACCGCTCTTGGCCATCGGCGCAAGAATGATTTTCAATTCCTCGTGGGTGTAACCAAACACTTGCTGACGTCGCAGCACACTGTCACGACTAAACACAACATGCTCGCGATTAGGCAAGTCTGCAAGTTCGACGAGCCCGTCTTCGAGCCATTGTGCATACGGTGCCGCTGCAGCCAGTTGGCCTTTCACTTCTTCATCACTGACGATGCGCTGAGCTGCAGTATCAATCAGCAGCATCCGCCCAGGCTGCAATCTGCCCTTCTTGACAATTTTTGCTTGATCAATCTCGACGACACCTACTTCGCTGGCCATAATCACCACATCGTCATCAGTCACCCAGTAGCGACTTGGACGCAACCCATTACGGTCGAGCACAGCACCGATCAATGTGCCATCAGTAAATGCAATACACGCAGGCCCATCCCAAGGCTCCATCAGCGATGCGTGATAGCGATAGAACGCGCGTTTTTGCGCATCCATCGTGGCGTGGTTTTCCCATGCCTCGGGAATCATCATCAACACTGCATGTGGCAACGAACGACCACCCAGATGTAACAACTCGAGCACTTCGTCAAACGACGCCGAGTCAGAGCCACCCATTGCACAAATGGGAAACGCACGTTCGAGACCTGGCAACAATGAGCTGGACAACATTGATTCGCGTGTGCGCATCCAGTTTCGATTGCCCTGCACCGTATTGATCTCGCCGTTGTGGGCAATGTAGCGATACGGGTGTGCTAGCGGCCATGAAGGAAACGTATTCGTGCTGAAGCGACTATGCACCAAGGCCATAGCCGACTCAATTCGCTCATCAATGAGATCGGGAAAGAATTGCGCGAGCTCGGGCGTAGTCAACATGCCCTTGTAAATCAGCGTGCGTGCCGACAATGATGGAAAATAGGTTTGTTCGGCAGCAGGAAGCTCGTGCTCAATTCGTTTACGCGCGACAAACAACAAACGGTCAAGATCAATATCGCTTTCTCCATCGACACCGCGCACAAACATCAGCGAGAAGTACGGCATGACGCGTCGCGCACTTTCCCCGAGGCAGTCGGGGTTCACAGGCACTTCGCGCCAACCGAGGAGCTCTAAGCGCTCCTCGGTCAGGATGCGTGTAATTGCAGATTGTGCCGACGAACGATGAACGAGATCGGTTGGCAGAAACGCCATGCCTACGCCGTAAGCGCCAAGTTGCGGCAATGGAAATTGTGCAACTGCAGCAAGAAACTTGTGTGGGACTTGGATGAGCACACCCGCTCCGTCTCCTGTTTCAACTTCGGCACCAGTGGCACCTCGGTGCTCCATTCGGCACAGCGCACCAATTCCCATCGCCACGATGTCATGCGATTTGCGTCCCTGAACATCAACAACAAACGAGACGCCACATGCGTCGTGTTCAAATCGTGGGTCGTATAAACCGCTTGCGGGCGGCATTGAATGCTGCATTGTCGTCCTTATCAGGTTGATTACCGGGACGACGTTGGCCCGTAACGAAACTCTAGCGAGAAATCCTTAAAACAACGATGCCGGCTGATAATTCGGTGGTCGTTTTTCAAAATGCGACATCACTGCTTCCACCTGATTCGCCTGACCAATCAATCGACCGATCACCTCTCGCTCATGAGCAAACTGCTGTGCAGCACCGTCATTGGATTGCAGGTTGAGCAGTTTCTTTGCACCACGCACAGCGTCAGGACTGCGTCCAGCAATTTCTCGTGCGAGCACCATGGCGTCTGCATGCGGGTTCTCTGCAAGATGTGTCGCAAGTCCTATTTCATAACCCTCCTTGCCGGAGATCACCTTGGCTGTAAACACCAATTCTTTTGCAATATCTGGTCGGACAAGTCGAGACAGCATCAACGTTCCGGTCATATCTGGGATGAGACCCCAATGAACTTCACGCACCGATAGCTGAGTATCAGGATGCACGAATCGAATGTCGGCGCCAAGCGCGATTTGCATTCCTCCACCAAGCGCATGTCCGTGCACTGCAGCAATGACCGGCACCGGAACTTCCTGCCACACCCAACACACCTGCTGAGCAAGGTGCGTAATCCGCCCTTCAGACATTGCCCCAGCATTCATGCCCGATTCATTCTTCGGGTCTGGTTCGGACTTTGGGCCCTCGGCCATTGCCTGGAATGAACCAAAGTCAAGACCAGCACAAAACGATGCCCCATCTCCAGACAACACAACAGCACGGATTTCGGGCTGCGTCTTGAGGTACTCACCCGCTGCAGCAAGCGATGTAAACATCGCATTGTCAAGTGCGTTTCGCTTATCCGCGCGATTCATTCGCACATCTGCAACACCATCAACAACTTCGATCGTGACACGATTTTCGATAACTCCTGGAATCACAACAAATCCCCCTTCAGGTGGCTTGTCTCTATCGTGGCATGGCACACTTGACTTCATGCAACTCAACCTTTCAGCCGATGAAGTTCTTAAAACCACCCGCAGCGTTCGTAAGCGCCTTGACTTCGACCGCCCTGTGGAGCGCAGCGTTGTTGAAGAGTGCCTCGATATCGCACTTCAAGCGCCAACAGGCGGCAACCAACAGGGATGGCACTTCATCGTGGTTGAAGATGAAGCCAAGAAAAAAGCACTCGCCGAGATTTACCGCGCCAACTGGGCGCTCTATGCATCACTTCCCCAGGGCGGCGGCGGCAAGGCATTGGCCGATGACCAGATGACACGCGTTCGCGACTCAGCAACGTTTCTTTCGGAAAACTTTGAAAAAGCACCGATGCTGATGATTCCGTGCATCAAGGGGCGACTCGAAAACGTTGACGTCGCTACCGGTGCAGGTGGCTGGGGATCACTGCTTCCCGCAGTATGGAGCTTCATGCTTGCTCTGCGCAATCGCGGAATTGGTTCTGCTTGGACAACCATCCACTTGATGCTGGATGGAGAAAAGAAGGCAGCAGAACTGCTGGGAATTCCGTACGAGAAAATCACGCAAGGCGGGATGTTCCCCATCGCGTACACGAAGGGTACCGACTTTCAGCCAGCCAAACGTCAACCGCTAGAAAGCGTGTTGCACTGGGATAAGTGGTAATCGCTAGTCGACAAGTCGCAAGCCAGTTGGTGCAATTGAAGCAGTAACCGCCGGCAAATCCACAACAAAATTGGTGCGGTGCGCCGGAAACACATGATGCGAAACGAGCACCGCTTTACCTGAAACATCTTGCGTCACTCTGTCGCAACTCAACACTGGCGACCCAACCGGAATCTCCAATAACTGAGCCTCAGTTGTTGTTGCCGCATCGGCGCCAATTGTTTGCGTTGCTCCACCAAGATTGATCTTGAGCAAATTGTAAAACGATGAATGCTCAACATCGTGTCGCGATAAGTGCTTACCTAAATCAAATGGACACCACACCGTGACAACAGCAAACGGATGATCGTCTGCCATGTTCACTCGCTTCACACGCAACACTTGCTCGCATCCAAGCAACTTTGCGACTTTGCGTGACGCTTTCTCAAATGCAAAATCAATGATCTTGCGCGCTGGTTGCAAACCACTTGCCACCATCTGCTCTTCGATCGTTCCCAACCGCCCCAGCGTCTGAGTCACTGGCTCTGCTGTAACAAACCAACCAAAGCCCTGCTTTGCACTCACCAGACCCTCATCCCGCAACACCTCTAACGCGCGCCGCACCGTGACTCTGCTGACCGAAAACTCTGCAGATAAATCCGCTTCACTTGGCAACAATCGACCAGCCATAAATTGGCCAGCCACCACCCTGTCGCGCAAGGCTGAGGCAATTTCGTGATATCTGACGCTGCGCACTTGTCCTATACTTGTCTACATCGGGGTCAAATGCAACCCCATCAACAGATCCATCACATCGGGAGAACTCTCATGGCCGCTAGCGCAGGAACACCAATTGAAATCGCCAACTCCGCTTACAGCACATTGGCCGACAACGTTGCACTCGGTCGCAAACGTCTTGGTCGCCCGCTGACATTAACGGAAAAGATTTTGATCAATCACCTCTCGCAGCCACAGACCCAAGAGATGGAACGTGGTCGCAGTTACGCCGACTTTGCGCCAGATCGCGTTGCAATGCAGGACGCCACCGCACAAATGGCGCTGTTGCAGTTTATGACTGCTGGCTTGCCGACAACTGCTGTACCAAGCACGGTTCATTGCGATCACCTCATTCTCGCGAAGACGGGCGCCAATATTGACCTTGGTGTTGCTATCGACACCAATAAAGAGGTGTATGACTTCTTGCAGAGCGTTTCCGCAAAATATGGCATTGGGTTTTGGGGACCGGGAAGCGGAATCATTCACCAAGTTGTGCTCGAGCATTATGCATTCCCGGGAGGCATGATGATTGGCACCGACAGTCATACTCCAAACGCTGGTGGGCTCGGCATGATTGCAATCGGCGTTGGTGGTGCGGACGCCGTTGATGTGATGACCGGATTTCCCTTCAATGTTCGTTGGCCAAAAGTTATTGGAGTCAAACTCACGGGAACACTTTCGGGTTGGTCTAGCCCCAAAGACGTCATCCTTGAAGTTGCCCGAATTCTTACCGTGCAAGGTGGCACAGGTGCAATTGTTGAATACATCGGCGACGGCGCCGACAGCATCTCGGCAACAGGCAAAGCAACCATTTGCAACATGGGCGCCGAGATCGGTGCAACGTGTTCGGTCTTTGGCTACGACCAACACATGTCCGACTACCTCACGGCAACAGGTCGTACCAACATCGCTGCCGCTGCCGACAAGGTCACCGAACACCTCCGCGCAGACGAAGGCGCCTTGTACGACCGAGTAATCGAGATCGATCTTTCACAATTGAAGCCGCTGATCAATGGTCCTCACACACCAGACCTTGCACACAAAGTTGGCGCTGCATTGGGCACCGCAGCGCAAGCAAATGGTTGGCCACTCGAGATTTCTGCAGCCCTCATCGGTAGTTGCACCAACTCGAGCTACGAAGACATCACACGTGCGGCGTCCGTAGCCCGTCAAGCAAAGGCACACGGATTAAAGGCCAAATGCGAATTGCTGATTACGCCTGGATCGGAGCAGATTCGCGCAACGATTGAACGCGATGGATTGCTTGCCGATTTGGAAGCAATCGGAGCAACCGTGCTCGCCAATGCGTGTGGCCCATGTATTGGGCAATGGGAACGTTCAGGCGAAATCACCAGTAAACCCAACACCATCGTCAACTCGTTTAATCGAAACTTTCCGAAACGCAACGATGGCTCGGCCAACACGTTGAGTTTTGTCACCAGCCCCGACACCGTGATCGCACTTGCTCTCGCGGGGCGTTTGGACTTTGACCCAACAACCGACACGATTGAAGCCCCGGACGGCACACTTGTGAAACTGCAAGCACCAACTGGTGAAGTGCTTCCAAAAAAGGGTTACGACGCTGGTGTCAACACATTTATTGCCCCACCTGCAGATGGTTCGCACATTGAAGTGATCGTTGATCCACTCAGCGATCGCTTGCAGTTGCTTGAACCATTTAAAAAGTGGAATGGCAACGACTTCTTGAACATGCCTGTGTTAATGAAGGCAAAGGGCAAGTGCACCACCGACCACATCTCTGCTGCGGGAAAGTGGCTGAAGTACCGCGGACACCTCGAGAACATTTCGGGCAACTTGTTTGAAGGCGCTATCAATGCGTACACCGGAGAAGTTGGTCAGGGCATTGACCTCGTTGATCGTCAAACTCGCGCATACCCCGAGATCGCCATGCTTTGGGGCAAGAACAAGTTCAAGTGGTGTGCAATTGGCGATGAGAACTACGGCGAAGGCTCGAGTCGTGAGCATGCAGCAATGGAGCCCCGATTCCGCGGTTGCTGCGTGATCCTCGCACGATCATTTGCACGAATCCACGAAACGAACCTGAAAAAGCAAGGCATCGTTCCATTGACATTCGAAGACCCAGCTGTGTACGACCTCATTGAGCCAACCGACGTCATCACTGTTCGTGGCATGCCACCAAAGCCAGATCAGCCCGTGCAGTGCTACATCGTTAAACAGCGCAATAGCGAACAGATTCCATTCACCGCATTACACACATTCAGCGAGGAACAAGTTGAGTGGTTTAAAGCTGGAAGTGCATTGAACGTTGTTCGACAAAAAGTCATTGACTCAAAGAACTAGTTGACCAATGGAAGACCTCGCTCTCATGGTGTCAATCATTTTGATGTACACCATCGTGTTTGGTGTTGTCGGAGTGTTCACTATGTGGAAAACGCCACAAAACCAAATGATTCGGATGGCGATGATCGTGCTATTTCTGCCAGCGATTTATATCTCGGCACAGCTCACATTCAATATCAGCCAACTTGCGGGTCGACTTCTCTTTGGAGTAATTACAGCAGTGATTGTTGGTGCGATTATCGCGTTGATCAAAAAGCCAGCACGTAAATTACCGTTGCGCTAATCAGTACCCGGTCGTCGTTGTGCTTCGGCATCTGGGTCTCCGATGTATCCCGATGGATACGTCGCACGCAGCTCAGCGTCAGTTGGTTCATACGGCTGACGCGCTTGAGGGGGCAACAGCTGGCTGATCGCGTCCATAATGCGTTGCGTGTTGGACTCAATCAACTCGTCAGACAACTCACTGCAATCAAGTGACACCGGCGCGCCGACCGTGATTGAAACCAACGGCGGATTCGACAGGTTGAACACATCAGGAATTTTGGAACTGCGTGGCCAGACTTTTTCTGTTCCCCACAGCCCGATGGGTATCACTGTCGCATTGGTCATCATGGCTAATCGAGCTGCACCCCATCGGCCACGCAACACAGGATCAAAAAAAGTACGACCACGAGGGATGGTTCCTTGCGGCATGATCGCAACCATTTCTCCAGAATTAAGCGATCGAGCTGCTTGCTCTAATGGCTCATCACTACCCGATGCACGATCAACTCGGATTCCACCGAGCAAGGAAGCCATTTGACCAATGAGAGGTGCGTCAAACACTTCCTTCTTGCCCAAAAATCTGACTGTTCGACCAGTGCGCGCCACCATCATTGCAACGGCAAATACGTCGAAGTAACTGCGGTGGTTTGCAACCAAAATCACTGGACCACTGTGAGGAACGTGTTCGATTCCTTCAATCGTTGTTTTTGCAAAAGGGAAAACCTCGGGGCGAGCAAACAGCAGTCCAAGCTTTTGGATATCGGAAACGTTGACCGGAATCTTTGTTCCAGATGACTCATCGCTAAACACTTCGGTTGGCCACTTCTTTGCAGTCGCCATCACTGTCAATCGTGGGTCAGGATTTACAACATGTGGAAAACCCACAGCATCAAGCAATGGTGCGTCGTACACACTGTCGGAATATGCGTAGCTGTGGGCAAGTGAAACACTGTGGTCTTGGCACCAGGCTGTAACTGCCTCAAGTTTTCCGGCTGACCACGCAAATGGACCGATCAATTTGCCGGTGTACAACCCCTCTTCGTCAACATCAAAACGTGTGGCAACAACATCGTCGAATCCCATTGACCGTGCAAATGTTGCAATCAAATCGTGAGGAGTAGTTGTTGCCAACACCACCTTCACTCCGTTGCGCCGGTGTCCTTCAATAATCGCTCGCGCTTTTGGGTGAACCAGCTGCATCAGTTGCGCACTTGCAGAATTCGCAGCAGCAATTACCGCATGCCGTGGTTTCCCCTTCATCACTGCCACTCCCTGACGTGCAAGCAACATGCTTGGCAGTGTTTCGCCAACAACGTTAAACACCCGGTACAACATCTCTTCACCTGGCAGACGTGACTGTGACACCACTCCTGCGTCACGCAATGCGGCACTCAACAACGGACCTGAAGCCTGACTGATCAATGTGCGATCAAGATCAATAAACGCTGCAGCGCGAAATTCGGTGGTATCCACAATCGCAGGCTATTGACTAATACATTCGCCCGCAGAAACGGGAAAGGCCCCGCTCGATGCGGGGCCTCTCAACCTTTGATTCGGTGGCTGGGGGAGCCATCCGAGTCACTTTCGGGTGGACCATGGGGGTGGCCTCACCGCGATATGTCTCAAGTATGCCTTACCCGTGGGTAAGCGTTCAAGGCGAACAAGGCGATATCACCTATCTATTTCTGTGATACCCGGCCTGAGGGCCAAGTACAGTGCGGATATGGAAATTCGCCACTTAGCCAGCCTGATCGCGATTGCCGACCATGGTTCGTTCTCTGCGGCCTCCCGAGCGCTCGGCACCGTGCAGAGCAATGTCTCTGCACATATCTCCCGCCTCGAAAAAGAACTAGGCGTATCCCTTGTTGAGCGCCTCACCGGCAAACTCACAGAAGATGGGGCGATGGTCGTCGATCGAGCACGACGCATTATCCACGAACTTGAAGACATCGAAGCCGATGTCCAATCAACCGACACCGAGGTTGAAGGCGACACTCGCCTTGGCGTCATCGGTACCACGGGCCGTTGGCTGATGCCACGCTTACTTCCTGCATTACAGAAACAACATCCCAAAGTGCGCGCAATCATTTATGAAGGAAGCTCATCAACACTGCTGCCACGATTGCTGGCTGGCGATCTGGATGCGGCCATTGTCCACTTCCCTATCGACAACCCCGAACTTGATCTGGTTGAACTTTTTGCTGAAGATCTCGTGCTTCTCGTGCACACAAAACACCACTGGGCCAGCAAGCAAACCATTTCACTTGCAGAGTTAGCAACGGAACCATTGTTGTTAGCACCACGCAACACATCATTACGACGCGTGATTGATCGCGCTGCAGGATCACAGCGGCTTGCACTGAAAGCGCAAGCCGAAATTGATGGCGTGCGACTATTGACCAGCATGGCGTTTGAAGGTTTTGGTCCTGCAATTGTTCCTGCAACCGCAATCCCCGGATGGGTTAAGGGCGATTTCACTCGCGTGACAATTCCCGAACTACCACGCCGAATAGTTGGCTGGGCATCCCGCAAGCGCCCAATTCCTAATAAGCCAACACGCGCAACACTGGAAATCACTCAAGCAGTGATCGCCAAGTCGGGCGACCGCCAACCTGGCGTAACAACTAACCTCTAGTCGTGTCCACTCACGTGCCGATTCGAATGGGCGTGCAACTGCAGCACGCGGTAAAAGGCGCTGCATCTTCCGAGGTGCGTTTTCTCGAACAGTCACAACGTCACGTTGTCTGGGTAGACGTTGATTCCGAGTTCCATCGAGGTGCACTTTCGGCAGATGCCTCGGGAGTGATCGCCAATGCAGCAACTACTGCAAGCAACCAACGAATCCCTCTTGTCTTGGCAATGGCTTCATCGGGAGCCGACATCCTGGAAGGGATTTCTGCATTGCACGGTTGGGGACAAGCTGCACGCGCAATTGCCCAGTGCTCGGGCGTTGTTCCCATCTTCACGATTGTTAATGGCCCAGCAGTTTCTGGCCCCGCTCTACTCATCGGTCTTTCCGATTTCGTCATCATGACCAACGACTCATACGCATTTGTGTCGGGTCCAACCATGGTTGCCGAGTTCACTGGAATTTCGATGAGCAATGAAGAACTCGGCGGCACAGGGGCTCACGCAAAACAGAGCGGCGTTGCAAGCCTGGTTGTTGCCGACTATCAATCTGCAATTGAAGCACTCGAGCAGCTTCTTGCATTTATTCCAAACAATGTCGACGAACTTGCCCCACACGTTGCAACTGGCGACCCAAGCGATCGGCTCACGCCCGAAGCGGGAGCGCTTATCCCCGACTCCACCACTGGCAGCTATGACGTACGAAAAGTGATTAGGGCAATTGCCGATGATGACTACATATTTGAAGTGCGTGAGCGCTGGGCAGCCAACGTCATTACCGCATTCATCACCATTGATGGCGAGTCAGTAGGAGTAGTCGCTAATCAGCCAATGGTGTTGGCCGGCACTCTTGATATCCCCGCATCGCAGAAAGCAGCGCGTTTCGTCTCGTTTTGTGATGCATTCAATATTCCCCTTCTCACACTTGTTGATACACCTGGCTTTTACCCGGGTAAAGACTTGGAATGGCGTGGCATGATCCGACATGGTGGACAGTTGGTGTTTGCATATGCCCGAGCAACCGTGCCTCGTGTGTGCGTGATTTTGCGCAAAAGCTATGGCGGTGCGTACATCGTGATGGACTCGAAGAACATGGGTAATGACCTGTGCTTGGCGTGGCCTACTGCAGAACTAGCCGTGATGGGCGCGGGGCAAGCCGCAGCTATTTTGCAACGTCGGGCCACACCAGAAGAACGTGCGGTGTTTGAAGCCGACTATGCAGAGCGGCTACTCAACCCGTACGTCGCGGCCGAGCGTGGATATGTTGACTCGGTGATTCACCCTGAGGAAACTCGGCGTGAAATATCATCTGCATTCACCATGTTGCGCGATAAACGCGAAAGACTTGCGCCCAGAAAGCACGACAACACACCTTTATAAAGCGCTGCCCTCTACACTTTGTGTATGGCCGAAACCATCACCATCATTGATGACCGAACGGGCAAGAAAATTACTGTCCCCGTAACCGACGGTGTGTTTGCATCTTCCGCATTACGCGACCTTGATCCAAATCTGCGCATGTACGATCCGGCGTTCTTGTCGACCGCTGCCTGCCAGTCTGCAATTACGTATCTTGATGGCGAGCAGGGAATCCTTCGCTACCGCGGCTACCCGATTGAACAACTAGCCGAGAAGTCATCTTTCACCGAAGTGGCGTACCTGCTTCTCAACGGCGAACTTCCCGATTCGCAGCAGTTGGCGCAATGGAACTTCGACATCACGCACCACACGATGATTCACGAGAACATGCGCAAGCGCTTTGTGGACGGTTTCCACTACGACGCGCACCCGATGGGTGTGTTCATCTCGGCCGTTGCCGCACTTGGCACGTTTTATGACGATGCCCGCGACATCTTCGACAAGGAACTACTAAACAAGCAAATCCTTCGACTGATTGCCAAAGTCCCAACGATTGCCGCAATGACCTACCGATTCTCTGCTGGTTTGCCTTTCGTGCTCCCTAACAACTCACTGTCGTATGCACACAACTTCCTCAACATGATGTATCGCATCGGCGATGACTTCGAAGTCAACCCAACGCTGGCCCGTGCCATGGATGTGCTGTTTATCCTTCATGCCGACCACGAACAAAACTGCGGCACAACAACAATGCGTGTGGTTGCCAGCGCCAACACCGACCCGTATTCGGCAACTGCAGCAGCTGCTGCCGGCTTGTACGGACCACTGCATGGTGGTGCTAACGAAGCAGTAATCCACATGCTGACAAAGATCGGCAACGTTGCCAACGTTCCTGCATTCATTGAGCGTGTCAAAAAGGGCGACGAAAAGCTCATGGGCTTTGGACATCGTGTGTACAAAAACTTTGACCCACGTGCAGTAATCATCAAAAAGTCTGCGTACGAAGTATTTGAAGTTACGGGAATGAACCCGCTTCTTGACATTGCACTCCGACTTGAAGAAGTGGCATTGAAAGATGACTACTTCATCTCACGCAAGTTGTATCCAAACGTCGACTTCTATTCCGGTCTCATCTACCAGGCGCTCGGATTCCCTGAAGAAATGTTCACGGTATTGTTCGCTATTCCACGCACTGTGGGTTGGCTTGCTCACATGGTCGAGTTACTCGATGACAAAGAACAAAAGATCAGTCGTCCTCGCCAGTGGTACACCGGCGCAGATGAGCGCACATACGTCGATATGCAAAAACGCTAACTCTGCGAGTTAGCCAGCAATATCAATAACGATTTTCCCGATGTTCCCGTTTGCACCCATGAACGCATGGGCTTCGGCAATTGCTGTAAATGGATACCGGCGGTCAATCACTGGGCGCAGCAACCCAGACTCAAACAGCGGAATAATTTCGCTTGAGAATCGCTGACTGAGAGCGATCTTTTCCTCCAGAGGACGCGCGCGAAGCACGGTTCCCGTGAGCGAGGCCCGCTTTGGCATCAACGCCCCCAGATTGAACGCCGTATTTCCGCCGCCCATTACTCCGACCTGCACGATGCGACCGCGTACTGCAATGCACGCCACATTGCGATCGAGATACTCGCCGCCAATGACATCCAAGATGACGTCTACACCTTTACCATCGGTTGCCCGTTTCACTGTTTCAACGAAGTCCTGGGATGTGTAATCAACCACGACATCAGCGCCAAGTGCTGCGACAGCATCAACCTTGGCAGTTGAACACGTAGCAATTACTCGCGCACCAATTGCTTTGCATATCTGCACAGCGGCCGTACCAACGCCCGATGCGCCAGCATGAACAAGCGCCCACCTGCCACTCGTCAGGCCACCTTGCAAAACAAGTGCATCCCATGCGGTAATAAACACCTCGGGGATCGCTGCAGCATCAGCGAGTGAAACATTGCGCGGAATACGCATTGCCTGTCGTTCGTGCACAACCAGTTGTTCGGCATAAGCGCCGCCACTGACAATGCCCATTACCTCATCACCGACATTCCACATCTTCACTCGGTCGCCTACCGCAACAACGCGTCCCGAGAACTCCATGCCCGGAACTTCAACTTCGGATGGAAACGGGTCGGGATAGAAACCCATCCGCTGCAACAAATCGGCACGATTGAGACTCGTTGCGCGAACATCAACAAGAATTTCATCACGACCATGTTGCGGCGACGAAATGTCCTCGAATTGCAATACCGAAGGATCGCCGTAACCGCGCAACACGATCGCTTGCATCTTTATTGCGCCATTTTTTCTTGCAACCTGCGATCAAGTGTCTCGAGATATTGCTCGGTTGTTTGCCATGGGGCGCCCTCTCCACCGACAAGCAGCGAAAGATCTTTTGTCATTTCGCCACCCTCAACAGCCTCCACGCACACTTGCTCTACTTTGCGCGCAAAGTCAATTAGCGCTGGCGTGTTATCCAACTTGCCGCGATGCTCTAGGCCTCGCGTCCATGCGTAGATGGATGCAATCGGGTTCGTTGATGTTTTCTTTCCTGCCTGGTGATCGCGGTAGTGGCGGGTAACCGTGCCGTGTGCCGCTTCGGACTCGAGCACTCGCCCGTCTGGCGTGGCCAGCACCGATGTCATCAGTCCAAGTGAACCAAACCCTTGAGCAACGATGTCGGACTGCACGTCGCCGTCATAGTTCTTGCATGCCCACACGTATCCACCTTCCCAACGCAACATGCATGCAACCATGTCGTCAATGAGGCGGTGTT
>Ga0222713_10002822_pt1 | contig 18238 bp, 9 predicted proteins | sample C33_649DmetaG_FD_165061 | JGI IMG/M metagenome (GOLD analysis project Ga0222713, IMG submission 165061) | Estuarine water microbial communities from San Francisco Bay, California, United States - C33_649D | ecosystem: Environmental > Aquatic > Marine > Unclassified | place: USA: California...
AGATGATTGACGACGACGACGACGACGACGACGACGACGACGACGGAAACAGACCGAACATGGGTTTTGGAAGACGTGTTTGCGAACGTACGGGACGACGACGCGCGACGAGACCAAGTTTTGGTGCTTACAAACGCTCGCGGAGACGTGCGAGGCGATCGCGCGCGGGAATAGAGACGCGGAGGCGATGAATGATGACGACGGTGCGGAGCTGCGAGGGGGGGTGGGGAAGTACGTGGCGGAGGCGGTTGGAGCGTCGAGCGAGAACGCATTCGTGAAGAATAAGCTCGCGCAAGTCACCGCGCTGACGCTCGCGCTGGAGTACCCGAGACGATGGCCGACGTTTTTCACGGATTTGGTCGGATTGTTAAGCGCGGGCGCGCCCGGAGTGGACATGTTTACCAGGGTCTTAGAAGCTATAGACGAGGAAGTGGTGGCGACGACCGAAGCGGGACGCACGGGCAAGGGTGACCTGGCGCATTCGATGCGCGTGAAAGATGCGATGCGCGCCGATGGGAGCTTGCAACTCGTCTTTGAAGCGTGGCGTCAGTGCTTGGCGCACTTTTCGCGAACGGATCCGAGGCTCGCGGCGCGCGTGTTCGCAGCGGCTCGACGATACGTGGACTGGGTGGATGTGAGCATAGTCGCAAGCGACTCGTACGTGTCATGCGCGAAGGAGTGCTTGATGTTGAATGATTTGAGCGGCAACGCAGATGAAAACTTACGCGCCGCGGCTACGGCGTACCTCCATGCGATTTTCACCAAAGGCATGGATACCGGTACGAAGGTGAATATGATTAACAACACAAACGCAGTGGAGATTTGCGCGTCCTTACGAGCGATTTGCGCCGCGTGTCCGGATGATTTGGGAGAAGACTTCGTGACGCAGGTCACAAATCTCGCCACCGCGATCGGTTTCGAGCTGTTGAATGCGAATAAGATGGAGAACATCACCGGTTTGGGCGCCGATTTGTCGTCCAAAGCGAGCGCGTTGCTGCACGCTGTCACGCCAGATATTTTGGCGAGCATAAATGCCAAGCATGAACGAGCCGTGCTCGCCGCGCTACCGTTTTTAACGGCGTACATCAACTACGTCAAGTCGCAGCCTGCGCTCATGGCGGCTGCGCAACCGGCGCTCATGGCGGCGTTTCAGGCCTTGATAGTTCGAGGAGCGTTTCCAAACGACGAGGACGTTGACGATTTGGACTGGAACGACGGATCAAACGCTCTCGCCGCGGAGCTCGCTGAGAGTGTCTTTGACCTTCGCGCCGAGCTTAGCGTGCAGTTTAGGAATATAGCGCGACTCACACCGCAATTAGCCCGCGATGTGGTTTGGCACGTGTTGCGGAAGGTGATTCCATCCGCAGGCGATGTTCGGGACGTCGCGACGTGGCAAAACGTTGAGACGGCGGTGTGGGCGGTGTACAGCTTAGGCGAAGGTGCAGACGATGCGGCTGTTAAGCCCATGTCGAGTGCCGAGTTAGTAAAGGCGACGAATGGTACCGGGGCGGTGACCGATACGCCACTCGGGCAGCTCACGACGGCGCTCATTCGACAATGGGGACCGCACCTCGGGGACGTCATGCGACATAGGATGGTTGCGCCAATGTTTTTAGAAACGTGCGTGCGCTATCACGTCGTACTCGAGCGCGATGACGTTAGCTTGGGCATCGCTCTCGGTGCGTTTTTAGATGAGCGCGGTGTTCGCCATCCTGATTCGGTGGTGCGTTCGCGAGCATGCTACTTGCTCGCGCGATTCATTCGCCCGCTGAGGTGCAAGTTGTCCGACCAAACGGGGCCAATTTTACGCGCCCTGAGTGTCCCGCTCGCCGAAGCGGCGCAGGATGTAGTCTTGCTTTCGAGTTCGTCTTCTGTGATAGCTTTTGGTGCTCAAAGCAAACCGATGGCGGAAGTAGGAAACGATGACCGACTGTACTTGTTTGAAGCAGCAGGGATGATATTAGGCTCCGAAGACGTCGAAGAGGGTACGCAGATTGAATATCTCACTCAAGTGGTTCGGATGCTGTGTGAGCAAATCGAGCGAGCGGTGTCATCGCAAAACGAAGAGGGGAGTATTCAACTCGCGACTCGAGCTGTCGTCGCGCTGGGAAATGTGTCCAAAGGATTTTCAGAACGCACGTGCGTGGCGCATCGCCCAGGCGCTGGGAACGTTTTCCGTTCGTGCCTGGAAGTCGCGTTGAAGTGCCTCGACGTGTGGCCGATGAACTCGAGCGTTCGCAATCGCGTCACGGCGTTGTTGCATCGAATGATTGAGATTTTAGGCGTTTCAGTGACGCCGTACTTGGCGCCCGTGCTGGACAAATTGAGGCGCGACGCGGGCGCGGTGGAACTCCGAGAGACGTTGGTACTGCTGAATCAACTTTTAGCGACGTACAAGACTACGATCGCACCGTTCGTGATCGATATACTTCCGAGCTTGACTTCACAAGTGTTCAACACGGTTGCGCGAGAGCGTGCCCAAGCAACGGCGACCTCTCGAGGAGAAATCGCGCTGAACACAGAATCCATGCGCGAGGCTGGAGAACTCGAACGCGCGTGGCTTTCCACGACCGCGGCACTCGGCGCGAACGGCTTGCTAACCCTGGTCTTCGCGGGTGATAATTTACAGCGCGCAACAGAGCTTCGCGAGTTGACGATCAATCGGTTGATAATGGCGGCAACATCTCACTCACTGGTGGGCACTCGTAAAGTCGCCCTGCAGTCGTTGAGGAGCTTCGTCGAGGCTTGGACCGCGGATGATTCCCCCGAAGCCGCATTCACGGATACATCGGCCCATGTTCGAGGTCCGCGCGATGACGTTGTCCCAGGTTTCACGCAATTCGTCATCGAGCGTGTGTGCGCCGAGTGTTGCGTCGTTCCGCCTCTGCGCGGCGACTTGAACCTCGCCGACGCCGTCTCCGTCACCGTGCTCAACGAATCCACCGCCATTCTATCCGTGGCGTTCGCACGTCAGCGCGAGCACATCGAGCGCGCGCTCGGCGCTCAACTGACCTACCTCCTCCCTGCCAGTTCCCAGCAGTACGTCGCCGCCGTCGCCGCCGAATACGCCCGCATTTGCGCGATTCCAAAATCCGCGTCGGCGTCCAAACCCATGCGTACTTTGGTCGACGCCGTGCGCTCGGAAATCGCCCGTTCGCACGCCATCGCGCATGAATGACCTCACCGGTGCGTTTGAGCGCCCTTCATCGCCCTCGTTCGTTGTAATCAACCTCGCGTCCGCCTCTCCGCCTCTCCGCCATCCTCCGTCGCGCGCGCGCGGCTCCGGGAGAGTCATGACTCGTCAAATAGCCCTCCGTCGTCCGCCGCCGTTCGTTCGCATGGAAGTTCCGCAACGCCATCGTAACCGCACTTCGCGGCGACGGCGCGGAGGCGGGTGAACTCGTGGAATGAAGTCATGGAAATCAATGAAGTGGACGAAGACGACGAGCGAGGGCGTGGAAACGCCGAGCTCGACGGCGTGGAAACGCGCGCGAAGCGAGGACGCGAGCGTGGACGCGAGGAACGACGCGAGGAAGCGCGCGAACGAGCGCGAGGGCTCGGGCAATTCAGAGGACGAAGGCGAGGTGTTTGGGTATTTCTCCTCGCTCCCGAACGACGTGATGCGAGATATTTTACACCGGTTGGATGGCGTGCAGCTCGCGCAAGCGGCGTGCGCGTGTCGAGATTTTGAACGACTCATCAATCAAAACGAGGAGCTATGGTATCGAGCGTCGTGCGCGCTGGAGCCACCGACGTGTATGAGAGATGATTTAGTGCGCGACAAGAATACGTTTGCAAATTTTACGTGGAAGGAGCTGTACGTGTGGCGATTGCACACGTTGAAGCGGTGCGCGGCGGTGGACGCGATGACGTTCAGCGCGAAGAGCGAAAGGGCGAAAGAATCGTCGATGACAGTCAGCACTGGCGGAGGATCGGCGACCACGAGCTCAAAACAAGATAATCGCGCGCAGCGGAGATTTTCTAGGCATCAAGGGCGCCTCGCCGTGATCGATCGAGAACGATTGTTCACGTGCGACCCAGTCGTGAAGGGTGGGATCATGTGCATCATTCACGACGTAGGCATCAACAGATTTGCTCCCCGTACGCTCATCTGGGCCCCGAAAGGAGAGCTCCTCGCCGTGACGCTCATCGTGGAAGGCCCGGAGGCGAGCACGCTATGCAACAAAATTCTCCTGTCTGCTCCGCAACATGCGTTGAGCACCTTTAAGAAGCGCCGCGGCGGCGGTTCATTGACGATGGTGGGGCGAAACAGCGACGACCGCCCGTATCAAGTCGATCCGAGCGAAGCTAGAGGGTATTCTGGTCCGCCGATAAAGAATATTTTGGCGCTGCCGCCGGGAGTGCAGTGCTCGCAAATGGCTTTCGCGCCCTGTGGGTCAAAGATCAATTTTTTACACCGTGACAGGATGGAAACGGGATTGTTTAGTTTAGATTGCGCGACGACGATAACGTCGCTCTATGGACCAAGCAACGGTGATTTGTCGCCGGTGCCTCCGCCTTCGGAGTTTGTCACAAAGGTTGCCAGCGGCGGCGAGGACCTCGTGTTTGCACACTCTCCGATTAGTAACAGTCATCAGTCGTTAGTGCTCGACAGCACTCAAGAGAGTTTCATGCTCAGAATAGACGGTATTCCTACGCAACCGCTTTCGGATTATTGGCCAGAAGTGGATGAGTTCGATGAATTAGATTCCGACATGAGCATCTCCGAAGATGGTGAAACTAGAATCGCGCTGATGCAGGAACGAATCGATAATCCGCGCCCTCGACGCCCGCGACCGGAACCGGAAGTCCAACCCGCGGATGCATTCCCTCAGACGCCAACGGTCGCGGAAGAAGTACATCAGCTCGAGCACCAGCCAGCTTTTAATCGCGACGGGGTCGCGGATATGGACGATCTCAAGGAAGTAGCGTCGGTGGAACAACCGCTCTGGTGGCAAAAGCCGTTCGTCATCGGACGGTCTCTCATACAGCGATTGGCATCAACGGTTTCCGGGCAAGCTAGAATACCTGGGATGGGTCCGCCACAATCGCAAACGAAGCGTTCGGTGAGCGAGAGTGAGAACAGCGATACTACGTGCAGGCGAGAAAGTTCGTGGTGGAGTAACATTCCGAATTTTCGCAAGTTGTCGAGTGTGGTGGTGCGAGAGCTACCCAAACAGCCTCTCAGTCGCGTGTTCGTTGAGCAGCTGTCGAGATCGGTACAATGGGTGCCACCTGCGCCCAATGACCGCGCAAAACGGGGATACTGGCTCGTTCCATCAGCCATTCCGGAGTTTTACACACCGTTTTCAGCCTTTCTCATCATGACTCCCGCACCGTCGGATGAAAAAATAGCCGCTGGTCATATTCACCCGTTCATCGGATACGAAAACGAAAAGATATTTGAAGTCATCAAGGAGTGTTTGGTTACCGAGATCACTCCGCACACGACGTTTCAAGACCCAGATCTTTCCATTCCGTTCTTGTTCTCTGGGGCCCCGGGTGGGCGTCTCGTTGGATGGGCCATGGACGAAGGCGTGTTCTCGCGAGTCATCCGCTGGACTGTCGACGACAACGGCGACTATGCAAATATTCCGCCAGATATGGGACTCGAGCTCAAGGTTCTCGATTTCGAAATATTGATGCTGAGCGAGCAAATTACTGGCGAGAACGAATGGAACGTTAAACATGACGAACTCAATATGCGCAACTATCCCGCATTCAACAGCTCTCGGAACATCGCCGTGCTCTCTGTTAAAAACCGAATCGTGGCGTACTCCGTCTCTGCCCTTCAATGGAGCAGGAGTGGGAAAAGACTGTTGTTGTTGCTCGCCACACACTTGGCTCACGAGTTTCCATCGCAGGCGGGCGATTATTACACTGTGCATCAATGGGTGTGCTGGGATCCGGCGAAGGAGGCATTAGACCCGTCGAGTCCAGTATACCTACCGAATAGCAAAGTGAAAGCGCACGGATGTCTCTCTTTTGGCGCTCGGTTCATTCCCTCAGAAACGTTTGCGGCAAACTGCTTGGAGAAGATGGAGCAGTTTCCTCAAGGAAACAACTTGTGGAGTCCCGACGAAACAGCGGTCGCTTTCGCGCTGAATATGCCGGACGAAAACGATTACATAGTAATGCAGAAATTTCCTCAAGTTGATTTGGAGGATATTAAAGCCAAGAGTGAACGCGGTGAACTCCCGCCTTTGCAACAAGGCGATGACGTCAGCTGCGTGCCCTATTATTTGAATTATTTGGACATCCCGTTCGATTTCGTGTGCGAAGGTTCTTACGTCGTTTGGTCTCCGGGTGATATGTTCTCTAGGTGAACTTCGCGCCCTTGCGCCTCCCGGCTGCGTCGTTGCGCTGATGATTTAGCGTTGTGATTTGATTTGTTGACTTCGATTTCGCTAAAAGGTTCCTCGCGCGTCGTCGTTGTCGCGGCGCCACACTTGAACGCCCACCATGTCGGCCACGTTCGCGAGCTCACACGTGATTGATCTCGACCCCACCACGCTCGCTGTCGATGCGCACGCGCGTTTCATCGTCGAAGCATCGAGCGCTAAGGACACAATAGAGCACGCGTTCACTGAGCACTTGCGTCTGAGCGGCATCTACTGGGGCTGTTGCGCGCTGAGCGTCATCGGCAAGCTCGACGCTCTGGGCGTCGATAAACGTGAAGAGATACTGAATTACGTCGCGAGCTGTCGCGCGGCGAACGGGGGGTACGGCGGCGGTGTCGGTCATGACGCGCACATCTTATACACGCTGAGCGCTGTGCAAATCTACGCGTTATTCGACGCCAGCGAGCGGTTAAACGTCGACCAAGTGGTGACGTACGTAAAAACGTTGCAACTTGCCGATGGAAGCTTTCAAGGCGATGAATGGGGCGAAGTGGACACGAGATTCACGTACTGCGCTTTGAGCACCTTACGATTGATGAACCGGTTGGACGCGGTGGATGTAGACGGAGCGTGCGCGTACATCAACGCGTGCCGAAATTTTGATGGTGGGTTCGGAGCAATTCCCGGAGGGGAGTCGCATGCCGGTCAGGTGTTTACGTGCGTCGGCGCGCTCGCGATCGGTGGGCGATTGGACTATGTCGACGGCGAGTTGCTTGGTTGGTGGCTAGCTGAAAGACAAGTAAAGGTCGGCGGTTTGAATGGGCGGCCAGAGAAACTCCCAGACGTGTGCTATTCTTGGTGGGTTTTGAGCGCTTTGAGTATATTAGGTAGAACCCATTGGATTGATCGCATGGCTTTGGCACGTTTCATCCTTAGGTGTCAAGACGAGCAGGACGGCGGGATTTCGGACCGACCCGATGATGAGCCAGATATCTATCACACATTTTTTGGCATCGCGGGCTTGGGGCTGATGGGTCACAGAGGCGTCGTCGAGTCCATCGATCCTGTCTTCGCGCTCCCTCACGGGGTCTTGGAGCGCCTCGGCATCTCGCCATGGACGGTGAAGAATACTTAGAAAGAGTTGTAATTTCACACCGACGTCGGTGCGTGGACGATGTTGTTTTTTGTGATTTATTATTTTTTGTTGTTTGTGGCTACAAATCTAGTCTAGTCGCGCCCAAGATGGCGCTTCACAAGTATACACCCAACCTGGTCCTGAATATCGCACGCTATGAAGCCATATCGCTTCGATATTGACGTCCTCGTCGCCGGCGTTTACGATCCTGGGGCAGTGCTGGCACGGCGCCAAGCTCGTTTCGCGGCTTTTGCGCGGCGCCGAATAATCGATGGCGAGCGACTCGTCACGAGTGAGCCTTCCGAATTGGTCCAACACGCTCACGTCACACAAGTGCTGGATGCGTCTCGCGAGCTCGACTTGAGATAGCACGCCGCCGTAGGCGACGTCGTTCGCGATCGGATAGCCGAGCATCGCGAGGTGAGCTCGTATTTGATGCTGGCGCCCCGTCAGCGGCTCGCACTTTACGATTGACGTTCCATCATCCAAGGTCTTTAGCCACGTAAACTTCGTCGTCGCGTCTTTGAATGACCTCATCGTGCGCTCGTCGTGCGGTTCTTCGGTCGCGTTCCCATCCCAAACGGCCACCCGATTCTTTGCGTCGTACCCGAGCCGAGCAACGTGCGTCATCGTCGCCGTATCGCCGTCGTTGAACTCCCCGCGCACTCGGGCGACGTACTCTTTGCGCATCTCGCGCGCCTCCATCTTCTCTCGCATGTCATTCGCCACTTTTGACGAGCGCGCGAGAAGGAGCAATCCCGAGACGTTCTTATCGAGCCTATGAATCGGGTACAACCGTCCCAAATCTCGCCTCGTCCCCGCTAACAGCGCTAACACCGTATTCTTCCTATACTGCCCCGTGGGATGCACCGGTACGCTCGCGGGCTTGCACACGGAAACCACTTCATCGTTCTCTTCGATAACGCGAACGTCCTCCGCCGACGTCGCCGGCTCGTGTCGATGAATAAAATGTCTCACTCGATTCCCCGCTCGCAGCTTCACCCCATCGACGTCGGTCTCCTTCACCGCGCGCGCCGTGCCTTTGATGACGCGTAAATTCTCCTCCACGCGCAAATCCCCTCTGGCGTACGCCGCGCGATAATACTCCAACGGCCGCTGCGGGAACTCGCTCGCGAACAACGCGCACACCCGCGCGCCGTCCCATCGCTCTTTCGCCCCGCACACGAAATCAAAATCGTACGGCACGACGAATCGCACGTTCAATTCGCGATCGACCACGTACTCGCGCGACACGCACGGCGGGGACGCGAACACGTCGTTCGCGTCGTCGTCGAACGTGCGTGCGTTCGCGTCCATGCGATCGAATGGGGCGACGCGCGCGTTCGCCACAATGGCGCGAATGTCAGCGATGCATTCACGCATTCATCAACGTCGACGCCTTTCTCGGTCGTCGACGGAGTTCGGCATTCGACGTCGAACTCGATCGTCGATGTCGACGTCGCCGTATATAATTTGAAGCGATCGAAAAAATGTCGCTCTTGACCTCGTGATTCACGCATTATTCATTCACGTACTGTAGTGATTGATTCGCGCACCCATCACATCGCATCACATCACATCACGTCGCATCACATCACACCAAATCACATCGCCCGCGCGCGTTCCTGTGGTGATCGAATCGCGATGTACGCGAGGAAACTGGCGATCGACATCTCGGACCGCCCTGGGGAGATGTCCAACGACGCGTTCGACGCGAGACCTCGCGCGCCCGGGAGTTCGAACGCGCGAGCGCGCGAGGCGTTTGACGCGCTGACGCGCTCGAGTCGCGCGACGACGCGCGCGTGCGAAGAAGTTTTACGCGCGACATCGCGCGCGTTGACGAAAGAGGACGTCGCGCGACGACGTCAAGGACGATTGTGTCCGTGGACGCGATGGGCGCTTGAAGAGGGAGGAAATGAACGCGGGGAACGCGCGAGCGAGCGAGCGACGACGACGACGACGAGCGACGACGGCGATGGAGCGCGAACGCTTAGGGCGGTGAACGATGTCGATGTCGCTCGCGAACGTCGACGAGAAGAGTTAATCGCGATCGCGCGATCGGCGATGGCGAGCGCGAGAGAAGCGACGAGGTTACGCGCGGAGGAACGCGAACGGTTTACGGAGAGGCGTAAATTCGCGGGTAAAATGATCGACGTCGAGCAAGAGTACGTCGAAGGGTCAAAAGAAGCCAAGGCGCACGATAAGCGCGCGGAAGCGCTCGCGCGGGGGGGGATCGATGCCGTGCTCGCCGAACTCATGGGTCCGAAAAAGCTCAACGTGTTGGACAAGACCAAGGCGGACTGGCGAGGCGTCAAGGACGTGGACGCCGAACTGGATGAGGATTTACTCGCGCACCAACGCGGAGGGAAGACGTTTCGCGAACAACAGGATTTCTTACAGCAAGCGGATTATCGCGAATACGAGCTCGAGCGCGACGCGCGATTGGCGGCGGCGTCCAAGCGCGCCGCGAGGTGAGTTTCGCGACGTCCCGAATCGAGCGCTCATCGCGCCGCTCGCGAGCGCTTAGACGTCACAACTCCGCCCGTCACGCGACGGGCGAGCGAACGCGAACGCGAACGCGAGTTAGAACACAACCCGTGCTAAAACAACATGCCTGTAGCTTGGCGTCTTGAAGTCACTCGCGCCGCGCGCCCGTCGTCGCGCGCGGACGATTCGCTCGCCCGAACGCCGAGCCGCGCCGCGCGAGCGAGCGTCAACGCGCGCCCTTCGCACGCGCCGACGAAGCGACGACGCGTTCAAGTATGCGCGACATCACGCACTCGCGAGGTGTATTTATTGGATTACGGCGCTGGGAACGTGCGAAGCGTGCGCAACGCCATCGCGGCGTTAGGGTTCGAAGTGCGCGACGTGAAGACGCCGAGCGACCTGGCGCGCGCGACGAAGCTGATCTTTCCAGGCGTCGGCGCGTACGGGAGCGCGATGAATATATTGAAACAACGGGAATTGATCGAACCGCTGAAGGAGTACGTGAGGAGCGATAAGTCGTTCTTAGGGGTGTGCCTCGGGTTGCAGCTCCTGTTCGACGGGTCGGAGGAGAGCGGCGGCGTCGAAGGATTGGGGCTCATCCCAGGGAGCGTAGATAAGTTCAGAGGCGAGGGATTGATCGTGCCACACATCGGGTGGAACTTGGTGAACACTAAAAAAGCCAGCGGGTTGATGGACGGCATGGAGGGCGAACGCGTGTATTTCGTGCACTCGTATCGAGCGACGCCGAGCGCCGCGAATAAGGATTGGATCTTGGCGACGTGCGATTACGGCGGCGAGTTCGTGGCTTCGGTGCAAAAAAGCAACGTCATGGCGTGCCAGTTTCACCCCGAAAAGTCGGGAGCGACCGGCTTGGGAGTGTTTCAGCGATTCCTAGAAGACGCCGAGCCGACGGGGCAGTTCGGCCGCGCGCCGAGCGTGAAGAACGGATTGGCGCGTCGCGTGATCGCGTGCCTCGACGTGCGCTCGAACGATAAGGGCGATTTAGTGGTGACAAAAGGCGATTCATACGACGTGCGAGAGAAGAGCGAGGGTGGTGACGTGCGCAACTTAGGCAAACCGGTGGAGTTGGCGGGGAAATATTTCAAGCAAGGCGCGGATGAAGTCGCGTTTTTGAACATCACTGGATACAGAGACTTACCCCTGACGGACGCACCGATGTTAGAGGTTCTTCGTCGATCGAGCGAGACAGTATTCGTGCCGCTCACCGTGGGCGGCGGCATTCGCGACTTTACCGATAGCAACGGCAAATCGTACACCGCCCTGGAAGTCGCGAGCGCCTACTTCGCAAGCGGAGCGGACAAAATCTCCATCGGCTCTGATGCTGTCGAAGTCGCGGAGCAGTGGTACGCGTCTGGCAAGAAAAACACTGGAAAGACGAGCGTGGAGCAAATCAGTGAGCGCTACGGTGTGCAGGCGGTTGTGATTTCCATTGATCCGCGCCGCAAGTACGTCTCGGATCCCTCGCAGACGAAGAACAAGGTGATTGAAACGTCGCGACGCGGTCCGAATGGTGAAAAATACGTGTGGTTCCAGTGTACGGTCAAAGGTGGTCGCGAAGGTCGCGACATCGGTGCGTATGAGCTCGCCATCGCCATGGAAGCGCTCGGTGCTGGTGAAATTTTGCTCAACTGCATCGACGAGGATGGACAAGGAAACGGTTTTGATCACGAACTTGTCGGCCTCGTGTCCAACGCCGTGAGTATTCCCGTCATCGCTTCGAGCGGCGCTGGATGCCCGCAGCACTTCACCGATGTTTTCAAGGCGACAAAATGCTCTGCCGCGCTAGCGGCTGGCATTTTTCACCGCGAAGAAGTCCTGGTGAGCGAGGTGAAGGATAACATGAAGGCCAACGGGCTACCCACGAACGCCGTCTGATGCGTCGACATATGTAGCTGTTTGTTCATTAATAATATTCATTGATTTGATATGTCGACTTCAACGTACGGTATTACACAAGTTTTGAGCACACGACGAACGACAAACGACTGACGAGACGAGTCTCGACGACGACGCGCGGACAGTCTTCAACAATTACGTGCAAACGTTACAGTACGAAATTTTAAGCAGCAGAGTCTCGCGACGTTCACAATGATTTACACCATAAGCAATAACCTTACTTTTCGTCCGCTTTGCACGCCGCTAAGACGTTATCTCTGAGCACATCCGCCTTGGCTCCGCTCCATTCGCCCACCTTTTCCCCATTTCTGAAGAGATAAAAGAGGGGAACCACGCGAACGCCCCACTCCTTCATCAACGCTCGGCTTTCCAAATCGGTGTCCCCCATGATCTTCACGAATGTCACCTTGGGTAATTCGTTACTCAATCCAACGAACGTCGGATAGACCACTTTGCACGGCCCGCACGTCTTGGTCGATATTTGCACCGCGATGAGACCCGCCCCCGCGGTCGCGGTCACGGCTTCGAACTCCGCCTTGTTATTGGCAAACTTCACCCGACCGTCGTTCTCGCCCGAACCCGCGCGTACGACTACTGATCTCGAGCGTCTCGCCGTCGCGTGCGGCGCCGCGCGCGCGCCTACTCTCGCGCTCCTGCGACGCGAACGCAAACCTCGTCAGCGCGCGCGATCGAACGCCGCGCTCGCGACGTCGTCACCCGCCAAAAATCCCACTCGCGAGTTTTCCACTCCTCCCTCTTTCCCATCGCGTTCTTTCGACAGTTATCTTCGCTTCGTCTTCCCATGTTCGCATCGCCCTTACGTCGTCGCTCGATCGCTCGCCATTCCCTCTTTATCGTCATCTCGTCGCGTCACCCATCGCTCGTCGTCCTCCTCTCGTCGCCGCGTCGCTCCGTCGTCATCGAATCGAATCGCATCCCATCTAATCCCATCGCATCGCATCGACACCTACGTCGTCGTCCTGGACGTCATGACGACCGTCGTCATCCCCCCCGTCGTCGTCGTCGTTCTGTGTCGCTCGCTCGCTCGCTCGCATCGATCGATCGATCGATCGATCGATCGCGCGACGTCGAGGACGCGCGATCGCGATCGAGGGCGATGGCGACCGACCGACTCGACGCCATGGGACGATGCGACTCGTCGATGGGATGCGATGGGACGATGCGACTCGTCGATGCGATGGGATGCGATGGGACTCGTCGATGCGATGCGTCGATGCGACGGGGCGCGAATTCGTGGTGTGGGGGTGTGGAATCCTGGTGTCGAGCGGCGTGGGGGCGGGGGGTAGCGTGAGCGACCGACCAACATGCGATGCGGATGACGAGGGCACGCACGAGGACGAGGACGATGACGATGACGATGACGAAGACGAGGACGTCGAACGCGTCACATCGCGACGAACGACGGCGATGGCGACGATGAAGACATGGACGACGACGACGGCGTTAGACGGAATCGCGAGTCGCGCGGTGAGCGCGCGAGGACGAAAGGGAGACGCGCGAGCGAGCGGACGCGCGCGAGCGGCGCCGCGAGAGGCGCCGATTTTGCCGTATAGAATCGGACACGGGTTTGATTTACACCGATTGGAGGCGAAGACGGAGTTTCCTGAACTGAAATTGATCATCGGAGGGATCGAGATCGCGCACGATCGCGGATGCGTGGCGCACAGCGACGGGGACGTTTTAATGCACTGCGTCGTGGACGCGATAACGGGGGCGCTTGGATTGCCGGATATCGGACAGTTGTTCCCGGATACCGACCCGAAGTGGCGCGGACAAAAGAGCGACGTGTTCGTGAAGGAGGCCGTACGGTTGATGGAACTCGCGGGGTACTCGATCGGGAACTTGGACGTCACGCTCATCGCGCAGCGACCGAAAATCAGCCCGCACAAGGAGCGCATTCGGGAAAACATGGCGAACGTCCTCGGCGTGCACCCGACGGTGGTGAACGTCAAGGCGAAGACGCACGAAAAGGTGGACTCGCTGGGGGAAAATCGTAGCATCGCCTGCCACTCCGTCGTGATGCTGATCAAAAACTGAAAATATATACATATATCCAAACGTAGGCTTCGCGGCGCCGCGCCGTTTCGACGGTTTCGGAAGCGCAATCGCGCGAACTCTGTCGAGCGAGAGCGATGGACGTAGGCGACTTGAACGCACACGTTAATTCGCGCGCGTCACCGAGCGAAAGCGACCGAATCTGCCGTCATATCGAACCGTTCACCGCTGATGTTTGCGTCACGTGCGACATATCGTTACATATCCTGAATCATATTGACTAGTGCGCCGCCGCTTTATCGCGCGCGACGCGCGAGCGCTCCTCCGCCATTTGAAGCGGACTCATGCTCTCGCCACGAGAGATGTGGTTTGAGTATTCGCTCACGTGTTCGTCAGCAGAGTAATCAGAATCACCGTGAATGTACGATTCGAGTTGATGAATTTCCGAGCGCGTCTCGGCGAGGACCGCTTTCAGTACTTCACCGATGGAAACGACTCCCAACACGCGTGGTTGAATGGGGTTGCCTATGTCGTCAAATCCTTCTGAGCCAATCACTGGAATGTGTCGCAAGCGGTGGTTCGTCATCGTTTCCATCGTGGCTAACGCGGTGTGGTGCGGCGACGCGTAGACGAGCTTTTTGAGCTTTCCGGCGTCTGAAAAACTCGTCATGATGTCCTTGACTTTAGTGCTAACGCCGACTTCTCCCTTCGCGACGGCGTTGAGATAGTCGCGTTCGGTGATGATTCCAACCATCGCATCGTTTTGAGCGCTCAGAAGTAATTCTTCCTCCGAAATGACCCCGCTGCTATCGGCGTCCAGGAGCGAGCGTTCCATCACCACTAGAGCCGAAAGCTGCGTCGAGTACATTTGGCGCACCGCGTCCATCACGCGCGCGTCTCCGTCGATCCAGTGGCTCTGACCAAACTTTAAGTGATTGGGAGCGACAGCATCGATGACGTCTGAGATCAAAATGCATCCGTACGTGGAGTATTTGTTCACTTCGCCGAGCGATGAACGGGAGCGGCCGCAACGTTTCGCCGCCGCCTCGAGAACTTCACGGCACAGGCAGTTCGCTTGGTTCGAATCCAGCCCGTGCATCGTAGGCGAGACGTAATGTTTTGCAAACACGAGCGAAGCTGGACGAGCGACGAGCCCGTTTTGATCGATCTCGCGCGTGAACAGAGTGTCAAGGATGGAATAGCGTGGAGTGCCACGTCGGATTTGTAACGAACTTTTTGAAGTCAACGCGTGGCATCGAACGAGAGCGCTGAACGCGCGAGAGACGAAGTATGGCAACATGAACTGAAGTCTCTTTCGTTTGCCGAGATTAGTGAGATCACTTTGCGTCGACGAGTGATGGTTGACTGCCGTGACCTTTCGCGCTGTAGACGCGCGTCATCCGATCCATTTCGCGCTCCCGATCGCGTCCCGCTCTGAACACTGTTCTGTCAGATTTAATCGCTCAATGCGCGTGGTATCACGCACATGCGCGCGAAAATTCACAATTAAAAGTTATAGACTAGCGACTTCGCGCTTGATGTCGTCCAACGCTTGAGCGAGCGAGCGTCGCTGGCTAACGCAATCTGCGACGCGAGCCGCCTCGGCTCGCGCAGAAGCTTCCCAAGGCGCGACGAGAACGGCAACATTTTGCGCCAACTGACTCACTTCTTTCGTGCATTCCTTCTCCATGGAATCTTCTAACTCTTTAAGAAACGTCTCCGCGACGCGACGAATCTTAGCTTTGGTCTCCGACCGTTTCAATGGAAGCGCCAAGACCGCGACGTACGCGCCGGCGGCGGCTAAGGCGTACGCTAACAAATCCTCCGTCACTGAGTCCAAATACCCAGTCGCCAGGAACGCTACAAAAAACGCACCGAATGCTGACCCTACTGTGCTATTCACCGCACCACGAATCGCCTCATCGAGCATGCGAGCCGCGGTGACGTGATCGAATCCGGTCGCGACGCTCATCGCCGCTTTGCTCGAGGACTTGACGGCGCCCTCTTCTCCATCCTCCTCATCTTCCGCCCAATCCGCCGCGAGGCGAACCAAGGACGTCTCGAATCCGCGTTCTTCCACGGCGCTCGTATACGCGTTCAGTTGTGCTTCGTTATTGCGCTTGAGCCACGCGCTGAAATCTTGCACGGCTGATTTGAGTTTTTGCTCGCTATCGCCGAGCACCTTTGTTTTGTACTGCGTCATCACTCCGCTCGGGCCCGAACCAAAAATGTACGTGCTGATCAATGATGCAGCGTTTGACAAGCGCAGCGAGTCGTCGACGATGCTCTCAGCACGCTTTGCTGCGCTCGTCACGACTTCTCTCGCCGCGGCGCGCTGCGTCGCCGCGTCGGATATCATCTCTGCCTTGTAGTCATCCATTTGCGTTTTTACGCCAGCCGCCACTTGTACTTCAGACTGAGCGTCCTCTTCTTCTTCATCTAAAATATCTTTTGCGGCGTTGAGCAACAGCTCGCCGACGTTGAGAGGGGTGGAAAGCTTTAGACGGAGCGCTTCGCCCGCGCGAGAGCCGCTGCCGCCCAAAAAGGACATAACGTAATCCTCAAACTCGCCAAATCCGCTCGAGATGAATTCTTTGTCGCGCGTGTACGAACCACTTCGTTTTTTCGCCTTGAGCGCGTTCCTAGAACTTATGGGCAACACCGCGGGATCGGATACGCCGAGCAAGCGCGTTGCGTTGTCTTTCACAAACTGTATAACCTCCTTAACGTCGCGCGGGTTCTCGAGCAAGTCTGTCTTGTTTAGGACGAAGACAACTTTTTTACCCCACTTACGAATGTACGTCAAGAACTTCACTTCGCTTTCGGTCATCGGGCGATCAGCAGAAAGCACGAAGAGAACCAAATCGGCGCGGGGAACAAACTCTTCCGTGAGGCGTTGTTGGCGCTGCAAGATGACATTCGTCCCGGGAGTATCCACGATTCGCACTTGTTGCAACAGCTCGGCGGGAATCTCAATGTTGTAAAATCCGTCCGCAGTTTGCTCGCGCCCTTTTTTGTTTCCATATCTCAGCACCGAGATTTCATTCGTTGTCGGTAAAATACCCTCCGCGACGAATCGATCGCCCAGCATGGCGTTGATCACGCTCGATTTACCCGCGTTAAACTCTCCGACGACGACCAAGAGGAATAAATCCTCCAAACCTTTGCGTGCCTCGATGAGCAACTTGATTTCCTCCAAGTCCTGACAGTTGTTCTCCAAAAAAAGCAGAATATTTTCAATCAATACTCGTTCGCGCTCAATCATTTTCTCTCCGTCGGCGCTCACGAGACTAAATTTTTTCGGCACCATCGCCGTGCGCGACGACGATGACGACGACGTCGACGACGACGACGACGGGATTTTCATCATCTCATCATCTTGCTTCAGTAACTTCAAAGCGAGCGCCGTGCCCTTTTTCATCGACGCGCCGAAATCTCGAAGCGTCACCCCGTTCGCCCGCGCATCCACGAGCGCCTGGAGCGCGTCCTCGGTCAAATCACCTACCACGGAATCGACGAATATAGGTACACTCACGTTGTCGCGTATCTCCTCGACAATCCCAACGTCTTGCACGAGGAGTAAATCGGCGCCTTCCTTCGAAGCCGTCTCCGCGTCCTCCGCGCTCGCGCACGAAACGACCACCAACGCCGTCTCAGGAAGCGATTTCCTCGCCACCACCGTCGGTACGCCATCGATGGATAGCACCACACCGTCGAGCTCGGCGCTGGTGACGATATCCGTTCTATCGCACGCCAAAACCGCCACCCGCGCGCGCGCGAGCGCCTTCAACTCTGTCGCCGCTCGATACAACGTCTTCGCGCTCGTCCCGTTCCCTTCGTCGCGCAGCGCCACGATCGATGCCCCGGCTTCGATCGCGTCCTCGATCATTTTCGCTCGTTCCAAGACGTCTCGCACGGTGACGTACGCGCACACCCCTGGGATGCGCACCTCCGCCCGTTTCGCGCTCGCGAACAAGTCCCTCTTCTTGTCGCTCGACTCCCCGGGCGTTTTCTCCTGTCCAAAGCGCCCGAACGCGCGCGTCGTGAAGCGATGCGAAGCGCTCGCGCGTTTTCCTCGACTTTCCTCGCGCGCGCGATGCATCGCGACGCCGACGTGGACGACGCGAGCGTCGCGCGCGCGCGCGCGAGCGCTCCACATCTCCCTCGCCGTGACGCGCCTATCCAAATCGATCGATCGCGCGCGCGACGTCACGGGTGTCATCGATCGGTCGAGCGATCGAATGAAATCGAAATCGAAATAGAAATCAAAATAGAAATCGAAATCGAAATCGAAATCGAAATCGAAATCGACTCGAATCGAATTCACGCGAACGCGAACGAC
>Ga0222713_10002824_pt1 | contig 18228 bp, 7 predicted proteins | sample C33_649DmetaG_FD_165061 | JGI IMG/M metagenome (GOLD analysis project Ga0222713, IMG submission 165061) | Estuarine water microbial communities from San Francisco Bay, California, United States - C33_649D | ecosystem: Environmental > Aquatic > Marine > Unclassified | place: USA: California...
AAGGTAGCGAAGAGAGACAAACGAACGGTCGATCGAGAGACATCGAGGGAGACGAAGGGCGAACGCGAGACGAACGCGAGACGAACGCGAGACGAACGATTGGTGTTGAACACGGAAACGAGTAACACCATGAGGACGCGGGCGAGCGCGGCGCTCGGGATCGTGGCGCTCGCATCGTCAACGGCATGCGCCAACGCTGATGGATTTAAGACGCTCTACATCAACAATCGAGCGAGCGTGAGCGAACGATTGGCGATGGAGAGTAGATTTGAGAGATTCAACGTCCTCGAACGCGTGCCAGAGGTGGACGCCGCGAGCGCGTCGGCGCTGCATGACGTCGCGGAGATGGCAAAGTGCGAATCTAAAGCGGCGTGGCCGATGAGTTTTCACGCGGATGATGGGGTAAAGAAGTTTAGTGCGCGGTATATGAAGGCGTTGAGCGCGTCGTTGTCGCATTTGACGGCGATTTATAAGGCGTTTGACGACGGCGCTGAGACGGCGCTGATTTTGGAAGACGACGCCACACCAGATTTAATCCCCACTTGGACGAAAGAAATGGATGAGTACATTTTGAAATTACCAGAAGATTGGACTATTGTGCAGCTGTCGGCGATTGGGAGCGAGGATGAGGCTCGCGAACTGTTTTATGAATGGCAACGGCATCGCGCGAGTGCGCCTGGACGTTTGCTCTCCACTCTCCCAAAGGGTTTTACAGAGATCGGAAGCACGCAAGCGTATTTAATTAGTCGTCGAGGTATGAAAAAGTTAGTCGATTCTTATCGCGCGCCACGGACGGGGCGGATCGATTTGTGCAAGGCAACATGTGTAGAGTTTGACGAATGCTTCTTAGCCGATGGCGTTGGTTTGAACTCCGACTACCGCATCGCGACGCCTCCGCTCTTCGTGCCTCGCGCGAAAGATGCGAACAAGGGTGATGCTTTCGATAGCGCTCGTCAAATATTCTATAGCTGGGCCGTCACTCTTTCGTTCACGAAGGGAAAAGCAGCAAATATTCGTATGGATGCAACGATGATTCGCGACGTGTTGGATGAAGGCTTGAAACTTCCTCTTGGACTCAAGCCGAATTCTTTCCATGAACAATTCAACTACCACTGTCAACTAAATCACGGCGGAGGATCGACTTGTTCGCTGAAAAAAGGCTCGTTGCTCGATCAACAACCGCCGAAGCATATTGTGGTTCCGACTAGCGACGAGGGCGTAACGGATAAAGACGCCCACGAGTCAACCCTTGGGCGGGTACGTCTTCCAACCGCAATGGACGGCGTGTCTTTCACATCTGCGCCTTTTATGGCCATGTACATCATCGCCGCTTTCGCGTCTATGATGTTTATCGGTACATTTGTCCATGCACGAAACACGCAAAATGAAGCAAAGGAACAACTTCCGATTCTTCCTCCTGGATACATGCAAACGATTGAGTATTACGCGTGATTAGTATTATTAGCCTCATAGCGCAACTTAGCATAGTATGTACATTAATGTAATCAAGGAAGACATGAAGTCCACATCGTAGGTGAATATACAGAGCGTAATTGTAATCAATTCGTGACAAGTGTACAGTAGAACCGTATCCCAAATGCTCTAGCCATCATGTTCATGTAATCAACCCTCTTCCTCCTTCCGTCGCTCTCGCATCGCCTGCCTAATGTCCTTGGCGTCGCTCTCCCAGTCGCCCGTCAAATCAAAAATCAATCCAAGATTATCAACGATTTGATGCCACGCTTCGCACTCCCCGCATTGCACCCACATTGTTCCTCGTTCTAAAACATCCGGATTTATCATTCTTTGCGTTCGCCCTTCGCAAATATTACACGTGAACGTCATCTGTACTCGTCGTCGCGTGAGTGGGAGCTGCAAGCTCGCCCGCTTTGTTCCCTCTTCCTGCTCCGCCTCCTCGTCGTTCGCTCGCGCGCCGTCGCCGATGATGTTGGCCAAGGCCACTGTCGTACGTCGTCGAGCGCGCTGTCGCCATCTTCCGTCGTGCGACGCGGTCATCCCAAGCGCGGCCGCGGCTTTTTGCGTTGGCCGTGCGCAACGCGCGCGCAACAACACATGACACGACGGTCTCGGCTTCGAACGAGCGGGACATCGCGCCAACGAAGACGAAAAAGAGGCGCATGCCATCGTCGAATGTAAGAATCGTGACAGCGAAGAGATCGGATGCGTGACGGGTGACGTTGTGGGGTGCAACTCGCAACGCTTCTGCGGGCGGAGCACGAGGACATATTGTAAGCGTAAGTTTTGAACGAATGTTGTTGTTCTGGCGCACTTGTTATTACATTAATAACTCGCAATACATCCCGAACACCGAAATCATGGCTATAGCAATCATGTTGACTAAATTCGGTGCTGCTTCCAGCTGCGTCTCGTCTCGTCACGTCGCTAGTTTAAGCGAGGGCGGCGATGAGCGCGTTGGCGCTCGATTGAACTTCAGCAAGGAGCGCCTTGGCGGCGTCTTGGTCCTTTTGTCGGATCGCGAAGTCAAGCTGTTCGAGATTCTTGTAGAACGCCTTGGCAGCCTTGGAATCACCACCCTTGGCATCGACGAGGTTGTTAATGTCGAAGCGGAGAGTACCGACTTGGCGGCGAAGTTCATTGGACGCTTGCGTCCAGTACTTCTTACCGACGTAATCACCAACATCCTTGTTGATGCGGGTCTGCGGTTTTCAAAATTCATATGTCAGTCCTTCGTTCACGCGTACGGATATCAAATCTCGAGGGCGTGTTCGCGACGCGTTACGTACCACAGACTCCTTGGCGCGCGCCGCAGTTTCCTTCGTCGTGAGCTTTTGGAAGGAGAATCGGGACGGGCCATCCGAGCGCGGCTTGGCATCAATGTCCAAATCGCGGGCCTACGACATTTAAATCATCGTCAGTCATCGATCGTCGTTCAATCGTCGCGATAGAGCGTAATCCCGCTCGTGCGCCGTGAAAACGCGCGCGCGTGCAGTCAAATCTCCAAATCGCGCGAAATCCTCGTTCTGGATACGGTTGGGGTCGCACGTGACTAGCGCTGAAACGCGACGGACCTCGTAGATCAATTGAAGACCGTTTTGGTTCTCCGATCGCTTATCCGTGAGCTCGATGGAAGACGCGGCGAACGCCGGGGTGGCGGACAAAACAACCGCGGTCGCGGCGAAGAAAGACACCGCCTGAAAGCGAAACATGCGCGCGAATGGACGCGATCGGATCGGTCAGTGTCAGGCGAACAACGCAATCGCCGCGAATGTCGACGATATCTCGGGCATCGATCGACGCCGGCTAACGAAGCGATCGGTCAAAATGATGTGAAAAATTTTGTTTCACATGATTTTCATGCCATCGCGCCAAACGCGCGGTCGCGCTCGCGACTTTTGCGCGCGTTTGCGCGCGGGCGAGGTTGACGAATCACGCGTTCGGACGCACCTTTTCCGCAGATGACGCGCGAACGGTGACGTTCTTTTGCGTCTTCTTGAGCGCGACCTTTTGAGCGATGGCCTTACCGGCGAAAGTGGAGGTGGAGGCGGACATTTAGCGGCGCGCGCGTGTGCAAAGTGTCGTTCGAGGGCGCGCGCGTGGGGTCGGCGCGTGCGCCTTCGCGGCCGTGGAAATCGCGATCGCGGATCTCTTTTTCGTCGCGAAAACTCGAACTTTGCCGTGTTTAAGCGCAGAATGAGCCATGTGGTATCACGTCAGATCAAACCCCGGGAGTCACCCTCGACTTTGGTCGTGACTCGTGGAAAATCCCACCCCACGCACCGATGCTGACAATGGACGCGGGACGTCGTGCTGCGCGTCGATGCTCAGGACCCAAGAGGCCGCGGCCACGGACGAGGACGAAGAGTCACGAGAATGAAATCCGATACTGAAGCGAATGGACGAGACGACGAGCGAGAGATATTTACACACAGTATAATTACATATCCTGAACCACAGCCGCTCGTGGTTCCGGTTTTTATTTACCCACACTTTCGCCGGGTTTGCGAGAAGACGAAGTCGTTCGACGCGAGAGAGCTGAAAGATGGCGCTCGTCGAGAGCGACGTGTCTTTCTTCTCTCTCGGACGCGCGTTCCTTCCACTTCTCGCGGAGACCGCTAAGTTTTGAGCTCAACTCCTTATGCTCGGCACGAATAGCAAGCGTGGAATCTTGCTTGATGTTATCCAATAAATCGTCATCGGCGAATGGCAAACGTTCGCCAATCAAGCTTTGGAGGTGAATGCGCTCCTGTTCTTTAGCAAGCGCCTCTTGCTGCTTGACTCCCGCGTCACGCTTGCCATCAAAATGGTCCACAATTTCATTTTCAAGTTCCAGATCGCGAACCGCACGAGTGATCACGGCCTTTTCACTTTCTGTTTTCAACAGAGCGCGAAGCGTGCGAGCAAAGTTGTACCACGTCCACGAATGCGCAAGGAAAAACGCGACAGTGATGATCAAAACTAGAGTGTTAACGTTGCCTGCATTCTTGCTAGTATTTGACGCAAAAATCAATCCACCAGTGAATGTCGTCATGGTAGAGAGTAAGCCACCAGTTTCAATTCTTCCATGCTCGACGGAGGCGTACGGTTTTGCGGTGATGTGGAGAAGGAAGAAAATCTGAAGGAGACAATTCGCGCAATAGCCCCCGAAAACCTCGTTTTGCTCGAGTGCTATAACAGCGATGATGAGTAAAAGCTTTCGAATGAAAATAACCCACTCCCACCACCAAACGTTCTTGATGTCTAATCCCTTAAAGAGCAAACCGAAACGATATTGAACCGTTACAGAAGTGTGTGATCTCGTGATATCCTCGCCATTCAGCATGTATAAAAGCAGCATAGGGACTCCAAGTCCGTACAAAATCAACAACAACGCGACAACTACCCACAATCCAGCGTACAAACCTCCGGAGCATCGAAGATTGTAATCAGACACAAAGTGTCGATCTTCATCACCAGGGGACCCAGTACACTGAGTGAACTCAATCAAGAATTGTATTAACGTGGGATAAAGTAACCAAAGAGCAACCACAAACCAAGAGACAACTTTATCGTACCCAGTTACTCGCCAAGTCTCTTCTAACACTTTGGAATCTTTGTCCTTGGCTTTCGTCTCCTTGGCCCCACTTGAGCGCTTGATTTCGTTTTCGTCTTCAGCTGATTCATCCGATTTCCTCGATTTCATTTTGTACACTTTCGAGCGAGCTTCTGCAGTTTCTTCTTTCAAGTCTTCGATCCCTTTCAACACTAAAAAGTATATGAACAAAGACGCAAGAACAAACAGAGGTAGAAGTTCGTGAAATGCCAAAGTCACATAGAAGTTCCAGTCCAACAAACACTTGAATGAGGAGGATCGAATGTCCAGCAACGACAATTTCTGTGCGAGTAGCAAGAACTGCTTAACCGAATCCGGCCAATTTAAGTTTAGATTCTTTGCCAAAGCAGTCATTTGTAAGTACGTGACAAACGACTTCACTAAATTCACAGACTGAGATTCGCGGCGCAAATTGAACTGACGAATGAGCCACACGAGAACGAAGAACCAAATGAAGTTTACCGCAAGTATTGGCGCATTCATCACGGCATACGGACCGGACCCGCAATCATAACATCGTGGCGGGTACGCTTCTTTAATCGAATGGTATGCGTAACCCTTTGAACACGCTGCACAGCGGCTACCTGTGTAGCCCCCATCGAGGCACGTACTGTTGACTCCGCCCAAGCACGCCTCCGCAACTGGACATTCTCTGAACTTTATAGACGTTCGGCGAAACCTGCTGTAACCTGGAAGCGCTTTGATTCGTTCCGCTACTCCGCCATCGCATTCGCCACCGACTGGACAATCACCACAGCTGTAATCTTCCAATGGAAGTTTGCGGTAGTAACTCAAAAATGGGGAATGCGTCTGCGAAATACAATGACATGCATCCTTAACCGCGTGACCTAAAGAACCCAACAATAACGTTCCAGCCGACGATTCATACGGGTTTCTCAACGACCCATCGGAGCGAGCCGTATCCATGCGCTCTGGGCAAGAAACACAAGGGTCCGCTCCGTGCGCAGCCTTGAAAAATCCATTCGAACATGGGACACATACGCCATAAGGGTGAAGCGCGCTGATCCACTCCTTCGAACCGGTTGTCGCTTTGTAGAGACTTATATTTCTTTCGATATATAGTGTATCGAGATCGGCGGTGTATCCCGACCGGCCACTCACATCAGACGTAAAACCAGGCACACAGGCACACTCTCCACTGTGAAGCTCGCTATTTGGTTTCACGGCTGAGCAGTTCATCACAGTCGTCGGTCTCTCGGGCGATATGCTAAAGCCGTAAGTAGTCGCGGTGAACGTTAAGAGGTACTCGGTCCCACGCTGACCGACAAGCCTGATATTATCGAATGTTGCAATTCCGTTCACCATCTGAGCATCTGTTCCAAGGAGGCTCGTAAGCGTTGGCGTGACACTCACCGTGAGTAATGTGCTCACTTGAGTGCAAACATTTCCCACGGCATCTACCAAAGCTATGACCGGAGCCGGTACCAGTGCAAAGTCGTTCTCGTTCACGAAGGGTGGTGCATTCATCATCTTCAGAGCTGAGGGTGAGCCTGGTGTCACCGTGAATTGTAACAGGTCGGGCTCAAGCGTGGGATATAGAGCACCAGGGCAGCGATCGGGACCGCAGTAAGATGAAAAACGCAAGCGATAGATACCAGCACGAGCTTGATCGATTTTAAGTCCCACATTGTAATGCGTGCCTGGGGCTACTCCACTGTATGACATCTCACGGCAATACTCCGCCGCAGGATTTGAATACTGTGTTTGATAAGTTGACACACCCGTGATTGGATCTCGAATTATGACATTTCGTGGATTCGAATCGACTGTATTGTTGCACCATCCTACTGCACCATTTACTGCGAGAAGAGAGCCTTTCCAGTCAGCGAGAAGCATGGGTTCAAATGCTGCCGCGGGCTGATGAGTATCTGGCGTGAAAGAATCGAGTTCAACCGTGACATTTCGTGGCTCTGAGTCCCAACTGGCACCAACGTGAGTTCCGCCAGGGTCAGTCATTTGCGCAGAAAAACTTCGAATTATCATGTTGAACGCAGCGGTGTACGCGGTATTGTCCTTGCACAGCCCACTTTCAACTCGAACAAAAGAGTTCACTGCACATACATCGATGGAAGACGGATAACCAGTGTTGTATGTGAGTCGCACTGAAACTGATGCGAGACCGGTCGTACTAAATGTTAAATCATAACTTCCTGTGCAAGGTCTTTTAACTTTGATATCGTCGAATATTGCGACGCCAGCAATCACGCTTCGAGGCGTGTAAGACATTTTAACTTCCGATGTGCAGGCGCCGACACTGACCGCAGTCGTTGTGACGGCGATTTCATAGTTCAAATTCAGAGGATTCAAAGCTGCATCAACAACTTGAACGACAAATGGCCGCAGTAACACTTCCTGTGCTGTAGTATATATAATTTGCTTCGCCAAAGTCTCACCCGTTGATGGCAAAGTATACGACTGCGAAAAATAATTAATTCAGGTTAGTCTGGATTCATCCGCGGTAAACTCAGTTAATTCTTACCGTAGCCACTGCTAATGCAGACGGAAAACCGATAGAAACACTGAATGCAAACCTCATGGGAGCAACGTCGCGCCCAATCGCAGCGCATCCGTCGCAACTAAATATAAGAATGTAATTTCCAACCTGCGAAATAATTAAAACGTCATTCAAAGTTCCCATAAATTTAGTATTTACATAGACGCACTTCAGGGGATTCAATTATCAAATTTGAGAACAATACGCTACCGGAACTAGAGCCGATCGTTTTCGAACGACCAGTCGTATTCCGAAAAGTGTGCCTGTTCGGTAATTAATTAATTGTATGATTGATTAATTGTCATGTACGTCAAACTTGCCTTGGTCCAATGATATCTGTCTTGATCAAGTATGGATTCGTATTCGCCGTTCCTAATAAGTTCCCAGCGCTGTCTGCAATAGCAATCTCGATCAAACCAATCGTTATTGACGCTGCAGCTTGATAAGTTGTCGAAGGTGAGTTCGCCACTTTGAACTGGCTTGCTGGTCCTAGCTCGATAGTGACCTTGTACGATGCCATTTGCTTACCATTCATGGTGAACAAGATTTCGTGTGTTCCAGCTGCGGGTGCTAATAAAACTAAGTTTTTGAACTTGACGATTCCTGCAGTTGCATTCTGTAAAATAATTAATTAGTTGTTCGGCTTTGAAATAAATAATTAATTCTTGTGATTCGCGGGTTTCGACTTACCTGAGATTGACACGACAACGCGCTGCCGCACGATACTGCATAATTTGATCCTCCAATAACGGGACTATTTCCTTGCGGGTAAGGAGCCAAAGTGGCAGTGTTGCACGAAACAAATATTTGTTCACCGTGGGCGGCTGAGGACATAAAATTTTTTCCACCGTCATATAAACGACCCACAAGAGGGTTAGTGGCGTTCGTAATTGCAGTTTGAACCTGAGAAGCGAATTTGCCACTGGCTTGCTCTATGTCTAGCGCAAAAGATTCAGCTATTCCTAGGAATATCGAAAGATAGTATTCCACACTTGTGAGACCGGGTGAGTACACTTCGACTGCGTACGTGCCCATCTTCGGCGCGGCGATGAACAGACCATCAAAATACGCCAAACCCGAGTGCGGCGTAGTAGTAATCGTAACGACCGATGAGCAAACCTTGTCATGGAGCTTAGAATTCAAACTCGCCAATCCAGCGCATTCGCATGAGTTTCCGAGCTCGATGTTACGGCACAAAGTGATGTTTTTCGGAGACAAATGCACCAACCTCTCTGGACAGTTCTCACAACTTTTTGTCTCTAAATTTCCGACTGGATTCAGTGCACCGTCAAGTATGTAAACGCTAACGGGATGCAGTGGTACATCCGAAGCAGCTCTGTATGAGTTGCACGTGCAGTTTGTACTTGTATCACACAAGGAGGCGTTGGTGGTCGACATGTTGCAGTACGGAAGAAGCCCGACGTGTTGAGATCTTCCTGGGGTGATCGTGAGTCCTACGCTGGCGGAAGTGTAAGAAGAAGCATGTGAAGCAAACGTCAAGTTATATATGCCAGATTTCGGCCTGACCAAGTGCAATCCAGAAAATGTAGCAACGCCAGCACTTGACGTGGTTTGTGTCAATGAACCATTCCTTGGAAACACGGATGTATCTGGATACACAGTTAGGACTGGTTGTCTCGCCATACCTGTCTTGTTTGCTCCGAGTATGTAGGAGTACAACTCTCGATTCGAGTCGTCTATGGATGCTGTCAAAAGAACGCCAGCCGGTAGCGTTCCCGTCGGTGCTTCGTTACCAGCTATGTCAACAGGCACAATCTGCAAGTCACCCAGTGGAATCGTATCTCCAGCAGAATACGCAAGGATTTCAGATGGTTGCAAACTTTCACTAAACGACGAAGTGTAATGGAGTTGCGCGGAAGATGATAGTTTGAATCCACTCACAGCTCCAGATGTAATCGTTACCACGACAGATGTACTTTGCAACCGTCCAGCACGTACTTCACCGTGAACGTCTGCATCGTGCTCACGCACGACAATTGTATGAGTTCCAGACTTCGGACGAATAGCCACTAAAGCTGAAATATATGCTTGACCTGTTCCATTTGTAAAAACTTCGGTGGTTCCAGAAAGCATTAAGGTTTCGCACGTTACAAACATTCTTCTGTTTGGTGCGAAGTCATCGCCAGTTGAGTGCTTGTCGCCACTACCCATCGGAGTATCCAGCCAATCGTAAACTTCCACTGCAAATGGGCTCAATAGCAAAGATGAAGCAGCAACGACTGTTGACAACGAAGACGTATTGGACATAAGCTTGTATCCGGCGTTCCCTGAGAGAATTCGCACGACTTGAATGACAGGCTTCAGGTCCGCCGAGGTAAATTTCAGCTCAAAATCCACTATCGAAGGTGAAACAACCGTAATGTCCGAGAAACGCCAAACTCCTGTATCGGCCGCTCGCGACAAAACCAACGAGCCGGCTAAAGCGACCCCCGCTGATGCGTCCACACGAACTTCGCGAGGCGCGCGTTCGGCAGTGCCCACAAAATTATTTCCTCCATCATAGGCGCCAATTATGATTTCACCCACAGGCTGTTTTGGAGCATCTCTATAAGTGGTGATCATGCTGTATGTACCATTTATTCTGAGATATGCCGGCTCGCCAATGTCGATGCGTAGCACTGAATGCGCTACGACAGGAGCGCCATTTATGACAGCCTTGAACTGGATGATATATTTTGAAGCTTCGCCAAAGTCACCACGAGTTGATCCGCCATAAACGATATCGCTAGTCGAACCCACTGCCCGCGTTCCCGAATTGCTTGCTGCTTTAAGCACAAGATCGGAAAACGTCACTTGTCCCAAAGTACAAATCTTGGTCAGTGTTCCAGAGAGTCTAGCGCCCTGAACTCTCGCTCGGTGTTCGCCTTCGCCATCTATACTTCCCACCACCAGAGATGCCGTGACTGAGACGTCAACAGTTGATAACGATCCCAATTCATTTTTTGCCACATCTACCACGCTTACAGTGACATGGCCAACGTTCATAGTCTCGGATCCAGACAGCGCCACCACATCAGTCGGGAAGAGACCGTTATCTGTGACGTATACTCCTGTCGCTGACGCCGGTCGTACGTCCAATCCACTTGATGAACCAGGCTCTACAGAAAAATAAGCGTACCCATTAACAGCCAGATCGTCTGCACAAATTGTACCAGTGCAGTCGGTCCCTATGAAAGTAATTCTGTACTCGCCTGCTGACGGAACTGCGTCCAACTCAAGTCTAAAAGTTGCAACACCTTCCGTTGTTCGCTCTGAAGCAGTTGATGGGATGATGGCAACCGCAGAAGGCCCATGAAGAACAGCTTTGATAGTAAAGCCTCGAGAACCTCCCTGACCCATGTCGTTTGGAATGTACAACCCATTCGCATCAATTAGACCGACGGAAAACGGATTTAATGAAAACGCTGCATTTGCCTTGTACGCGCGATACGTTGGTGAACTTGACAAAAGCTTCACGCCATTCGGTGGACCATAAAGCTTTAAGATTCCGGTCGATGCGCTGTAGTCAATGCCATTCAAACTAATCTCCACTGTGACATCCGAGGGCACGCCATTCGAAAGCCAAGGTACAGGCCTGCCTTGCGGATTGTTGCACCTCCCATCCACGATCAAGCAAATTGGACATGTTATTTCTGATTCGCTCACAAAGCTTGCGGCGGTCACGCTCGTGTCATTGGCGGCAAACCTGCATGTCAGATTAAGAGAATTTATGAACGGGCCTCCGAATACATGTAGCATTACGGGCGAGCCGCCTGCATCCTCCCCAGTGTATAAAACTTCAGCAGCGGCTACACCAATCTTGGTTTCAACTATCACAACTGGATCATGATAGAGCATGTACAAGTTCCCAGAAGTCCACATAGAGCTTTTCCATATATTCGTGGGATCACTCGAAATGCTGGGAAACCCATCAAACGATATCTGAACCTCGCTATACCCCAAAGCAGTCGAATTTGAGTACACTGCAGCAGGCGCAGTACACTTAAGCTCAGTCGACGAGACAAATGTCGCATGTGACCATGAGGTGATAGAAAATCCATCATTTCCACTCAGAGTGTGACCGAATCTGCATGCTATAGAAGAACTTTGACCCGCAGTGAGATTACGCGCATAGAACCCACTCCCCAAAACACGAATCGATGTTCCGCTGGTCTCCGAGCTCACGTACTTAGGTGACACGCTCGAAAGGACAACTGTAGAGTATATCAGGTAAGTCGTGTTTGGTGCCGAGCTCACCGCAAATATTCCGCCTGTTGACGGCATGTAACTTATCCCTCCATACGGGAAGCTCTCCTCGATTGAAGCTACGCGCCTGAAGCAATTGGTGATGCACGTGCTCAACGTGTTGCTGCCGCCGATTTCAATCTTCACGATTCGGCTCGGTTCTCCGTCGCGAGATCTAACGGTCCAGTACATGTAAGTTTTATCCAGTCCAGTTGCTGCAGGCTGAACTGTAGCACTCGTGACATCCCTTTCCCCGAGTGCGCCATCAAGCGCGATAACAGCCATCGGACTTGCGCCTTCTGCAAAATCTAAATCAAACATGAATATGCACGCGGCTCGGCGAGGGCAGCCGAGGCAATCGCTATCTCGACCAGACGTGCCAACGTATCCTTTTCCGTTATGCTTAGTCATGGCTGTGAAAGTTGAGAAGCGGCCTTGTCTGGAATCCAACTGTCCCTCACAGGTGTCCAGCACCTTCACGGTTGTCGTGTCCAAGTACATCTCAATCCCGTCCCCGCTGAGGCTACTCGGAGCGGTATTCACTTTATACAATGCCGGATAGTATATCTTGTTTGTGGCATCCAAGAGTGCTGAGCCGGCAAAAATGACGTAGTTAATTCCTGCGCCCTTATGCGTAATGCTGGTCTCCAGTCGTAGATTGTCCGGCGCGGAAGCACACTCAGGACACCTCGAGGCAAGGAGGCTGGGCTGAACAGCGACCTCCCCTCTAGAAATCAGTGCTGAACTGAGCATGCCTAGTATACCCGGCGAAGCTCCGTCTTCGTGAGTAGCTTTGAATACAACTAAGCCACTACCTGGATCAGTTCCCATCGCATCTAAAATATATCCATCCTTTTCAAAGTTCATAGCATGCTGCCCAGACGATGCACTGCCGAGCATGCACGACTCCCAGAGTGACGAAGTATTCGAGCATGCTGTTCCGACGTACTTGACGATTCTAAACTTGTATCGATTAGTAATAGTTGAGTGCCACATGTTTATTGGTGCGTAGACACCAGTTGCATCACCTGACACATCGAGAGCTAATTTGGAGTACGCAGCATACCAACCACGAGATACCACGGAATCGATGCTTCCATAATCTCTCGGATGCTTCCTAGTGCATGTAACCGAGATCGATGTTCCACAAAATTCCGCTTCCACTACCAACGCTACTGGCTTGGTCGTCGAGGCCCTTCGCGGGCCGTTTGCTGGCCCCCAACCTCTTGACGTCACGCTTGCAGCCGTGAATGATGTTGGATACTTTGGGTCTACTTCAAAAACACGCGGATTTCCATTTTCGTCTGAACCATAGACGTACATGACGTCTTTCTTTGAATCATAAATCACGTCTCTCACGTAGTTTTCCTTGTTTGCTGTGCCCGCGGTGTTGTACTCATACGCACGAACGCCATCAAACCGCGATTCTTTGGACAGCCCTGGTGTGGGCAAGTCGCATGCCACACCGCTCCAGCCGCTGAAACACACACACGCACCATCAGACGCGCAACGCCCTCGATTCGATGGCGCCGAACAACTAAACTCACACTGATTAAACGTCATGCCTCGCACTGAAAGCGCCGTGCTCAGCGTCAAAGCCACGACGAGCGCGAGCGTGAACGACCGCAGCGCGCCCGACTTATGTTGTCGCTCCCTTCTCGACGGCATTCGCGCGTTCTCTGTCGTCATCCCTCGTCCACTGCTGGCAAAGTGTGATAAAGCCACTCGCGTGCTCTCGTTGTGAGCGCCAACGACACTATCGCGCCCGTGCGCGACGATGCATCGATATCAGCGGACGCGATGTCTCGCGATGTTCGATGACTCTTTCGATCGCCTCGACGACGTGCGGCGCGCGTGGCGGTCTCGCGCGTCGTCGAAGCGATGTCGAACGCCAACGACTTCGAACGGGCCGTCGTCAGCCGCGGCCACGCCGGTCGGTGCGCGCCACGGACACCGCGAGTTCGCGACTCGACGACGTAAACCCCAGATTGCGAGGGCGCAGGCGAACGCGCGCGGTTGTTTTCTTAACGCGCGCGCGGTGTGATGACTTTTGATGGGGCGGAATTTCAATGACATCGAATGTTACGCGCCAGTTCTATGCCGGAATTTCAAGCGATGACGCATGGAGCGTTTCTGCGATGAATTTTTGGAAAATCTCTGGGGATTTGATCGGGTGGTACAGCCGACCGGGAAGGATGGGTTGCGAAGCGTTAAAAAAGCGTGCGTCAATGATGGGACGCCATTCGACATAACCGACTTCAGGTGCTAGATCTGTCCATGTGAAATCATCGTGCATGGTCACGAATGTTGGGATGAGCACTTCGTGATGTGCACTTCTCGATGACGATTTCAATGTCGTCAAGATCGCTTTCGCTAGACGTTGCGACACGCGAAATATGGGCAGCATAGCCGCTTGCAAGCCTTCGCGCGGAAGTTCGCGACAAAATGAACATCCTCGCCAATGATTCCATTTTGTTTTGTTGCGGTGTCTAAATGTCACGTTGAATGCCACGAGGTCGCCCTCGTTTGAACCATACTTCCCGAACAGAACGTGCCACGGCTGTGTGTATACGATGTCTGGTTCAAGGCACCATGCTGATCGATACGAATCTCCGCTTTCAGCGAGCCAACGAATCGCTGCAGGTTTGACTGGCGCGCCGTATATTCCACTGAACAGTTCAAATGAATCACCGTAAGTCTGCCGTTCTTGGATGCGGCTTGTTGGTACCAGTCGCACTCCGGCCTCGTCGTAGGCACGAAACCAATCACGAAATTCACCCTCGTAGATGATTACGCCTTCATAGAGATGTGGAAAATGTAACGGTAAGATGTCGTCAAACAAAACTTGCGCACTCAACTGATCTAATGAATTTTGCTTAGCGTCGAGCACGTTTCTTAATGGAGATATGGACCCCAACGTCAGAATTACTGCCGTTTTCCTCAACTCGACGAGAGCTGCGCCGTCATCCGAGTCAAACCAACCAGAAACATTTATAAACAGGACCGTGAAAAAGCCGAACGCGACGGCGAATGCAGGTAAAGAGCGCTTTAAACGTAAGAAAACTCGAAACTTTCGAGTCATGACAAAAAAACCAAACGCAGCGTTCTTCAACTCCAGATTAAATGACCTCCCAGACGAAGAGTGACACCCTCCGAGTCACATCGTTACCTTTTGTGTCTACATTTCCTACGTATTACAATAAACTAGCGCGTCTAATTCATCTATTGTACCACTCTCCCGAGCTAACAGGGATGTTAAGTAAACTACCTATACGATCTAACCGCTCACGGTTCGCTCTTCTCTCTTCTGCCATATCGAGCAAGAGTCCTCGCATCTCATTCTCGACATCATCAACACGTGCGTATGCCTCTCTGATATCGGCATGGCTCTCTTCTCTTATGGCCTTTACCCTGCTTTCACACGCTCTTGCCTCCTCTGTCGCAGCATGAAGTTCATGTTGCAAATCGTTCACTTGCTGCGCTAATTCAGCGCTCCTAGCGTTCTCAATCCTGTCCCGCGTGTCCAATGTACTCGCAACGCGGTTGAGTTGCGCTTCCAGATGCTCAATCATCACATCACGCTCGTTAATGGCGACCGACGCCTTATTCAACGCGTGCTCATATGACGATCTGTCGATATCGACTTCTTCGAGAGCGCTTTCGAGCTCAGACGTGCGCATTTCGAGTGTTTCGACTTGCTCCATGAGTGAGTTACACTCTTCCATCATCGCCCGAGCCTTGTTTTCGCTATGCGTAGCTTGCATCTGAGCAGCGTCTATGGACGACGTTTTCTCTTTATTGAGTCGAATCGCCTCAGCTTTTAAAGATTTGATGAGTTGACTTTGGTGTTGGATGACGTCGTCCCTTACGAGCGTGTTCTCGTTGGCAGCCTCTAAACGTGATTGGAGCGCCTCGACGTCGCGAATGAGTTTCTCTGCAACAAGTTCGCGATCTCTAGCTCTCGCCTCCCGCTTGATGGCGGCGTCTTCAGCCTTTTCGGCAGCGATCTTTACGCCTGTAATTGTTTTATGCGTGTCTTCCCGATCTTCTGCTGTCTTTCTGACTACTTGCAACTCCTCTTCTAATACTTTCAGTAATTCCCTCGTCTTCGCAAACTCGGTTAAATGTGCGCGCTGACTTTCAACAACTTGCGCCAGTTCTTCGTTCAGTGCTTCAGATTCAGCGTAAGCGGCGGCGATTTCAGCGTATCTTTCGCGCATGTTCGTGATTTCTGACTTTGACGTCTTCAGTTGCTCATCAAAGTCCGCTGCATTCCGTGCTATCTGCGCTTCGAGTGACTGAATTGATTGCTTAAGTCTCGCATTCTCGTCGGCAACCTCCTGCTTCTCCATGCTCATCTTGCTCGCCTCCATAGTGCGCGCTGCCGTCATGATATTGTGCTCGTCAGCGTACATGCTCTTGAGTTGAGCGAGATTTTCGGCAGACTCTATGCGAACATCTCGGAGAGTTGACTGCAATTCATCGATGCGCCGATTCGCGACTCGTTCGGCGTCGGTTGACATCTCGAGCGCTCGTCGAGCAGATATTAAATCTTTATGAAGCACTTCCTGTTCAGCTGAACGTTTACTACTCGCTTCTTCTGAAGCGGCATCATCGGTTTGCGTCTGCGCTTCAGCGCTCGAGGACTCTGGCGATGATTGAAATGATTCAGTTTGGCATGATTCGTCTCGCACGAGACGCACTCCTTTGACTGGTACAGCCGAAGATCGCGCTGCGTCTGAACCTTCTTCCGCCGGCTCCGGCGACGTATCGCTCGGAACAACGTCTGTCAGCACGGTTTGGCTTGAATTTTGTCTGCGTTTGGTTTTCTTTGGCGTGCGCGAAATGTGCTCGGCGATTGGCGGAGTCATGCGCCCTACGGTCTCGGGAGTCTTTTGTGCGTTCCCTCCGAGAGTCTTCGTCATCGCTTTCGTACTCGTCTCGATGCTCACGACGACTCCGTCCAAGTTGTCAAGCCACGGCACAAGAGATGCAATTGTTAGGCGATACGTCGCCGTGTCGCATAAAGTGTTCGTTTCTTCGCCTACTACCGAACTGTCTCTGACGCGCAGGAGAAGTGACTCGAGCCGAGTCAACTCGCTCAGCGCTCGCACTTCTTGAAAACTTACGATCGTATTTCCTCGCACATCGAGGACGCGTATTCCCCACTCCATTCCATCATCCCGACAGAGTCCATTTAAGGATGAAATCTTGTTATTCGATAAGTTCACCTTGTCCAAAGACGTCGGCGCTTCGCTCATTCCTCGCGTCGACGTAATCGCGTTGCACGCCAAGTTCAGCACTTTCAGACTTTTCAGCACCCCCAGGCCTTCGATCACGGTGATGTCGTTGCTCGACAAGTTCAACTCCTCTAACTCTTTGCAGTGCCTTAGGGCGTGGGTATCCATCGCTCGCAGTCCGCATCCGTGCGCTCTCAAGCGTCGCAGGCGCGTGAACGCGTCCAAGCTCGTAATCGCGCGCAACGACGTCAATGGCGTCCCGTACACGCCTATTTCATCCACTTCGTGGGGATCTTGCGTCGCATCGTGTCTGGCTTCTACTTTAACGTCATCGTCCCATCGAACGTCTTCGTTCGTTGACGTCGACGTCGGTGATGATCGTCGCGCACCCGTTCCCGTCGCCATCATCGTCCGCACTCGCGCCGTGGACGTCCGTCCGCGTCACGCGCTCTCGCGCGCGTTCGCCACCACCGCGCGCGTCTCGCTCTCGTGCGTCGTCGTCTCCCCCGTGACGGTCGCTTGAAAAGTGAACGTCAACGAGTTAAGGGTGAACGTCGTACGTCTTCGGCGGTCGCCTTTCGACGTCGTCGTCGCCTTCCGACGGTTCGAAGCGTCGGCGATCGCCCGCCACACGCGCGCGCGATCGCGGGGGTGGTGACGACGTCTGAGTCACAACGCACCATGTACGGTACGACGACCTTCCACGAGTCCCTATGCACGACGAGTCACACCTCCTGGCATGACGTGCTGACGTGGATCAGTCCACACCGCACGCGATCGATCGATCGATCGATCGCACGCATGGGCCCCATGGGCAGATGGGGATGGATGTCGTACGTGCATATAGGGATGTCGTGCGTGCAATCGGTCGGTCGACCAGCGCGCGACGACGACGACGCCGTCGACGATTGCAGGACGTGCGTCGGGCGTCGTGTTGAATAAGGCGACGAGTGCGAACTCGTGGAAACGATCGCCCGTGCGAGCACGACGAATGGAGGACGACCGACGACCGACGACGGACGAACGAACTCGACGACGTCACGTCGACGATCTCGATGCGTTCGACCGCGCGTCGCGCGCGCGCGCGCGCGTGGACGCGCGCGCGATTCGCGAGCGAATGGTCCGTCGCTTCACGCGTGGAGCGAGGGAGGATGGAG
>Ga0222713_10002826_pt1 | contig 18219 bp, 18 predicted proteins | sample C33_649DmetaG_FD_165061 | JGI IMG/M metagenome (GOLD analysis project Ga0222713, IMG submission 165061) | Estuarine water microbial communities from San Francisco Bay, California, United States - C33_649D | ecosystem: Environmental > Aquatic > Marine > Unclassified | place: USA: California...
GCAACTGGGTGTTGTCCAACACCCTCAGCTTCTAAGCTGGGTCGTTACTCCTAACGTCTGCCTTTCGAGGGCGGAGACCTCCGGGTCTCCGCCCTTTTTGTTTTACCGGATAGCAATAGATGCCTGACCAAACCCGCCGGTTGCAGGGTGGCGTTTCAATTCACGGGCGTGGTTTTTCTGGTGAGATGGGAAAGTCTGAAGTATAGTCCGTGTTGACGGTGTTAGTTCTTTTATCGCCCAGTTTACCACGACAACATGCACGTATGTAGCGACCAAGCTGCGTTTTACTCTCTGGCCCCCTATGCCTACGATTTTCAGCCCCGGGAACTTTCTATGAAATCGATCACCACCCTGGTATGTATTGCTACCGTCGCCTTGTTGGCTGGTTGTGAAATGTCCGGCGCCTCAGGACGAATCGAAGAAAAATCCGCGGTCTTCAGCAGCCTTACCCCGGAACAGAAACAGATCATCGAGGCCGGTGATATCGATATCGGGTTCACGCCCGACATGGTGTATATGGCCTTGGGCAAAGCTTCGAAGTCTGAGGTCAAGGATAATCCCGATGGAACCGTCACCCTGTGGACCTACAACCGCTATTACCCCAGTAATCGCGCCATTTCAATCAGTGTATCCTATGCCAGTGGCATGGACAACGTATCCTCCCGTTCCCTTCCCTATGAGAGACGGAACGCACCCCAAGCCGATCAATCCCGTCGCGGTTTTGTGGAAAACAGCGGACCGACCATGGCCCCGGAACCTGCCGACCTGCCGGCCGATACGCTCTATGTCTTTTTCTTCAAGGGAAAGGTGTTTGACCTCAAGCTCGCCAGCCAAGGTTAAGGGAATCCTGATTTTTCCCGCAGGCCCTGATCCCGCGACGGATGACCGGGTCGATTCTGGTATATATTAGGTTATCGGGAACCGCCTTCTATTATTGTCCGGCCAGTTCCAGTTGCAACTTGGTCAGTTCTTGGCGGGCCGCGGGATCTTCCGCCATCGCAATTCCCCGCTGTAGCACCGCTTGCGCTTCGGCGCGCAAACCCAATTGGGCATGCACCCGGACCACGGACTTGATCAGGCCGGTGCGACGCGGAAATTGTTTCAACCCTTCACGCAAGAGGATCAGTTCCTGTCGGTTTACTCCGACCGCCGCGCAGGTTTCCGCCATCAATTCGTAGACCGACGGGAGGGGTGGATGATGGGCGCAGGCCATGACCAGGAGCCGCAGCACCGAATCCGCCTCTGCCTCAGTGATATGACCTCCTTTGGTCGCTTGCATGGCCGCCTCAAATCGAATGCGGGCCAGCTCGTAATAGACCCGTGGACGCTCGGCCCCACCATTCACGGCGGCCTCCAATAGCGGTTGGGCGGCGACATCATCGCCCACGTCGCACTCGCAAAGTCCCAGCAACCCCAGCAGGCGGGCATCGTGATCTCCGCCCATGCCATAACCTTGCTTCAAAATACGGCGCGCCTGTTCGATGTAGCGATCGGTCAGTTCGGGAAAATATCGGCGCACGTAATTGATCTTCAATCGGTCGAGATCCCCCTTGGTCCAGGCGGTGTCCAGATCGGTGGCGGAACGCAGCACATAGGCCGGCAGCTCATCGAACTTGTCCGGTTTCAACTCAAACTCCCGTTTGACTGCCTTTGGCAGGTAACGGCGCAATTTTTCATCCGCTTCAGCAAAACTCAGCCCGAAGCACTCTTTGAAATCTGTCTCAGTCAACGCGTGGTCATCCGACCGGCGCAGGAGATCCCACAGGGCCTCCCGACCGTTTTTAACGTCATCCAAGGCCCAGCGCACGAACAAGGCTCCTTGGGCCCGCCAGTTTCGGCGGGACAGATCCGCCGCGGTGGGGGCGGATCCGGTAATCAGGTCGGCCAACGGCACCAAACCTGGTTCGTGCCCCTTGCGCATAGACTGGGTTTCCTCTTCGGAAAGCCAGACAAAGGGTTTGAATTTTGCCACGCCACCGGGGATTCGGTGCCGGTTTTTAATTTCCATGGCAAAGGCCCGGGCTCCATAGGGATCGAGGGTGATCGTGCTGTAGAGTTCCACCATGCCTTGGATATACCACGCCGGCAGTGAAGGACTGCGACGCTCCATCATCTGGTGCAAATAATCACCGCGGATGCTCAGTCGGCCCACCATGAAGGCACCCTCATTCAAGATGAAATAGATCGCCCGACTATCCACATCCCAGAAAATGTAACTCCGCATGATGCCAATATTCCAAATCAGCGTGTTTGCGGCGGATTCCTTTTTCTCCTGTTGCCGCAATTTCTCCATCAGTTCGGGTGGAAGGGATGCGTGATCCCGATCGGAATGGAGCACGTAGACGATCGGTTGATCCGATTGAAAAATGAACTCGGGGGGCACGATCTGCTCCAAGGCTTCGTGCAGACGGTGGATTTGCTGGATCACCCGATTGGTCACATCGTCGGTGCAGGAGGACAGCACCTCGATGTTTCCCGCCCGGGCATAGCGCCATGAAATCGGTTCGCCTTCGACCGTATAGGGCGGCAACCGCACCACCGGTTTCTTGGACTCCGCACGGGCAATCGTTACGATGCCAGACTTCTCATCATATTGCGCCGCCAGTCCCGTGTCCCCCAGCAAACGATCCAGGGCTTCACCCATGGTGTAGTCGCCGCGCACTGCATTGACCCGGCGGTTTTGCGCCAGCTCCGTCTCAAAAAGCACCTGCAGCCCGCTCTGGACCGCAAATTCGTTTAACTGCGTCTCGGCCGGTCCGGCCTTAATGCTGAAATTACGGGTGATCGCCGCTAAGTCCAACGGCAGGGCAAGCCCCCATAACAGCACTGCACCAGCCAGCAGTCGCATCCAACGAAACTGCCCTGCCGCGCACTGCTTCCCGTGGTTATCTGCGGCGCAGGACAATCGTATTTTCCCCATTATAAGTGATGGCCACGCCATGATCGTTCTCGAGCATCCGCACAAATCCGGCGGCGTTGTCGGCGCGGAACACCCCACTGAAACGCAATGGCTCCAGACTGGGGTCCGCGATCATCATCTGCGTGTCGTTAAGTTGATTCAAAAGTGCCACGACCTCGGGCAAGGTCGCTCCGTGCAATTGCAGCCGCGGGGCCCGCCATTGGAGGCGTCGCGCCATCTCTTCGGGATTGAGCATTTCCACCGTGGGCGTTTCCCCGGGTTGGTAGGACATCAGCACCCGGCCCCCGGCCGGCACCAGCAGAGGTTCGTCCGTGCTGGTCTCGTCCACCGTGCGGGCCACGCCAACCCGGCCCTCGGTGACCAGCACATCGGCAGCCGTATCAGAGGGCTCCACGGCAAACGCGGTGCCCACGGTGCGCACCGCCACGGCTCCGGCCTGCACGATGAACGGCCGGTCCGGGTTATGCGCCACCGTGAAATGGGCCGTGCCGCTGATCAGCCGGACCTCGCGACGCTCCGGCGTGTAATTGACGCTTAAAAGGGCGCGCTCATTCAACTCGACCACGGATCCGTCATCCAAACGGCGCTGTTCCGGTCGCAAGACCACTGCACTGGGGATCGTCACCAATTTGATCCGGGATTCGGCTGCAGACGCTGTCTCATCCGCGGCAACGGGGGCATAGGTGGGAACCGGTGCAGCCGGTGTCGATCGGTGATCCAGCCCTGCGGTTATGCTGACGGCCACTGCGGCCGCAGCCGCCAGACCGATCCAATTCCGCCGACGGGACCACTTCCGCTTCTGCTCCCGACGGGCCAGCTCTGCCAGCATTTCCGGGGCATACCCATCGGCCCGGGCTTGATCCAAACCCTCCCAAGGTGCGGAGACATCTTCCCAAGCTGCCTGGTGATCCGGTGAGGACCCCAGCCATTGTTGAAATTCTTTCTGCCCGCCGGCATCGAGACCAGCATCAATCCGGGCCAGCCAGTGGGCGGCCTGGTCCACCAAGGTGGAGGGGGTTGGTAGATTCGTCTTCATGGCCATTTAGCTGCGAGTTACCCCGCGTTTCCGGAAATATTCCGCACATTTGGCCGCCCCACGGGTGACCTGCACCTGCACTGTCATCACTGAAAGGTCCAGTCGCAGGGCGATTTCCTTCTGGGGCACCCCTTGTAACTTGCGGAGGATGAAGATCTCCCGACACCGCTGCGGGAGTGCGTCGATCGCATCCATCAGCATGGCAATCTCCTGTCTTTGATTGAGAATTTGGGTGACATCGGGGCTTGTTTCTATGACGCCCGGGTCGATCAAATCTGTTACCGGCTGGTCAGAAAAAATTCGGGGCCGCCGGAGAATGGACAGCGCGGCATTGCGGGCGGTGGTAAACAAATAGGCCCGCGGTGAGACGATTTCGTGCTGCCGGCGAGCCTCCAGCAGTTTCATGTAGCTGTCCTGCACCACGTCATCCACATCCCGCAAATCGGGAAAGTGGCTGCGTAAATAGGCTTTCAACGCCGCTTCATGGGGCAGCACTTCTTCCGTCAGCCAACGCGATTGATCAGAGGGGATGGGGTCTACGGACAAGGTGGACGCATCTGAGCCAGCCGTGCGGGGTCATGCAAGCCGTGTTTTTGTGTCAGTGCGGGTCATGTGGGTTGCACCGTCCGGCGCAATGGTATGAGTTCGCAAAGCAATGCAACCCACTCTTCTTGTGCTCGCGGCCGGCATGGGCTCGCGATACGGCGGTCTGAAGCAAATCGACCCGGTCGGTCCTGGCGGCGAAACCGTGTTGGACTACGGGGTCTACGACGCGATTCGCGCCGGTTTCGGCCGCGTGGTGTTCATTATCCGCCGCGATTTCGAGGCGGTTTTCCGCGAACAAGTGGGCAACAAATATGCCGGACTCATTACCGTGGATTATGTATTTCAAGCGCTCGACGCATTGCCCGAAGGCCATGCCGCGCCGATCGGTCGCGAGAAACCCTGGGGCACCGGCCACGCCGTGTGGTGCGCCCGTGAGGTCGTCCACGAACCGTTTGCCGTGATCAACGCGGACGATTTTTACGGGGCCGATTCCTTCAGTCGGTTGGGCAAATTTTTGCAGGCCGATCGCGATGCGGCGCGCGGCTTTGACCCGATGTCGGGACACCAGCCTCCCAAGTCCCTTGCCGCCCAGTTCGCCATGGTGGGGTTTGAATTGCGCAACACCCTTTCGGAAAACGGCGCGGTCTCCCGCGGCATCTGCACCGCCGATGCCGGCGGCCGGTTGCAAACCATCGTTGAGCAAACCAACATCCTGCCAGCCGAGATCGGCCCCGGCCTGACTTACTCCGGCACGGAAATCGCCTCGCTGAATTGCTGGGGATTCACCCCGGCGTTATTCGATGGGCTGGACCGCCAATTGCGCGAATTTCTATCCACTCGTGGCACTGAGCCTAAAAGTGAATTCTATCTGCCCGCCGCAGTCTCAACCATGATTGAACGTCATGAAGCGGAGGTGCAGGTGTTGCCCACCACCAGCACGTGGTTCGGTGTGACCTACCGCGAGGACAAGGCGCGCGTCGTCGCAGCCATCGCAGACTTGGTCGCCGCCGGCGCCTACCCCGAAAAACTCTTTGCCTAACGAGCATCATGCCGGACGGGCTCCGGCACAACGCACCTGAGGATTACCCCATGCACCCTTGGCCTTCCCTGAAGCATTACAGCGGCGAACACCTCGCCAAAATCGCCCTGCCCATCGGCGGCATCGGCACCGGCACGGTTTCTTTCTGCGGCTTCGGGGCCTGGCGTCACTGGGAAGTCGCCAACCGTCCTGCCAAAGGATTCACCCCCGTCGGTCAGGGCCGGGCCACGCCGTTCTTCGCCTTGTATGCCGCCAAAAAAGGCGCGGCTCCGGTCACGCGTTTGCTGGAGGGTCCCTTGCCCATCGGCGAATGGGAAGGCGACGAGGGTGCGCCCATGCCGAACGCCGGCTTGCCGCGTTTTCGCAATGCGACTTTCAACGCCGCCTACCCGCTCGCCCGACTCGAACTCACCGATGCCGACGTGCCCCTGCAGGTCGCGATGGAAACGTTCAATCCCCTGATCCCCGGCGACAGTGATCGCAGCGGCTTGCCCGTGGCCATGGTGCGTGTGCGTCTGCGCAATCCCTCACGCAAGCCGGTGTCGGCCTCGGTTGCCGCCGCTCTGCCCAACTTCATTGGCACCGATGGTTTCGCGGTAAAACTGGAGGAGTTCCGTGGCCGACTGGAGCCCGTGGGTTCGAAAGCCGGACACAATGTTTATCAACAATCCCGGCATGCCCGCGGTCTGCATATGACCTCGAACGGGGTGGACAAATCCACCGATACTTGGGGCACGCTCGCGCTTGCCACCACCGCCAAGCGTGGGGTGACACATCGCACCGCTTGGAGCGATTACGGTTGGAGTGATGCGCTGCTCGATTTCTGGGATGACTTTTCCGCGGATGGTAAAATCGATCCGCGCGAAGCCGTTAGCGATTCGCCGACCGCTTCGCTGGCGGTCTCGATCGAAGTGCCCCCGCTAAGCGACCGCACGGTGGAGTTCGTCATCGCCTGGCATTTTCCCAACCGGCTTTCGTGGGGTCGCCAGCCCGACAAGGAACCGGCCATCGTCGGCAACTATTACACCACCCGGTTTGCCGATGCATGGGCGGCAGCGGATCACGCCGCCAAAAACTGGGCGAAACTCGAAAAGGATACGGTCGCATTTGTGCAGTCGGTTGCAGGGAGCGATCTGCCCGGCGAGGTGCGCGAGGCTGCGCTCTTCAATCTCTCCACGCTGCGCTCACAAACCTGCTTCCGCACCGCCGACGGCCGGTTCTTTGGTTGGGAGGGTTGCTTCAGTCGACAGGGCAGCTGCCACGGCAACTGCACCCACGTGTGGAATTACGAACACGCCACCGCCAATCTGTTTCCGGACCTTGCCCGCTCGATGCGCGAAACAGAATTTTCCGAATACGCGATGGATGCGGACGGCCTGATGTCGTTTCGTGTCGCGCTGCCATTGGCCCCGGGCACCAGCCAACCCATCGCGGCGGCGGATGGCCAGATGGGCTGTCTCGTCAAACTGCATCGCGAATGGCGTTTGAGCGGTGACGCGACGTGGCTGCGCAGCCTTTGGCCGCACGCGAAACGCGCCTTGGAATTTGCCTGGTTGCCCGGCGGCTGGGATGCCGATCAGGACGGGGTAATGGAAGGCTGCCAACACAACACGATGGACGTGGAATATTTCGGGCCGAATCCGCAGATGGCCTCATGGTATCTCGCCGCTTTGCGCGCCTGCGAGGAAATGGGCCGCGCGTTGGGCGAAACCGTTTTTGCAGAAAAATGTCGCGGGCTCTACGAACGCGGACGGACGTGGGTGGACGCGAACCTGTTCAATGGAGACTATTACGAGCATCACATCCGGCCCGGGAAAAGCTGGGACGAGGTGCGCACGGGTCTCGCGGTCGGCGCCGGTGCCAAGGATGTGACCAACCCCGATTTTCAACTCGGCGCCGGTTGTCTCATCGACCAGCTCGCGGGTCAGGTAAACGCACACTTCGAGCATCTCGGCACGCTACTTGAGCCCAAGCATGAATCCGCCGCCCTGCGCGCGGTGTTGAAACACAACCGTCGGAGCGATTTCAGCGGCCACTTCAACCACATGCGCAGCTATGTGCTGGGAAATGAAACCGCCGTGTTGATGGCGTCTTATCCGCGGGGCCAACGCCCGGCCCGGCCCTTCCCCTACTACACCGAGGTGATGACCGGCTTTGAATACTACCTCGCCATTCATCTGTTGCAGATCGGTCGCACCCGCGATGCCCGCAAGGTTGTGCGCGACATCCGCGAACGCTACGACGGGCACAAACGCAACCCGTTCGACGAGGCCGAGTGCGGCCATCATTACGCCAGAGCGATGGCCAGCTGGGGACTCATCCCCGCCTGCACTGGATTTCATTACTCGGCCCTCACCGGCACCCTGACCCTGAACTCGGCTAACAAAAAAGTGCGCTGGCCTTGGTCGACGGGCGGAGCTTGGGGGACGCTGGAAATCAAACCCACTCGCCGAAACACCGAGGTAGTGCTGACCGTGTTGCATGGTTGGCTGGCCCTCAGAAGGATTAACGTGGGCAAATCCGGACAAACCGTCCCGCCGCGCACCAAAACACTCGCCGCCGGCCAGAGCCACCGATTTAAATTTGCCCTGAATTCATGAGCAGCACGCCCGTTCCCGCCAATTTTACCGCCACCTTGGAATTGTTTTCCCTCCCTGGGAATTATGTTTCCGCCGAGCCATACGGCAGCGGTCACATCAACGACACCTATGTCGTCAATTATCTCGGGACCAACGGACAGGCCAAACGCTACGTCGCCCAGCGCATCAACACGAATGTGTTCCGGAACGTCACCGCCCTGATGGACAATGTGCGCCGCGTTACCGCGCACTTGAACCAAAAGGCCGGCGCACAATCCCGCGAGTTGACTTTGATCCCGGCGACTGACGGCGCGCCCGCCGCCATCGACGGCGAAGGCCGTTGGTGGCGCTTGTATGATTTCATCGAAGGCGCCCACACCGTGGACCGTGTGACCAACGAGGCCGAGGCCCGCGAGGCCGCTTGTGCCTTCGGTAACTTTCAAGCCCAACTGGCCGACCTCCCCGGCGATCGGTTGCAAGAGACCATTCCCAACTTTCACCACACGCGCAGCCGCTTCGAAAATTTTCGCCGCGCCGTGGCTGATAACAAAGCCGGTCGTGCCGCCAGCGTGCAGGCCGACATTGAGTTCGCGTTTTCCCGCGAAGCCGATGCCGACGTGCTGCTCACGCTCCTGGCCAAGGGCGAGGTGTCTGAGCGCGTCACGCACAACGACACCAAGATCAACAATGTCATGCTGGACAATACGACCAAGCGCTCCGTGGCCGTGATCGATCTCGACACCGTGATGCCGGGGCTGCCGCTGTATGATTTCGGCGAAATGATGCGCACCTCCGCGAGCTCGACCTTCGAGGACGACGCCGAGGCCGGCAACATGCACGTCGAGCTCCCACTTTTTAAGGTCCTCGTTGAAGGTTACCTCTCTTCTGCCGTGGGCGATGTGCTCAACGCCACCGAACGTGCCCACCTCGGTTTCGCCGGTAAGCTCATGAGTTATGAGAACGGGCTGCGCTTTCTCACCGATTATCTCGAAGGCGACACCTACTACAAAATCAAATACCCGGAGCACAACCTCGTCCGCACTCGCACCCAATTCGCGTTGGTGCGCAGCATTGAGGCCAACACTGATGCGATGAGCCGCATCCTCGAACCCTTCGTGTCACCTTGATGCAATTCGCCCACCCCAAGTCCGATGTCTATGTGCCTGATGGCAGTGATCCCGCCGTTGCCCTCGCCCGCACGACCCACCTGTGCGTCATCGCGCATCAGGACGACATTGAGATCAATGCCTATCCCGCCGTGGCGGATTGCTACAGCCGATCGGATCGTTTTTTAACCGGCGTCACTGTAACCAATGGCTCCGGCTCATCCCGCACCGGTCCGTTTGCCAATCATACCGATGAACAGATGCAGGTCGTGCGCGCCGAGGAACAGCGCGAGGCCGCTCGGCTGGGAAAATACAACCTGCAGATTCAACTCGGTTATCCCAGCAGCGACGTGAAGCAGCCCGGTCACGCCGGGGTGCAGGCTGATCTCACCGCGATATTCTCCGCCTGCAAACCACAGGTCGTGTATCTGCACCAGCCACTCGACAAACACGACACCCACGTCGCCGTGCTCCTGCGCTGCCTTGACGCCATCCGCACCCTGCCGGTTGAACAACGTCCCATCAAAGTCCTCGGCATCGAAGCGTGGCGTGGGCTCGACTGGTTGATGGATGACGAAAAGATCGCCCTCGATTGCAGCGCGCACCCGGAGCTCAAGCTGCCGATCATGCAGGTCTTCGCCTCGCAGATTGCCGGCGGCAAACGCTACGATATCGCCGCCCTCGGCCGCCGCCAAGCCAACGCCACCTTTCACACCTCGCACGCCACCGACCAGTTTACTGAAGTTGCGTGGGCCATCGATTTGACGCCGTTGGTGCAGGACGACCGACTTACGGTCGCCGAGTTTGCCCTAGCCCGGATCAATCGGCTGCGCGACGACGTGGCCGCGCGCATCGCCAAGTTCAGCTAAGCCTGCGCGGATTGCATCAAAGGCAACCGGTAACGCATTTCCCTCAGATTTACCTCTCCTACATCAATGGTTTTGACCTCACCATCGGGTCGGAAGCCCAAGGCCTTATAAAAATTTTGCGCCGGGGTATTTGCCACCAGCACCCAAACCGTGACGGCAGTCGCCCCGGTATTTTGAATCGAGGCAACCATGCTCGTCCACAACTCGCGCCCCAAACCTTTGCGCTGAAACTCCTGCAAGAGATAGATTGCATATAACTCCATCGTTTTGGGCTTTGCGTCCGCATCCCTCGACGGCCCGCCATCGGCAAAGCCCACCACCCGGTGCCCGTCCACGGCCACCAAAATGGGCAAACCGCGGAGCGGATTACCAAAGCCCCCGGTCCATTGTTTCAACCGGTTTTCGAACGAGAGGCCGTCCAGAATATGCTGAGGCACAATGCCACGATAACTCGTTTGCCAAGAGGCGACATGCACTTCTGCAATCGCTTGGGCATCAGCAAGGGTGGCGGGTCTGACCGGCATAGTTGACTCGTGGCAAATATAAACCCTCGCCGCAATCCAGCTATCGGCGATATGTGATGAAGAGTTGCCTCAGGGCCGGGAAGCCCTACGGTCCGGGCTTTCATGTTCGGCATTCCGCTTGAACTCCTTGCCTTGGGTCTGCTGGTGATTGCCAACGGATTGCTTGCCATGGCCGAAACCGCCGTGGTGTCGGCCCGTAAGTCTGTGCTCGAACGCGAAGCTCAGGAGGGCGACCTCGCGGCCGCCGCCGTGCTGGATCTCACCCGTCATCCGACGCTTTTTCTCGGGCTCGTCCAATTCTGGCTTACGCTCAGCGGTATGATCGCGGGCGTGCTAGCCGGCACCCGCTTCGCTGAACCGGTCGCATCCCGACTGAGCACGGTCGATTGGCTGGCCCCTTGGTCCCATCTATTGGCCCTGATTTTTGTCACCTTCGGCCTCACCGTCTTCCTGCTGCTGTTCGGTGAACTGATTCCCAAGCGGATTGGTTTGGCTCATCCGGAAAAGGTGGCCAAGCAACTGGCGGGCACCATGCGCAGTCTTTCCTGGTTGGCCGCCCCGCTGCTCTGGGTCTTCGAATCCGCCGCCAGTGGTGCCATCCGCTTGATGCGCATCAAGCCGCGCGCGGCGGCCGATACGGTTGGCGACGATGAAGTTCGCGCCCTCGTCGAGCAGGGTCTCCATGCCGGTGTGTTCAAGCGCGCCGAGAAGGAAATGGTCGAGAGCGTGCTCGAACTCGATGATTACCCCGTCACCGAGTTGATGACCCCACGCCCAAAGATCGTCTTTCTCAACATCGACGACCCCGAGGAAGCCAATTGGCGCAAGATCGTCACCAGCGGCCATTCCTACTTTCCCGTCTACCAGCGGACCCGCGACCAAGTCGTGGGCCTGGTCTCGGTCAAGTCGCTCTGGGCGCATTCCGCCGTCGGCCTGCCCACCCCGCTGAAAAACCTGTTGGTGCCGCCGCTCTCGGTTTCGGAAAAACTCACCGCCATCCAGCTGCTCGAAAAATTCAAGAAGACCGGCAAACATATCGCGATCGTCACCGACGAGTTTGGCGCGATCCAAGGGCTCGTGACGTTGATCGACGTCCTTGAGGCGATTGTCGGCGACCTGCCGGACCACGGCCCCAAGCATGAGATGCCGGCCGCCCATAAACGCGAGGACGGGTCGTGGTTGATCGACGCCACCCTGCCCATCGGCGAGTTCAAGGATACCATCGCGCTCGACGATGACCTGCCCCATGAGGATGAAGCGGACTTTCAGACCCTCGGCGGCTTTGTCATGACCCAGTTTGGCCGCATCCCCAAAGCCGGTGACCACTTTGAGTGGGAGCACCTGCGCTTTGAGGTGATGGACATGGATCGTCACCGCGTGGACAAGGTGCTGGTCACCATCCTCGCGGCCAAAGACGGCGAAACCGAAGCCTCCGCCTGAAACCAAGCTTGCGAATAACTTGTCGGCAAAAACGCTTTGCTTTCAACGCCCCCTGCATCGACGTTCCGTTCATGGCTGACCCATGCAAGACCTCTTCACCGGACAGCACACCTGCATCCAAGGCGGATGCCTCCCCACCGCCGAAGAGCGCAGCGCGCTTCACGACCATCACCGCCGACGATTGGAAGCGCTCGATCGTTTCGTCGCGGCAGCGGCGCGCGTCGGCATCGGCACGGATCCAGACGATGACCTCGTCCTCTGGGAACCCGACGAAGTAGGCCTGCTGGCTGCGGCGGATCCGCTATGGCGGGAATTGGATGAGGCCGCCCGGGCCTTTCGCGCCACCCTGCCTTTGCTGGCCTTGGAAAATTTCGGATTCTCCCCGGATGTGGAAGATCTGTTGGGTGAAGCCGGGGCTCATTTGCGCCCAATCAGCAGTGGGGTTGAAGCAACCGCCTTTGAATCCGCCGACCATTCAATCTACAAATTCTTCATGCCCCGGGACAATGGTCGTATCGGCGGGAGTTTCTCGTTTCGCCGCGGGGAAGAGACCGCCTTGTTGGCCGAAGCCAGTGACGGGAGCTATCAGGCTATGCTCGAAAAATTTGATCTGATCATGCATCTCGGCGGCATGCCGACCGAAGTGCTGGGCGTGACCCGTCGCGAAGGCATCCTCATCACCAAGCAAACCTTGGGCGAGCGACTGCCGGAGGGCGCCGACACCTCCGCGGTGCAGCCCGAAGCCCTCATCCCTATTCCCACGCGTTTCCTCCGCGCCCACCGGGATCACCCCCGCCTGTATTTTGTCAACGACGAGCCCTGGCTGGTCGCCGACCTTCACGCCCGAAATCTAGTCCGGGCCGCCGATGGCCAACTGCGGGCCATTGACCTGCTGGCCGCCCCGATGCCCCGTGATCTGATTGCCGCCGAGCCTTTGCTCGCCGGGTGGTTGACCCGGGTGCGTTCCGATCCGGATGCCAGTGCGCTGCCGTCTTCGGAAGACGACGAGTTGTAGACCGAAAACCGGTCCGCTTATTTCTGGCTGAGAATCACCTTCAGCACATCCGTCGCCTGCTGCGCGGTGGAGGCTTTGTAATCCGCCCAGATGATCTTGCCGTCCTTGATCAAGAAAGCCTGGCGCTGGGCCGCATTGGACCCCGCGTAAGTCGGCACGCCGAAAGCATTCATCACCGTTTTGTCGGTGTCGGCGATCAGGGTGAAGGGAAAGTGGTTCGCCTCCTTAAAGGCTTTTTGCGCCGCCACCGTATCGGTGCTTACGCCGATGACCGCCACCCCCTTGCGGGTCAAATCTTCATACGAGTCGCGCAACGAGCAGCCCTGCGCCGTGCAACCAGACGTGCCGGCCTTCGGGTAAAAGTAGACCAAGGTGTATTCCTGCGCCGCATAGACATTCGCGAAAGCCAGCGCAGCTCCGGTTTCAGTGGTGCCGGAAACTTGCGGGGCAGCGTCCCCGACCGCGAGCGGTCCGCTTGATTTGGCCGTGCAGGCCAGGGTGAAAAGGGAAGTCAGGGCAAGCAGGGCGCGGAGTTTCATAGAATATAGAGCGTAAGGGGTCGGACCGGTTTGGCAAGTGACCGCCGTAAAGTTCGCTTAAGCCGCGATTACCTTGAGCACATCCGCCGCCTGTTCGGCAGTGGAAGCTGAGTAATCCGCCCAGATGATCTTGCCGCCTTTGATCAAAAACGCCTGGCGCTTGGCAAAGCCCATCGTCGTCGGCACGCCAAAGGCTTGGATCACGGTTTTGTCGTGGTCCGCGATCAAGGTGAAAGGAAACTTAAACTTCGCCTTGAACGCCTGCTGGGCCTCGGGCTTGTCGTTGCTCACCCCAAGGACTGCTACTCCCTTTGCTGCCAAATCAGTATACGCATCACGCAGCGAACAACCCTGCGCGGTGCACCCGGGCGTATCGGCCTTGGGATAAAAATAAACCAGCGTGTAGGTCTGCGCGGCATAGACCGCGGCCAAGTCGATGGTTTCTCCGGTTTCTGTGACCGCTTTTACGGTCGGCGCGGCATCGCCAACGACCAGGGGTTCGGATTTTGAAAAGAGGGACATGGATTTGGATAGGTATGTTTGGGGCAGGTTTGCCTGGGGCAACCCACTGCATCCAGACATAATCCTTTCCGCACAATCCGCAACCATGCCGGTGGGCACCGCTCACCAAAAAAGCGCCAGCCCGGTGAAGGACTGGCGCAAGCCATCGGCAATTGCGGTGGTATCCCCCGGTTTCAGGCCGCGGATTTTTGCATGCGGTGCACATCGGCGGCTGTCAGCGTCTGCCCTCCGATGCCCCAGTTGCCTTCCTTGATTTCCTCGATCTTGACCCAGGTGACTTCCCGCAGCGCCTCACCCTCAATCGCCGTCATGGTGTTGGTGATTTTTTGGATAATTTCCTGCTTCTGGTCGGGGGTGAATACATTCTCGATTACTTGAACGGTTACTAGTGGCATGATTTTGTTTCCTGCTTTGTTTTGGTTTTTTCGAAACAGTCGTTGTTTCTGTTGGGACGACCTTATCGTGCCGGCGTTTTTCCTTCCACGACTCAAAATGTAGCGATTAACTACAATTTCTGTAGTCCGCCGGTTTCCCCATGAGTATCCAATACGGCCAGTTTTGCCCGATCGCCAAAGCCGCCGAAGTCCTAGGCGAACGCTGGACCATCCTGATCGTGCGGGAACTGCTTCTCGGCACCACTCGCTTCAATGAACTCCAGCGCGCCCTCTCGCAGATTTCCCCCTCCCTGTTGACCAAGCGCCTCGTCCAATTGCAGGACTACGGACTGGTCATCAAAAAGGAAATCCCCGCGCAACGCCGGTCTGAATACTACCTCACCGCCGCAGGCAAAGAGCTCAAACCCGTCGTCATGGGACTGGGTGAATGGGGTTCACGTTGGGCCCGTGGTCAGATGGAGGACAACGATCTCGACGTGGAGCTACTGATGATCGACCTCCAACGGCGCATCGACACCGATGCGCTGCCGGCTGGGCCGCAGGTTTTTCGTTTCACTTTTGATGGACTCAATGTCTACCCCCACTGGTGGATCGTCCTCGATGGCAACGGCGGGCGTGAACTGTGCGTCGACAATCCCGGCAAACCGGCGGATGTAAGCATCGTGACCAATTTGCGCACGATGACGGAAATCTGGGCGGGCGACACCAGCATCAGGGAGGCAAAAAATGCCGGGACTCTCCGCGTGAGTGGCAATCCCGTGTTGCTTCGCACGATTTCATCCTGGCTGCGCTCCGGGATGTTTTCCGATGTCCGTCCGGCCACACTTGGAGGCAAGTAATCCCCCACCTAGTCGCGCTGTTTGGTTCACCCGGAATTGTCCGGGGCGTCGGCATCCGCCATGAACACGCGCTCCACGGCCTCGACGGCATTCTGCTCGTCGTCACCCACGACCTCTATTTCCAAACTCGCCCCTAGCGTCGCACACAGAGCCAAGATGCTAAAAATACTGCGTAGGTCGGCGACCTTGCTCCCGCACTTCAGGGTCACGGTGGAATGAAACTCCCGCGCCACCTGCACCAGTCGACCGGCCGGACGCAAATGCAGGCCGTGGTGCCAGGGAACAACCACGCGTGAACGTTTCATGCTGAGTTCGGACCGGGCGAATTAGTTCCGGGTCCATGAATTCTAAAAAACTTATGTCCGAAACAGTCCGATCTCGTCCCATAGTTGCAGGCCGGCCAAACCTGACTACCTAATCCCGCATGCAAATCGGCATCGATAGTTTTGTGGCGACCAATGCGGATCCGGTGACGGGCCAGACCGTCAGCCCGGAGCACCGCATTGCCGACCTGCTAGAGGAGATAACCACTGCCGATCAGGTGGGGCTCGATCATTTTGGCATCGGAGAGCACCACCGCGGCGAATATCTCGATTCCGCCCCAACCATCCTTCTGGCCGCCGGTGCAGCCCGCACCAAGCAGATTCGCCTGACCAGTGCCGTCACGGTGCTCAGTGCGGCCGATCCCGTGCGCGTGTTTCAAGAATTCGCCACCCTGGATCTGGTTTCGCAGGGCCGCGCTGAAATGATCGTCGGCCGCGGTTCCTTCATCGAAGCCTTTCCACTTTTCGGTCTGGCGCTCGACGATTACGACGAGCTCTTTACCGAGAAACTTGATCTGCTGCTGAAGCTGCAAGCCAGCACCCATGTGACTTGGTCGGGTCAACACCGGCCGGCCCTGACCGGCCAAGGCGTCTACCCGCGGCCGTTGCAGGATCCGTTGCCGATCTGGCTCGGCGTGGGCGGCACCCCGGCGTCCTTTGTCCGCGCGGGCACCTTGGGATTGCCGCTCATGGTCGCGATCATCGGCGGCGAGCCGCACCGCTTCAAACCGCTGATCGATCTCTACCGGCAGGCCGGAGCCAAGGCGGGCCACCCCAAGGAAAAACTCAAGGTGGGGCTGCACTGTCTCGGTTATGTCGCGGATACGAATCAACAGGCCGCGGATGAATTCTTTCCCGGGTATGCGCGGGCGTTTACGGCGATCGGCAAGGAGCGCGGCTGGCCCCCGACCACGCGTGCGCAATTCGACGCCCTGATCGGTCCGACCGGCGCGTTACATGTCGGCGATGCCGATAACGTCGTGGAGAAAATTCTGCGCGTGAACAAAGCCCTCGGCGGCATCGACCGGTTCAGTTTTCAAATGTCGGTCGCCTCTCTACGGCATCAGCCGTTGTTGCACGCGATCAAACTCCTCGGCACCCAAGTCGCCCCGAAAATCCGGCAAGCCCTGCCCTGATGGGCAGAGACCAGATATTTTTACTTTGAAATGACCTTCGCGGCGGCCTGCGCTTGCAAGCAGAGCTCGGCGGCCTTGAAGGCATGCGTCTGGGTCATCGCCTTTTCGGTGCGATTGAGCGAATCGAGGATGAGTTCGCCAAAGAAACGAAAGCCGACCTTGCCGGCCACGCTGATCAGCTTTTCGCCCGACCCATCGACCAGCACGACGTTGTCGCCAACGGCACTGTGGCCGACATCAAGATACTTGCGCAACTCGATGTAGCCCTTGGTCCCGAGAATCATCGTGCGGCCGTCGCCCCAGGTGCTGAGTCCATCGGGCGTAAACCAATCGATGCGAAAATAATTGGAGGTGCCGTTGTCGCCGACCAACGAGGCCTCACCGAAGTCCTCGAGCTCGGGCGTGTCGGGATTGGCGAAGTTGCCCACGGCCGCGTTGGTCACGGTCGCATCGGTCGCGCCGCTGTAATGCAGGAACTGTTCGCACTGGTGGCTGCCGATGTCGCAAAGGATGCCGCCATATTTTGCCTTTTCAAAAAACCAGGCCGGACGCGATGGCTTGCTCAAGCGGTGGGGCCCGAGGCCGAGCACTTGCACCACCTTGCCGATCGCACCGCCCGCCACGAGATCACTCGCATGCATCCCCGACTCGGAATGCAGCCGCTCACTGTAGTAGACCATGTATTTGCGTTTCGTCTGGGCGGCCACCACGCGGGCCTGCGCCAATTGATCGAGCGTGGTGAAAGGCGTCTTGTCCGTGAAATAGTCCTTGCCCGCCTGCATGACGCGACAACCGATCGGACCGCGTTCACTGGGCACCGCCGCGGCGGCCACCATCTGCACCTCGGGGTCTGCCAAAATTTCATCCAGGCTGCGCGCGACTTTGACCGTTGGGTGGTTTTTTTGAAAAGCAGCCACCTTGGCGACATCCGGTTCGTAGACCCACTTTAATACCGCGCCGGCTTCGTTGAGTCCGTTGCACATGCCGTGGATGTGGCCGTGATCGAGATGCGCCGCGGCAAAGACAAACTCACCGGGCTTTACCACGGGTTCAGCCTTGCCCTGCGGGGCGTAGTTCATGCCATCAGATTTTTGCGCCATGGCATCAGTTGCTGGCAGCCTCCCGGGTGAGTCAAACTGTTTGGCTAAACCTCTATTTTTCCCATCGTGACTGCATGGCCCAATCATCTGAACTCGGTTTTGGCATTATCGGCAGCGGCATGATCGCCGACTACCACGCCCGTGCGATCATCGATGCCACCGGCGCCAAATTGGTTGGCGTGGCTGGCCGCAATGCCGCTACGGCCCAGGCATTGGCCGAAAAACACGGCGCGGAAATTCACTCCACGGACATTGCGGCATTCGTCGCCCGACCGGACATCCAGGTCGTCT
>Ga0222713_10002831_pt1 | contig 18206 bp, 19 predicted proteins | sample C33_649DmetaG_FD_165061 | JGI IMG/M metagenome (GOLD analysis project Ga0222713, IMG submission 165061) | Estuarine water microbial communities from San Francisco Bay, California, United States - C33_649D | ecosystem: Environmental > Aquatic > Marine > Unclassified | place: USA: California...
TCGCTGGCGGCGGTGCTCGCTGGATGCAGTTGGCGATGATGGCAGCGTCGATCACTGTGTGGGATGTGTTTCTTGACCCGCAGATGGTGGGCGAGGGGTACTGGCAGTGGCAGCCTGCGTCGCTGGCATTTCGAGGAATCCCGTTGGTCAACTATGCAGGTTGGTTTGCAACAGCGCTCATCAACTCGGCACTGGTGATGGTCATTTGTCGGGCACCACACGGTGTGAAACCACGGCTCTCGATCGCAACCTATGCCACGCTCACTATCTTGTCGACGATTGGGTTTGTGTTCTTTTTTGATGATGTGGTTGTGGCAGCAGTTGGTGCCGTTGCGATGGGCACCTGTTTGTGGTTGGGCCTGCGCAGGTTGCGTCATTCGGCGCCTGGTCTCACATGACATCGCGATACGACGTGGCGGTGGTGGGCGGTGGTGTTGGTGGGTTGCTCACCGCAACTCGTCTGGCTGCCGCCGGGCGGCATGTGGTGCTGCTCGAGCGCAACGCCGACCTGGGCGGCAAGTTGTCCACTCGCACTCGTGACGGTTTCACCTTCGATACGGGGCCATCGTTGCTCACGCTGCCAGCGTTGATTGATGAAGTCTTCCAGCAAGCCGGCACGTCGCTGGCTGATGAAGTGCAGTTGCATCGCCTCGACCCGTCGTTTCGATATTTCTGGCCGGATGCCACAACTGTGACCTTTCGCGACCAACCAATTGTCACAGCAGAGGCACTTGAGGCGTTCAGCCCAGGTGCTGGTGCGCAATACCTTGCGTTTCTCGGGCATGCCCGCAACATCTGGAACATCAGCGAGCGAACTTTTTTTGCTGGCGACATGGCTTCGCCGTGGTCGTTGTTGCGGCGGCTGCGCTCGCCACGCGACTTCACCCAAATCGACGCGTTGCGCACCTTGAACGCTCGTGGCAAAAAGATGTTTGATGACCCACGATTGCAGCAGTGGCTGGGGCGGTATGCCACCTACAGCGGCTCTGACCCATCGCGCACCCCAGCAACCTTGGCGTGCATCGCTGCTGTTGAGGCAGATTTTGGTTCGTGGTATGTGCGAGGTGGCTTGGGCGCATTGCGTGACGCCATCGTGCGAGTGGCCCAACGAGCTGGGGTAGAGATTCGTACCCAGAGCGAAGTAACGGCGCTCGAAGCGACTCGCCGCCGGGTTACTGGTGTGCAACTCGCCGACGAATCCATTGCGGCACCGGTGGTGGTCGTGAATGCCGATGCCGAACATTTGTATCGAGATTTGCTGCCCGACACCAAACGGCTGCGCGCTGTGCAAGAAACTGAACGCTCGACCAGTGGTGTTGCCGTGCTCGTTGGTGTTGAAGGGCGCACACCGTTGATCGAACATCACAATGTGTGGTTTTCACGCGACTACGCACGCGAGTTCAACGACATCAGTGCCAACCGGGTGCCGAGTGACCCGACAATTTATGGGTGTGTGTCGAGTGTTACGGATGCATCGCAAGCACCAGTGGGGTGTGAAAGCTGGTTCCTGCTCATCAACACACCATCTGACGACACAATCAACGCACGCGATGTAGGCCCGTGGATGTTGGAACAACTCGCAGCAGTTGGGCCAGACCTGCGCGACCGTGCACGTTTTGCTGAAGTAATCGGGCCGCGCGATTTGGCCGAGCGCTACCGCTCACCAGGCGGAGCAATCTATGGAACATCATCCAACGGGCGGCGCGCTGCATTTCGTCGACCCGCCATGCGCGGCCCACGTCGCGGTCTGTTCCTTGTGGGTGGCGCCACGCATCCAGGCGGTGGGCTTCCGCTTGTCACGTTGAGTTCACGCATCGTCACACAACTGATTCTTCGTTCACACCGCCAGCGATAGCCTGAAGCCATGTCGGCAACAGCATCAGTAACGGTTCGTATCCCCACTACTTTGCGTCCACTTTCGGGTGGTGCGAGCACGGTTTCGGTTGCCGGCGCAACTCTGCGTGATGTGCTGCACGGTTTGGAAACAGCACACCCAGGTTTTGCAGCCAAGTTGCTTGATGTCGACGGCAACCTGCACAAGTTCGTGAATGTTTTCGTGGCTGACGATGATGTGCGTTATCTGAAGGGTCTTGACACTGAAGTGTTGGGTGGCCAGACCGTTTCCATCGTGCCTGCCGTCGCCGGCGGCCGCTAAAGGTTTGCCGCCGTTGAAGTTTGTCGTCGCGGTGCCAGCGCGACTTGAATCCACTCGGTTGCCCCGCAAGGTTCTTGCCGACATCGGCGGCCAACCAATGTTGCGTCGGGTGTTGGATGCAGCGCGAACAGCACAATCAATCAGCGAGGTGATGTTATGCACCGACTCACCAGAAATTGTCGACCTCGGCACCACATGGGGCTATCGCGTTTTGCTGACTTCACCATCATGTTCGTCAGGTTCTGAGCGCATCGCGTCGGTTGTCGGTGAACTGAACAGTGATGTCGTAATCAACGTGCAGGGTGACCAACCATTCGTAGACCCACTGGTGATCGAATCAATGTGCAATGTGTTTCGTGAACGCACGCCGACGCCTGCGGTGGTGACCCCGATTTATCGGTTGCCGGCTGAAAAACTTGCCAACCCGGACGTGGTCAAAGTGGTGGTGAGCGCCCAGCAACGAGCGTTATATTTCAGTCGAGCAGCGGTGCCTTTTGTGCGCGGCCAAGAGCAAGCCGAGTGGCATCAGCAAGCACTGCACTGGGGACACGTTGGTATGTATGGGTATCGCGCCGATGTTCTTGCTGGCTGGTCGCAGTTGTTGCCATCAGTTCTTGAAGACGCCGAGAAACTGGAACAGCTCCGCCTGCTGGACAATGGAATTACCATTGAGACCTACGAGATCATTGCTCATTCCCGCAACACACTGTCTGTCGACAGCCCGAGCGACCTTCAGCGCGCCCGAGAACTGGTGAATCAATGACGACTCCACCGCCGATTGCTGAAGTGATGTTGGCCGAAGCGCAAGCCATCACTGCTGCCGCACAGCGCCTGGATGCCACACACGCCCAACGAGCCGTCGACATGTTGGTGGCTTGCACCGGCAAGGTGCTGGTTACCGGTGTGGGCAAATCCGGACTCGTTGCCCAAAAAATTGCCGCCAGCCTCACCTCAGTGGGCCTGATGTCGGTATACCTGAATCCACTTGATGCGCTGCACGGCGATATCGGGGTTGTGCGTGATGGCGATGTGATCATCATGATTAGCAATAGCGGCGAAACAACCGAACTGCTTGCAGTGATTCCTTATGTAAAAAAGCGCGATGTACAACTGCTTGGCATTCTTGGCAAAACCAAATCAGCAATCGGCCAACGCTGCGACTTGGCACTCGATGCATCAGTCGAGCGTGAGGCCTCGCCAATCGACCAAGTGCCTACTTCGAGTACTGCGGTGGCCATGGCGATCGGCGACGCGCTCACTGTGGCATGGATGACGGCCAAAGGCGTATCGGTCAACGACTTCGCGATGAATCATCCAGCCGGCTCCATTGGTCGCCGACTCACGTTGATGGTGCGCGACTTGATGATTCCGCATGACAAGTTGATAATGATCAACGCCGATGCCCGACTGCCCGAAGTGGTTGATGCACTTACCACGCAGGCCATTGGTGCGGTGCTTGTTAAGCACGCTGTTGATCCTGCTGCACTTGGTGGCATCATCACCGATGGCGACCTACGCCGCGCATTAAAGCGAACTCCTGCTGACGGATGGGGTGAGCTAGTGGCGCGCGACTTAATGACCACCTCACCGATTGCGGTTGCATCTGGTATGCCGGCAATCGAGGCGCTCACATTGATGGAACGCAATGCCAAAAAAGCGATTACTGTTTTGCCTGTGATCGACGAAGCAAAAGTCGTCGGCATGTTGCGCATGCATGATCTGGTGCAGGCGGGGTTGTCGTAGTCATGTCGCCGACAGCTGCAGGTGCACCGATGCTGGCCAAGCTTGGCAAGGGCGTCATATGCGGTGACGGTCAGCCACTCGTGCTCATTGCGGGGCCGTGTGTGATTGAGTCCCCGACACTCGTCGAGCATGTTGCGGGCCAGATGAAAGAAATCTGTGCAGGCCTCGGCATTTCGTATGTATTCAAGGCCAGTTACGACAAGGCCAACCGCACGTCGGTTGGCGGGTTTCGTGGGCCCGGACGTGAAGATGGCCTTGGCATGCTGAGTGCCGTCGGGGCCAAGTTTGATGTTCCGGTGCTCACCGATATTCACGAAAGTGGTGATGCCGCAGTGGCAGCAGAACACGTGGACGTGCTGCAAATTCCGGCTTTTCTTTGTCGCCAAACCGATTTGTTACTGGCCGCAGCAGCCACAGGCAAAGCAGTCAACGTAAAGAAGGGTCAGTTTCTTGCGCCGTGGGACATGAAGAATGTCGTCGACAAGCTCCGCTCGGGCAATGCCGAAAATGTGCTGGTCACCGAACGCGGTTCATCGTTTGGCTACAACACATTGGTGGTCGATTATCGGGGCTTGCCGCAACTGCGAGCTGCTGCGCCAGTGATCTTTGATGTAACGCACTCCGTGCAACAGCCAGGGGGACAAGGCGCATCGTCGGGTGGTCAGCGAGAGTTTGCCGGTGCGCTAGCGCGTGCTGCAGTTGCCGTTGGCGTTGATGGGCTGTTCATGGAAACACATCCCGACCCAGACAAGGCACCAAGTGACGGGCCGAACATGATTCCACTACATCGCATGAAGCCACTACTCGAGCAGTTGCTGCTCATTCGCCAAGCCGTCGCCGTTTCTGGCCCTCAACCCACGACGTATTAATCGCATGATTCGGGTTTTCATTGGTTACGACGACAACGAGTCGGTGGCGTATCACGTGCTGTCGCATTCAATCCTGCGTCATGCTTCGCAACCAGTCGCGATAACACCAGTCGCCAAACGCCACATGCAGGGCTTTTATTCTCGCGAGCGGTCCACCATCGAGTCGACTGATTTTTCTTTCACACGTTTTTTAGTGCCGTACCTGAGTGGCTACAACGGCTGGTCAGTATTCATGGATTGTGACACGTTGTTAACGACGGACATCGCCGAACTATTTGCGTTGCGCGATGAACAGTTTGCAGTGATGTGCGTGAAGCACGATTATGTGGCTCGAGACGACATCAAATTTCTTGGTGCAACACAGACAAAGTATGAAAAAAAGAATTGGTCAAGTGTGATGCTGTTCAACAACGAACTATGTCGAGCGCTCACCCCGCAGGTAGTCGCTAACGAGACAGGTTTGTTTTTGCACCAGTTCAAGTGGCTTGCTGACGAAAGCCAAATTGGGGCTCTACCCCCAACATGGAATTATCTCGTCGGCGAAATGACCATGCCAGAGACACCCAAGTTGATTCACTTCACACTTGGTGGGCCCTATTTTGCGTCGTATCGTGAGTGCGAGCATGCAGACCTGTGGTTTGCCGAACAGGCCCTGATGAACCACGCCGCCCAAGGCTGAACCGCGAATGACACATCACGATGGAACAGTGTTGTTTGTGCTGGCCGGTAAGGCAGACGCCGACAACATTGCCCCAGCAATTTGGTCGATTGCTCGAGAGGGTCATGCTGTGGTGATTCAGGTCGTTGATGCAGAAGTGTTTGCTGATCTTCAATCGGCATGGTGGCTGCCGCAGTGCCCGAATGTTGACATTCAACTCATTAAGCATGGCGCTTCGATAGGCATGCTGAAACGGTTATATCAACTGGGCTGGAATCGCTGGTCGATGCGCAGGATGTTGCGACAACTCGACGCACGGATCGTGGTGATGGAGTGGAAAGAAGGTGTTGCCCATCGCAGCCTCAAGCGTTGGCGGCGCATCACCCAGTGGCTGGCAACAGACTATTTTTTGAAGTTGCAACTAGCGGCCCAGCAGCTGAGCATCGCAACCGTTGCGCTGCCACATGGCCACTCGACCAAGACCACGATCATTCGTAGCCAGCATGTGCAGGCAGTGATGGATGGCAACGCTGGATGTCTGCCTTTTGCAGATAGGGATTCTCATGCGGCATATGTGTTTGCGTCGGAGTATCACCGTGACGTCATGGTTGGACACTCCACGATGAGTGGCAATAACACCCAGGTCTGGGGTAGTGCACGATTCAACAACGAATGGGTACCGCGGTTATATGCAGCCACCTCCACCGCCCAGTTGCCAGCGTTGCGGCCAACTCAGCGCCGTCGTGTTCTACTGTTCATCCCGAAGTGGCACAACTTGGTGGACAAACAACAAACACTGCAACTCATCGTCGAACTTGGTGCCTGTGAATCGCTGCAGCTCGTCGTGCGCGGTCACTTGCGCGCCAGGGACACAATGCTCACCGAGCCAGAGATGGCGCAGCTACAAAAAGCCCCCAACACCGTCTGGATCAACGACAACACGCCGTCGCCAAGCCTGATTAAGGCCTGTGATGTGCTGGTGGATGTCGACTCAAGCATTGCGTTTGATGCTGTGCTGCTTAACAAGCCGTATGTTCGGCCCCGCTACTTGCAGGATGCATCTGTTCGCACCATCTGGGACAACCTGGGTGGCGCTCATCAGACCGATTCCCTTGCTGACACAGTTGCGCTACTTACCGACGACACCTTGTTGCCAGCACCACGTGACTCACAATTTGAACAAGTGGTGTTCGGCGGCGCGGGTGTCGACGTGTTGCGGCGTTATCGAGACGGTTTGCTGGCTATAGCCGCGTCTGAATAACTCGCTCGATGGCGTCGATGCCGTCGAGCGACTGCACCACGAGTGCTCGCTTCAGCCAACGGTCGGTGCCGTCGTAACGCGGAGCAAAAGGCGTTCGCCCGTGTACGCAACGGTGGTTGTCAATTACCAGGATGTCTCCGGCGGCGAGCACGACTTGTTGGGTTGTGTGCTTGACGGCGTGGTGCAGCGCAGAGAGTGCTGCGATTGCTCGCGGTGTCGTGCCGCGCATGAGTAGTTGGTCATAGATCAGCGACCAGCCCTCGTCAGTTGCCGTAAGTGGTGTGACACGCACTTGTACATCGGGTTCTCCGTTGCTCATGAAGCTCGGGTCAACGCTGGTGACAAATTCGTTGGCCTGTAGCACTGCAAGATCTTCGTCTGACAAATGAACGATGATGTCGGCTACGTCGGCATATGTGGTGGCGGCCTGTGGGTCGCTGCGCAAACATAGCAACACCACATAGCGCGGTTTGTGCGGGTGGAACGCCGTTTCTGTATGCGAACCCAAGACCACTTTTGACGATGACGACACCTGCGCAAGTTCATTAGAGCGAACGGGAAAGATGTCTTGAATCAATCGTCCACCTTGTTCTCGGTCGTATCCAACGGCTCGACCAATGTTGTCGGCAAATCGTATAAGTGCGACAGTTGCCGTTGGGCAAGCATCGTGTTGTGCGTTAAATACAAGTGGTGTGGGTGGCACGGGTGCGGTGAAGTAACCAGAGATCAGCGTGACGGCAGAAGCAGTGATTATCTGCGGAGTTGTGGCGTGAGTTGCCAAGGTCATGCCTTGAGTGTGCCGACAAAGTAACCGCGAAAAACGCAGAAAGACTCATTAGAATTGCTATATGACAGTGGAAAACGAAGCTATTGATGGTCTTGACCACAAAATTCTCACAATTCTGAAACAAGACGCCCGTATCCCATGGCAAATGCTGGGCGAACGAGTTGGGCTTTCAGCCAATGCAGCAGCAGATCGGGTGCGTCGGTTGCTGCGGCGAGGAATCGTTACCCGATTTACCACCGTTGTCGACCAACGCAAACTTGGCCGGTCGCTCAGTGCAATCATCGATGCGCGCATCACCACAACCCCCAAGTTTGACGAGGCTTTGCGTCGTCGCAACGATGTGGTGTGGGCGGCCCATGTAACTGGTGTTCCCGACGTGAAGATGTTGGTGGCCTGCGAGGGCACCGAGGGCCTGGATGAGTTTCTGCAATGGCTACAAAAACAAGGGGCCACTGACACCCGTACGGATGTGGTGCTTCGCCACATCGTGTAGACGGTTAGCAGTCTCGTCGGTAGAGTGCTAACGCCTTCCTTTGGAAGGTGCCAACTCGACTACCTCTAAGGAGCCGCCGATGCCTAAGATCATTTTGTTTGATGAAGAAGCCCGCCGTGGGCTGGAAGCCGGAATGAACAAACTGGCCGATGCAGTGCGTGTAACGCTCGGACCAAAAGGCCGCAATGTGGTGCTCGACAAAAAGTGGGGCGCTCCGACCATCACCAATGACGGCGTGTCGATCGCCAAAGAAATCGACCTTGAAGACCCGTACGAGCGCATCGGTGCCGAACTGGTCAAAGAAGTTGCCAAGAAAACTGACGACGTCGCTGGTGACGGCACCACGACCGCCACAGTGTTGGCCTGGGCGATGGTGCGTGAAGGTTTGCGCAACGTTGCAGCCGGGGCCAACCCCATGAGCCTCAAGCGCGGTATCGAAGCAGCGGTTGAAGCAGCCGTTGGCAGCATCAAGTCGTTGGCCAAAGAAGTCGACAACAAGTCGCAGATCGCCCAGGTTGCGGCGATCTCGGCTGCAGACGCCGAAATTGGTGCGAAAATTTCAGAAGCAATCGACAAGGTGGGCAAAGACGGTGTGATCACCGTGGAAGAAAGCCAGACCTTCGGCATCGAAATGGACCTCGTTGAGGGAATGCGCTTTGACAAGGGTTACATCTCGCCATATTTCGTCACCGACACTGATCGCATGGAAGCAGTGGTCGAAGACCCCTACATTTTGTTCCTCGGCACCAAAATTTCGGCGATTCGCGACATGTTGCCGGTGCTCGAAAAAGTGATGCAGTCGGGCAAACAGCTCATCATCATCGCCGAAGACGTTGAGGGTGAAGCACTTGCCACGTTGGTGGTCAACAAGATTCGCGGCACATTCAAGAGCGTGGCGATCAAGGCCCCAGGTTTCGGCGATCGTCGCAAGGCAATGTTGCAAGACATGGCGATTTTGACCAAGGGTCAAGTCATCAGCGAAGAAGTCGGCCTGAAGTTGGAGAACGTCACCCTCGATTTGTTGGGACGTGCCAAAAAAGTTGTCGTGACCAAAGACGAAACGACCATCATCGAAGGCGCCGGCGACGAAGCCGATATTGCCGGCCGCATCAGCCAAATCAAAAATGAAATCGATAACACCGATAGCGATTACGACCGCGAGAAACTGCAGGAGCGTCTTGCCAAGTTGTCGGGTGGCGTGGCGGTATTGAAGGTGGGTGCTGCAACCGAAGTTGAACTAAAGGAAAAAAAGCACCGCATCGAAGATGCAGTGAGCACCACGAAAGCTGCCATTGAAGAAGGCGTAGTGCCAGGTGGTGGTGTGGCTCTGTTGCGCGCCCAGGCCGCGGTGTTGAAAGCGATGGAAGGCCTGACCGGTGACGAGGCGACAGGTGCCCGATTGGTGGCCAAGTCGCTTGAAGCACCGCTCAAGCAGATTGCCGAGAACGCTGGCATGGAGGGCGGAGTTGTGGTGGAAAAGGTGAAGAGCCTCAAAGGTTCCGAAGGCCTTAACGCAGCGACCGGTGTTTATGAAGACCTCATCAAGATTGGGGTCATCGACGCAGCCAAAGTGACTCGTTCGGCCTTGCAAAATGCCGCGTCAATTGCTGCTCTTTTCCTCACGACGGAGGCCGTGATTGCAGATAAGCCTGAGGAATCATCTGAAGGTGGTCACGACCATGACCACGGTATGGACGACTACTGACCGAGCTGATTTATCTTCACGACGCATACCTCGCGTCGTTTGAAGCCACGGTGGTTGCCTGCCGTGATAATGCAGTGGCGCTTGATCGCACAGCGTTCTACGCCACGGGTGGCGGCCAGCCGCACGACACCGGTGTGTTGGGTGGGCTTGTTGTAACTGACGTGCGTAAAGAAGCCGATCATGTTTGGCACACGGTTGAGGGTGATATACCGGCGGTGGGCACGAGCGTGCTCGGTGAAATTGCATGGGAGCGTCGCCACCAACTGATGCGTACGCACACCGCTCTGCACATTTTGTGTGGAGTGATTTGGAATGAGTGGCGGGTGCCCGTGACCGGTGGCAATATGGAGCCACTTTCGGCTCGCATGGATTTTGAGTTTGATCCATTGCCAGAGGGTTTCGTGGGGCGAGTTGAGCAATTGGTTAATGACGCAATTGAGCGGGATTATCCGATTGCAGTGTTGTTTTTGCCGCGGTCGACAGCAGTTCAGGATGCCGAATTGATTCGCACCAAAGTATCCCTGATTCCCGACACCGTCGCCGAGATTCGCGTGGTCGACATCGTGGGGCTAGATAAACAAGCCGATGGGGGTACCCATGTGCGCTCGACCAAAGAGGTTGGTACCTTTCGGGTGGTGAAGACAGAGAGCAAAGGCAAAGGCAACAAGCGCCTGCGCATTGAAATCGGCTGACTATGCCGACTGCTATCTTGAGTCGTGATGCCAAAACAAATCAACTTGATTCAGACCTTAAGAGGTCTTGCGATTGTTCTTGTAGTTCTTTACCACTGTTCGTTCATTTTTCACGGTGGGTTCATCGGAGTAGATGTTTTCTTTGTTATTTCTGGATACCTAATTACTAGATCCATATTGATGAGTTTAAAAGAGGGACAACAGGGTCTTGAATTAATTCTGAGCTTCTATAGCCGACGAATCCTTCGCCTTTTCCCAGCACTATCGGCGACCATTTTTGTCACAGCATTGCTCAGTATTTTTGTCTTTTCGCCGTATGGCGAGACGAGTCAGATATTGAAATCGGCTCTCGCTGGGTTACTTTTTTTTGCGAATGGCCGATTTTTTTTGCTCAATGATTATACCAGTCTCACCACTGATCCTTTTAGACATCTTTGGTCCTTGGGAGTTGAAGAGCAGTTCTATCTTGTATTTCCGTTATTGGTGGCGCTAGCGATCGGCTTAGCTAGAAAAAGTCGTTTGCGAAAAGTGTTGTTGATTTGCAGTTTGCTCACCATAGTTTTGTCCTTCGCGTTGAGTCTCAGCTTGTCGTATGGAGTACGTCTGCTACCGCTACCTGAGCGATTCGCGTTTTACTCCCCGCTTACCCGTGCTTGGCAGATTGGCGCAGGTGTCTTAATCGCTATGAGCTCAGAAAACCTTATGGTAGCCAAAGTGAGAACACGACTCTTGGCCCTAGGGGCAGTTATCGGACTTGGGCTGATTGTTGTATCAGGCATCTACTTAGATCAGTACACGAACTACCCAGGGTTGGTTGGCGGTTTACCGGTAGTTGGTGCCGCTCTAATCATTGTTGCTGCCTTAAAGTCTGACCGACTTGGTGCCATGAAGTTTGGCATCCTGAATCATCTAGGCGACATGTCGTATAGCCTCTATTTAATTCATTGGCCGCTCCTGGTCCTACTTCAGAGAGCATTCTCTGATACGACTGTGGTTGCACTTGTGTCAATACCGCTGTCTTATATTCTCGCCCGCCTCCAGTATTTATGGATTGAAAAGCCATTGCTTTCAAGTCGCATCAGAGTAGAGACGTAGATCATGTTGCGCAGGGCACTAGTCGTATGGCTTCTGACGCTGGGCTCAATTCCAGCGCTTTTTGTGGTCTCTTTAACAAGCCTTGGTCTTTATTACGATCAGGAAGTCTTCGTTGATTCTCGGCTTCCGACGATTTCCGGCTGTTTTGGTCGAAATGAAGTCGGTATCGAAAACACATGGAGTCAGGATTTGTGCACCTTCGGATCCCCGGACTCTCAACGTAGCTTGCTTATCGTTGGCGACTCAACTGTGGCTTCTATGACCGATGGACTTGTCTCAGCTGCAGCAGATTTGGACATGGAAATAGTGGCGTACCCGTCACGGGGTTGCACTTTTACCACACGATTTCCACACTCGTATAAATGGTGCTCCGATTATTTTGAGAAATCAATTGACTTAATTTCAAAAATTAGACCAGATGGAATTATTGTATCTAACTATCTTTCACGAATGGATCTGCCAGATCGACGTATTCCGCTGATAAATGGCGAGCTCCCACAGTCACGCCAGCAAAAATTAGAGTCAACAATTGACTCACTGACTGAAGCGTTGCTATCAGCTCGTCAGCTCATGCCCGAAACTCCAATCCTCATCATTCATGAAATTCCTGTCGTGCCATTTAGAAGACCATCAGTGCTGTTCAATCAGGCCGCTTTTCCGGTCGTGGATGAAAAATCTCGAAGTTATCTCCGACAGAGGGAGTACATAAGCGCAGTCGAGAGAGTGGCCACGACTTTCAGCAATGTGTCTGTTATAGATCCAAAGTCGGTACTCTGTCGCCGCTCAATCTGTTCAGCCAAAACATCAGATGGCATGTGGTTATACATGGATAGCTATCACTTGAATCCCAGAGGAGCCACTTTGCTCACTAGTCAATTCAGGGAATGGATCTTGAAGCATGTACCGTCGTCGCAATCAGGGAAGAACGGGAGTTAAAAAGTTGCCTTGTTGCTACATTTCTTGACAAATTCTCACGCAACCCCTGTTTCCGCATGGCAAAAACTTGCTGTTGAGACTGACATAACCCTTCAACAGCTCTTCGCTGCAGCAATTGACAAGCATCAGCCGCGCGGACGTGTGGCACTTTTGGCTGTTGGTGGATATGGACGAAGCGAGTTAGCACCATTCAGCGATCTTGATGTGTTGCTCGTTCACGAACGAAAAACACTTGACGGCGCATTTGCCCAAACGTTGTGGTATCCGCTGTGGGATGCGGGTCGCAAAGTCGGTCACGCTGTGCGCACACCCAAAGAAACGTTCGCAATGATTCGCTCAGATCTTGATACCGCGACTGCCTTGGTCACCGCCCGTGTCGTGGCTGGCGACGCTGAGTTCGGTCAAAGAGTCATTGATCAGTGCCGCACGCGCATTCGCAAGCAAGGCCGAAAATGGCTGACCGAACTCCACACCAGAGTGACCGAGCGACACCGTGTTGCCGGTGAGGTCGCATATCTGCTTGAGCCCGACCTGAAAGATGGGCTGGGTGGTCTGCGTGATATTCATGCTGTGTGGTGGGCCAATGCTGTGGGCTTCGGTGTTGACAACGCGGACCTGCGTGCCCTTGCGGAATGCAACGAGACGCTGCTGCGTATTCGTTCGGCGTTGCACCACACCACTGGACGTCCAGGCGATGTGCTGCACCTCCAAGATCAAGGCGCAGTCGCTGAAGCGGCAGGTTTTGCCAACGACGATGCGCTGATGGGCGCACTCGCCGCAGTTGGTCGGCAGGTGATGTGGATCTCAGAAGAAACATGGGCACGGCTCGACCCGCCACCTAATCGGGCCTCGCGCAAACAGCCCCTTGCTCCGGGTGTGGCGTTGATCAATGGCGAGGTGCACCTAGATGATGATGCCGACCCGGCCGGTGACCCCACCTTGGTGCTGCGTGTGGCGACCGCCGCGGCTCGATCGGGTTGTCGAATCGATCGTGATTCGCTAGATCGCCTGGGTCGCTTCTCGCGCACTTGGCCATCACCGTGGCCAGCGGGGGCCAGTGATGACCTTGTTGCCTTGTTGTTGGAGGGTGAACGCGCGATTCCTGTATGGGAAGCACTCGAGCAACGCGATTTGGTCAGTCGAGTGATTCCTGAGTGGAGTGCAGTGCGTTGTCGTCCCCAACGCAACGCCTTCCATCGTTTCACTGTTGATCGTCATCTTTGGCAGGCGGCGGCAAACGCTGCGGCGCTCAGTGATCATGTATCGCGGCCGGACTTGCTGGTACTCGCAGCGCTATTCCACGACCTAGGCAAGGGATACCCGGGCGACCATACCGTGGCTGGAATGCAACTCTTTTCAGCAATTGGGCCACGAATGGGCTTGAGTGCGCAGGATGTTCATACCATCACGGCACTGATTGAACATCACTTGCTATTGCCTGATATCGCAACTCGGCGAGATATCTCCGACGACATCACGGTTGCCCATGTTGCTGATCGCGTCGGTGATGTCAAGAGTCTGCAGTTGCTTAATGCGTTGACCGAAGCCGACGCCTTGGCAACTGGCCCAACTGCTTGGGGTGCTTGGAAACAAGGGCTTGTGCAAACGCTGGTGAGTCGCGTGCAACAGGTCTTGGTTGGCGAGGCGGTGGATACGACAACATGGCGCCTATTCCCTGACGCAGCGACACTCGAGACGATGGCAGTTGGTGGGCAACACGTGTGGGCAGACGGTGACGCCATCACGTTGGTGAGCCCTGATCGACCGGGCCTATTCACATCAGTGGCTGGCGTATTGGCAGTGCACGGGCTTGACATTCTGAGTGCCGAGGCACACAGCGACGAGCAAGGCATGGCGGCATCACGATTCCACGTGCGAGAAGCCCCGAACGCTGGCTGGGGTGATGTGGTGAGTGACGTTCACGCTGCATTGGGCGAGAGACTCGATGTTGGCGCGCGCCTTCGAGAACGAGCAGCAACGTATTCTCGACGCAAACAAGAATCGGCGCAGGGCCCGCAACCACCATCAGTGCGGTTAGATAATCAAGCGTCATCCAACGCCACGGTGGTAGAAGTTCATGCGCCAGACCGCATCGGACTACTTCATGACATCACCAATGTTTTTGCCGAGATGCAACTCGACATTCGCCATGCTCGAATCGTCACGCTCGGTGACAACGTGGTGGATACGTTTTATCTCCGTGAGCAAAACGGCAAGCAGATTACTGGGGCAGAGCGGCAGCACCTGGTGGAGCAGTCGTTGCTACGCGTGCTCGGATACTCTGAGACGGCGTGAGCAGCGAAGACAATTCACTTGAAGCACAGCTAGCGCGGTGGAGTGAATCGCTCGCAGCGATTGCTCGAACTGGTTTAGCGTTCACCCAAAATCTGTATGAACGTGAGCGATATGAAGAAGTGTTGCATGTTGCCGCTGACATTAAAGCCGCATTTGAAGAGTCAACGGAACTGCGGCGCGAGCGCGGGCATTTTGTGCAGGAATGGATGGACAACATCGGAGAAGGAATCCCTGGGTATGTCACACCGAAAGTTGCCATTGGTGCAATTGTCGGCAATGATGCTGGTGAAATCTTGTTGGTGAAGCGCGCGCCGAGTGGTGTGTGGCTGTATCCCACAGGTTGGGCTGATGTCGGATATTCAGCCGCAGAGGTGGTGGTGAAAGAAGTGCGTGAAGAAACAGGGATTGAGGCCGAGCCCGTGCAGTTGCTCGGTGTCGTGGATGGTATGCGCATGGGCTTCACCAAGTTTGGGATGTATATGTTGTTGTTCCATTGTCGGGCGACTGGCGGCGAACTGAACCCACACCCGCTGGAGACCGATGGCTGCGGCTGGTTTGCTAAGGATCACCTGCCCCAAGTTACGGCTGGCGCAGAGTGGTGGGCAGAGCGTGCGTTTGCTGCTATCAACGGTGAGGTGTTCACGGCCAGCTTTGACGCCCCGCGTTCACCAATGTGGCGCGGCACGCCTACGGAATAGGGAACTGCCTACAGGCCAGTTAGTTCCTCAAGCGTTTTAGTCAGTGTTTTGTTCGCGTAAAAAACGCTCGACTTCGTCAACAAACTCGGCTGCTTCTTCATCAGACGCCTCGTTGGTGAACTCGAATTGCAGTTGATCGTCGTTCACTTCGTCGCTGAGAATCATGCCTGAGTCTGTGGCGGTCTCTAGTCGCTCGACATACTCCACGAGGTCTTCATCGTCGTTGACCAGTGAGTTGACCTGTTCTTCATAATTTTCCACCAGATGCAGAATTGCAGCGACTGGCGCCGGTGTGCCGATCATTTCGCAGGTGCGCCGCATGAGCGCCAGCGACGCCTTAGGTGATGGCACTTGCGAGGCGTATGCCGGCACGGCTGCCCACAGTGATGCTGAGGGAAGTGCTGCCCGTGAAAATTCGTCGTGCAACACGCCGATGATGCCGGTGGGGCCTTCATAACGAGAACGGCGCAAATCAAAACGCTCAATCAGGTCAGCGTCGGTAGCAGTGCCGATAAGTTGCACTGGTCGACGATGTGCCACATCGGCAAGTAATGCCCCCAGAGTAAGGAAGAGCGTTGAACCAAAGTGTTCGGCAATCGCTAACAAGTCACCGGCGAAGCGACGCCACTGCAGACTCGGCTCTGGGCCAAGTGAAAGAATCACATCGCCACCTGCACCGCTCACATGCCACAGCGTGACAGTGGGCCACATGATGTGTCGCTCACCGGCGTCTCCAAGTCGAACATGTGGCCGAATGGTGGCGAAATCTGTATAGGGCTCAGGGTTAATTTCGGCCAGCGGTGTGGCACCCCATCCATCGATGAGGTGGCGAACAGCGCTTGAGGCCGCATCGGCAGCATCGTTCCAGCCGGTAAACGCGCTTACAAAAGTGGGATTACGCAAGGTGGGTTTTGACAGCCAGTTCACGGATGCAGGAATCGCCATTGCGCACCGAACGCTATCTGAGCAAAAGGTACAGTTAAATGAACATGTCGGCGATACAAGTTGCGCCCGTGATGTCAGCTTCGGCAGATGTACTGGCAGCATGCCATCGGCTGATTCCGCAGCTTTCTGCGTCGAGTGCACCCGTTTCGGCACAGGAATTGGAAGAACTTATCGAGAGCGATACGACAGTGCTTTTTGCTGCACGCAGTGGCCAAGAGATAGTTGGTTTACTCACCTTGGCAATATTTCGGATTCCGACTGGTGTGCGCGCGTGGATTGAAGACGTTGTCGTTGAGAACCAAGCCCGCGGCAAAGGCGTTGGTGAGGCATTGAATCGCGCAGCACTTGCCGAAGCAGAGCGGCGCGGTGCAAAGACAGTGGATCTCACCTCTCGACCTAGTCGGGAGGCAGCGAATCGCTTGTATCAACGCCTCGGGTTCAAACAGCGCGATACCAATGTGTATCGATACGACCTGTGATGGTGCATGTGGCTCAAAGTGAGTGGTGTGATCGCTAATGCCAATTCTGACCGTCTTTCGTAGCCGACTAAATGTTGGAGTTGAGGATCTGTACAACACGCTTGCCGAAGAGACATCGGTACTTGCTCGTGGGGTTCCAGGGTTCCTTGAAGAAAAGACCTTTGCTGCCGCAGACGGGGAGCGAGTAACCATCGTGCTCTTCGCCGACCAGACTGCTCACCAGGCCTGGCGTGATCACCCACGCCATCAAGAGGTGCAGGCCATCGGGCGCACCAAGTTGTACGCCGAGTACTGCGTGTATTCGGCTGAGGTTGAGTACTCGCGTTCGTTTGTCGCTGATGCTGTTTCCTGAGTTTCAGACAGTTGAACTTGCACCAGGCGTACAGTTGTTGCGTGGTGCTGCGGAAGTTTGCTCTACCGAGTTATTGAGTGAAATACATGCGGTGATTACGGTGTCTCCATTGCGAACGGTGGCTACGCCGATGGGCAAGTCAATGTCGGTGGAGATGACCAATTGTGGTGATGTCGGCTGGGTCTCAGACCAAACTGGTTATCGCTACGAGACCATTGACCCAGTTACAAATTCGGCGTGGCCCGCAATGCCGTCGCTATTCGCTGAACTGGCCAGTCGCACAGCAGCGCAGGCTGGGTTTCCCGACTTCCACCCAGATGCATGTCTCATCAATCGCTATGCAGCGGGAAGCAAAATGGGTCTACACCAAGATCGTGATGAACAAGATTTCACCCAGCCCATTGTGTCGGTTTCACTTGGATTGCCGATCAACTTCAAGTTCGGTGGCAGCACACGAAATAGTCCCACCACAAAGATTGAACTACTTCATGGTGACGTAGTGGTGTTCGGTGGCCTGTCCCGGTTGGCTTTTCATGGCGTGGGAACTCTGCGACGTGGGCAACACCCTCTTGCTGGCCCGTATCGGTTTAATCTGACGTTTCGTCGTGCTGGTTAGGTAGCGAAGGTTTTAGTAGTAGGAGTGTTGCCCGTCTGACTCTTGCTGGGCATCCATGCGTTGAGAAGCACGATGCCCATTACGGCCATAAACGGGATGTTTTGACGAAACGAGTTGAACTCGGTATTCGTGACCAGACCGACGTACATCGCGAGTGATACGAGTGCAGTTCTGCCGATTGTTGTCGTAGCCGCTGGTCGCAATAGCAAGGCGAGCATGAAGCCAAGCGGAATCAGAATGGTCTCTGATAGCAAGATTCGTAGTGCAAGCAAGGATGCCAATGAGAATTCCACAGTTTCACTGCGAGCAGTGAGAAATTGTAGGCCAACAAAGTTCGATGCAGCACGGGTAACCACAGCGGTTCCCCATTGATGCCCAACAACTCCGACCAGTCGGTACTGCCACCACAGTCCTGCCGAAAACAGCA
>Ga0222713_10002832_pt1 | contig 18202 bp, 17 predicted proteins | sample C33_649DmetaG_FD_165061 | JGI IMG/M metagenome (GOLD analysis project Ga0222713, IMG submission 165061) | Estuarine water microbial communities from San Francisco Bay, California, United States - C33_649D | ecosystem: Environmental > Aquatic > Marine > Unclassified | place: USA: California...
CTCAACCGCGGCGGCCCTCTACAGCCTCGACGGCGCCACCACCTTTGCGCCGATGGGCTTCGCTTCTGCGCTCGCGCTGAAGAGTGCCATCAGCTCCGCAGAAACGATTGCCGTGGAGGCTGATCCAACGACAGGCGCTGTTGATGTCGTAGTTGTTGCCAGCGGTGGCAGCGTGGTGTCGGTTGAAATGGACCTCGAAGAGATGATGCCTGCTGCAACAACGCTCGCAGACCTCAATGACGAGCTCTCCGACGCACTTGGTGCGGTGGCCGATGATCCATCTGCCGAAGGTGATGTCAGCACCGTCAACGATCCAAACTCCGCCGACGGCTTTGTCTTCGGCGGTGAGAAGCCGGGCGATATTGACTACCCGGCCTCTGAAGACGAAGCACCAGACCTCACGGTCGATGGAACCGATAGCAGCGAGTTTGCGCCCGCAGGGTTCGGAATCGCGAGCGCCAGTGCTGGCGATAGCGCCACGCCAATCTTTGGCTCAGGAGGTGGTGCCCTTGATGTCACTGCGAAGATGCCTGTCTTCAGTTTTGGAGATAGCCTCACTGTCGGATACAAGTTCAGCCATGCGTCAGCCACGGGCATCACCGGCTGGCATCAGCTTCCAGCGTCAGCGACAGAATCAGGTGCGACGCAGACGTATGCCGTTGCCTCGACCTCCTCCGCATATTGCGAAGTGAAGACGAGCGGTGGGCGCGCCTATCTGCGCATCAAGAAGCCGGGCTCCTGCAAAGTCGGCATCACCGCCGCGGCCGCCGCCCCATACCTCGCCGGTACCAACTATTACGTGTACACGCTCAGCAAGGGAACACTCGGCGCACCATCGATTGTGCCGACCTCGCCCGTTTCGCGAGCCAAGGTGATCCAAACACTGGGCCTCTACGCCGACGATGCGAACACGGTCGGATACCAAACCTCCTCGAGCGTCATGCCGAAGATCACCTGGTCAGAGATCACCACTGGCGTAACCGCGTCAAAGAACGCTTGTGTCCTCGCGGCCAATAAGCTCACGCTTGCCCCAGTTGCGGCAGACGCAGGCAAGACCTGCAAGATCAAGGGAACCGCGGCAACCAGCACGAACTGGGGAGCGTGGACAACTACCTACACGATCACCTTCCCCTGAGAGCCGCCTAGACTGGGTGGCGTGGATACGCCGAACACCTCAACCAGGCTGCTAGCCCCCCGCCTCGTTGGGCGCGTGTGGGGTGGCGATCGACTTCGCGCACTAGCCCCCGACGCGGCGCCGAGCGGCCCAATCGGCGAAGCCTGGTTCGGTGATGCCGACGAGCAGCCGGGCGGCGTGCTGGTCAAGTTGCTTGACGTGCAAGATCGACTCTCAGTGCAGGTGCATCCTGACGACGACCTGGCCAAAGTGATGCACGGCGCAGAGGCGATCGGCAAGCACGAGGCGTGGGTAGTTCTTGAAGCGGCGCCCGGCGCCGAGCTGCTCCTCGGACGCGCTCCTTCAGTTTCGGGCGCCGATATCGCCAGCACGTTGGCCTCTGGCGCCGACATCACCCCACTGCTGGCGCGGCAGGCTGCGCGTCGCGGCGATGTGTTTGACGTGCCGACCGGCTGCCTCCATGCCCTGATGCCCGGCCTCTTCATCTGGGAGGTTCAGCAGCGCTCCGACCGAACCTATCGTGTCGCCGACTGGGGGCGCAACGATCCGTCACGACCACTCCATCAGACCGAGGCGCTCCGTGCGACCGATATGGGGCATCAGGCGACGCGTACCACCGCAATTGATTGGGAGAAGCCTGGCGAGCAGCTCCTGGTCGCATCACCCCACTTCTCGGCTCGCGCGGTAATCGGTCCTTGGGTGGGCGAAATCAGGGTGGGCCCACATGGCGCAACCGCTACGGCGATCGGCTCGGCAGCGGTCGGGGGCGTACGACTGGGCAGTTTGGCCACCGCTCACCTTGCAACTGGGTTGCAATCTGTTGACCTTTCAGCAGGGGGTGCCCTGCTTATTGCCGAAGGGCACTAGAAGAAAGATTCTGATTCCTTAACAAAGTCCCTCCTACGCACAAAAACAGCGGGGAAAAGGTTGCGCAGCAGCGCGCGCTCCTTCATGATTGCCTTCCTCGACTGCATCGGACGCAGCCGCACTGTCGCAGCTACCTCGGTAGATGAGGCGTGATCACGTAGTCCGAAACAGAGGCGAGCCCAGCCGGAACGGTTGGGAATAGCAGATAGGAGGACCTCATGAAGGTCTTTAACAAGAAGGGCCTTAGCGCCCTTGCAGCAGTTGCGATTCTCGCAGCTGCATGCGGTGGCTCGTCGGCGAGCACCGCGGGCAAGACGTTGACGATCGGGATTAGCTTCCCACTCAACGGCTCTGCTCTTGCGTCAGCGGGCCCAGCTCGCGACGGCGCACTCCTTGCGATCAAGGAGGCTTCGATTGAGGGCTACACCCTCAAGGCGAAGGTTCTTGACCACGCCAAGGAAGGCGCACACAACCCAGACCAGGCCGCTGCAGACATGCTGACCTTCGTTGGTCAGGAAGATGTCGTTGCTGTCGTTGGTCCATTCAACTCGGCTTCGGCCAAGGCACAGATTCCAGTCTCGTCAGAGGCCGGACTTCTTCAGTGCTCACCGTCGAACACGAACCCAGCACTCACCAAGGGTGAGGACGGCGCAGCCCTTCGCGGCGGCCGTGCTGTGAACTATGTGCGCGTTGCCACGACTGACGACCTTCAGGGTCCAGCCGTAGCCGTGTACGCCAAGAAGAACGGCGCTGCGAAGATCTACATCCTCGACTCCACCGATGCCTATGGCAAGGGTGTAGCGGATGCCTTCGAGGCGCAGTTCAAGAAGGACGGCGGCACCGTTGTTGGCCGAACCGGCCTTGCAACGGGCACGACTGACTTCTCTGCTGTTGCGACAGCCGCGAAGGCAGCCGGCGCTGACTCGATCTTCTACGGTGGCGTTACGTCAGACGGCGCCCCACTCTTCCGCAACGCGCTCGCCCAGGCGGGCATCGGCGCGCTGCCGTTCTACGGTGCCGACGGCATCTACGACGGCACGGGCGAGGGTTCGTACATTGCAATCGCCGGTGCAAACGCTGAGAACAGCTATGCATCACAGGCTGCAATCGAGAACATTCCTGGCAAGGACGACTTCAACGTGAAGTTCAAGGCTGAGTACGGCAAGGATGCCGAGGGTTACGCCTACGCTGGCTACGCCTGCGCTCAGATCTTGGTCGAGGGCATCAAGGCTGCCGTTGCAGCTGGCGATGTGACCCGCGAGGCCGTACGTTCTGCAGTTGTCGACAAGGGCGCTGCCTTTGAGACGGTGCTCGGCGCGGTCAGCTTCGACGAGGTCGGCGACACGACCCAGCGCATCATCTCCCTCTACAAGGTTGAGGGTGGCGCTTGGAAGTTCGTTGAGGAGATCAATTACGGGAACTAATCTGGCCGCGTAGGGAAACCTGCGCGCCTGATCTAGGCAACCGTGAGGGCCCCCATCACCCGTAAGGGTGGTGGGGGCTCCTCGTTTCTCTTGAAATAGGGTGCCCTCTTGCCGAATCACCCGCTGAGCGGCACTATCTACAGAACAGGTCTGCAGCCCGCCTCGGCTGCCAATATGGGGGGTACATGGCCACTGTCAACGCAACGAGCAGCTCTGCCGGACGTCTCCTCGGCAGCCTGCGCCTGCCGATTGGCATCGTTGCCTTCCTCGGGATCTCACTGACCGTTCTGGGCATCGACCAGTTCGTGAACGCCCTCACCCTTGGCGCCATCTACGCCCTTGTCGCGCTGGGCTACACCATGGTCTACGGCATCATTGAGTTGATCAACTTCGCCCATGGCGATGTCTTCATGGTCGGTTCGTTTGTGGCCATGTTCATTAGCAGTAGCCTCTTGGGCAACGAGGGAGCCATTACGAACATCCCCCTCCTGGCTGGGAGCGTGCTAGTGCTCTTCGCCCTCACGATCGGCGTGATGGCAATCGTCGGTGCACTGATTGAGCGGCTGGCGTACCGGCCACTCCGTCGCGCACCTCGGCTGGCACCCCTCATCACCGCCATCGGTGTGAGCTTCATCCTGCAGAACGTCATTCAGTTCTTCTTCGGGCCAACCATTGTCACCGTGCCGCAGCTCGTGCCGATCGAGTGGTCAATCGAGGTTTCGGGCGCCCGCGTCCCACTCCTGAACATCTTTGTGATCGCCGCCTCTGTCGCGCTGATGTTCGCCCTGCAGCTCTTCATCTCACGCACCCGCACAGGCCGCGCCATGCGTACGACCTCCATGGATCGCGACGCCTCGTCACTCATGGGCGTCGACATCAATCGCACGATCATGATTACCTTCTTGATTGGCTCCGGCCTGGCTGGCGCCGCAGGGGTGGTGCACGGCCTCTACTACGGCAACACCAGCTTCAACCTCGGATTCCAGTCGGGCCTGAAGGCCTTCACCGCTGCCGTGCTCGGCGGTATCGGCAACACGGCAGGCGCTGCGCTCGGCGGCTTCTTGATCGCCTTCATTGAGGTCGGCGCATCGGCCTTCGGCTACGGCCGCTGGGGCGGCGCCGTCGTCTTCTCGCTCCTCGTGATCTTCTTGGTCTTCCGACCTACGGGCTTGCTCGGCTCACACTCGGGAGACCGCGCATGAGCCGCATCGTCGACGCCGCAAACGCCCCATTCGCGCCAGTGCGAGCCTATTTCCGTAAACACCGCAGCTTCGGCATCTTTGTTGGGGTCGTGCTGCTGAGCGTTGCCCTGCCGCTCCTCACCCGCGTGCCGCCGTTTGACGGCATTCAGTCAACGAATGCCTGGGTGAACGCCTTCACCACCGCAGCGATCTACGCCATGTTGGCGATGGGGCTCAACGTGGTGATCGGCTTCGCGGGGCTGCTCGACCTCGGCTACGCCGCCTTCTTCGCCCTCGGCGGATACACCTATGCGCTTGCCGCATCACCGTTCTCTGGCATTCACCTGCCGTTCTGGCCGATGCTGCTCGCCGGCGGCATCGTTGGCGCCATCTTCGGTGTGCTGCTCGGTGCGCCAACGCTGCGCCTTCGCGGTGACTACCTTGCGATCGTGACCCTCGGCTTCGGAGAGATCGTGCCGATCACCCTGATGAACGCCGACAAGTTCACCGACGGCGTGAACGGAATCGGTGGCATCGATAAGCCGAGCATCCCAGGAATCTTGCAGTTCACCCTGATCAACCCATGGCCGATGTACGGCCTGGTGGTCGTGCTCTTCACCCTGATCATGATCATGATTTATCGCCTCGAAGATTCGCGACTGGGCCGCACCTGGGACGCCATTCGCGAAGATGAGCTTGCTGCTGAATCTTCAGGCGTCAACACCGTGATCGCGAAGCTCCAGGCGTTCGCCGTCGGTGCGTCGATCGCGGGCATCGTCGGTGTGGTGAACGCAGCAAAGATCACGATCGTCACACCCGACCAGTTCCGCTTCGCTGTCTCTATCAGCGCCCTTGCTGCAGTGGTGCTTGGCGGCATGGGGAATACCATCGGCGTTGCCACTGGCGCATTCATTATTTATCTCTTCCAGAGCATCCTGCTCAAGCAGCTCAACACGCTCGTCGAGAACTTCAACATCCCGATCCTTAATCAGGTGGACTTCCTCGAGTTCCAGTACGTGCTCTACGGCATCGTGCTGGTGCTGATGATGCTCAAGCGACCACAGGGAATCTTCCCGGCACGACGACGCATGCGCGAGTTCGCCCCCTTGAAGATTGGAAAGGGTGGCTTGAAGTGAGCGCAGCAAAGAGCGGACCAATGCTGCGGGCACGCGGCGTCACCCGGAAGTTCGGCGGCCTCGTCGCTGTGAACAACGTGGACTTTGAGATTCCACGCGGCTCGATCAGCGCGATCATCGGGCCAAATGGCGCCGGGAAGACCACCTTCTTCAACGTCATCGCCGGCATTTACGCTCCAACAGAGGGCACCATTGAGCTCGACGGCAAGCCGTTGATTTCGCCGCCAACGGGTGCTGGTCGAGAGCCAATCCTCTTGGTCCTTCCAACGATTCCATTCATTGGCTTGGCGATCTACTTCCTGATGGCCGTGGGCGGCGACACTGGCCTCATTGAGGGGGTTGCCTCGGTCGCCGTCGCACTGCTTGGCTTCGTTGGCGCGCTTCTCCTGAACATCGTTCGCCCGGCTTGGTACGACCGCCTCATCAAGCGGATCGGCGTCACGCGACCTGCGCGACCGAACGACATGGTGGTTGCTGGCCTTGCCCGCACCTTCCAGAACATTCGCCTCTACAAGAGCCTGACAACGCTTGAGAACATCCTCGTCGGCATGCATGTGCACCTGCACGGCAGCCTCCTTGGGGCCCTCTTCAAGACGCGCCTGGTGCGCGAAGAGGAGGCGGCCGCTGAGCAGCGCGCACGCGAACTTCTCGCCTTCGTTGACCTCGCTGGCATGGAGAACGAGTTGGCGGCAAACCTGCCGTACGGCAAGCAGCGCCTCCTTGAGATTGCCCGCGCGATTGCCAGCCGACCGAAGCTCCTCTTGCTCGACGAGCCGGCAGCCGGCATGAATCCGAAAGAGACCGAAGAGATGACCGCGCTCATCCGCCGCATTCGCGACGAGCTCGGCATCACCGTGCTGCTCATTGAGCACGACATGCGCGTCGTCATGGGAATCTCGGACTACATCACGGTGCTCGACCACGGCGAAAAGATCGCTGAGGGTCTGCCAAAGGCGATCCGCACCAATCCAAAGGTGATCGAGGCCTACCTCGGCCGCGGCGCCGCAGCGGGACACTGAGAGGAGTACGACGATGGCACCACTGCTTGAACTAAAGGATGTGCACACGTACTACGGTGCAGTGCACGCCCTTCGCGGTGTCTCCCTCAAGGTGGAAGAGGGCGAGATCGTCACGCTGATTGGCTCAAACGGTGCCGGCAAGACCACAACACTGCGCACCATCTCTGGACTTGAGCGCGCTCGCTCCGGGAGCATCAAGCTGAAGGGGAAGTCGATTGAGAAGGCGGAGGCGCACGAGATCGTACGGCTCGGCGTAGGGCACAGCCCAGAAGGTCGTCGCGTCTTCTCCCGTATGTCGGTTCGCGAGAACCTCGAGATGGGTGCATTCCTGCGCAAGTCTGGCCCCGAAGTACAGAAGGACTTCAAGAAGGTCTTTGAACTCTTCCCACGGCTGAGGGAGCGCGAGAGCCAGGCCGCCGGCACCATGTCGGGCGGCGAGCAGCAGATGCTGGCAATCGGTCGCGCCCTGATGGCGCAGCCAAAGATCCTGCTGCTCGATGAGCCTTCGATGGGCCTTGCGCCAATCTTGGTCGAGCAGATCTTCGACATCATCACCGAGATCAACTCCCGCGGAACAGCGGTGCTCTTGGTTGAGCAGAACGCCATGATGGCGCTCGGCATTGCGAAGCGCGGCTACATCTTGCAGATTGGCGAGGTCACCCTCGAGGACAGCTGCGCGAAGTTGGCGAAGAACCCGAAGGTGCGCGAGGCCTACCTCGGCGTCTAGCCCGCAATCTTGCGGAGCGCCCTGAACAGGGCACGCCCGTCACTCCGATCGGCAATCTCTTTCGGTATCTGGCCGCTGGTCGATCCGAGCAGCCGCTGATGTGCGGCGATGGCGTTTGCTAATCCGACAATGTGACGTGTTGGCTTTGCGCCACGCTCCCACCAGAGCCCGTCAATGGTTGTGGCCCCCGTCTCCTTTACTCGTCGCAGTTGGATGCGCCCGACGAGTGCATCACCCGCATGGATCGGCATCACGTATGGGCCGTAGACGCGTTTCTTTTCGGGGGTGTAGATCTCCCAGCGGTAGTGGAAGTTGTAGAGCGCCTCGAGTCGCTTACGGTCGTGGATGAGCGGGTCGAGTGGCGAGAGGAGCGTGACGGCGTTCGGATCGGCGGCCACAGGGCGCGTGCCGGCGGTTGCGCGCATGGCTGCCTCGAGGGCGAAGCGCTCGCCGCCAGGAATGCGCCACGGCCCTGGGAGCCCGTCGATCTCAATGTTCAACAGGGCACCACGCTCGGTGAGCCGGCGCACCAGCTCCTTGCGCTTGAGCGGCCAGTCGGTCTGCACCCAGACGCCGTTGGCAGAGGCGAGTCCAAGGTCGCGGTGTCGCGCCAAGAAGGTGTGTTCGATCTGCTCCTCTTCGGTGACACGGCGCTCCAGCACGTTGCGTGGAATGAGTCGCTCGGCGAGGTCGAACCAGCGGCGGGAACCGTCGCGGCGGGCAAGATGCAGCAAGCCCGCGAGCTGCAGCATTTCGAGGGCTGCACGGTAGGCGGGGGTTGGCCCCCATGACCAGGCGACCGACTTAGAGGGACCGAAGTCGGCGGCACTCAGTGGCCCCTCGGCGGTGATGCGCGACAGGATCGTGTCGGCCCACGGCTTGAGTCGCTTGTAGGTTCCGTCGCGCCAGTAGCGTTCGCGGCGCTTGTCGGCAGGGCGACGGTAGAACGGCAACTCGCTTGCAGGCACGATCACCAGCACCCCGTTGTACTGCTCCACCAGGGCGCGGTGGGCGGGGACCTTGGCGTAGAGGAGCTCATCGACCCAGCGCGGCTCAAAGCCATCGATGCGGGCGTGGCAGACGATCTCGTGGCTGCGACCTGCGAGGTCCACCGGATCGAACTGCAGGGAGCCGAGCCGCTCAACGAGTGCAAGGACCGAGCCCTTGCTAGCGGGGAGCTGGCGCGGCGGAAGGAGCATGTGGCGCTCGGCGAGGAAGCGGCGAGCCGCCGCCCTCGAGACGCGCAGTGGCGCGTCGCCTGCGCTCATCTCAGTGTGACGCGGCTCCGCGTGCAATCGTTTGATTGCGTGCCGTGACCATGATGGCGACACCAGCCACCACCACCGCACCGCCGGCAATCAGCTGTGCTGAGATTGGTTCGCTCAAGATGAAGCTGCCCGCCAGCACCGCAACCACCGGGTTGACATAGGCGTACGTGGAGACAAGACCAAATGGCGCGACGCGGAGCAGCCAGGTGTAGACGTTATAGGCAAGAAGGCTGCCGACAACAATGAGATAGGCGAGCGCGAAGATCACGTCGCTCCCCAAGGCACCGAACTGCACGTCCTTCCACTCACCAAGGAGCGTGGCCACGATCGCGCCACCGATAGAGCCCGCGAGCATCTGAATCGCCACGGCGACCCGTGCGTCTGCCGGGGTTGCGGCGCCACGCTGGCTCCAGATCGAGCCACCACCCCAGCTGAGCGGGCTAAAGAGGATGCAGGCGAGACCGAGCGGATCGAGGCCCGCGTCACCCGCATCTGGAGAGATCAGGATGATCACACCCACAATGCCGACGGCGATGCCGAGGATGCTGAGCGGTGCGATGCGGTCCTTATAGACCACACGGCCGATCACGGCGACCCAGATCGGGAGGAGGGCGATCAGGAGCGCGGTAATGCCCGAGGGAATGGTCTGCTCACCAAACGAGGTGACGCCGAGGCCACCGACGTTGAGGGCGAGGCCAACGATCGCCTGGTCGCGGATCTGTGCGCGGGTGAGCGAGCGCAGCGCGTCGCGGGCGAAAACGGCCACGAGCGCCAGCATGGCGAGGCCGGCAACCGCAAATCGAATGAAGACCATGGCGAATGGCGGAATGGCCACACCCTGATCAGGATCTACTACGACGCGAATGGCGAGGTAGGTCGTACCCCAGACGATATAGATGGTGAGCATCGCCAGGGCGATTGCCAGTGGGGCGGCGGCGGTAAGTCGTGGGGCCGCCTTCAAATCCTTTTTTGCCATAGCGCTGATGCTAGCCGAGTGCGATGCGTGATGCGTGGCACACACCCAGCTGCCGTTCGCGCGTATCCTTCCCCGATGCGCACAAGTCGTCTTCCATGGATTCTGTTGGTTGTCGTCTCGGCGATCGGCTATGGGTCAGGCTCACTTTTTGCAAAAGCGATCTACCCAACCGGCTTTGATTGGCTCGACCTGCTCGTCTGGCGCCACCTGCTCGCCGCGCTGATCCTCGGCGCCATCGTGCTTGCACTCCCTGCCGGGCGCGCGGCCCTCCGCAGCCTCACCCGCGAGCGCGCACTGCGCTCCTTTGCGATCGGACTCTTCTTCACCGCTAACGCCGCCACCTACTTCGGCAGCCTCACCTGGATCGACGCCTCACTCGCCGGCCTCATGACCTACGCCTTCCCTGCCATCGTCGCGGTGCTCTCGATCTTCTTCGCGCACGCCCCATCCGGCCCGCGCCCCTGGATCGCGCTTGCCATCGCCACGATTGGTGTAGTTCTTGGAGTTGGTGGAATCCCTGACGCCAAGGAGCCAGCCCTGATTGGCCTGGTGCTCGGCATCGCCTCACCGATCATCTACAGCTGCTACATCATCTTGGCTGCGCGACTGGCGGGCGAAACAAAGAGCGGCACCGGTGCGACGCGCGGCGGAGGCACCTCGCCACTCGCCGCCATTCCGGTCAGCCTCTTCGGCACCGCGGTCGGTATGTTGCTGCTGCGCGCCGCTCTCGGCCGCGACCTTCTACCAATGCCGATCCCCGACGGCGCGCTACTGCCGATCATCGGCGTCGCCACCATTGCGGGGATCATTCCGATCGGTGCCTTCTACATAGGAGCGCAGCGACTTGGGGCCGCACGCGCCGCGCTGATCAGTACCGTCGAGCCGATCTTCACGATCGTGGCCGCCGGGTACCTCTTTAGTGAGAGCCTGACCGCAATTCAGCTTGTGGGCGGGGCGCTGATCCTCGGCGCGGTCCTCGTGGCGGAATGGGGGGCGATTCGATCCGTGAGCCCGCGCCGAAGCACGGCGCGAAAGCGAACGCGCTAGGCGATCACCTCGTGGCAGGCGCGGCAGCGCGCTTCGTACGTGTCATCCCCCGCCATGCCGCCAATCACAATCAGTTCATCGTCGGCACGCGCCGGCTTGCCGTCTCGCAGCCGCTGGGTGCGCGTCGCCTCGTTCCCACAGACCACACAGATCGCTGAGAGCTTCGTCACCTCGTCGGCGCGAGCCATCAGCTCTGGAATGGTGGCAAACGGTCGACCCGCGAAGTCTTGGTCGAGGCCGCTCACGATGACCGTTCGTGGCGCCCCAACGATCTCTTCAATAATGGCGGGCAGCTCTGGCCCAAAGAACTGTGCCTCTTCAATCGCCACCGCATCAGGGTTGATACGCGCGACCTCCTTACGAATCGCCTCAGCGTCAGGCGCCACCACGCTTGGGAAGCGGGTGCCAGTACGGCTCACAACCTCGCCTGGGGCAACGCGGGTGTCACGGGCAGGGGTGATAAGGACCACGCTCTGCCCGGCGATCTGCCGGCGGGTGAGGAGGCGGACAACCTCGGCCGTCTTGCCGCTGCTCATGCAGCCAGCAATCACGTGGAGCCAGGGTCGACGCGGGATAGCCATGCCGAGCATCCTAGCCGAGAATTAACGTGGCACCAATCTGGCGATAACATTCCGCTTACATTCCCCTGCCACTCTCTCTCTCGGCTGGACCAAGAGCCAGCGATGTAGATGAGAGGAGCACCATGAAGAGCACCATGAAGAAGCTCAGCGTGGCCGCCGCGGCCGCCCTGTTCATCGCCGCCTGTGGCGGTTCAGCAGCCAGTCCTTCAGGACCAGCCCTGACTGGGGACATCTCCATTGACGGCTCGAGCACCGTGTATCCAATTACCGAGGCCGTTGCCGAAGAGTTCCAGAACGCGAACTCCGGCGTGCAGGTCACCGTCGCCTTCTCAGGCACGGGCGGTGGTTTTAAGAAGTTCTGCGCAGGCGAGATGGACGCCAACAACGCGTCCCGCCCAATTAAGACGAGCGACAAGCCTGGTGACGATGGTGTCGCCGGAACCGCCGACGACGTCCTCTCTGAGGCGACGATCTGCAAGAACGCAAACATTGAGTACATTGAGCTGAAGGTTGCTCTTGACGCGCTCGCCGTTGTGGTGAGCAAGGAGAACACCTTCGTTGCCTGCCTCACCACCGACGAGCTCAAGTCAATTTGGGACCTCGATTCGAAGGTTGAGACTTGGGCTGACGTTCGTGCTGAATGGCCAGCTGAGAAGATCGACCTGTATGGCCCAGGCGCCGACTCCGGGACCTTCGACTACTTCACGGAAGTGATCAACGGCGAGGCGAAGCGCTCGCGATCCGATTACACCGCATCCGAGGATGACAACACCTTGGTGACCGGCGTTAGCGGCTCGCAGTACGCGCTTGGCTACTTCGGCCTTGCGTATGTGACTGAGAATGCCGACAAGATTCGGGCAGTTGAGATTGACGGCGGCAGTGGTTGCACCGCCCCGTCTGCAGATGCAGCAAACGACGGTAGCTACGCGCCGCTCGGACGACCGCTCTTCGTCTATGCATCCGTAGCAGCACTGGCTCGACCCGAGGTCGCAGCGTTCTTCCGGTTCTTCCTGGAGAACACGAACGAACTCTCGGCCGAGGTTGGCTACATCGGCCTGAATGATGCAGATCTAGCCGCCGCGAAGGCGACCCTAGAGGCTGCGCTCAAGTAAGGATTCTGAGCGGGCGCTGAGCCCTCACGCGCGCTCAAACGACCCGGGGGCCCCATCAGCCCCCGGGTCGACACTTCTAGGGGTAGGATCGCCGCGTACGGGGGAGAGCGGCTAAGCGGGAGGAGGGTCTGTGGCAGGCGTATCGACAGCTCATCGTCCCGACTCCGCCGCCACCACCCGCAGGGGTGAGGCACTCATCGAATTCCTCCTTCGAGCCTCGGCGGCCATTGGGATCATCACCACCGTTGGTATTGTCACCGTCCTCCTCGTTGAGGCGATCTTCTTCTTCGGCGAAGTCTCCCCTGTCGACTTCTTCACTGGAACTCGTTGGTCGGCATCAATCCTTCCGTATGCATTCGGTGTCATTCCGCTGATCACGAGCACACTCATGATCGCCTTCATTGCGCTCGTTCTTGCGGTACCACTCGGTGTGCTGGCCGCGGTCTGGATGAGCGAGTTTGCGAGCCAGCGGGTTCGCTCCATTATCAAGCCAGTCCTTGAGATTCTGGCTGGCATCCCAACGATCGTGTACGGCTTCTTCGCGATCACGGTTATCACTCCGCTACTGAAAGCCACGATCTTGCCTGACCTCGGGACCTTCTCGGCACTATCGGCCGGCATTGTCGTTGGCATCTTGGTCCTCCCACTCGTTGCATCACTGACCGAAGATGCACTTCGGGCCGTGCCCCGTGGCCTGCGAGAGGGTTCCTATGCGTTAGGCGCAACGCGCTGGGAGACGGTGCGGCGAGTACTCCTGCCGGCCGCACTATCTGGTATCGCTGCGGCGGTGATCTTGGCGATGAGTCGCGCCGTTGGCGAGACGATGGCCGTGGTACTCGCCGCAGGCACCAATCCTCAGCTGACGCTGAACCCAACAGAATCGGTGCAGACGATGACCGCGTTCATCGTACAAATCAGCCTTGGAGATACCCCAGCCGAGAGTATTCAGTTCAAGGCGCTCTTCGCCGTGGGGGCAACGCTCTTCGCGATCACCTTTACACTCAACCTCATCAGCGCTTGGCTGGTAGCGCGCTATCGGAACGTATACGAATGAGTACCCAGACGACCACGCGTCGAAAAGTTGCCAATGCGCTGTTCGGCTTGCTGGCCTTCTTCGCGATCTTTGCGAGCCTCGTCACGCTCGTGGCACTACTGATCGATGTAGTTGCGCGCGGCGGGAGCAGTGTTGATCTGCAGTTCTTCACCTCAGCACCGAGCCGCATCCCCGCCAAGGCCGGCATTCTGCCAGCGCTCGTCGGCACGCTCTGGGTGACGACGCTCGTTGCGATCATGACCTTCCCAATCGGTGTCGCCGCAGCAATCTATTTGGAGGAGTACGCCGGGCGTGGTCGCTGGTCACGTCTGTTGCGCATCAACATCTCCAACCTCGCCGGCGTCCCTTCGATCGTGTACGGCATCTTTGGGCTGGCCCTTTTCGTGCGGCTCCTCGGGCTCGGGCGCACGGTCTTTGCAGCTGCGCTCACGCTGAGCCTGCTCATTCTTCCCGTGGTGATCATTTCAAGCATGGAGGCGATTCGTGCCGTGCCACCTAGCCAGCGCGAGGCGGCATATGCACTCGGTGCAACACGCTGGCAGATGGTGCGCCGAGCGCTCCTCCCCGCCGCCGCGCCTGGAATTCTTACCGGCATCGTGTTGGCTGTTGGCCGTGCCGTCGGCGAGACCGCACCGCTGATTCTTATTGGGGCGGTCACCTTTGTGACCTTCGTGCCCGTGAATCCATTTGAAGACAAGTACACCGTGTTGCCGATTCAGATCTTCAACTGGGCAGGCCGACCGCAAGCAGCCTTCCAGGAGATCTCTGCCGCGGCGATCCTGGTGCTCCTTGTGCTTATGTTCCTGCTAAATCTCGTGGCGATAATCCTTCGTGCGCGACTGTCGCGCACGATCCAGTGGTGAGGTACCGTCTGTGTCGATGAACGAGCGTGAGCCAGTGACCAAGCCTTCCGTGAGCCAGATCGGCGCGACCGCCCCATCGGGTGCTACCGAGGCCACCTCCGCATCATCAACAAACCCCGCACTACTCCTAGAGAACGTCAGCTGCTGGTATGGCGCCTTCCGTGCTGTGCGCGAGGTGAGCCTCGCCATTCCACGGAATAAGGTCACGGCGCTGATCGGTCCCTCGGGCTGCGGCAAGAGCACGCTGCTCCGCTCCATCAACCGCATGAACGACCTTGTGCCCGGATTCCGGATGGAGGGAGAGATCGCCTTCGAGGGCACGTCGGTACACTCCCGCGCAACGGACGTGATTGATCTTCGCCGCCGCGTCGGCATGGTCTTCCAGAAACCGAACCCATTCCCGAAGTCCATCTTTGAGAACGTGGCGTTCGGGCTTCGCCTTCTCGGCGAGACCGCAGGCATCGATGCCCTTGTTGAAGAGAGTCTCCGCGCCGCGGCCCTTTGGGATGAGGTGAAAGATAAGCTCGATCAACCTGGGCTCTCCCTCTCGGGCGGGCAGCAGCAGCGCCTCTGCATCGCGCGCGCCATCGCCATTCGGCCTGAAGTGATCTTGATGGACGAGCCGTGCTCCGCCTTGGATCCAAAGTCGACGCTGCAGATCGAAGAGCTGATGCGCAAGCTGATTCGCGATTACACGATCGTAATCGTGACGCACAACATGCAGCAGGCGGCACGTGCGTCGGACTACACCGTCTTCCTCACCATGGGCGACGACCGCGCCGGCTATGTGGTGGAGCAGGGCGAGACGGGGAAGATCTTCACCGCGCCACAGCAGCAGCTCACCGCCGACTACGTCTCGGGTCGATTCGGCTGATCTGCCTTCGCGGGGATACCCCGCCAGTACGCCCCTCCCCATAGGATTACGACCCGCCCAATAACCCGCTCGTAGGAGTCGGTATGCAAACAGAGCGAACTCTCTTGACGTCGCGTCACGCCGTGCGGGCCGTGGTCGTGACGGGCGCCCTAGTGATTGGGGCGACTGTTGGTCGAACCAGCGCCGCGTTTACCGCTACGGCGCCAGTAACTGGCGGGGCAACCTCTGGAGTCGTCTCGTTGAGTACGGGTGGCGTCCAGCAGCTCACCTTCGGTGGCGCAACGCTGACCAACATTGGCCCGGGGGCAACGTTTACCCAGACCATCACGGTACTCAACGAATCAACGGTAACCACACCATCAGACCTCACCGAGATTGCGCTGTGGAGTGATCTCACTGGCACGTCGACCGCTTCCTCTGGACTTGGCGCTGCGCTGCAGGTAACGATCACGCGCAGCATTGGCGGTGGGAGCGCGGAGACGCTCTATTCCGGCGCACTGAACGGACTCTCGGCGTACGGCTCATTTGCAGCGCCGATTGGCGCAGTTTGGAGTTCACAGAATGGAGGAGCCGTAACGGGCGCGACGGCGAAGAGTGCGGCGTACACCTTCACCTTCACGCTGCCAGCGAGTGCGACAACAGGAGCCGACTCTTCGGTCGCTGCGACCTTCACCTTTGAGGCGCGCAACAAGACGCAGTGAGCCGAGCCCGCTGGTGCGTCGCCGCGCTCGGACTCGTGGTTGCGACCCAGCTTGCTGGCGTGCGGCTACTTGTCGTTACTGGGAACTCGATGTCGCCAAGCATTCGCGATGGCGATCTGGTCCTCACCGCGCGACTATGGCGAGGTGGTGAGGTGGGCGATGTGGTGTTGGTGGAGCGACCGAGTGATGGCCAGTTGCTTCTACACCGCGTCATCGAGCAGGGCGCGGGGTGGCGTCGAACGCAGGGTGACGCCAGCCTGAGCCCCGACGCGGAGCGCATTGCCGATGCGGCGGTGTTGGGCGGGCTCGCCGCCGTCATCCCCACCGGCCTCCTCGCCTCGCTTCCGCTCGACCTTGTTGCGGCACAGTTCAGTGCCGGGAGGAACGTCAGTGTGGGCATCACCTCCGCGCTAGGGGCGCGTGTGGAGATGAGCGGCCCAATGCTGGTGGGTGCCGATGCGCACGGCCAGCTCCTTCCGGGAGGGCGGGCAACGTGGACGCTCACGCTCACGCCGTGCCCAACGGGGGTGGCGGGCGAGTGTGCTGGCACCACCAATACGCTGCGGATTGATCCAGACCGATTCGTGCCGATCGCGACGAGTGGCATCGCCCGATCACTGCGACTTACCAGCACCTGTCGCCCAGTTGGCAGCACAACCTGGACCGCCTCCGCTGACCTCTTCACTGCAGCGTGGAGTGCGGCGAATCTTGCAACGGGGCGACTCGCGTCACTCTCTGCGGGCGCCGCCGCGAGCGAGTGCCAGATCCAAGTAACCCTCCTCGGGAGTATCACTGCCGCAAATGCGACCTTCTCACTCCCGCTGCGCTGGGGGCCAGAGTGAGTCGGCACCGTTCGTGGTTGCGAGTAGCCGTACCGCTCGCGCTCATCGCCCTTGCAACCTCGGGTGCCGCCTGGTCGCCTCGGCTCGACCTCCCAGTCACCTCTGGCACGTGGAGCGCCCCAGGTGGTATCAACAGTGGGCTCCTCCTCTGGTACGACGCCGCAGAGGCGGGAACCATGGCGCTCTCGCCGCGCCTTCGCTACTGGTTCGACAAGTCGGGCCAGGCACAACATGCGCCCGTAAGCGCAGGACCAAATCAACCCTACCCAACGGTGACAGCGGGAGTGACCGGCCTGCAGTTCAGCGGTGCGGCGGTGCAGCTACCAACCAGCATCCCCTTGGAGCCGATGACGGTGATGATCGTCTTTCGCCAAAGCAACGATGGGCTCAGCCATCCGCTCATGGGGAGCCGCACCCGCTTCTCTGGCATCACGATGGAGTTTGGTCGACTGCGTGTGTATAGCAATGGCCAGGTAGTTGGTGCCACTACCGCTCGTACTGTCACTGGACTGACCATCACCACCGTGCGCACCGCCGCAGGAGCGTCCGACGGCTTTCAGTACAACGGAGGAGCGGAGACGTCGTTCAACATCACCACGTCAGAGAGCATGAACTGGATCGGCGGGATGTTCGTTGCTGGGACAGCGAAGTATTTCGTCGGCACCATCATGGAGGTGGTGATTTGGGGGCGGTCGCTTTCAGTGAGTGAGCTGCAGGCGGCACACCGTGCACTAGGTGCGAAGTGGGGGATCAGCGTCCCTTGAGGATTCGGCGCGGGAGTGCGATGGCCAGCTTCGACAGCAGCGCAATACCAGCGGCGCCAGCGAGCGCGTATGGCACCGCAATGGTGAGCAGATACTGTGGCCACTTGGTTGGCCAGAAGAGCAGGGCAACAGCGCCGAGTCCAAGCCAGATTGCATAAACCGGTCGCTTGCGTGCAAGTGGCACAAGCCCAATGAGCGCCAGCGGTAGCATCCAGAAATCGAACTTCATCCAGAATTCAAACTGCACGATGAAATCAATCTTTATCAAGAACAACTCTTGCGCGTCGTGCCACGGCACGGATTGCGTGAGCCAGATCAGCTGCTGCCACATTGGGTAGCCGGTGGACTGCACCTGCTCGCTTGATGTGTAGGCGGGGTGATATGCGGCACTGGCGATTAACCGTCCGATCGGGTCGCTCCAGAGGTACGGGTTCACGGCGAAGAAGGCGAGTGCCGCGATGGCGCTCCACCCCAGCGCATCCTTGAGCCTGAGTGTCTCGCCGCGTCGCGTGCGGCGGAGGCGGTCGACGACGATGGCGAGGCCGGCGATGGCGTACGGATACTTGGCGCCGACAGCGAGGCCAATGCCAATTGCGGAGGCGATGTAGGCGAGCCGCCGGCGACGTGCGCT
>Ga0222713_10002833_pt1 | contig 18202 bp, 20 predicted proteins | sample C33_649DmetaG_FD_165061 | JGI IMG/M metagenome (GOLD analysis project Ga0222713, IMG submission 165061) | Estuarine water microbial communities from San Francisco Bay, California, United States - C33_649D | ecosystem: Environmental > Aquatic > Marine > Unclassified | place: USA: California...
AATTTTCTAAAGAAATGATAATTGAATTTCTGTTTATATTAGTGATAGGGAAATAATCACTGTAGGCAACTTCTGGAATTAGTCTATAAACAACACCGTCCCTACTTATTAAAAAGTTAGGGACTTTGTTATATTTTCCGTTATTCCTGTACTTAAGAGAGGATACGTAATCTTTTATGTTTCTTGAGGTATGGGTTAATATAATTTGTTTCTTCTTTTTTTGTTTTCCAAGAAAATTTAACCCTTCTATAGTTTCGATTTTAACCATCCCTTCTTAAATAACTTAATCGGTTTATTTTTGGTACATTTGGATTCTCCTCAGGTAATTCTGTTTGTAAATTAACCAGCCTTTGTAATTCATCCTCCTCTTCTTGGGTAGGGTAGTACGGTTCTTCAAACTCAGGTTCAAACTCATCTGAAATGAAAGGAGTTTGTTGTTCCCCAAATTTATCTTTCTGTATAGACTCTAAATAAGTTTTTAATTTTTTTAAATCTTCTTCAGTTGGTACATACTTTTCTTTCTCGAGTTCCGCTTCCATCTTACCAGCCTCAATACTAATTTCATCAATATTAATATTAGGGGTTTCAACCGTTTCAGTTATGTTTTTTTTATCATCCTCTTCAAACTTGATTAACATATGTAGGAATGATAACGATATTAATGGTAACATACCTCCTGAAAATAACGCTAAGAATCTTTTATGTCCTACAGGGTCACCAGATTCTACACCTAAATAACTCACAACAGGGTCAACTAAATCAACCCAATCTTTAAATGATTGGCTATTAATATCGATGTACTGATAAGCAAAAAATATGTTACCAATAAACTGTATTAAAGTTACAATACCAAATGGGAAATAGACCTTCTTACCCATTTGAGCGGATATTGCAGCTAATGCAGATAAAGCAGCAATCTCAATACCTATCGAAAGGTAAATCGCCCAACTTAATGGGTTTGAAATTCCATACCATTTAGTTACGTGTGATATAGATACAAACGCAACTGTTAAAATTGGTATTAAGAAAGCTCCGTAGATTATACTTTTAAAATTCTTCTGAAACCAATTCATTATTTAGTCGATTTTAATTTCTTTATCTCATCCTCAATTTGAGTTTGTCTTTGAACGTCTAAAAGTTTTCTATCTGTTGCCTGAATCATTCTTTTTTCAGATTCTAACCCCATAACTTTTAATTCAACATCTAACTCAGTTTTAGTGTAGGTTGAATCTTTAATAGTTTCAATTTCTTTTCTCATTTTACTCAATTCTCTTGAGTCTCCACAACTTTTAAACAAAGTTAAAAGTGAGATAACTAATACTATAATAGTGAAGTTGTTTTTAATAAAATTTTTCATAATAAATGTTTTTTATAAATTTATGAATATCCAACAAAAAATAAATGGACTATGATAAATAGTCCATTCATTGATTTTAGATGTAGTCAAATAAGACAGAACCCTCATTTCTAAGCTTTCGTAAAGCCTTTTCTTTTATTTGACGAACCCTTTCTTTTGTTAGGTTGAAGTCTCCTCCAATATCTTCAAGGGTACGGGTATTACCTGATAAACCAAAATAGTCCTCAATTATAACTCGTTCTCTATCGTCCAAAACTCCAAGAGTTTCCATCAACTTCTCTTTAAGTAAATCTTTACCGTTAAAGGCGGCGTCAGGACTAAGGGCGTCGTGATTTGTAATAATATCCATAAGAGTATCCCCTTCTTCATTGATAGTCCTATCTAAGAAAACCATAGACGGTAGTCGCGCCATCTTATCGGATAACTCACCAATACCTTTCTCAACGGCTTTCTTTTCTCGATGTAATTCCTGAACCACATTAACTGGTAGACGAATAGTTCTTGCGTGTTCGTTTAAAGATTGTAAGATAGACTGTTTAACCCACCATACTGCGTATGAGATGAATCTTAGATTTTTACTCCAATCAAAGTTCTTAATTGCCTTAATTAATCCTAAGTTACCTTCGGCAATTAAATCAGCTAAATCCAATCCTTGGTTTTGGTATTGTTTAGCAACCGTAATAACAAACCTAAGGTTACCTTCAACAATTTCTTGTTCAATTAACTTCTTTTGAGTTAGGGTCGTTGTTGGTTGTGACATAATCGCTGAAAGTTCTCTTTCACGCTCTGGTGTCATAACTTTAATCTTTCTAATATCCTTAAGATACGTGTAGATTTCTTCCTGATTGATTGGAATGTTTTGTGATTTTTCTTTCATATATTATTTTGAAAATGAGTTTAAAAAATTAAGTTCCTCTTTGGTTAGCGAAGATACGCCTTTTTCACTGATTTTGTCAAGTATTTCATCAACAAAATATTCTTTTTTAATTGTAGTGGTTAATAATGTGTCGTTATCCTCATCTTCATCCTCACACTCAAATGAAACGTCGGCGTCCTCAAGTTTATTGTTATCAATAAAATCTTTAATCACATTATCCAATTTCTTAATAAAGTCGTAATCTTCTTTAACTTCATCTTTTTTAGTACCATCTTCATTAAGTCCCATTTTTTCAAATCTTAATTTTCGATTCATACTAATTTCTTCCGTGATTTTATCAATATTAGAAAGACCTTCAGAGTATTTTTCTTGAAACATTTCATTGATTGCCTCATTCATAAAGTAATCAGTCAAAGATTGTTCCTTATTATCAACACCAAATAAATCTTTAAGATTTACTAACATATTGTCATAATATTGGTCATCTTCAAATAAAAACTGACAATTTGTCACATTTGACAAATTTTCAAATAGTTTATTTCGTAAACTTTTTAATGAATCATTTGAAAACATATGTACAATCAAATGTCCATTACCAGTTTGATATAACATTTTATCCTTATCACTGTATCGTGATACTTGAGTTAGAATATTATCCACTGATGGTTGACTGAATTCTCCGAAACAAAAGAAAAGATATTTTTTCATACTTAATATTTAAATTGTTTTACAAAGATACAAATATTTATTAGAAACACAAAAATAAAATGAAGAAAATTTATTTAACTGAAAAGGAACTTATAAATGTAATTAAAAATAGGTTATCTGAGGATGAAAACGATATCGCATTAGCAGCAAGTGAAATAGACCCTGAATTAGGATTGGCAATGATGAAAGAATATGATGAAGACGAAGACGATAATTATGACCCAAGACAAGAACTAATTGATATGTTGAAATCAAAAATTGAATCTGGTGAAGACCTTGATGAATCTGAAATTAACGAAATCTATCAGGAGGGAAAACCATTTAGAAGAGGTAGAGGTTCAATATATGTTGACATATTTGTTCCTGAGACTGATGATAGAGAGTTCGATAGACAAGTGGCCAATAAAATGATGGAATATTATTCTAAACAGGTTAAAGACGAAAACTACGTAGGTGGTGTCGGATTTAGGAACCAAGGAAATATTATCCAACCTTACGATAAAGACTTTTAAAAACAAAACCCCGATTTCTCGGGGTTTTTTTATTGTGAAACTTTACTGATATTATCAACTTTGTTAATTCTAACTATTGAATCCGCCCAATTCGTAACTAAAGGATTGTGAGTAATAACAAATATCTTCTCAAAATACTCCTTAATCTTCGTAAAGAACTCAGAAACCATTTCTAAATTGTCGTTAGATATTTTACCGAACACCTCATCAAACACAATGATATTTGGTTTAGGAAGTGAACATACTTTACTTAATACCGCTCTTAACGCTAATGACGCAATTGTTCTTTCATAACCAGAACCAGAGACCATTAGTTTCTCAACCCCCGTTGAGTTGTCAATCATCCAAAACTCAACCTCATTCTTATCTGAGATTCTAATCTCTAATCGGAAGTAAGAACTGTCTTGTAATAATCTTTGTAATTCGGAGTTAATAAGTGGCATCATAGTTTTCATAATAACCTTACTAATACCATTCTTACCAAATACTTCGGAATAGATTTTATAAATCCTTTCCTTCTCAAACTCTTCTCCAATCTTGATTATGTACTCGTTGTTCTTTTTAATCTTATCATTCAAGGTTTTAATCTGAACACCGTTAGAGGTTACCGTATTCTCATACTGTCTTTTCTCTCTTTCCAACTCCTCAATTAATAAATTAGCTTTAATCAGTTTCTGTTCAACCTCATTGTTACTTTTGATTTTCTCCTGAACATCAAAATATCGTTTCAACTTATCGTCTAATTTTGATTTTTTAAGTTCATTACTTTCTAAAGTTAACTCTAATTTACTTTTAATAAGTTTGTTTTTTTCATATTGGTCAAACTCCTTTTTAAGTTGAGTAAAACTCTGTTCTTTGCTTGATAAAACCTGCATTAACCCCTCATTTTCGTCATAATGACGGATAAATCCTGCAAGCTCACCAATCTTCGCTTGGGTAATTGCGGCATTCATTAGGTTAATTCCACAGTGCTCACATTGGATTCCTCCCTCAACAGAACTCTGTAGTTTTTTAATGTCTGAAATTTTAGTATCTAACTGAACTCTAATCTTGTACTTCTCATTATACTCCTCCTTAACCTTATCGTGTTCGTCTTCGTGATAAAATGATGAGGGTTCAACAACGTTAACTTCAGAAATTTCTTTAGTTAATCTACTGTTATCATTGACAATACCTTGAATCTCCAATTCAATATTACTAGGATTCATAATAACCAACTCTTGGTCTATGTCAGTATATTTTGAGGCAATTAACCCTTCTTTATAATCTTGACCTTTCCTCAACCTTAAAGTAACGTCAGAAATACTTTTGTTAGCAGTTTCAATCTGAGCTTCAAGTTCACTTATCTTACCTTCAGATTCAACATTATCCTGTTTCAAAGTTTCAGTATTATATATGTTAGATAACATACCTTTTGAAAACTCCGAATACAATTCTTTACCCGTCTCCTCTTTTTTCTTTAAGAACTCTAATCCTAAGAACTTAGTTAATACTTGTCCTCTTGCCGTTGGTTTAGATTCAATTAAATCTTCAAGGTTTGTTGCGGTAGTTAAAATGGTCATTAAGAAATCCTCTTGTTCTCCAATGGAATTCTTCATAAACTTCTCAGTTTCTCTACGTTGTTCCCCAGTAAAGTTCTGTAGTTGTCCGTCGGCTAAAATTTTAAAGAAGTCAAGTTCTGTCTTAACATTCCATTCTCCCGCCTTTGATTTCTTTCTTTCAATATTTCTAACAATAATATAGTCCTCACCATCTATTGTTATGTACCCACGAACTGAGACCTTATCCTTATCTGTAAATCTATTAAAGATTTCTTCTGCTTTGTTCGTCTTGGTTGTGGTATTGAAAAATAAGAACATCAACAAGTCTACAGTCAATACTGTCTTCCCACCAAAGTTAGGTGGGTCAGATTCAACAACGGTAATTCCACCACATTTCTCAAAGTCTAAAACTTGGTTCTCACCATAGGATAGAAAATTTGAGAATTCAATTTTCTTAATGTACCATTTTTTAAACGCCGCAACTTCCTCTGAAGTTGATAATATTTTGTTCTCTACCGCACTATCTAATTTTAAAACATCTTCAGTATAAGAATCATAACCCTTAGATTGTAAGAATGACTTAACCATTTCAACTTGGTAGTTTTTGTCCATAATGTTGAACGAAACATCAACGGTTTGCATAGTATCATCCTCAACTAATTTAACCTTAGTAATTACGTTAACATTTGTAGTTACGTACTTTTTTTGGAAATACTGTTTCACACTTTTAATCCTCTCTTGTGTAAAGTTTTCAGGAGTATCCTCCCAAACCACTTGTACATAAGGATTGTCAAGTTTTGAAACGTCAAGTTTATGACTCATAGTTTTATAATTAAATAATTTCGGCGGATTGAACAAATCCATCAGTGTTTAAGTTTACAGTTTCTGCAGTGTTAGTGTCTCCCGACATTTGTAATTTCATATCCTCAAGTTGTTTCATAAACATTTCTTGCATCAATTTTTGTCTTTGTTTAGTCTCAATAGCAATTCTTTCATTTCTTGCTTTAACTCTTTTTCTGTGGGCTTTCGCACCACCTCTTAATTTTGACTTTGGCATATTTGTTTGTTTTTATAAAATTTGATTATTTTGATTATTAGTTGGTCTATTTTCTTCAAACCATTCAACTATTGAGTTTATAATCCAAGTTGTTCCTGAAGCTAATACTCCGTCAAAAAACCAAGACCAATACCCATTAATGTGTAATAGTTCGTATGATGGTGAATATAAGAAAATTCCAAAGAAAAATCCAATCCACACTGGTAAACACATCATACATCTCATCATTTCTCTAAGAAAATGAAAGAATCCGTTTAAAGGGAAGTGTTTGTCATTACCCCATTTTTCAATGGTATCTCTAAACCCATTCATAATTTTACCGTAAACTCCGATGTTACTCATTCCATAAATGATTAAACACCATATAATTAATTCTGTCATATTGTATCTCTTAAATTTGTACCTGGATGGAATCTTGCTAATTTACTCTTAAAGATTCCACTCATTTCGTTTATTTTAGTTTCTAACTCTTTTATTTTATCGTCTTTATCAGAAATTTGACCTCGTAATTTTTGTAACGTTTCTGAAATCATAGATAGTTTTTCATTACATTCGGTACAATCTTCCACCGTTTTAACCACCTCAACCTCTTTAACTACCTCAATTTCCCAAGGTTTAATTTCATCATCATCACCGAGTAATCCGTACTTTTCAATATAATAACCTTTTTTGAAACATTCAAATCTAAACTGTTCAATGTTTTCAACATCGTTTAATTTACAGAAACTAATAAAGTCAGATTCTAAAGGTTTACTAATAATTGAGTAATCGTTCTGTTCCATTTTCTAAATCTTCAATTGATTCTATCTTAAATGATAGAAAGGGTTTAGGGTTTTCAATATCAACAAATTCGTATTTATCTGTCTCAACGTCATAAATACCGTATCCGTGTTTTTGTACTGTCTCTCCAAAATTTTGTTGGATTGTTGACCCAATCATATAGGCTTTCTTTCCATTAGGGATATTAAAGACCTGTCTCTTATGAATATCACCACAAAGAACTAAATCACAACCGTTAAACTTGTTAACGTCAAATCCCTCATCAAACTTATAACCAACGTCAGTTGTTAATCCTTGGACAGGTCCGTGAAATAATCCAATGTTAATGTTATCGTCTTTGATAATGTCAGGAGGAATATTGTGGTCCATTAGTGAGTATACGCACCAATTAATATTCTCATCTTGGAATACCCCTCTATTTTTATAATAGACCACCATTTCATTTTGAAGAGAATCGATAATGGGAGTTAAAGCGTCTAACCTTGACATATTGTTCTCAAGGAAATCGTGGTTCCCGATAATAACGACAGTTTTTGTAATCTTAGAACATTCTGTCAATACCCAAGCGACAAACTCAATTAACTCAGGAGTCATCTGGTTCTTACTGTGAACCAAGTCACCTGTGAATACGATTCTATCAGGAGCAAGTTCTTTCCATTGTTCTAAAGCAACATTGATAATTGATTTATACAACTCGTGGTCTTTGAACAACCTAATATGTAAGTCACTAAAGTGTACTAATTTTTTAATCATTTTTCTTATGTTTTAAATCGTCGTATTTTCTACCCCAATAACTAATTTCACTTTCTTTAATCTGTAATTCTTCTCGTAGGGCTTCATTTTCATTCTCAAGGTCTTTAATTTTTTTAACTAACGTAGTGTCATTTTCAATGATTGTGACTTTTTCTTTAATATCAACCTTTTTATTAAGGTTAGATAAAGAAAGAGAAACTAATACACCTAAAACTCCACCAATAATGATGAATGAAAACCAATTTAGTATTTGTTTGGTATTACTCATTAACTTTCTTTTGTTCGTCAAATAATTTAAACTCTTCATTTACGTGCCCACACCCATTACACATATAGGTCGGGAAGGGTACTAGAGTATCTTCAGGGCTACCTGTGATTAATTTTGAGACTTTTTTAAGGATAACCACCTCTTTAAAGTAATGACTACCACAGTTTTCACACAACACAGTTGGTTGTTGTCTTAAGTCAATTTTAGGTCTTAATATATCTTCCATTTTATTGTTTTTTTATAAGTTTAGTCGTTTATTTTTGTTTTGTCAAATATTGTTTAACGTTCATTTCCATAATTGTGGTAATAACATCTTTAGGAACTCTAAACTCTTCATAATGGCCCGTATCTTTGACTAATACAATGATACAACCATATAGTTTAATATTTTCATATTTACTACCTTTTAACATTTTAAGTAATAATTTACCGTAAAATGGTAGTTGGGTAAAGTAGTGACCTAAAGCGTTGTTTGGGTGTTTTTGAAATGGGAACTTCATTCTTGTAGTAAAATGACTCTCCTCGAAATTCTTAGGTTTGTTTGATTTCCAATCGGTAATGATTAACCCAAATTCGGTTTTTTCTTTATTTGAAATTAACCACACTTTATCAGGTTGTCCTGTATAACCTAATTCAGGGTCACCTAAAACTATCTCAGTATCTAATAATACCGCACCCCTCTCAATCATAAGGTTTAGATAATCGGTACCTGCAGAAACCATACTATCACCTTTAAGTATTTGTTCGACATCACATTCAAATATAGGTTGTCTTACCTCTTTATAATCCCCAAACATTTCAATTAATTTCTTCTCCAATAAGAAGTGAACTCTACTACCCATATTGGTTGAGTAATCTCCTGCAGCTTTCCACTCGTCTAATAATTGTTGTTGAACCTCAGGGTCTCCCTTAGCCTTCCTAAATGATATTTCCTCAGCAGGAAACTCATCGTAGAACGACTTCATAACTTTACTAACAGATGGGAAGTCACTTTTAATTACACCATCCAAATCTTTCATATAATAGGTGTGGGTATCTTCAACGAAAGTTAACTCTAACTCCTCTCTTCTTTTTTCTAAGACATCTCGTATCTCTTTTGCAATCTCATTTAAATCCATTATCTAATATTAACGTAATAATCATCAATCTGTCCTCGTAAGTCACAGACATCTTTATCTTTTGGTAATTTTACAATTTTAATTTTACCATATAATCTACCACCATTTAACTCCCTATATAGTTTCTCTGCGTTGGCCCAAGCATCACCATCTAAACAAATTATAATATTACCTAACGCCTTTTCGTAAATTGTTTCAAATAATAATGGTGATAAAAACTTACCTAACATTGGGATACTATTATCGAGGAAAAACCCGTCAAACACACCCTCAACAAGATAGATGTCTTTAAACCAATCAATCAAATATTCATTGAAGATTATTTTATCCTTTTCAGCTAGTGGGTTTTTATATTTGAATTTAGGGTTACCCGCCCAAGCTCGTCCAATAAAGTAATTTAATTCACCCTTTTCAGTATATGACGGAACTATTATCCTACCAGCGTAATCACCTTTATCACAAAAACCTATTTGGTATTTTTCAATAATCTCATCGGTAATCCCCCTACTTTTAAGGTAATTTATTGCTTGTTTGTAAATTGGGTATATTGGATTTGAATCTTTAAATTTGGTATACCCTTCAGGTAATCTAAGTTTAACCTTTTTAATTTGTTTTTCCTCAAACTCTTCAGGTCTTAATAAATTGTAAGTTTTCTTTTGTTGTTTTGTCGCATACTTGTCAAATAATCTACCAAGCGGTCCGTGGGTACCGTGGGTATCCCCACAACTCCAACATTTGTATACGTGTCGACCATAATTGATTTCAAGATTACCTTTACCATCCCCTTTGTCTAAACCTTTCTCATCGGAGCATACAGGACAGTCAAAGGATATTTGACCTCTGTTTTGATTGTGATTTCTAGGTCTCCCTAAAAAATCCTCTAATAATTCTACTATGATATCTATTTCGTCTGACACAATCAAAAGATAAACAATAATCGATTAAAAATCAATTACCAAATCTCTTGTTGTTTCATAAACCCTAAAGCACAACAGTAAGCATCTGTTTGGTCGAAGTTTTCTTTCTTAAGGGTAGTGTTTCTGGTGTATTGCCAAGTAATTTGAGGTTCTCGTTTTGCAACCAACTCCCAAATAATCATTTTCTTATCAATATCTTTTGGCATCCCTCCGAATAGTACGTGTTTACCTTTATCATTTGCTTGAATAAGGTGAGGGAATGCAAATTTTCTAGAGTTATAGGTTGATATAAACTCAGGTACAACACCTAAAACGTCATAAATTTCCCTAAAAATTAAAGTATTATATCTTAATAAAGTACCAATTGTATAAACATTGTTAGAATTCAATAGCGGTTCTTCAATAACAACGTGAGTTATCCCCAAATCTTTATAGTTAATAAGTTTAGACCTAAAAATTTCTGATTTAACAATCATCTCCTCCATTTTATTTTCCTTTTTTGGTTTTGGTTGTGGAGATACGTGAGTTAATTCTAAAAGTTCTTTAGTTTTAATATCGAATAATGCCCATCCTATAGTTTTAGTACTAACATCAAGACCCAACACTTTTGGGTTATTTTCAATTTTTTTAGCCATAGATATATGTAAATTTAACTATAATATAGTTTTAAAAATATAATAATAAAGAATTGATTAGAAATCTAACTTAACCGCGAATTGCTGAGTACCTTGTCTTAGAATCGGTGATTGTAATTTTGTTATAACGACTAAGTCCTTATCGGTGTCAAATAACCCTACTTCCGTAATATAATTTTTACTTCCAGGTGTCCAACTTGGGTTACTTGAATTATTAAATTGAGTTGACGCTAAATTACATAAGAACCTCATTTCATAAATTGTAGCCTCAATATCTGTTTCAATATTACCATAAAAATAATATTCATCCCCAAAATTAAGTTTACTTGTTTCACCTGTCGGTGCTGGTAAGTCAATATAGTTATCTAAATTATATGTAGGTGCGTTTTGATATTGGTTATACGAAATAACAAAAGTAGTTGCGGTAATCGCTGAAGAAGGTAAACAACCCCCGACAGTGCTCCCACTTAATTGATTAGTGTAATCAATAACCTTCCATCCACCTGGTGTTGGTTGAGTAGTCGAACCTGTTACTAATTGAGCCAATATTTGAAACCCTGAAGCCTTAAACCCTTGGAAACAACAACAGTCATCAACCATAAAAGGGAACTCATCCCCAAATCTTACTGAGACATTCTGTCTTAGTAAATTACAATCTTCTTTAGGTCCCTGTACTTTAGAATAATAATTACAATGTAATGAATCTGTCGTACCTGTAGAATTAAACCTATAAGTTATGTACATATATTCTTGTTCATTACCTATAACACCATAATCGTCGGTGTCTGAATCACATAAATTAGGAGTCAATAATGATAATGAAGGTGCAGGTAAAGTCCAGTTTCTATTTGACTTATAAGATAATGCCGCAACAATTTCATCATCATCAAACACTATTGTTTTAATATCAGGAAATACCTTACCAACCCTATTTGGTTTGTTATCGTCATTTAAATGAGTATCCCATAAATGATAATATCTTAAACCAGGTTCATTCATATCACTATTAATTTTAGATTTCATATATCTAACTTGGAAAAAGTCTGCACTACCAACGTTAGGGTCAACATAGAAAGTCTCACCCATTGTACCTGTTTTTGATTTATGCCACATTAACCAAGGAATTTGAATTTTAAAATTTCTAGCAAATCCTGTAGTATCAATAGCGTTAATATCATAAGGTTTTAATGCAAATTTTTCACCATAAAAACTATCAATGGCGTTATTTGTATAGTGAACAATCGCTATAGCTTTTTGTTCATTTGGATATAATTTAATAATTTCGTCATATGAATTATAATAATATGTATCAGTGGTTTCAGCACTTAAAGTAGAATTAACAAAGAATGTTTGTCCCGATGTCTCTTGATATCCAAAATACTCTTTACTCCCTAAATAAGGTGCTGAAGCGTATTTAGTATAATCTTCATTTAATGTTGAAATTACACCCGCAGGGCTGATTGACCAAGGAATATTCATATTCCAAACTTTAACGTCGGTATTACCTAAATCACAAATAGACTCAAAATTAATAACATCCGCAGGCCAATATCCTTGAGGGGTGTTAGTATCGTATATCTCGGTCATACCAGACGGATATATTAAAACTCTTGCCTCACCACAACAACCATCTCCACTAAAATTAGGAATGTTTCTATCTAAGGTAAGTAAATTACTATTAACCGCTTCAATTTTATAAGTCAATATTGGGAAATTACCACCAATACCGCCACAACCACCGTTTCCATCATAATATATGGTTACATAATCACCAATAGATGGTGTTCCTGTGGTTGGTGAACAAGTCGTACCTGTTTGTAATAAAATCGTATTACCATTACATAAACAAGTGTCAATTACGTAGTTTGAATTAACAGTATAAGCCGAACTTGTCTGTGCCGACCAACTATTTGATATCCCACTAAAAAATCCTCTAATCGCAGCAGTATTATAAATTGGATACGCTTGGGAATCTTCAGTCGCTAAACCATATGTACCACCTGAAGATGTTGTAATATAAAACGGATATTTTACATTCATTTTATTACTCTCAGGTTCTTGGGTTAAATTTTGTGCGTTATACGCAGGCTCGATTACATAGTTATTAGTTTGATTATAACCAGGTATTACATTATAGTTTATTTCACTATCCCCAACTTGGAAATATCTAATATCTAATTTACCTTTTGATAGTTTCATTCTACCAACATCGGTAAATCTAGTATTTAATAATCCTGAAGTATTTTTAATTATATAAGCCATATGAGATAAATATTAAATTATTCGGTTTTTCCGCAACAACCGCATTCCCCATTATTATTTGTTTCAGGGACGTAATGTTTTATAGTGTTAAAATATGTAAGTTTTTCTTCAAAAAATTTATTCATTTTTTCTATCACAGGCTCAACGTCATTTAAGTAACGAAAAACAATCATCATATCATTTTTAAATCTAAAAATCCCATTGATTATTAATTCACCTTCGTTGGTAGTCATTGTGTCATATAATGAAATCGTATCATTATTAATTGTATAGGAAGTATAATTAATCATATTTTATAAAGTTGCTACTTGTATTTTAGAGACGTTTATTGGTACAACACCTACAGAATCACAAGGATTATTTACTTGTGTATTTTCTAATATCATATTAACCGCCATAGTTCCTGTTGTAATACAAGGACTAACGAAAGAACCATTAGTTTCAGTATCAATACCAAAAACCGCATAACCTGTAACAACACTAGTTGAATTAACAGTTAACGAATAAGACTTATATATGTCAGTACCCGCATATTTTCTATAAGTAGGATTACAAGCAGAACTACTAACATCGGTTAATGGAGTGCTACTAGTTTGACTCATTACTTGTGGCGTTGAATTAATAGATATTTGATGCTGAGTAGTATCAAAATAAACTGAACCTGGTTCTATATAATTAAATGAATATGTTAATTTATAATCAAATGTTACCGACACTCCAACAGGTAATGAACTTGTGTCAACACTAAATTCGACCTTATAGAATTTTAAATTCCCTGAATTACCTAAATAGTTATTAGAAACTAAAACTAAAGGTAATGAATAAACTGAAGGTTGTGGGGCTTCGATAGTGACACTACATTGAGTGGTATTACCACTTATATCTTTTGCATAAACATTATATGAACCTCCACCTAAATTAGTAAAAATTCCTGTAGTATTTAAAAATACAACCCCGTCTAATGAGTATTTCCAACCACCATATCCACCTGTCGCGGTAGAGACAATTGAACCGTCGTTAACCCCAAAACAACTAGCGTCGGTAGATTCACAAGAAATATTATACACCAATGTTGGCGGTGTACAACTTCCGTCTTTAGCGGTAACTAAATAATTCTGAGCATTTGTACCGTAAATATTCCAAGGACTAATAGGTGAATTTGTAGGGTTGGTTGAACGTAATGATAACCCCGAATAACCAGGTAAATTTTGTACCACCCAATAATTGTTGGTAGTGTTCCAAGTTAAACTATAAGTTATTGATGATATTGTTGTGGTATATTCAGGTTTTCCATTAACAATACTACCACTAGGACAGAAATAAAACTGATTATATTGTCCATTAGTTTTGTTAGTAATTGTAATACAAAAACAGTTATACGTCGGTGGCATCACACCTACATTGATTGATTGTGACGTATTACACTTTTGATTATATAAAATGATTGATGTCGCATTATTTGGTGCAACTACTTCAACACCTGATTCTAACTGATTTAAAGTAATACCTGTAGCAAAATTATTACTAGGATACTGTTGAACAACATTTCCATTTATTACTGTATTATAATAAATGGTATACGGTCCTTCTGAAGTTCCACCTGTAATTAATATGTTAAAATATCTACTCATTCTTTTTTAAAATTATCAAAATTATATTTTTAGTAAATAACCCATTATTTTATTTTAACTAACACTTGATGTTATGTTTATTGTTGAGTTACAGTTTGACAGTGTATAAGCATAATATAATGCAGGTTGTCCGTTTAACGCATTGTCATTATAAACAGGTGTTAAATTATTAGTTACCGTTATGTTTAACCCTGAATAAGTGTAGTTAGCAGGATTACAACCCGAAGTAGGGGCGTCCGCGTACCCTTGAATCTGTATGATTTGACCTGCGACCGCGGTGATAGTCGTTGCACTTGTTGTTGAGTTCCCGTCCCAAGTATATACTGTAACACCATTAACAATAATAGTTCCGTGACTCTTAGAACAATTACTTAATTTCGTAAACGTAACAGGTATTGTACAAGTCTGAGGTGTAGGTGTTGGTGTTGCAGTCGGTTTAGGTGTTGGGGTAATGTATGGAGGTAATGTCGGTAATGGGGTTGGAATTGGAGTTGCGGTCGGTGTTGGAGTTGGGGTAGAAGTTGGAGGGTAAAATTCCTCAACGCTACCAGAAAACGAACATTCTCTATATATTTCTAATTCACATTGGGTAAAAGCCGTAAAATCTCTATACTTGTCAGTGACAATGACAGGGTAAAGACCTTCTACTTGATTATAAATGGTTTGTCCTGTTATGAAAGATTGCCCACCGTCAACTTCCCAAACAATCGTGTAAGGAGCGGTTCCACCTGTTACAACTACAGTTAGTATACCCGAATTTGGAGACTCTTCAGTAGGATTTATTACAACACATTTAACACCTAACGGTAATAAAGTTATCGGAGCACATTCATTTTCACTAACACCTGGAATTGCAGGTCCTGGTGGTAAAGGTCCTGGTGGTGGAGGACAAGGAGTACATTCACTATAATTACAGTTATTATCAGGAGAGGTAACATTAAAACCTGGGTCATCATTTAAGATAAGATATGGAACTAAATTAGTAGGAATACTAACTACTGTATAACATAATGAGTTAGAATTTGAAACTAATAGGGTTCCAACCGAATAATAAGTGTCAGATTTTAATTTATATAATTGATTATTACAACATCCTCTAACATAAGGGCTATATTGACAAACAACTGCGGGTCCTAAAGCACTAACCCCATCAAAATATCTTACAATATTTCCATTAGAGTAATATCCCGCACCTGAAATATAAACACCACCATTATCAACCCAAGAATAATAAGTTATTGTACTACCTGTATTTGTGGTGAATGTTGGGTCAGTATAAAATGGCACTGCAAAATCATAATTGAAACAAGCTTCTTTAGCCGAATCACCATACCCTAATATTTGTTCAATCAACGCCATTATATATTAACAGTATTTTTTATAGTACAATTCACATCATCAATTACTTTAACTCCTACAGTTGTAAGACTCTCAAATGATGTCGGCACAGTAAACGAATAAGGAATATCCGAAGTAATAATAGTGTCAATATAGATACAATTATTATACGTGTTATCACACAAATAAACATCAAATGGTGATGTCCCTGTTAAAGTCGTTATTGTTACTAATTTAGCCAATTTTATTTTTTATTTTATAAATATTTTATTAAAGACATCCGTCTATTGTTAATGTATAATCAATCCCTTCAACAGGTGCTGGAATAGACATATCCGCCCAAATACCACTTATACTACTTACATTGTTTGTAAATATACAAGCTCCTTTTGATATTGTAACAGGACTAGTCATTTGAGAGTTTCCAGAACAATTTGTATATGGGAATCTAATAGAACTACTACCGTTTGGATTACCACTTGTAATATTTTCAATAAATACCTCAATACATTCTATCGTAGGGGTTGGGGTCGGGGTTGAGGTTGGTGTTTTCGTAGGGGTTGGGGTTGCGGTATACTGTGGTGTCGCAGTTGGAGTTGGTGTAGGCGTTGAAGTTATTATATTAATAGTACTTGTAGGTGTTTGAGTAGGACCTGGAGTTGGTGTAACTATAGGAGTATGTGTGGGTGTTGGGGTTATTGGGGCCGTCGGACTAGGTGTAGGAGTAGGTGTTGGTAAGTTACAGTTTTCACATCCGTAACCCATAATACCTGTAACCGCAGATAATGTGGAATTTGACGACATATTGGATAACCCATCATAAGTCACACAAACAAGAATATCATTGATAACCGCACTAATAGTAACCCCTGTCTCAACATTAACTTCATTATATTGAATCGTATCAACAACATAATACTCATCACCTGAATAACAATTAGTTAGTTTTTTAGTTGTAGAACACATAAATGTCTCATCAAATAAATTATAAACAACATCACCCGTATAACAAACTTTAGGTAATACTGTAGTTGTTGGGGTTGGTGTTGGGGTTGGTGTAATAATAACCACAGTCGTAGCACTTAAAGTTAAACCTTTACCACTACAGTCAGGCGTTGGTGTAGGTGTTGCCGCAGGTGTTGCGGTAGGTTTAGGTGTTGTGGTTTGTGTTGGTGTTGGTGTTGGACCTGGAACGTAACAGTTGAATAACGCATTAAAATCAAAATCATCACAAGGTCCTGGCGTTGGAGTTGGTGTAACCTCGCAACCTCCCTCCGTTAAACAATTCTCACAAATCTCAGGACAAAAAGTATTACAAGGAACATTACCGAATAAAATACAATCTCCTCCTAAAGTATCTGATAGACACCATTTATCACCATCAAAGAATATGTATGAATCAATTGTTGAACCATTTGTATGTACATAATAATCTCTATCATTGTATTTACCCTCAAATGTAAATTCACCATCATATGGTACTACACCTCCCGTATCTAAACAATAAATTTCAAACTCACATCTACAACAATCATTACTTGTTGTACAATTATCCCCAATAGTGAATGAACTATTATCGGCAGTAACTAAAACATCATCTTGATAATAAGTAATACTAGGGTTAATAATATAAGGTATTGGTGTTGGTGTTGGTCCTGTAGGAGTTACTATTGGAGCGGTAATACAAGGATTAAATGTTAAAGCGTTTCCTGTCGGACAACCACTATATATTAACTGAGAGTTTCTAAAAACTCTAACCCAGTTAACACCTGTATGTATATAATTTGAAGGACAAGTAATTCCAGAAACACATCCATTAACAAAATCAAGTTGAACCTGACCTGATGGGTCAAGAGCCGCAACTTGTTGTGCTTGGGCTAAATTCATAGTAACAACCCCATATCTATCTCCACTAGTGGATGAAGGGTATGACGGATATCCTGGAGGATAATTAAGTAAATCATATACCCCACCAATGTTATTTAATGAAACACTACCAATATTAATAGTATTCGCCAAAACGTTAAACACCGCATTATTACAACTGTGACCACCCGCACACGGACTACCACTAGCCAATGGTGAGTTATCATATTCAATAATAATCTGTAACGATTCTAAACAATCCACGACAGGTTCTGTCGGAGTTGGAGTTGGTATTACAGGTTGATTATCTAAACAAAAACACTTAGTAGTCGCTCTAGTAAAATCATAGTTTAACAATCCACCGTTACATTCGTAAGCATTACTAATATTAACAATATGATTTAATGATGGATTAGTATTACCTGTCGCTGACGAAATATCCGTTCTACTTATAACAACCTCAACACAGTTACAATTAACGTTAGGTGTTGGTGTTAGTGTCGGAGTAGGTGTTGGCTCTATAGTAGGAGTAGGTGTTGGACATTCTACACAGTCACTACAACTTACGTAAGGTCCAACTAA
>Ga0222713_10002837_pt1 | contig 18186 bp, 21 predicted proteins | sample C33_649DmetaG_FD_165061 | JGI IMG/M metagenome (GOLD analysis project Ga0222713, IMG submission 165061) | Estuarine water microbial communities from San Francisco Bay, California, United States - C33_649D | ecosystem: Environmental > Aquatic > Marine > Unclassified | place: USA: California...
GGTTGCTAAGTTTGGCTTTCCTATCAATGAAGCAGGTACTACTGAGACTCAGTTAGCTATCTCTTCTTTTCACTTAGAGGCTCTACTAAGACCTCATAGTATAATTCTAGATCGTTGTTATCTAGATCTAGTTGTATATTCAAAGCATATGCCTGCTTTATCTCAACAAGGCTTAGACTTTATTGAAGATACTTGGAAGCGAGTACAGGAGGAGTATACGCATTATATTTACTTTCCGATTGAATTCGATGCTGTGGACGATGGTCAGCGTAGTATCGATGAAGCTTGGAGAAGGATTATTGATGAAGAGTTTCAATGGCAACTCGATTTAACTGACCGTCATTATTTAACTGTTACTGGCTCCCCATTGCAGCGAGTAGATCAAATTTTAAACTATATCAAATAAAATGGAAGAAGTAAAAAACTACAATGCTGTTGTCGAGATTGCGAATAAGCACCTCGGTAAAGTAGGAGGAGAAGGCTACAAAGCTATCTACGACCCAGAGTTGCTAGTAGCAGTACCTCGTTATTTAAACAGAGAAGCTTACGGCATTGAAGAAGGTAACTTACCTTTCGTAGGAGTAGATAGCTGGAACGCTTATGAAGTATCAGCCATCACTAAGAAAGGACAACCTGTAGCAGGTATGCTTAAGATTGTATGTCCTGCTGATTCAGAGTATCACGTTGAGTCTAAGTCAATCAAATTGTATCTAAACTCTTTGAATATGACTCCAATGGGCGAAACAGCTAAGGAATGTATCAAGCAGATTGAAAAGACAGTATCTGCTGATCTTACTGAACTGCTAGGAGGTTTTGTTGCTTGTACGTTCTTTGGTAACGATTATGGAGCAGAGTATGCTTTTGATGGCTTTGCCGATCTAGCAGCAAGTGTTAACCTAGACGAGCTAGAATTTACAGCTTTCCATTCAGACGCTTCTCAGTTAGAGGTAGGAGGAGACCTTCCTTTTTCAGTTACTACAAAGGTTCATTCTAATCTTCTACGTAGTAACTGCCGAGTAACCAACCAACCAGACTGGGGTGATGTTTATATCCATATGGAAGGTAAGAAGACTATCAAGCTTACTTCATTAGCTAAGTATATTGTTAGTCACCGTCAAGTATCTCACTTCCACGAAGAGATCTGTGAGATGGTCTTTACTCATCTCATGCAAGCCTACGAGCCAGAAAAGCTTATGGTAGCATGTCTATATACACGTCGTGGAGGACTCGACATTAATCCTATCCGAGCAACTCATAAAGAAATGATCCCAGGGTGGTTTTCTGATTCGGGAAAAAGAATGAAGAAAACTTTACGTCAATAAGTTGGAGCCTACGGGCTCCTTTCTTATCTTTATAAAGTAATTAAAACTAAAGGTTATGAATGATATAGTCGAGTTTTTTGATAAAGACGACTTTGAAGAGCTTTTTGGTATCTCTGTTGTAGTATTTAACCGGTACCGTTTTAACAGGTACGAATACAGAAAAGCAATTGCTAACGGAGGTAAGTACCTTCTTATGGAGATTATAGCTAAGTATTGGCTGGAAAGGTACTTTAAGTATCCGGTAGATTCTTTTAAGATAGGACATAGAACTAACAAAGGACTAGATATTATTAGTCCCGACGGTAAGATAAGAGTTGAGATAAAGACAACAGATCATTTAGATAATGGTAAATACGCTTCCTTTCAAAGTATTAACTGTAAGCGAGATAGTGAAGGAAATTTGCTTTTTAACTATATTCTTTTTTACTCTCCTGTCTTATCAATGGAACACGTATATCTTTTTAAAGCAGAAGAAGTAGAAGCATTAGGATTACCAAAAGGTGATAAGCTTAACATCAAGCCTACCCTTGACGAATCTAAGTATATTGATACTAAAGACAGTCAGATAAACAGATGGTCTCAAGCCTTTCAGAAAAATAAGAAGTATCTTCTATCAGATGACAATTGAAAAAAAATACTACACGGTTACAGATAAGGAAACTGTTAACCTACTTATCCAACATATTCAGGAATCGAACGTAATTGCATACGATACCGAGACTGATAGCTTGAATATGAGAAAAGGACAGATAGTTGGTTTCTCTGTATCAGGTGACATTGGTATCGGATTCTATATGCCGACGATGGCTTGGAGTCATGAGAATGAATCCTTAGATGAACTTACTATCGAAGGTATTGGATGTCATGCTATTGCTAAGAAGATTTTAAGTATGTTAATCGGTAAGAAGCTTGTGATGCACAACGCATCATTCGACTGCCGATTTACTAAGAACTTCTACGGAATTAACTTACTTGATAGTCTCTGGGTTGATACCGCTCTACTAGTTCATACTGTTCAGGAAGAAGGAGCAGGTATGGGAGTGTTCGGTCTTAAACCTTTAGCTATCTCTATCCAGGAACATATTGGTTTAGATGTAGAGAAGGCTGCTAACGAAGAGCAGATCGAACTGAAAGAATCTATCAAACGTAATGGAGGCTCAGTGACTAAAGAGAGCTTTGAGATCTACAAAGCAGACATGGATATACTTTCTAAGTATGCTGCTGCCGATACCGACTTAACCCTTCGTGTCTGTACATATTTTCTAGATAAGTTAAAAGTAGAGAATCTAGAAAAGTTCTTCTTTGAAGACGAAGTAATGCCTTTATACCGTGAGGTGACTATTCCTATGGAAGAGATGGGAGTAGATTTAGACTTAGAGCTCTTAGAGCAGACTAAAGAAGAGATCATTGAAGACCTTCAGAAGAATAAAAAGATCGTTCTTGATTCTATCCTAGCATTAGCTGCAGGTAAAGAATGGGTTGTAGACACTGCTCTAAAAGAGTTCCCACCTTCTAATAAAGGTACATGGGCACAGACATTAGCTATGAGATATTCTTTATCTCTGCCTAAATCTGACAAGACCGGTAAATACTCTATTACCCAAAAGACTCTGGCTGAATTAGAAGATTCACCTGTTAGAGAGTTTTTACTCACAGGTAAATTAGATCTCCTTAATGAGATGGAGGTACTAAAAATCTCTATGGCTTTATGGAAGGAGAAGAATGATGGTGAGTATATTAACATTCAATCTAAGAAGCACTTAGGTGAGCTAGTATTTGACTACATGGGCATTAAACCTCTAGTATCAGGAGCTAATACTAAGTCCGGTCGAGATAAGTTCGATATGGATATGATCGAAGAGCTCTCTAAGGACTATGAATGGGCTGAGAACTTACGCATCTATAATAAGCTTCTAAAGATTAAGTCTACTTATATTGATCGCTTTGTAGATAATCACGAAGATGGTCGTTACTACTTCTACTTCAAGCAGAACGGTACTGTTTCCGGACGCTACGGTTCAGATGCCCAGCAGCTACCTAAGCCTAAAGAAGATGGTGAAGATGCTCCTATTATCGTTAAGTATACTAACATCGTTCGTGCCTTCTTAACTGCAGGTGAAGGACGTAAGATCATCGATGCCGACTACGAATCATTAGAACCTCACTGCTTTGCCTCAGTATCAGGTGATGTTAAGCTTCAAGAGATCTTTAATAACGGATGGGACTTCTACTCTACTGTAGCTATTCAGACTGAGAAGCTTGATGAGCAGCGTGATAAATACCCTGACGGAGTATCCCCAGATAAGAAAGCTCCTAACTACCTAAAAAAGTTAGACCCTGTTAAACGTAATCAGGCTAAGGCCTATTCGTTAGGAATTGCATACGGCATGGAGGCTTATGCTCTAGGAATGACTCTAGGTATATCTCAAAAAGAAGCAGAGGTACTTGTAGAAGGTTATCTAAATGGCTTCCCTCAACTTAAGCAATGGAGATTAAACTCTCGTAAGCAAGTTAAGGAACATGGCTTTATTACAAATAAAGTAGGACGTATCCGTCACCTACCTAAAGTAAAGAAGATGTACGATACTTTTGGTGAACAGATTATGGACTGGAAGTTTAGAAAAGATCTATCAGAACGTTACGGTAAAGATCAAGTACTGCAATGGTACCGTGACTACCGAAATGGACTTAACAACTGTTTGAACTATCAACTGCAGAGCCTTGCAGCGGCTGTCGTAAACCGGGCAGCAGTACAGATCAATCGCAAGCTGAAGGAGCTTGGGATCGACGGCCGTGTTCAAGCTCAAGTCCATGACCAGTTAATCATTAACGTACCAGAAGATCAGGCAGAGTTTGTAGCTCCTATTATTAAAGAGATTATGGAGAACACAACTAAGCTTGAAGGAGTAACTCTTAAAGCACCTCCTGAAATTTCTAGAAACTGGAGAGATGGTCACTAATTTAAATTAGCTGCTATATATAATAAAGAGCAGGGAGCCGCTCATAAGATGACTCACCGAATGGGAGTCGGGTTGTATAAAATATTAACTAAATAGATCTAAGGACTATGACACAAATCAACTACAAGTTGTGGGATAACAATGTATCCTCAACATTCGACATCCTTTTTAAGGATTTCTTCAATCAGACATCTACCTTTATTTCTCCGGTAGATAATAAGATCGGACACCCGGTCGACATTTACGAAACCAAAGACGGACTATTTTTTGAAATTGCCTGCACAGGTCTTAACAAAGCCGATGTTGAGATTAATGTGGAAGGTGATGTACTCCGTGTTACTCATAACTCAGAAGAGAAGAAGAAGGATCCAGAAAACATCCGCTTCTACCATAAAGGCATCTCTAAGCGCTCTTTTAATTTAGGTTATAAGATTGCTCGTAGATTTGATCTTGAAGCCATTGATGCTAAGATGCAAGATGGACTTCTATCAATTAACATCCCTCATACTGAGGAAAATAAACCTACGAAAATTAAAATTAAATAAGTTTTAGAGTTGGCTCCCTGTACTCTTTTTCGTATATTAAGAGTATAATCAAAACAAGTTATGGCAAGAGGAAAAAAGGTCGGGCATGTAAAGCCCCAAGTAACAATTAAAGACGATATGTTAACACCGTACTATATTAGTATGGATGAAACTCAGTACACATTAATGATTGAAGGCTCTACTTTACCTTTAGGTTATTATAGTAGTCTAGAAGGAGCAATCAAACGAGCTGCTCGATACCTTACGGTAGAGAGTCTTAATCAACAGACTGTAGACCTTACTGACTTTCTTAAAGCTTACGATAACGTAATCACACAATTAAATAATCGCATTCCTGTATGAAGAAATTAGTACCGATGGGTGACCGCTTGGTCGTAAAACCTATTGAACAGACCGAGCAGATGTACGGTAATATTATTATTGCCGACATGGGTAAAGAACGTCCGGAGATGGGCGAAGTTATTGCCGTAGGACCTGGACGTATGTCAGAGTATGGTAAATTTGTACCTGTTAACTTTAACGTAGGTGATATTGTATTGCTTCCTAAGATTGGAACTATCCGAGTAGAGTTTGATGGAGAAGAGTACTATATTGCCCAATCTAAAGAAATCCTTTGTAAAGTAGAAGAAACGTATAATCCAGAATCAGATCACGAATTACTATGAGTAAACGTATAGAATTTTCATCAAAAGCAAGAGCAAGTCTTCTTGCAGGCGTAAACAAACTATCTAACGCAGTTACAGCTACACTAGGTCCTAACGGACGTAATGTTATTATCGAACAGTCTATGGGTAACCCAACCTCCACTAAGGACGGTGTTACAGTAGCTAAGGCTGTAGAGTTAGAAGACACAATCGAAAACATGGGTGCCCAGCTAGTAAAGCAGGCATCTATTAAGACAGCAGATGGTGCCGGTGACGGTACTACTACATCAACTCTCTTAGCAGCTCAGATCTATGCTCAAGGCTTAGAATCTTTAGCGGACTATAATGCTATTGATATCAGTCGCGGTATCGCTAAAGCTACTTCTACAGTAGTAGAGTATCTAGAAAAGCACGCTAGAGAGATTACAGATGAGACTCAGTTGCATCAAGTAGCAACTATCTCAGCTAACAACGACCCAGAAGTGGGAGAGCTTATCGCTTCATCGATGGACAAGGTGGGACGTGAAGGCGTAGTGACGATTGAGGAGTCTCGCACAGGAGAGACTTACCTCGAGGTTGTTGAGGGTATGCAGTTTAATCGAGGATATAAGTCGATTTATTTTGTTACGGATAATAATTCCATGACTGCCGTTTTGAGCAACCCTCTCGTTTTGATTACAGATAAGAAAGTCACTGCCGCAAAAGAGCTACTGCCAATCCTTGAGGCATGCTCTTCACAGAACAAACCATTGCTCATCATCGCTGATGACATCGATGGCGAGGCTCTCTCCACTCTGGTCGTTAATAAGATGCGAGGTATCTTGCAAGTAGTAGCTGTTAAGGCTCCAGAATTTGGTGATCGTAAGAAAGCTATGCTAGAAGATATCGCTACATTGACTGGTGGTCAAGTTGTATCAACTGAGAAAGGAATGCGCCTTGACAAATTCAACCCAGAGTGGTTAGGTCAAGCTCGTAAAGTTACCGTTGGTAAAGACGAGACTACTATTGTAGACGGTAAAGGAGAAGCTGGAGCTATTGAAGCTCGTATTGAGGAGATTAAGTCTCTTATCGATAATAGTAAGTCACCTTTTGAAAAAGAGACCCTACAGGACCGCTTGGGACGTTTAGTAGGAGGAGTAGCTATTGTACACGTAGGAGGTCAATCTGAACTTGAGATGAAAGAGAAGAAAGATCGAGTAGAGGATGCTCTCCATGCTACTAAAGCAGCACTAGAAGAAGGTATTTTGCCTGGAGGCGGAGTAGCATTACTAAATGCAGCTAATAGTATGGAGATTCCTGCTGAACTAAATAGCTCAGAAGCTGTAGGTTACGGTATCTTAATGGCTGCTATTGAACGACCTTTTGCAACAATCCTCAGTAATGCAGGTTATGACGCTCATAAGATCCATGACATTGCAGATGAGATCGTAGAATCAGATAATTTCTGGTACGGTTATAACTTACGTAATGAAGAGTATGTAAATATGTTTGCCGAAGGAATTATTGATCCTGCTAAGGTAACACGTTTAGCACTAGAGAATGCTTCTTCAATTGCACGTACTATGTTGACTACTGAATGTGTAATCAGCAACGTTAAAGAAGATAAGAAACAAGAGATGGATTTTAATCAATTTATGTAATGAGTAAAGTAACAGGACGTCAGCGTTATTTCGCTTTTCAGGAATGGTACAACTGGGCACAATCTCAGTACCCTATCTTGAAGAAGAAAAAGAAAGTACAGCCACAAAATCACAACAATGAAATTTAATTCAGGAGATATTGTTCGTACTATCGACCCTAGATGTACAGGTAAGAACTTAAAAGTGTTGGAAGACAAAGGAGAGTTTTTACTGTTAGAGGATAATCAAGGAGAGGTATACAACGTATTTAAGCAGGACTGCCACAAGCAGATGTTGTTTGGTTAAGCCGAAGGGGCGGGCGAGGGGGCGTGTCTCTCTCCCCGCACCGAAGGTGCCACGCGCATTTTATGCTAAAGTCCCTACCGGGCCTTAGAGCTTGGGCTATTTATTAAAAGGTTACTTATTGTTTAATTCTCGATTAATTGTGTCATGAGCGAGAAGCGTATTGAAGAATTAGGTTTTGCAGCAGCGAATGAAGGTTTTTTTAAAGAGTGGCACAATACTGCCTCCCTTTACTTGCAACAAAATCCCAAAATCGAAAGGGTAGAGGCGTACGAAAAGGCGTACAAAAAATTTTCCGGCACAGTTGAATAATTGTTATAACGTTCTTATCTTTACACTATGAGTGAATATCGATTTTTGTATTGGGATGATTATGGAACGCCGGAGAGAGACAAAGCAGGAGAGACACCTAGCACAACTAATACGTCGAAAGATGATCCAAAAGGATCACGGGACGGCGAAGGAGTATAAGCGTGTAAAAAAGAAGTGGGGCGATGAAAGCGATGAACAGTTGGGTTGATGAATATGATAATTGGTCACCCGATCATCCTTTAAGCTCACATCAAGCACAAAAAAATCAAGAAGATTTTCCCGAAGAGTTGCAAGAACAGTAAAACGTTCGTATCTTTAAACTAATAGAATGGCACTGAAGTGTTAAACTTGCTACTGTGGTGAAATAGGTAGACACGAGGGACTTAAAATCCCTTGGGCAGTGATGTCCGTGCCGGTTCGATTCCGGCCAGTAGTACACGGAAACCCACGTACTTTGGTACGAAAAGGTTCTTTGGCATGTTGGATAGAAAGATGCGCTAGTGGCGGAACTGGTAGACGCGCTAGACTTAGGATCTAGTATCTTACGATGTGGGGGTTCGATTCCCTCCTAGCGCACACAATGAGAGGAGATAAAGGTAAAAGCCAAAGGCACGATCGACGGATCGTTTAACTCCTGCGGTGCGGACCCTGATGCTGTAAGCGCGCTACAATGGGTGAAGCCTCTCTATAATATGGACTCGTAGCTCAGCTGGATAGAGCATCAGCCTTCTAAGCTGACGGTCGAAGGTTCGAATCCTTCCGGGTTCACAACGCAGTCAGATGCATCTGGTTTCTCTATTCCATCTAAAAATAGAGTGGAGCTACAGTGGCAGGTTATGGTTGTCCTCTAACAACCGGCTCGGGATGTGGCGCAAGTGGTAGCGCACCTGGTTTGGGACCAGGGGGTTGGAGGTTCGAGTCCTGTCATCCCGACTAATCATTAAATGTTATAATCATGCAAACAGCTATTAAGTTTCTCTTTCCGGTAATGTACATCTTCTATATTGTAGGAGTTGGGCTAAACGTAAGTGTAGGTAACTACTCAGATGCAGCATGGGTGTTAAGTGCCCTACTGTGGATGTTTAACTACCATATGTTATACCGTAAGACTACTAAAGCATAAAGAGCCCAGGCGTGTACAAAGAGACTGAGTCTAGCCTCAAAATCCTAGCAGCCGGTACCGATCCCGGTAATGTGCGTAGGTTGACTTGGGAAGAGATATATAGAGGGGGATACGTGAACCAATAAGCGTCCTACAAGCAACTCCCCATGACCCAATTAGGTTGTGTATGCAATTAGCTCCTCAACCTCATGCACCTGCAGACAGTGAGGTGATTGGGTCTAAAAGCCTCCTTAGCTCAGTTGGTAGAGCCACTGATTTGTAATCAGTAGGTCGTTGGTTCGAGTCCGACAGGAGGCTCTTTTTGAGAACAGAGTAAGGCGTAGAATGGAAGAGTGGGGGAACACTTGCGCAAGGGTGCACACTAAGTACAAATCCCTAATGGTGTGTGAAGGCTAGACCGGGATGCCCGATAAATCCATTCCTGTTCTTTTATTACTGGAAGGTGGGTGAGTGGTTAAAACCGGCAGACTGTAAATCTGCTCCCTTACGGGTACGGCAGTTCGAATCTGTCCCTTCCAACAATTTGGGCTTGTAGCTCAGCCGGTTAGAGCATCGGACTCATAATCCGCAGGTCCCTGGTTCGAGCCCAGGCTGGCCCACTAATTATTATAAATGAAGTTATTCGTACCGTTAATATGTTATAATCATACTGCTAATACAGAGTGGATGATGTCCACTATGAAGCTATTAAACTTTGTTAAAGACAAAGGACTCCCTTGTACATTCTATCCAATATTCTTTGAGAGTTTAGTTTCACGAGCACGCAATGCAGCAGTAGCACACTTCCTTCAGGATGAGGAAGCAACTCATTTATTGTTTATAGATTCAGATATCATCTTCGAACCTGAGGATGTTATCAAGCTTATTGAAGCTGAAAAAGAAGTAGTAGGAGGTATGTACCCTAAGAAGTATATCAAGTGGGATCATATCAAACAATACCCAGAAGCTGAAAGAGTAGACTTTCCAGTTGGTACTAGTCAAATAAACTCAGAAGGTTTTATTGAGACTAAATACGCTCCTACAGGCTTCCTAATGATAGCTAAGACAGCAATCAATAAGCTAATTAAAAGCAATCCCCAACTCAAATATAGAAACGATATCGATGGATATGGAACAGGAGATACGTTCTATGATCTATTCCATGTAGGTATTAAAGGAGGTATCTACGAGAGTGAGGACTGGGGCTTTAGTTCTCTATGGAGAGAAGCAGGCGGAACAGTTTATATTCATCCTGAGGTTAATCTTAAGCATGTAGGTTGGCATGAATACTCAGGCAATCTTAAAAAGTATATTTTAGAAAATCGATGAAAAAAGTTATCTTTGCACTTCCTGGGAGAGAGTTCTCCGGAAAGTTTTTACAGAGCTGGACTGAATTAGTCTATGCTTGTTTACAGAATGGCATTCAGCCTATTATGTCTCAGCACTACTCACCTCTACTCTACTACGTACGTAATATGTGCCTGGGAGGAGATAACCTAAGAGGTATAGATCAAAAACCGTTTGGAGGAAAGTTTGATTACGATTACATTATGTGGATTGATTCTGATATCGTCTTTACTCCTGACCACTTCTTCAAACTAATTCAAGACGACAAAGACATTGTATCGGGTCTCTATATGATGAACGATAACATTCACTACGCTACAGTAGAAGATTGGGATGATGAGTTCTTTTTAAAGAATGGACACTTCCAATTCCTAAACAGAGAGATGGTTCAAGCTAAGAAAGGAGAGCTCTTTACCGCTGACTACACAGGCTTTGGTTGGCTACTAGCTAAGAAAGGAGTATTTGAGTCTTTAGAGTATCCTTGGTTTCAACCTATGTGGACTGAGTACGAGATTGACGGAAAGATTGTCAGAGACTTTACAATGGAAGATGTTGCCTTCTGTAAAATGATTAAAGAAAAAGGTTTCGATGTATGGATCGATCCTAATATAATCGTCGGACACGAGAAGATGATGGTGCTCTAATATTAAATTACGATTACGGCTTGGAAGTCTGAGCTTTTTTCGTATCTTTATAAGTAACGGTTGTATTATAACTTTTGTTTAATTAAATTTTATCTTATGAAAAAAGGTAAACTTTGGATGTTACTAGCAGCGGCACTATTCTCTGCAAATGTAGCATTCGCCCAGGAGGCAACTCCTAACTATGAAGCCCTTGATTCGCTATACACCTTAGAAGAGGTAGTAGTGACATCAGGGGTTATTGATGTTGCGAAGGTTCGTGAGACACCTGTAGCAGTATCTACCCTCAGCCTAGCTGAGATCCAGCTCAAAGTGGGCAACCTCGAATTCCCAGAGGTAATGAATCGCACTCCAGGCGTTTACGCTACCAAGCAAGGTGGTGGTTACGGTGACTCCAGAATCAATCTCCGTGGTTTTGATCAGCGTAATACATCATTCCTTATCAATGGTCAGCCGGTCAACGACATGGAGAGTGGATGGGTTTACTGGAGTAACTGGCAAGGTCTTACTGACGTAGCTTCCGGTATTCAGATCCAGAGAGGTTTAGGTGCATCTAGATTAGCAGTTCCTTCAGTCGGTGGAACTGTTTCTATTTTCACTAAAGCCGCCGAGCTTAAGCAAGGAGGCTCCTTAGCACAGACTATCGGTAACGATGGTTACACTAAGACATCTGCTGTTGTTAACACAGGTGTAAATGCAAACGGATGGGCTTCGTCTTTCCTTTTGTCTAAGTGGGCCGGTAACGGATACGTTTACGGTACTCAAGGTGAAGGCTGGACGTACTTCGGTGCTGTAGGATATGCTCCTAAAGGATCAGATCACGCTCTTAACTTCTCTTTCTTAGGAGCCGGTCAATGGCACCATCAGAGAAGCTCATGGGTATCCATCCGTGACTATCAGAACTTTGGTGAAGAGGGTATCGATCGTAGATGGAATACTGATGCTGGTTTCCTAAATGGTGAGGAGTACAACATGCGTAGAAACTTCTACAATAAGCCTCTTGCTACCTTTAACTGGGATTGGGACATCAACTCTACTTGGAAGCTTAACACTTCATTGTACGGTTCTGCCGGTCGTGGTGGTGGTACAGGTCCTCGTGGTGGTAACTTCCGTAATGCTGATATGGACTTCTATCCTTTCAATAAGGATCTTACCGAGCATTACTTAGATGGTGGCCGTGGTGCTCGTGACTCAGCAGGCTTCATTAATTTTGATGCTGCTGTTGCTGCTAACCAAGCTACAACTAACGGTTACGGTACTACAGACTCTCTTACCTCTAGCCCATTCTTTGGTCAGCTAGTAGGTTCTAACGGCTTCAGAAACGATGACGTTAACAGAGCAGTACTCATTCGCCGTTCATCTATGAACTCTCACGACTGGTACGGAGCTATCTCTAACCTAGAAGGTCAGTTCGGTAAGCTTAAGACTTCTATCGGAGTTGATTTAAGAACTTACAAAGGTTACCACTACCGTGTAGTAAACGACCTAATGGGTCTTGATGCTTACTACTCAACTGGTAATAAGAACTCAGCTGGTCAGTTCATCAACACAACTGTTGCTGCTAATCCATTCTCAGGTACTGGCTTGAACGGTCCTAAGATCGATTACTACAACAATGGTATTGTAGGATGGCAGGGTGTTAACGGTATGTTAGAGTGGGCTGATACTAAGCTTACTGCTGTAGTACAGGGTGGCCTATCCAACCAGTCCTTCCAGAGAGAAGACTTCTTCGATCAACCTGACATGCCTATCTCTGATATAGCTAATGTTCTAGGAGGATACTTAAAGGGTGGTGCTAACTACAACTTAAACGAGAAGTCTAACGTATTCTTTAATACAGGTTACATCTCTCGTCAGCCTCAGTTCGATGCTGTATTCCCTAACTTCGCTAACGTAATCAATGACGACCTTCAGAATGAAGAGATCAAGTCATTAGAGTTAGGATATGGTTTCAACGGTAAAGATCTTACTTTAAATGTAAACGCTTACTCTACTACTTGGGGCAATCGCTTTATCACTCGTTCGTTATTTAACGCTCAAGGTGATCAGGGTACAGCTCAGTTCCGTGACATCGACGTTCGTCACAATGGTATCGAGGTCGAAGGTAAGTACAGTGTTACTTCTAAGTTAAAGCTTACTGCTATGGCTTCTATCGGTGATTGGAGATACACTAAGGACTTTACTTCTGAGCTATTTGATGCTAACCAGCAATCTATCGGTACAGGTACTCTTTACCTAAAAGGTGCTAAGGTTGGTAACGCTGCTCAGACTACTGCCTTTGTAGCTGCTGACTACCGCTTAGGTAAAGTAAATCTCGATATGTCTTACCGCTATGCTGGTGACCTATATGCTGACTACTCTATCGTAGATGCTGTATTCACTCAGCCAGACAATGTTGGTGCTCTAAAGCTTCCTTCATACGGTTTAGTTGACGCAGGTGCTACTACACGATTCGGTAAATGGTCTGTAAGAGTAAACGTAAACAACTTATTTGATAAGGTTTACATCTCTGAGTCTATGACTAACATTCACGCTGACGAGAACTCAGTTACCTGGGAAGGTGTTGACGTTCGTAACTCAGTATGGTTTGGTTTCGGTCGTACTTGGAACGCAAGCTTGAAGTACAACTTCTAAGTTTCGGGAAATATATTTGAAGAGAGGGTGGCTTCGGTCACCCTTTTTTCGTATATTAAGGTTATGGAAAGTGTTATGAAGTACGACGAGAAGGATCCCTGTCCTTACAAGCCTATACATACCGAAGAGTGGTTAGAGGCTTTCTTTAAGAAGAATTACTTTAAGATGCCTTACAACCGCTTTATGTGGTGGAAGAGTTATACTCCTAAGACTAAACCTCTAGTTGGAAGCGCTTCTCCTCTGCAACGTATTCAGAATGGAGACTTCGATCCTGCTCCTTATAAGTTCGAAGCTGAATTAGTAGAGCATCGCCTCCGTAAGAAGTGGTTTGAATTTCAAGGTGACTGGCAGAAGTTCTTAGAGGAGTGTGCTGTAGATCTAGCTCGACGTAAACGTCTACTAGAAGATCAGGAGAAAGAAGAGAACAGACGACTAGAAGGCTTTTACAAGTATGTAGGACGTATCTTCAGTATGGATCGAGATGAGATTATGCTGCACTTAGAAAGCTTTGACGGTGAGACTGTTTTAGAATTCTATAACTACCTAAAAGAAAAGTCTGATGATAAGCCGTACTGAAAACGTAATCCGTATATATTTATATAAAGAAACACTAAATTAAATTTATCATGTTAAAACGTTTTTGGAATTGGTTACTAGGTAAAACTACCATTGATGAAAAAGTAATCGAAGTTGTAGAAGAGGTTAAAGAAGACATTCAAGTCATTCGTGAAAGAGCTAAAAGAGTAGCTGAAGAGACTAGAGATGTACTTGAAGCTGCTAAAGAGGTTGCCAAGCAATCTAAAGATGTAGTTGATGCTGCTAAAGGAGCTCCTAGAAAAGGACGCAAGCCAGCTCCACGTCGTAAGCCTGCTGCTAAGAAAGTAGAAGCTGCACCTGCTCCTAAAGTAGAAGCTCCTAAAGCTGAAGTAAAAGAAGCTGCTAAGAAGCCTGCTCGCCGTCGTAACAACAATCGTAAGCCGGCAGCTAAGAAATGAATCAACCAAACGTCAACGTTAGTTTAGACCAAACATCACCAGTATCGTGTGATGAGTGTGGACATATGTATTTTGAGCAAGCTCTACATATCCGCAAAGTATCAGGTCTACTGACAGGTACAGGACAAACCTCGTACCTCCCTATCCCAGTCTTTATGTGTACCGCTTGCGGACATATCAATACAGAATTTTTACCTAAAGAAGTTAAAGACCTGGGAGATGAATCAGCCGCTGATTAGCGTCCACTTTAACGAGCCTGTTTGGCTGTATGATGGAATACAAGAATCCATCTACAACGATCACTCGGAAGAAGAGGAGTAAGTTTACTACAAAATTAAATTAAGGAAAGGGACTACGGTCCCTATTCCTGTTTCTATTTATTATAGAATTGTTACAAGTAATTGTTTCTACTAGCCTTAATATTATTATGAAGACCTATGAAAAAATTATTTGTAGCACTAGCTGCATTAATCAGCCTAACCGCATTTGGACAGAATGGTAAGTTAGAAGTACTAACAGCACCAGCATCTGCAGATCCTTACATCCTCATTGATACTCTTTTTACATTAGAGGATACTTCTATCACTACTGACATCTACATTCACTTTGCTAACCCAACAGCAAATGATATTAAAGCTGTTCAGTTTAGATTATTCTACGATGCTGTAAACTTCTCTAACGCTCAGATCTATTGGGGACCAACAGCCACTCCTGTAGCAGATAAGTACGGCTCTTATTTTAAGAGCGGTGATTACATTAACGTAATTGCATCTTATACAGGAACATCTTCTAACTTCAACTGGGCTGACGGAGCAATGTTTAAGTTAAGACTCACTCACTCTTCAGCTTATGCAGGTGTAGTTGACTCTATGGCGATCGCAGGCTCTACTTCCTATAACAACTTAGCTACAACAGGTAATGGTGTTGACGTTAATTTAGAGATGTACAACTACGGAGGTAACTTCCAGATGCAGCCTCAAGAGTTCCCACTCAAGGTTAGAAACATGGACGGTACTCCAGCACAAGGTGTATGGTTTAGCGCTAGTAAGAGATTAAAAACAAACACAGCAGGAGTTTGGACTCCTATTACTTCTGACTCAACTAACTCAAACGGACTATTAGTTGTTAGTCATCCAATCGATACAGCTTACTGGCATCTAAGAATGGTAGCACAGACTGACACAATGTCTGATGGTTCAGCTATCTCTATTGTAGATGCTTACAAATTAGCTAATGCTGCTTCAATGCAAGATACTTTATCAGGAGTTGAGCTATACGAAGGAGATATTAATGAGAGCGGTGATGTAACCATCTCCGACGCCTTCGCTGTATTTAACAGATTAGCTTTAGGGACAGCCAATTGGAGCCAGTTATTCACAGGTATTAATAACGTAGCTGTACTATGGCCTTCTGAATATCAATCAGCAGTAGCAGCAACAAGCATACCTACTTGGGCTCAAGCTCCTAGAGTATATGCTATCGATTCTATTGTAAACGGATTAGATAGTTTAAATCCTTACATCTACGTTGTAGGTGATGCTACAACAACTGGATACAACAACCCAGCCGTATTAGTAGGTAAGATGGCTAACCCAGGCACAGGTACTGAGTACATCTTAGACCCAGCTATCTACATGCAGAACATCGACGATACAGTACAGTTTAGAATTCCTAAGCTAGTAATGACTCAGGACTATGAAATGTCTGTACCAGTTGTAATGTTTACATTCGGTAATAATATCGGAGCAGCTCAGATGGCTATCGAGTACGATACAAACATCTTCAGATTTACTTCCATCGATATGGGTGATGCACCTTCTAAGTGGACTTCATTACTCTCAGTAGAGAAAGGAAAGGTATTCTGGGCCGGTCACGAAGACAAACTAAACCCATCTGTAATCACAGACATGACTACTACCTTCACATTTAACTTTGAAGTAGTACAGCCTTTAGGATGGCAGACATCACCTCTTAAGATCAGCCAGAAGTTTGCTGGTGATGAGAATGCTTATGACTTAAACATCAAGCCATCTCCTAACGACGGCTCAGTTGTTAATAAGATGTCAATCGAGCCAGGTCTATTAGAGTTAATAGAAGGCTTTAGAGTATATCCTAACCCAACATCAGATGCTTACGGCAACTGGGTATTCATCGAACACCACAACGACTACGAGAAGACTAAAGTACAAGCAGTAGTATACAATATGTTCGGTCAACAAGTAATGATCTGGGAAGATCAAATTGAAGAGAAAGGTTTCCAATTCCAAGGCTTCCAACTAAACGGGCTACCAGAAGGTACCTACTTAGTTAAGCTAGTTGCTCACGATAGAGAAAAGGTCTACAGAATTATTAAGTATTAAGATTATGAAAGAAGAAATTCAAGAAGGTATGTCCAACCTTAAGAAGGGCATCATTGGCCTAGCAGGCACATTAGTAGCCGGTGTAGGTACGTTTGTAGTAACTCAGTTCAATAGCCTGTTAGGTATTGAGGAAGAGGATGGTGGCGCTGCTACTGAAGTTGTAGTTGAATCAAATCAGCAACAATCTCAATCTAACAACCAGCAAGTTATTATCAACATCCCAGAACAGAAAGCAGCCCCAGCTCAGACTACAGTCATTAGAGAGACTGTTAGAGAGGTACCAGCTGCTCAACCAGCACCGGTTCAAGTAGTTGAAGAGAAGCCTGAGACTCCGATGGAGAGAATGGCTCGTTTAAAGAAAGAAAGAGAAGCACAAAAAGGAGGACAGCAATGAGAACTAGAAGAGACGTTATCTTAGAGAGCATTTTCGCTCCACTAGGTTTATTAATGGTAGTAGGTGGTATGTTATTTGTAGGTACGATGGCTACCTCATGTAAATCTTCTATAGGTGTACAACAGTATCAAGCTGACTTCGAGAAGGCTGAAGAGTTAAACACTCTACCAATCTATACAGGTGAAAGACAGATCATTCAATTATCTAAGCTTAATGTAAATAAAGAGCTTTGGGATATGTTCCCTGAGTTAAGAGACAAGAGAGTAGGTTTAGGTGTATCAAACAGAATCATTGAGAACTTCGAACAGACTGGCCGCTTTGCTTATGCTGAAGAGAAAGAAGCAATTCAGAATCAAATGTTAGATACTTGGGAGACTGAGTTAAACGGCTTAGGTGATGGAAAGACTCAGTTAGCAATGGAAGGTATTGCTCTACCAAAGTATATCGTCTATGCTGAGATTTATGACTTCGCTGTATCATACGGAGAGAATTATAATAAGGGTAAAGTTGAAAAGACAAATACTACCATCATGGGTATTCAAATCAGAATGGTAAGTGTTGACAATGGTCAATACATTGTAGCGTCTGGTCAAGGAACAGCCACACAAGTAGGTGAAGGTATGTTTAAGAACCCTCAGATGGGATTTGATAACTCCACAGTCGGCATTGCTACACAACGTGCTCTTGAGGTTGCGACAGTAAACCTAGTCAAGCGCATGGAGGCTTATGGATGGTAAATGGTGGAAGGTATTAATATTTCTGGTACTTGGGTTTAGTAGCTACGGACAGTACGTCTATACTTACACCGACCCATGTACCGGAATACTTAATTCCGTTACTATTTATCAGCCATCAGGCAGTGTAACACTCTTTTATGCCGGACAATACAACACATTTACACAGGCACAGCTACAAGCCGGAGCATTCGAGCTTTGGGTCCAAACTGTTAACGCAACTGCTCCTCCAGGAAGTAACCCCTGCGCTGGAGCAGGAGGAGCTATCTCCACA
>Ga0222713_10002839_pt1 | contig 18181 bp, 13 predicted proteins | sample C33_649DmetaG_FD_165061 | JGI IMG/M metagenome (GOLD analysis project Ga0222713, IMG submission 165061) | Estuarine water microbial communities from San Francisco Bay, California, United States - C33_649D | ecosystem: Environmental > Aquatic > Marine > Unclassified | place: USA: California...
AGGAGTAGCCAGAGTTAGCGGCGGTGACAGAGGCCAGTGCACCCATCGACTGGGTCGTTTCAGCGACGGCCAGCTTGGCCGGCTCGGTCATGACGATCACTTCTGACATCTTGGCGCGGGTGGTGTAGTCCTGATAGGCCGGCAGCGCAATGGCGGCCAGGATGGCGATGATGGCCACCACGATCATCAGTTCGATCAGGGTGAAGCCCTGCATGCTGCTCTTCTTCATGACATTTCCTTGAATGGGTTTGGCTGGAGTTTAAACTTCGGGACAATCCCCATGTCCCTACGTCTACCCGGTTTGTGGGCGCCGTGGAGCGAGCCACGAGCGACCAGTTCGACGCACGAACCGTGCCAACCTGCGCACACTTTACCTCGGGCCGCCTTGGCAGTCATGTCAACCGATGTATGCATTAATTGTCACAAAGTGACGTTGTGCGTCCATCGGGCGCAAAGTGAAGCGGCTGCACGGGGTCGCAGAGATGGCGCAGGTGATGTGCCATCCTTGTCGCCGGTCAAAAATGCGGTTCAAGCGATGATGCGTGAGTTCCTGATGATAGCGTTTACGACCTGCTCGACGGTCGCGAGCCAGATGCTCATCAAGAAGGCCCTGTTGGTCGTGCCGCGTGCGCAGTTCGTGGATCGGGGGCTGGCTTGGATCCTTACGGTGATGACCTCCCCCTGGGTTATCAGCGCAGTGATGATCCAGGGGCTGGGGTTTGTTGTTTGGGTCATGGTCGTCAGCCGCATGAAAGTCGGTGTGGCTTTCGCCATTTCGGGTGCGTTCTTCTATCTGCTGGTCGCGGCAGCGAGCTGGCGGTTCTACGGCGAGGCGCTTGCACCGCGCCAATGGCTGGGCTTGGCCATTATTTCAATCGGCGTGCTGGTGCTCGCCCTGCCGGCGCGGGCAGGCTAGATGTCCGGCTCCCCCTCACATGCCTTCGTGGTGCCTGCCTACGGTCGATCACCGTTCCTTGCAGAGTGCTTGGAGTCTCTTTCAAGACAGTCGCTTAAGAGCGAAATCGTCGTGAGTACGTCTACGCCGTTTGAGGGTTTGTCGCAGCTGGCCGCTGAATATGGTGCGCGCCTGGTGGTGCATGACACCGATCCGGGACGCACCGGCATCGGCGCCGACTGGAATCGTGCCATCGCGTCCGTTCAGACGGACTGGGTGACCCTGGCACACCAGGATGATGTATACGACCAAGCGTTCGCGAGCCGCACGATGGCCGCCGCGCAAGACCGGGTGACGCTGGTTTTCACCGGGTATGGGGAGATTGCAAACGGGCGCGTGCGTCGCTGGACAAGCATGCTTTTGATCAAGAGGGTTCTGGTCGAGTTGGCATTCTTGGGGCGCAACTCTATTTCCGCTCGCGCAGCGAAGCTCCGGCTTCTGCGCTTTGGGTGCGCGATTCCCTGTCCAAGTGTCACGTTGGCACGCCATGCAATCGGTCGAGTTGGTTTCAGCGAGTCCCTCGCGGTCAATCTAGATTGGAAGGCCTGGATCCAGCTTGCCATTTCCGAAGGCGATTTTGCGGTTGTCCGGCGTGAACTAATGCTGCATCGCATCCATCGCGCGAGTGAAACGAGTGCTGCGGTGGTGAGCGGAGTACGGAGTCATGAAGACCGGGAGATGTTCAATCTGCTTTGGCCAGCTCCACTTGCTGCGTTGCTGTCAAGGCTCTATGAGAGCTCTTATGAAAAGGGGGGGGGTGATGTCAGTACAGTGGACTAGTGACCAGGCTGCAATGGTCGAAGGCGGCTGCTCGTCGGGCTTTCGTGTTGCGGTCGTCATCCCATGCTACCGCGTGCGTGCCCAAGTGCTGGATGTCATCGCGTCCTTGCCGGACTGGCTTGAAAAGATCTATGTCGTCGACGACGCGTGCCCGGAAAATAGCGGCGCTCATGTGGGGAATTCATGTGCGGACATACGTGTCGAGGTTCTTACCCATGAAAGAAACAGTGGGGTGGGCGGCGCCGTCATCACTGGCTATATGAAGGCGTATGCAGATGGGATGGACGTTATCGTAAAAATGGATGGCGATGGGCAAATGGATCCGCTGATGCTGGAGGCGCTGATCGCGCCCATCCTGCGCGGCGAGGCAGATTACGCGAAGGGGAATCGGTTTTACGATCTTTCCGGAATTAGCGCGATGCCCGTGACCCGCATTGTCGGTAACGCGGTCTTGTCTTTCATGACGAAGGTATCTTCCGGGTACTGGGGAATTTTCGATCCCACCAATGGCTTCACTGCGATCCACGCAGGAATGCTTTCGATTATCCCGGTCGACAAAATCAGTCGGCGCTATTTTTTTGAGACCGATACGTTGTTTAGGCTGAATATCGCGCGCGCCGTGGTGGTGGATGTTCCCATGCACGCGCGCTATGGCGAGGAAATCAGCAATCTCAACATCAAGAAGGTGCTCTTGGATTTCCTGGTCAAGCACTCAAGGAATGCGATCAAGCGTGTTTTCTATAGCTATTTCCTTCGGGATCTGTCTCTGGCTTCGATTGAGTTGCTGTTCGGGCTCTCGCTCATGACTACGGGCACAGTGACCGGAGTCTGCTACTGGTTGAACTCTTCGGCCGCCGGCGTGTTCACTTCAGCCGGCCCCGTCATGTTGGCAGCGATCCAGATCTTGGTCGGCCTACAGCTCATCCTGGGCTTTCTTGCCTACGACATCGGGTCGGCTCCTAAGACGCCGATGCATCGATTGCTTCCTCCGCGCGGGCGCGGGCTATTGGGGTAGCCGCTTTAGAAATTGCCTTCTTGAGCCAGCCATTGGTCGAACTCGCTGGCAACGGCCGGGCCAGAGTTCATTCGGACGCGGTCCTTGTTGACGACATGTCCGGCGCGTACCTCCTCACTCGATGCCCAGCTTTTTAAGCTTGTAGCGCAGGGCGCGGAACGTGATGCCCAGCTGCGCGGCGGCCTTGGTCTTGTTCCAGCGGTTGTCTTCCAGCGCCTTATGGATAGCCGCGCGTTCCATCTGTTCGATGTAGGACGGAAGCGGGCCTTCCGCCTCGCTGGCTGGCTGGGGCTGTGCCGACAAAGTCGCCGGTTGCCCGAAGGCGGGCGGCGCCGAGCGGAAGGGGTCGTAGTCCTGGGGGGCCGGCTGTGTGGAGGCCTGGGGCGCGGCGCGGCGCTCGACCTGCGGCAGGCGCAGGTCGGCCGCATCGATGGCGTCCTCGTCGGCCATGGCCATGGCGCGCTCCAGGATGTTCTCCAGTTCGCGCACATTGCCCGGGAACGGGTACTGCGCCAGCAGATCCAGCGCGACCGGTGAAAGCTGCGGCGGCTGGCGCTGCTGGTGCCCGGCCAGGCGGGTCAGGATGGCCTTGGTGAGTTGGGGCAGGTCGCCGGTGCGTTCACGCAGGGGCGGGACGCGCAGTTCGATCACGTTGATGCGGTAGTACAGGTCATGGCGGAAGCGGCCGTCGTGGGCCAGTTCGCCCAGGTCCTTGTGCGTGGCCGACAGGATGCGCACATCGACCTGGACCTCGCTAGAGGCGCCGACCGGACGCACCGCCTTTTCCTGGATGGCGCGCAGCAGCTTGACCTGCATCGGCAAGGGCAGTTCCGCCACCTCGTCCAGGAACAGCGTGCCGCCACTGGCGGCCTGGAACAGGCCTTGTTTGTCGGCATGGGCGCCGGTGAAGCTGCCCTTCTTGTGGCCGAAGAACTCGCTCTCCATCAGCTCGGCCGGGATCGCGCCGCAGTTGACCGGGATGAAGGGGCCGGCCGCGCGGGCGCCCTGTTCGTGGATGGTACGGGCGACCAATTCCTTGCCCACGCCGGATTCGCCCAGGATGTAGACCGGGGCCTGGCTGCGGGCCACCTTGGAAATGGTGGCGCGCAGGTCTTCCATCGCCGGCGAGTCGCCGAGCAGGCGCATGGCGTGCTGGGGCGGGGGCGGTGCGGGCGCCGGGCGCTCGGTGTTGTTGAGCTCCAGGGCGTGCTTGACCAGCCCGCGCAGGACGGTGAGGTCCACCGGCTTGCTGACGAAGTCGAAGGCGCCGGCCTTGAGCGCCTCCACGGCCAGTTCGACGTTACCGAAGGCGGTAATCATCGCCACCGGGGTCTTGGGGAAGTTGGCGGAGATCTCGCTGACCAGTTCGATGCCGTTGCCATCGGGCAGGCGCATGTCGGTAAAGCACAGGTCGTAGGGGTTGCGGGACAACAACTCGCGGGCTTCGCCAAGGTTGGCGGCGGTATCGATCCGGATGCCCATGCGTCCCAGGGTCAGGGTCAGCAGCTCTCGGATGTCGCGCTCGTCGTCGACGATCAGGGCGCTACGGGGGTCGCTCATCATGGTCTCGCGTTGCTTCGCCGTCAGTCTACCCACTGAACGGCAGGTTGGGGGAGGCGTCACGCTGACGCGATTTTACGCGCAAGGCAAGGCAGGTCAGGCCGAGAGCAGGGAATTGGGGCCGGGCATGGCGATGCGGAAGCAACTGCCGCCGCCGGGCACGGGGACGTATTCCAGGTTGGACTGGTTGGCCCGGCAGAGCTCGCGGGCGATGTACAGGCCCAGGCCGGTGCCGTGCTCGGAGGTGGTGAAGAAGGGCCGGAACAGCTGCGCCGCCACGGCTGGGGGAATGCCGGGGCCGCGGTCCAGTACATCGACCATCGCCCGGTTGTCCAGTTGAAACACGCGCACGCGGATGCGGGCGGGTTCGCCGGGCAGCCGCCCGTAGTTCAAGGCGTTATGGACCAGGACCGTCACCACCTGGTGCAGATGCCGGGGATCGATGAGGGCCATGACCGGGCGATTGCCGGTGACGGCCTCCAGGCTGTCGGTCTCGATGGACATCGACTGCTGGTAATCGTCCACGAATTGGCGCGCAAAGGCGTTGAGCTCGGTGTGTTCGGCGATGGCGCGTTCGCGCCTGGCCAGGCCCAGTACGCTCTCCACGATGCCATTGGTGCGTTGGCACTGCTGGTGGATGATGCCCAGCAAATGCCGGTCGCTGGGATTGAACTCGCGAGATTCCTCCAACAGCTGGACGGCGTAGTTGATGGCGGCCAGTGGGTTGCGGATCTCGTGGGCCAGGCTGGCCGAAAAGCGGCCCAGGGCGGCCAGGGTGAGTGATTCGGCACGTCGCGAGACCACCGTGGCGTCGTCCAGGAACACCAGCGCCAGCTCGCTGCCTGCCAACAGGCGCGCAAAGCGAGGCTGGATATCGGGCTGGTCCTGGCCCAGCGGCATGGGCGCCTCCTCCTCCTGCGCCCCGGCTCGCCAGCGCTGGAGCCGCCTGGCCAACTCCGGGGAGAGCTCCTGCAGCCGCGCCTCTCCCGATGGATCGCTGACCGCCGTGCCGAGCAGGCCGGTGGCGGCCTCGTTGGCCAGCTTGACCCGGTTGTCCCGGTCCACCACGACCACGCCGGTCCGCATGCGGCGAATGATCAGTTCATTGACCTCGACCAGGTTGGCGACCTCGACGCCGCGCTCCTCAGCCAATTGCTGGCTGCGTCGTGCGCGCAAGCCCACCTGGATAGCCAGCAGGCCCACGGCGAAATAGCTGACGCAGAACATGACGACCTCGGCGACCGGACGAGCCGAGCTGTTGAGTGTGAAGGTCGCGACGAGGTATTCAATGAAATGGGCCGTGGTCGCCCCGATGGCCACGCCAATGCCCCAGCGCAGCGGCAGCAGCGTACACGCGGCCGCGACGTTGAACAGCAGCAGCATCGCCACCCCCGGCGCGGCGGCCGGCAAGGCATAGGTGATCAGGCAGGCCACTGCGATATCCACGCACACACCGATCATGACGATCGACAGCAGGTGCCGCTCGCTGCGCCCCAGGAAGAACATGGCCAGCGAAAAGGCGAGATAGAACACCGTGACCCCGGTCGCCAGCATGGGGGACTGGGCCTGGTCGTTGTCCAGTACGTCCGAGAGCGGGCTGAACAGGAGTCCGGCCAGGATGCCCGCCTCCAGGACGCGGTACAGCGCCAGGAAATACAGCTCGCGACGGGGCGCTGAGGCCAGGGACAGTGCAGAGTGTTTCACGGCCCAGTGCTCAAGTTGGGGGAATCCTTCCACTGGATGGAACGAACCGAAGTATAGAGGGCGGCAGCCAAACTGACGCTTTTGCGTCGCAACACGCCCTTGGGCGACAATGCGCGGCCCATCGGCGCCCGGTTGCCCCTGTTCGTGGGGCGCGCGGCGGCGCGCGATGCGTACTGACCTTATTAATACGGTGACGCATGAATTTCCACGAATATCAGGCAAAACAGCTGTTTGCCGAATACGGCATCCCGGTGCCGGCCGGACGCACCGCGTCCACGCCGGACGAAGCGGTCGAAGCGGCCAACGCCCTGGGCAACGGCCCCTGGATGGTCAAGGCCCAGATCCATGCGGGCGGTCGCGGCAAGGCTGGCGGCGTGAAGTTCTGCAAGACCACCGACGACGTCAAGGCCGCTGCGGCCAAGATGCTCGGCACCAAGATGGAAACCTACCAGTCCGCCGGCGTGGCCCTGCCGATCGGCCTGGTCCTGGTGACCGAAGCCGGTGAGATCGCCAAGGAGCTGTACCTGTCGGTGCTGGTGGACCGCGGGACCCAGTCCATCACCTACATCGCCTCTTCCGAAGGCGGCGTGGACATCGAGCAGGTGGCCGCCGAGACGCCCGAGAAGATCCAGACCCTCAACGTCAACTTCGTCGAAGGCCTGCAGCCCTACCAGGGCCGCGAGATCGGCTTCAAGCTGGGCCTGACCGCCAAGCAGTCCAACCAGCTGGCCAAGATCATGATCGGCCTGTACGAGCTGTTCAACGCCAAGGACCTGTCCCTGGTCGAGTTGAACCCGCTGGCGATCCTGGATTCGGGTGACCTGTACGCGCTGGACGGCAAGGTCAACTCCGACGACAACGCCACCTTCCGTCACAAGGATCTGGCCGCCATGCGCGACAAGACCCAGGAAGACGAGGCCGAGGTGCGTGCCAGCGAGTACGACCTGAACTACGTGACCATGGACGGCGACATCGGCTGCATGGTCAACGGTGCCGGCTTGGCCATGGCCACCATGGACGTGATCGCCCTCAACGGCGGCTCGCCGGCCAACTTCCTGGACGTGGGCGGCGGTGCGACCAAGGAGCGCGTGACCGAGGCGTTCAAGCTGATCCTGTCCTCGGACAAGGTCAAGGCGATCTTCGTCAACATCTTCGGCGGCATCGTGCGCTGCGACATGATCGCCGAAGGCATCATCGCCGCGGTCAAGGAAGTGGACGTCAAGGTCCCGGTGATCGTGCGCCTGGAAGGCACCAACGTGGAAGCCGGCAAGAAGCTGTTGGCCGAGTCCGGCCTGGCCATCACCCCGGCCGACGACATCAACGACGGCGCCAAGAAGTCCGTCGCCGCTGTCGCCGCCTGACGTATTCCTGGTTCGGGACCGAGCCCCACTCAGCCCCCTTGAGTCAAGGGGGCGGCGGCGCCGCACAGCGGCGTTGCGGGGGTTGTGGAAGTACGCCTAAGCGGCGTTTCGCACCGCGAAATGCCGCATCGTTCCGAAGCCGACCAAATAGCAGAACTCTCAAGGACTCAAACGCATGTCTGTCTTGATCAACAAGAACACCAAGGTGATCGTGCAGGGCTTCACCGGCCAGCAGGGCACCTTCCACGCCACCCAGATGGTGGAATACGGCACCCAGGTCGTCGGCGGCGTCACGCCCGGCAAGGGCGGCACCACCCACATCGAGCTGCCGGTGTTCAACACCGTGGCCGAGGCCGTGAAGGCCACCGGCGCCAACGCGTCGGTCATCTACGTGCCGCCGCCGTTTGCGGCCGACGCGATCCTCGAAGCCGCCGCCGCCGGCATCAAGGTCATCGTCTGCATCACCGAGGGCATCCCGGTGCTGGACATGCTGCGCGTCAAGAACGTGCTCAAGTCGCATCCGGACGTGGTCCTGGTCGGCCCGAACTGCCCCGGCATCATCACCCCGGGCGAGTGCAAGATCGGCATCATGCCGGGCCACATCCACCAGCCGGGCAAGATCGGCATCGTGTCGCGTTCGGGCACGCTGACCTATGAAGCGGTCAAGCAGACCACCGCTGCCGGCCTGGGCCAGTCCACCGTCATCGGCATCGGCGGCGACCCGATCAACGGCCTGAACTTCGTCGACTGCCTCAAGCTGTTCAACGAAGACCCGCAGACCGAAGGCATCATCATGGTCGGCGAGATCGGCGGCGACGCCGAGGAAGCTGGCGCCGAGTACATCAAGGCCCACGTCAAGAAGCCGGTCGTCGGCTTCATCGCCGGCGCCTCGGCCCCTCCGGGCAAGCGCATGGGCCACGCCGGTGCGATCGCTTCTGGCGGTTCGGGCACGGCCGCGGGCAAGTTTGCCGCGATGGAGGCCGCTGGCGTCAAGACCGTCCGCTCGCCGGGCGACCTGGGCGCGGCCATCGCCGAGCTGGTGAAGTAAGACCGCCCGCGCGCCCAAGCGCGCGTGGCGTTGAAGACGGGTCGCCTGCGGGCGGCCCGTTTTCGTTTGCAGCAGCGGAACGTGGACGATCGCAACCATCCGTGCCGGCCGCTGCGTTTCGTGTTTGCGTAAGGCAGGGGGCAAAATGCCCATTCGCCTGTCCCTCGATTGATGCCTGTCATGTATCTGCTTGCCTTTGAGACCTCCACCGAAGCCTGTTCAGTCGCGCTGCACATCGACGGGCGTGTGCGCGAACGCTTCGAGCTTGCCCCGCGCCGGCATGCGGAGCTGGCCCTGCCCTGGGCGCAGGCGCTGCTGGAGGAAGCCGGCATCGCGAAGTCCCAGCTCGATGCCATCGCCGTGGGGCGAGGCCCGGGGGCCTTCACTGGCGTCCGCCTGGCCATCGCCCTGGGGCAGGGGCTGGCGCTGGCGCTGGACCGCCCGCTGATCCCCGTGTCGACCTTGCAGGCGCTGGCACTGCGTGCCCCGCAAGGCGCCGGCAAGGTCGTGACCGCGATCGACGCGCGCATGGGAGAGGTCTATGTCGCCTGCTTCCAGCGCGAGGGTGCGTCGCTGCATGGGCTCGATATGGAGCAGGTGACGGCGCCGGACCGGGTCAGGCTGGCCGATGGACAGCCGGGGTGGTCGGCGGTCGGGACCGGCTTCGCCGCGGCCGAGGGCATGCTGCGCGACCGGCTGGCCGCGCAGCTTGACCAGGTGGATGCGCAGGCGCTGCCGCATGCCGCCGATGTGGCGACGTTGGCCCTCCAGGCCTATGCCCGTGGCGAGCGGCCCGCGCCGGAATCGGTGGAGCCGGCCTATCTGCGCAACAACGTGGCCCAGACCCTGGAAGAACAGCGCGCCGCACGCGCGGCCAAGCAGGCGGGCTGACGGCGCGCACGGCTTCCGACCATCCCCGTCGGGGGCGTGGTGCAGCGGAATGTCTTCTCGCGGATCGCGGCCTGGTCGCGTGCGGACTCGGCCTGGATCGCGTGGCATCGACGGGGCGCATCCAGACCACCCCGCGCCCCTGGCGTCGGGACCATCACCGCGCGACCGGGATTCTGTGGCTACTGGTCGCGCACTTCGCCACCCGGCAGGAACACCCAGGTCCGGGTGACATGCAGGATGTCGATGTTTTCCGAGGTGTGGGGAAGGGGCGGGAAGGGGGCGGCCAGGCGCACGATGCGCAGGGCGGTCGAATCCAGCAATGGGATGCCGCTGGACTGGATGATGCGGCTCTGTTCGACGCTACCGTCACGCCGCACCGCCACCGAGATCACCACCTGGCCCGACAGGCGCCTGCGTCGTGCCTCGTCGGGATAATTGAGGTTGCCCACGCGCTCGGCGCGGTCCACCCAGGTGCGCAGGTAGTCGGCCCAGGCGTATTCGCGTGTGCTGGCCGAGACGAACTTGCGCTTGGGCCGCTTGGCGTAGAGCTCCGAGCGCAGGTGGATCTCGGCGGCCAGGCGTGCCATCTCGGCGTCGTGTTCGATCTTCTGCTCGCCGTGCGGCAGGTCCGGCCGGTCCGGCTGTGGGCGGGATTCCTGCGCAGGCGTGGTGATCTGGCTGTCGCGGGTGGTCACCACCCGCGCCTGCGGCGGCGGCGCGGCATCGGGTGACTGCGCGCGCAGGGGTTGTGGCGACACGCCCGCCTCGGCCTGGGGCACCCAGCCGGCCTGGGCCTCGCGCGGCCGCTGCGCCTTGTCCCGGTCGCCACCGCCTTGCTGGTTGGCCGCAGCCAGGAAGTCGGCTTGCTTCGGGGTGAGTGGCGTGCTGGTCTGGCTGAGGATCACATCCAGGGTCGGGATGACCGGCGCGTTGTCATCCAAGGTGAAGCCCAGGCCGAGCAGCACAATCCCGTGTACCAGCAGTGACAGCGCCAATGTGGCGCCGAGCCTGGCGTTCTCGTCGATCCGGGGCGCGGCCAGTTGCGCGGACACGCTCAGGCCCGGAGCTTGCGCTCGATCGCGTCGAACAGCTGCCCGGCGATGTTCAGGCCGAACTGGGCGTCCAGTTCGCGCACGCAGGTCGGGCTGGTGACATTGACCTCGGTCAGGTAGTCGCCGATGACATCCAGGCCGACGAACAGCATGCCGCGCGCCTTCATCACCGGGCCGACCTGGCTGGCGATCCAGCGGTCGCGCTCGCTGATCGGACGGCCTTCGCCCCGCCCGCCCGCGGCCAGGTTGCCACGGAACTCGTCGCCTTGCGGGATGCGCGCCAGGCAGTAGTCGACCACCTCGCCATCGACCAGCAGCACGCGCTTGTCGCCGGCGCTGATGTCGGGCAGGAACTTCTGCGCCAGGGCCAGCTTGCGGCCGCCGTCGGTCAGGGTTTCCAGGATGACGTTGAGGTTGGGGTCGCCGGTGCCGGTGCGGAAGATCGAACGTCCGCCCATGCCGTCCAGGGGCTTGAGCACGGCCTGTCCATGCTCAATGACGAACGCCTTCAGCTCGGCCGCACTGCGGCTGACCCGGGTCGGCGGGCAGCACTGTGGGAACAGCAGCGCGGCCAGCTTCTCGTTGTAGTCGCGCAGGCCTTGCGGGTTGTTGACCACCAAGGCGCCGGCGTTCTGGGCAACCTCCAGTACCTGGGTGTCGTAGATGAACTCCGGATCGACCGGCGGATCCTTGCGCATCAACACGACCTGGCCGGGGCCGAACGTCGTTTCGACCACCTCGCCCAGGGTGTACCAGCCTGCCTTGTCATCGGCCACGGTCAGCGGCGCGGTCCGGGCCAGGGCCTGTCCGTCCCGCAGCGAGAGGCTTCCGGGCATCACATAGTGCAGGCGGTGGCCACGGCGCTGGGCTTCCAGCAGCATGGCGAAGGTGGTGTCCTTGGCGATCTTGATCGACCCGATCGGGTCCATCACCACGATGACGTCGGCTTGCATGTTCGGGTGCCGGGAGGAAGCGGGGGACAAGCCGGCGATGTTAGCAGGCGCTGACTGTGACCTGTTCTGCAAGCCACGTCACATAGTGTGCTGAACGGGCTGCGCCGTCTTGACAGGGCAAGCCGCGCGGTGGGATATAGACGGCTTCGCAGCGGTGCCATCCAGAAAGTGCCGCGCGCAAGGGGAATGATCTGCGATGACAGACAACGACAGCCAGGCCGGCAGTTTCGGCGGCCTGCGGGTGATGGTGATCGATGATTCGAAGACCATCCGGCGAACCGCCGAAACCTTGCTCAAGCGGGAAGGCTGCGAGGTCGTGACCGCGACCGATGGATTCGAGGCGCTGGCCAAGATCGCCGACCAGCAGCCCCAGATCATCTTTGTGGACATCATGATGCCGCGTCTGGACGGGTACCAGACCTGCGCACTGATCAAGAACAACCAGGTCTTCAGGTCCACGCCGGTGATCATGCTGTCCTCCAAGGATGGCCTGTTCGACAAGGCGCGCGGCCGCATCGTCGGTTCCGAGCAGTACCTCACCAAACCGTTCACGCGGGAGGAACTGCTCGACGCCATCCGTACCCACGTGGCCGCCTGAGCAAGGGAGAACGCCATGGACGCCGCCTCCCGACATCGCCACGCCGCCTCCGTCGTCCGCCCCGCGGGCCAGCCCGGAGCGCAGCCGTGATCCGGACCCCGTTCGACATCCTGGCCGACTACGAGCGCCGCAGCCTGGCCCATGCCGTGGCCCTGCCCGAAGTCCACGCCGGCAACGACCAGTGGCGTGGCGTGGCCTACCGCATCGGCTCGCGGCGGCTGGTTTCCAGCTTCGACGAGGTCGTGGAGATCGTCCGCATCCCGCCGATCACGCCGGTGCCCGGTGCACAGTCCTGGCTGCTGGGCGTGGGCAACCTGCGCGGCAACCTGTTTCCGGTGATCGACCTGAAGCAGTTTCTGCAGGGAGAGCGCACGGTGATGCATGAGGGGCAGCGGGTGCTGGTGATGCGCCAGTCCGGGGGCGACGTGGCGCTGACCATCGACGAGCTCTACGGGCAGCGCAGCTTCGAGGCGGTGCAATCCACCGACCCAGGCGCGCTGTCCGAGGGACGCTTCGGGCATTTCGTTTCCCAGGCCTTCTCCAGCGAGGGGCAGGCATGGGGCGTGTTTTCGCTGTCCTTGCTGGCGCGCACACCCGAGTTCAGACACGCGGCGCAGTAGCGCCGGTGGTCACGGCCGCGGCGGGGAGCCGCGGATCGCATCCAATGTATGAAGAATCATCAGGGGTAATGGAATGAGTACTGCGGCGGAATCTCCCAAGGCCAGGCTGGGCGGCATGGGTACGACGTTCTGGGCGATCCTGCTGGTGCTTTCCTTCCTGGTGGTGGCGGCCAATACGGCCGTGTCCACCTATCAGGGCAGTCGCCTGGCCGGTGCCGGAACCGGCGCGGCCGATCTGCAGGTCTTGTCCCAGCAGCTGGCCACCCAGGGCAACGAGGCGGTCAGCGGCGACGCCGAGGCGTATACGGCCTTCAAGGCCACGCACGAGCGGATCAACCAGACCATCGCGTCGTTGCAGGAGCGCTTCGGCCAGGAGCCCGGTGTGAACGGCCCGCTGGAACAGTTGGTGGGCACCTGGAAGGCCCTGGATGCCAACGCCGGACAGATCATCAAGGCCGAGCCGGCGGTGCTGGCGCTGTCGGGCAACGCCAACCGTTTCGGTGCCCAGGTGCCGCAGCTGCAGGCCCAGCTCAACGAGGTGGTTCGCGCCATGTCGGCCAGTGGCACGCCGGCCTCGCAGGTCTATAGCGCCCTGCAGCAGGTCGTGGTGGCCGGGCGCATGGCCCGCAACGTGACCGAGATGCGGGCCGGTGGCAGCACCGCGACGATGGCCGGCGATGCGCTCGCGCGCGACGCGCTGGTCTTCGACCAGGTGCTCGAGGGCCTGCGCAACGGCAATGAAGAGCTGGGCATCGCGCCGTTGCGCAATGCCGCGGCGCTGGAGGCCCTGGAGCAGTCGCAAACGCTGTGGGCGCAGATGAAGCGCGACCTCGACGCGATCCTGGGCGGCTCGCGTAGCCTGTTCGCCGCCCAGAGCGCCTCGTCGGCCATCATCGGCGGCTCGGGCAAGATGCTGAGCGACAGCAAGGCGCTGTTCGACGCGTTCTCCGCGTTCGGTTCGGTGCGCGACACGCGTGTGTTTCCAAACCTCTGGTACACCATCATCGGCGGCATCGTGCTGGTGGTGTCGCTGATCGCCTTGCTCTACAGCCTTTACAGCAACAGCCGCCGTGAGCAGGAAGTCCGCTACCAGACCCAGGTCGAGTACAACAGCCGCAACCAGCAGGCGATCATGCGGCTGCTGGATGAAATCTCCTCGCTCGGCGAAGGCGATCTGACGGTCAAGGCTTCGGTGACCGAGGACATGACCGGCGCCATCGCCGACGCCATCAATTACGCGGTCGACGAGCTGCGCAACCTGGTGACCACGATCAACGACACCTCGGTCCAGGTGGCGGCCTCGACCCAGGAAACCCAGGCCACCGCGCTGCAGCTGGCCGAAGCGGCCAACCACCAGGCCGAACAGATCACCACCGCTTCGGAACGCATCAACGAGATCGCGGTCAGCATCGAAGAGGTCTCGCGCAACTCCACCGACTCGGCCGAAGTGGCCCAGCGCTCGGTGCTGATCGCGACCGAGGGCGCCGGGGTGGTGCGCGAAACCATCCGCGGCATGGACCAGATCCGCGACCAGATCCAGGAAACCTCCAAGCGCATCAAGCGCCTGGGCGAGTCCTCGCAGGAGATCGGCTCGGTGGTGGAGCTGATCAACGACATTTCCGAGCAGACCAACATCCTGGCGCTCAACGCGGCGGTGCAGGCGGCCTCGGCCGGTGAGGCCGGTCGCGGCTTCGCCGTGGTGGCCGACGAGGTGCAGCGTCTGGCCGAACGCACCTCCGGTGCGACCCGCCGCATCGAATCGCTGGTCCAGGCCATCCAGGCCGACACCAACGAGGCGGTCAGTTCGATGGAGCAGACCACCTCCGAAGTGGTGTCCGGTGCGCGCCTGGCCGAGGACGCGGGCACCGCGCTGGGCGAGATCGAGCGCGTGTCCAGCGACCTCAACGAACTGATCAAGAACATTTCCACCGCGGCCCAGCAGCAGTCGACCGCCGCGCTGGACATCACCCAGACCATGGGCGTGATCCGCCGCATCACCTCGCAGACCTCGCAAGGCGCGGGGCAGACTGCCGAATCGATCGGACATCTGACACAGCTGGCCTCGGACCTGCGTCGTTCGGTGGCTGACTTCAAGCTGCCGGGCTGAGGACTTTGAACGAATGAAGTGCATCAGCGACAACACGGTCACCCGCGCGCAGGTGCAGCCATGAGCGCCCTTCGCGAAGCGATGAGCCACGCCGTGCTCGGCTGGGTCAAGCCGGAGCTGGACCAGACCCTGCGCCTGGTGCGCGGGGAGATCGAGGCCTTTGCCGAGAACCTGGCCGACACCGCGCGCATGCAAGCGTGCGTGGGTTACCTGCACCAGGTGCAGGGCACCCTGCACATGGTGGAGCTGTACGCGCCGGCGATGGTGGCCGAGGAGCTGGAAAAGCTCGCCCAAGCCCTGCAGGACAACCGGGTGGCCGATACCAACGAGGCTTGCGCGACGCTGATGCGTGGCACGGTGCTGTTGCCCGATTACCTGGAGCGCCTGCAAAGCGGGCACCGCGACATTCCGATCGTGTTGTTGCCCCTGCTCAACGACATCCGCGCCGCACGTGGCGAGACGGGCCTGAGCGAGAGCGTGCTGTTCGCGCCCGACCTGGATCGCCCTTTGCCCCAGGACGTGCCCGCCACCGAGCCGCTCCCAGGGAATACCCGCGAGATCCGCTTCGCCCAGGCCTGTGATCATTTCGAGCGCATCCTGTCCGGTTGGAGCGAGGATGCGGCGCCTGCCGATGCCGGCGCGCTTGCCTCGGCCCTGCAGCCGCTGCAACGCTTGGCCGAGCACACCGTAGCCCGGCGCATGCTGTGGGTGGCCACCTCGGTCGCCGAGGCGATGCGCGATGGGGCCATCGCCCCCAGCCCCGCGCTGCACCAGGCCTTCGTCGGTGTGGACCGCGTCGTGCGCCAGATCCGCCAGGGCTTGGTGCCCGGCGCGGCAGCGCCAGGGCAGGAGCCGACCCGCCAACTGCTGTACCAGGTGGCCAAGACCGACGCGGCGCATCCGGCGCTGGAAGACCTGCGGCAGGCCTTCGATCTGGCCAGCGCTTCGCCGAGCCAGGCCGAAATCGAGCACGCCCGCAGCAGCATCAGCGGACGCAATCGCGCGCTGCTGGACACCGTCGGCGGTGCGGTGAAGGAAGAACTGATGCGCGTGAAAGACGCGCTCGACCTGCAGTTGCGCACCGGCGCGCAGATCGCCGAGCTCGCCCCGTTGGTGGCCGAGCTTGGCAGCATCGCCGACACCCTGGGCATGATGGGACAGGGGCTGGCCCGCAACGTGGTCCTGCAGCAGCGCGAGTCCCTGGCCGAGCTGGTCGACGGGCGCCGTACGCCCGATGAGAGCGCCCTGCTCGATATCGCCGGCGCGCTGCTCTATGTCGATGCCTCCCTGGACGACCAGGCCGCCAACCTGGCCGAGGAGGGGACTTCCCAGCCGCAGGCCAGCGAATCCCAGAACACTGTCGAGGTCCTGGCAGGCGAGGCGATCCGCAATTTCGCCGAGGTCCGCCACCAGTTCGTGGCCTTCATCGAGATGGACTGGGACCACGGTCAACTGGCCGACACCCCGCGCTTGCTGGAAGAGGTGTGCGGCGCCCTGCGCATGCTCGAGCTGGCCGAGCCGGCCGACTATGTCGAGGGCGTGCGCCGCTATATCGCCACCGAGTTGATCGAGCGCAAGCGCGTGCCCAGCGGCACCCAGCTGGACACCCTGGCCGATGCCATGGCCAGCCTGGAGTACTACCTGGAAGCGTTGCGCGAACGCCGCCCCAATCGCGACGAGCTGATGGACATCGCGCGCTCCAGCCTGGAGGCCTTGCGCTACTGGCCGCTGCCCGTGCCTTCCGCGGCGGCCGCAGAAGACATCGAGACGGCGGCGGTCGAGCCCGTCGACGACACGCCACCATCATTCGCGCCTGCGACCGCGGAACCCACGGCGGTCTCCTCGGACGATGCGCCCTCCCAGCCGGCGCTGGATCAGGACGCGCCGAGCAGCGCGCCGGCCGAGCCGCCAGTCGAGCTCGAGCGCGGTCCGGAGCTTCCGGCCTATGTTCCGGACGAGGCGGCTTTCGCGCAGTTCGATCCGGTGGCGAGCGAATACGCCGAATACGCGGACCAGTTGCCGACCGGCGGACTCCATGCGGCGTTGCCCGAGGTGGGGGATGTTGCACCGCAGGCCGTCGCCGACACGCCTGCCGTGACGGTGGCCGATGACGCACTGGTCCCGGCCGCGGTCATCGAGCCGGGCGCGCCTGCCCTGGAGTCGGGGTTCGACGCCAGCGGCCAGGACATCGACGACGAGATCCGCGACGTCTTCCTGGAGGAGTTCGACGAGGAAATCGCCAGCCTGCACGAGATGCTGCCCGGCTGGCGCGCCGATCCTGACAACCTGGAGCGCCTGCGTTCGATCCGGCGCGTCTTCCACACCCTCAAGGGCAGCGGTCGCCTGGTCGGCGCGCGCCAGTTGGGTGAGTTCGCCTGGAAAATCGAGAACACGCTCAATCGCGTGCTCGATGGCACGCGCGCGCCCACGCCTGCCGTGGTGGCGCTGCTCGACCAGGCCACCGCCACGCTGCCGCAGCTCAACCAGGCCCTGCGCGGCCAGCCGGGAGTCACCGCCGATCTGGCCGGGATCGAGCACGTCGCCGAGCGCATCGCCCAGGGCGAGGAGGCCTTCTACAGCGCGCCGTCCGCCGCCCCCGCGCCAGTCGAGGCCGCAGGGCACGACCTTGCGGACGCAGAACAGGCCGCAGCGGCCGCGACGGAGCCTGACCTGGAAGGCACGCCGGCTTCGGTCGACAGCGTCCTGCGCGAGATTCTCGAGGCCGAGGTCGCCAACCACCTGCAGACCGTCGATGGCTGGCTGGCCCAGTGGATGCCTGGACGCGAGGGCCTGGCCGCCAGCGAGTCCCTGCTGCGCGCCTTCCACACCCTCAATGGCGCTTTTGCCATGGCCGACGTGCCGGAAATCACCGAGGTGACCGGCCGCGCCGAACAGTACATCAAGCGTGCGCTGGGCAACGGTGCCAGCATTGATCCGGCCGGCGTCGCGGGCCTCGCGGCAGCGACCGTGGCCGTCCGCGACACGATGACCGCACTGCAGGCCGAGCAGGCGCGCATCCCGCACTTCACCGCGCTGTGCGCGACGCTGTCCGAACTGCGCGACGGGTTGCCGCAGGCGCCGCGGCCGTTGTCCACGGTGATCGACGACCGCCGGCAGAACACCTATGCCGGGCAGGGCGCCACGGACTTCACGCCGGATATCCCTGCCGGGACCGAGCTCACCGGTGCGATGGACCTGTCGCGTTTCATCGATACACCAGAATCGACCGGGCCCGGAATGCCGGCGCCCGAGCAGCCTGGCGGCGATGCAGCGAGCCGGGACGACGGGTTCGATCTCGATCATGACGACCACGCCCAGCTGTCGGACGAGCCGACCGCGCAGGATGGCGAGGCGCTGGAGGTGTCCGAAAGCGACCTGTCGGCAGGTCTCTCCTTCGACCCGGTGGCCGCCGAGTTCGACGCGCCGGCCGAGCAGCCCGACACACCGCTCGAGGTGGAGAACGGCGAGCCGCAGGCGCTGGTGGAACCGCACGACATCGAGCGCATATCCGTCCAGGATCCCGAGGTCGATGTCGAG
>Ga0222713_10002841_pt1 | contig 18179 bp, 20 predicted proteins | sample C33_649DmetaG_FD_165061 | JGI IMG/M metagenome (GOLD analysis project Ga0222713, IMG submission 165061) | Estuarine water microbial communities from San Francisco Bay, California, United States - C33_649D | ecosystem: Environmental > Aquatic > Marine > Unclassified | place: USA: California...
GTCAATGAGGATTTCAAACTATTAACATTTGATATTGTAGCTGATCCTTCTACCCGTGGTGCATTCCCAACCCTAGCTGAAAGCAAGAACTATAACTCTAAACTCGTAGAGAATACAATCAAAAAAGTTGTTGGTCGTAACGTTTTCTTATCAATGCTAGAGGCTAAGATTGATAATAATCTAGATCAATTTCGTATTAATGAAGCAAAAGATAAGAGAGCAGGAGATCCTTGCTGGAAGAATTACAAGCAAGTTGGCATGAAGACAAAAGGTGGTAGACAAGTGCCTAATTGCGTTCCAGCTAATGAAGCAACAAAAGAAGAAGCTGCTCTTGTAGAAACCAAAAGAAAAAACAAGGATACCATGAATTTGATTCTAGCTAGAGCAGAAAAAGATCCTTCTAGAGTCGGAACTGGTAGAGGAACTTTTGGAGAAAAATCTGCTTCTGAACGTGCAAAAATAAAAGATAAAATTCGTGGGAGTAAATTCGGTCCAAAAGGTGGAGAGGGTAAAGACGCTGCTCAAGAGAGAGCCGAAGCCCGAGCAAGACGAAATGATGCCTCTAACATGTACGAAAAATTTGCAGGAAAATTTATCCAAGAGATGAAATCCTGCGGTTACGGAAAACCCGCCAAGAAAAACGGCGGAAAAAAATAAGGAATTAGTTATGACAAAGAAGACAAACAAAATGGAAGAGATTGCCAAACTACTCCCAGAGAATCTGGACGAGTCAGTTGCTATTGAAATAGCCAATCTCGTTAGTGAAAAAATTACCGAAGAAGTTCAGAAGGTTAAACAAGATCTAACAATCAGAACTACTTCTTTTATCCGTGGTCAAATTGAGAAGCTCAAAGAGCAAGCTTTAAGAGAGCTTGAATTAGAGAATGACACTGCAAGAAACGTTGCAATGTACGAGCACATAAAAGCTCTAATGGCTCTTGAGTTATCCCCTGATGACGAGGTCAACGCTGTTAACCTCATGGCATTAGAACAGACCAATTTAGAAAAGAATGTTGGTGTTCTCAAAGAGGAAATGACAAGAGTACTTGAAGAGAATAACAAGTTCAAAAACGTTATCAAGATTCAAAAGGACAAAATTGGTCTTCTTGAATCAAGAGTTTCTAACTTACAGGTTAGCATAAAGGAAAATAGAGAAAAAGCTAAAATGGAAGTTAGTGGTGATGCAGTAGTTGTTTCAGAAGAAAACTTTAAGAAAAGAGAAACACTTACTGAAGCAAAAACTCATAAGGCATCAGGTGTCTACAACCCCTTCCTTAGCGAAGAGACTCTGAATCTTATGATTAAAGATTGATATTTAGGAGAATTTTACAATGAGAAAAATTGATAGTAACGTCGTACAGAAGTGGGAGAAGGCCCTAGACGGAATCAAGTCCGACTACATGGCTGAAGTAACCGCTCAACTTTTAGAGAACCAAGCCAAGGCCGTTTTGACCGAGGCTAGCAAACTGACCGAGGAGCAGCTTACTCCCGGAGCTACAACCGTTGGCAAGTTAGGCACCTTCCAAAAGTTCGCCTTCCCAATCGTTCGTAGAGTATTCCCTGATCTTATCTTCAACATGATTGGATCAACTCAACCAATGGAAGGACCTGTCAGCCAGATCTTCTACATTGGTAACAGTCGTGCAGGAAAGAACAATGCTGGAAACTATGATCAGCAACAAGTCTACTCCAAGTATCAAATGACATACTTGGGCTTAACTGCTTCAGGTATCGGATCAACCTCTGCTGATGGTGCTTGGAATGATCCATTCACAGGCAACGGTAGTGGTCTCACTGGATCAAAGGTTCTTGCTGATAATGGATTTAATACCTCAAACGTATTAAGTAACACAAGAGGCGGACCTACTACTACCTATGGTGGTAAGATTGCTGCTTTCCCAAATGAGACTACCGTTGAAGCTTGGTACGTTTCTGCTGGTGAGCAACTCAGAGCATCAGCTATTCCAGAAATTAGCTTTAACATTCAAAGCCAAGCTGTAGTAGCTAAGACCCGTAAGATGAGAGCTTTGTGGACCATCGAGGCCACACAAGACCTCAAGGCTTATCACAATTTAGATCTAGAGCGTGAACTTACCGATCTTCTTAGCAAGGAAATCTCACTTGAGATCGACCGCGAGTTAATCGAAGACATCCGTGGTATAGCTTACGGATTTGCTCAAGATAGCATAACAAATACTTACGGATGGGTTCCAAAGAGATTAGATAATAACAATGCTAATAACTTTGGAAATACTTATGGAACCTCACCAGATGGTAGCACCTCATTTACTCCCGGAGCATTTGAATACGAGTTTAATACAACCGGAAGTGTTCCAATTCCAGTAAACGACACTGCTCGTTCTAACGTCTTTGCACTAGATTTAACTAATCCAATTGCAGGATTCACTGGAATTAGCTTTGCTCCTCAACACGTTGGTCATATCTACAGCAACTTACTTGCTCTGATAAACCACGCTTCACAAGACATTTACCGCACCACAATGCGTGGTCCCGGTACAGTCCTAATCACCTCACCACTGGTTGCTTCACTCCTAGAGTCAGCCGCCAAGCTTGAGGGTGGATTAGCTAGAGAAGATGGTCCTACCAACATGGGTAACAGAATTGAGTACCGTGGTAAGTTTGCTGGCAAGTACACCTTAATCGTTGATCCTCTCTTCCCAGAAGACGAGATCATCGTCGGTTACAACGGAACCAATCCAATGGATGCTGGTTTCGTATACTGCCCATACATCCCACTCATGCCAATCCAAACCATAACTGATCCTGAGACCTTCCAACCAAGAAAGGGTATCATGACCCGTTATGCTAAGGCAGCAATTGCCCCAGCCAACAGATTCTATAGAGTCATTAGACTCATTGGCGCAGGCAAGAATTACATGGCTCCTAACATATTCCGAAACACTGGAATAGGTACAGCATCAGTTTATAGATGATAAGTTTGTAAACTAAATAATTAAGCGGGGCATAAAGCCCCGCTTTTTTATTTTATGGACCCTACATAATGTAGAGGGTATATGTTTAAGTTTAAGAGTATTTGTCCAATGTCTTTGATAGTAACTGTTGATGGTGTAATGAAATCAATTAAACCAAATCAAGAGTTTACTAGCAAAAATTATATAAACAATAACTTCATAGTTGAATGTGTAACAAAAGAAGTTATTCCTCCAACCCCTCAAGTCATAACCAAATTAAATGATACATCTAAGAATTATAAAAAACAAATTAAGGATGAATCATGATAGCTAAACCAAAAATAAGCACCTACGGTTCTACTTACGGTTCATATAAAGGAAATGATTTAACCTCTTATGTTGAGTCATCTGATATTGACGTTGACGCATTAAATAAAAATTTAATAATTGATGACGTTGAGTTTAATAAATTTGATGAGACAATAAAAGATTATGTAATGGCTCAACTCGGACATCCTGTTGTTAGAGTAGAATTAACTCCTTTTCAAATAAAAACCTGTATTGACGAAGCTGTAACTAAATTAGATTATCACGCTCCTCAATGGGCAATGCAGTATGCTGTGTTCGATGCATCTGCTGGAATTAGTTTATACGAGTTGCCAGCTTTCATTGCTAATAATTTAAATTATGTTGTGTATCAAAAAGACCTGTTAGCTTTTCAATTCAGTAAAGGTTCTTTAGAATTCGATTTCTTTTTAGGCTTTTGGCAGAACAATAGGTTCTTTCAAAACATGAACGTAGGTGATTATCTGCTTGTTCAACAATACATGGAGATGATTAGGAAAGTTTTATCTAGAGACGGTGGCTTTGATATAGTTAATGGTAAGTACCTACAATTATACCCAGAACCATTTAGCACACCAACTCCAGTAATACTTGAGTATAGGGCTTTAGACTCTAACACAATTCTCCCAGCGTTTAGAAATTGGGTACAAAAATATGCCTTAGCTTGTGCCAAACATGTGCTTGGTAGAATTAGAGGAAAGTTCCAATCAATACCCGGTCCCGGAAAAGGAGCTTCATTGGATGGTAAAGATTTAATTTCAGAAGCCACCAAAGAAAAAGAGTTGTTAATGAAAGAATTGTTAATGGAGATTGAGGAGCCACCACTCTTCTCTGTCTACTAATGAAAGATAAATACACAGTTAAAAATCCACCAAAGAAATCTCCAATAGTCGAAGTAGATCCTTCTGACAGTATATTAAATTTCTTTGATCAAAATAACCCTGACATAGATTTTTTTAACTTAATCGATGATGAGACTATAAGGATATCTGGTTCTAAGGTTAATATTTACAAATATTATCCTTCAAACGAATTCGACGATGTCTACATGGAGTCTAGATCAAAAACTATATCAAAAGAGCCAGTGACTGTATTTGCTCATTATGAACCAAAAGCTGTCGAGCAAAATTTAAATCAATTTGGTTTGAGTTTAGAAAACGATCAAATATTTACTTTCAACAAAATGTATGTAGAAAGAAAATTAGGTAGATCAGTAATTGTTGGAGATATTATTGCTCCTTTATTTCAAGATATAAAATACAAAGTGTATCAAGTATCTGAAGACTCTTTTGAAGTATACGGAGTATATCATCTACTGTGTTATTGCAACCTTCTCAGAGATACTGAGGAAGTACAAAATCAAAAGAAACTTAATAGACCTGATGATCTTGGAGGGAAAATAGATCTATGAGAGCCGTAAGCACAGTTAGAAATGATATATCCTTGGACATCTTTAACAAGATTGATAAAGATCCCAAAAAGCATATTCAATTCTTGTACAAAGATACCTTAAGATTTCTTATAAACAAGTTTTCTAACTTAACTTATTTTGATGGTAACAACGGATCTATAAACATTAAATGCTATCATGCAAATGCAGAGAGAGCAGTCGCAGTATTGTTTAATGATGCTAACGTTGTGCTTCCTGTTATAACAGTTTCTGAAAACTCTACATCAACATTTGAAAAGAAACAAAGATATGCCCCGGTTTTAATTGATCAGAAATACTGGCACCCAAAGATACAAAGAGCAATAAGAATAATAAGCTTACCTCCAAGACCAATAAGTATATCTTATAGTTTAAATATTTGGTCTTTCTACAAAAACGATTTGGATCAAATAAGAGAAATGATTTTTTCTATGTTTAATCCAGATTTAAACATAACTGTGGGTAAAACGTTTTCTATAAAAGCTTTTATAGAAAGTGAGGAGGATGACTCAGAAGTTAAAGTATCCGATAAAGAAGATAGAGTACTGCAAAAGTCTATAAATTTAACGGTTGAGACAGCTATCCCAGCACCTTCTTTTCTTTACACATCTACCGGGAAAATAGAGAGGCTTAATTTTGAATTAGAAGTGGTTAGTGGAAAATTAACTGATACCGCTGCCGCTCAATTAGAGTCTGCAATAACAAGCATATTTGAATCGGAAGCTCAGGCTGCTGGGGGGACATCCCAACAAGGACCTTATGCCCCGGAAGACCACAGCCACGAACAGTATGTCACTCCAGAAGAGTTACAGTCTATGACATGGCTTACTAATTAATAAAATAACCATATTTTTAGTAAAAAATTAAGTTATTATAGATAAATATAAATAGGAGTTTGTTATGAAGATTATTAAGAACGAAACCACTCAAGGTTTTGAGATTTATTTAAAGGCCGAAAACGGCCAACAATCGTTTTGGCTCAAGCCAAAACAGAAAATTGTAGTCGAGGATTCTGCAGTAACAGAGCAAATCCTAGTTCTTAATAAGAGAAAACTTATCAAGCTCACTAACGCATAAGGTGAATAAATGGTATTAAATAGCCCCGGTATTGCTTACAGAGAAGTAGATGCAACAGTTTATCCTGTCACTATTGACTCTTCAATTGTTGGTATCGTAGGTTTCGCTGACAAAGGCCCTGAAAACAAGGCTACACTAATTACTACTCCAGAGCAATTAGTAAAAACTTTCGGTGAACCCAATGAAAACCTTTACGGACAAGGACTCCTTGCTGCGTTAGAAGTTCTGGAGACAACAAATAGAATTTATTATGTAAGAGCAGCTAGTGGATCTATAGAAGCTAGTGCCACAATCCCAATCGCAACTTGTCCTTATGTAAAAATTGACACTGCTCTGAAAAACTATTTTGGAGTAAGTACTACTGCTACAGCAACTTACTTTTTAGTTAAACTAAAAGAGGACACTGAAGAAATTTTTAACAAGTTATACACAGTTCCTGCAACCTCATCAGATGGAGGAAAGTATGCAACTTCAATTGCAGCCCTTCAAGCTGTATTTGGTGACGGTACTGCTAAGGGAGACCTTGTTGCAGCAGATATTGATTCTGAAGGTGACCTGTATATTTATGGTGCTTATGCTGGACCAAAATATGTTTTAGAGGTTACTGCTGGAGTATCCTCTGATGGCACCCAAATAACTACTGGGTATAGTTCTTTATATGCTTCTTCCCTAGGAATCAATGGATCCGCAGATGCTACTATTACTAGCGCAGCTTCTGGTTATGGATTAGAACTTTATACATCAGAAGCTTCTTATTTAGTTGAGGCTCTTTATGGAGGACCCGGATATAACTTAGGTAGATCGCTAAGAACTGGCGAAGTTACCGGAGTGAGTGTTACAGTTGACAATATTCTTGGACCTTGGTTCAATATTAATGTTAATGACAAAGGTTATACAAACGAATCGTTTAGAGTAAGTTTCTATGGGGATAATACATTCATAGAAGAAGTCATTAAAGCTTCGGAAAACGATACTCCATTAAGATCTGATTATATTAAAGGAGATTTTGTAGGTACTCAAGCTGCATCAGCAACACTAGTTCCTTTAACATCCCCAGCTAACAAATTATCACAATTGTTTAACAATACATTTAATGAAGCATCTGGATTAAGAATTTCTGACTCTGGGTATGGACCTTCAAGTTGGGAGACATCTTCTACCTTTGGTAGATTTGCTAAACTGAAGCCCGGAACATACAATCTTACAGGTGGTATGAATGGAGACGGCGATACCTCCGATGCTCTGTCATCACTGGCTGCTACTTTAATAGGAACAGCCGCTGAGAAAACAGGAATATATGCTCTTGATGATGATAACCTTAACATATCAATGGCAATGGTTCCCGGTGTATTCACTGCAAATGTTCAAAATGCTCTGATAACTCTAGCTGAGACCAGTCAGAACTTCATTGCAGCAACAGCACCACCCTTAGGTATAACTACCGCTCAGAAAGCTGTAGATTGGATGAATGGTAAAGGAACAGTAGGCGATAGAAAAGCAGCTATAAATAGCTCTTATGTCGCACTCTACTGGCCCCACGTTCAGATCTTCAATACCTACACTCAAAGAGATGTCTGGATGGATCCAGCAATATATGGAATAAGAGCTATGGCTTTCACAGATTCAATCAGTGACCCATGGTTTGCTCCAGCAGGATTCAACAGAGGTAGACTCACCAAGCCACTCGACACTGAGTTGGTTCTCAGCCAAGGTGACAGAGATATCCTTTACGAGAATAATCTTAATCCTATGGTTAAGTTCTTCCCAGAAGGTATCACAATATTCGGACAAAAGACTGGTAAGAGATTACCATCTGCTACAGACAGAATCAATGTAAGAAGACTTATGATTTATATCAGAAAGAATCTTCTTAGAAACACAAGAGCTTACGTTTTCGAGCCTAACGATCCAATAACATGGGATGCAGTTAAGACTAATGTCGAATCTTTACTCAGAGATATCGCAGGAAGAAGAGGTATAGCTGAATCAAGAGTTGTCTGTGACTCAACAATTAATACTCCAACAAGGGTATCAAGAAGAGAGTTATGGTGCAAGATTATATTGAGACCTGTTGAGGCTGCTGAGTATATAATCTTTGAGGTTAATTTAACTAACAATACCTCTAATATAGGAGCTTAATAAAATATGGCAACATCCACTAAGCGTTTAGCAGTTGAGAGAAATCAGACAACAGGGAACAGATTACCCCTGTTGTCAACAAGCCTAGATTCGATCAGAACTTATCAGTTTGAAATTCAATTCTGGTTTCCAGACGGTGTTTCTCCAAGCACCAAAGCACAACAACTTAGCGTAGCCGCTAAAAAGGTTTCTGCTACTGGTCCAAAAGTTGAGCCAATAGAAGTCCACAGACTTAACGATAGATTCTTCTATCCCGGTAAGTCTAACATGGATGAACTGGTTGTTACATTTGATAACTTACTAACAAGCCAAGCTGGAGCTAATCTTTTTGCTTGGTTTAGAACATGTGCTTATGATCCACTAACTGGATATCAATCTCCTATTGCTAACGGAACCAGCGACAGAAAGTCGTTCAAGGCTGAGAAAGCAAGACTAATTCAATATGATGGATCAATGACACCAATAGCTTATGTAGATTTTATCGGTGTTTGGCCCTTCGCAGTTAAGATGTCTGAATTTAATTACAGCCAAAACGAGTTCCACACATTAGAGGTATCCTTTAGATATGATCTAATCGATATGTTCCCAAGTACAACTAGTACTTCTGTTGATCTCGTTGCAGGTATATTCCCCAGCACCTGATTAATACCAACTAATTAACCTTAAACAAGCCTATCTATCTAAGGTAGGCTTGTTTTTTTTATAGCTATAATAATGTATGTCTTACTTTGTTGAAATACTGGAATGGTTTAGCAAGCACTCAAAAAGAAAGCTATCTTTATTTGAAGAAGCTGCTCCAGTTGCTGCGGGACAACAAGATGCAAATCTTACAACAGAATACAATCAAGCTCTAGCATGGGCTGCAACTGTAAAAGGAAAACATGACGCTCCAAATAAACCCTTTTTAGCTAAAAATGGTAATAAAATTTTAATTTACACAACAGCTAAAGGTCTTATAGGGTTAGATCATGGAAATCAAACTACTAATTCAGCAAGACCTAATTTTTCAGAAATATTAAAATCATTACTTAAATCAAAAGAAAGTAGTGAGCAAGAAATAAAAACTGAAGAACCTAATCAACAACAAATACAACCTGAGCAACCACAACCTGAGCTACCTAAAAAAGACTTAGTTACAGTTACCTCGGAGTCATTGATTGGAAGACTTTGGACATACGTTCTTGGAGAAAATTTTGAAAAAAGAATAGAAAAACTTAGAGCTGATATAATTAAAAAATATACAACAAAAACATGGGGACTAAAAAAAGATGTACCTAGACCATGGAAAAGAAATGATAGAAACAAACCGCATATGTCTTTCTGGCAAGGCACTGTTCAAGATATTGAAAAAGCAATAAAAATAGATCTTGTAGAAAAGATAAAAAAAGCAGAAGTAATTACAGAAGATGGATCTATGGTTACTCCAGAACAACATGCAGAGATGATAGAAAGAACCATAGGTCATGTTATAAAAATAACAGAAGGAAGTAACTTAACTTCAGATGACGCTTATTTTTATAAAGAAAATGTTAAATTAATGAGAGTTGGAGGAACAGATAGAGTAATCATATACAGTGAACCTGACGAAAATGGAAAAAGAGTATCTATTTCTTTACCTCACACTAGAGAAGTTCGTGCAGTTTTTTCAGATTTACTAGTTGATAAAATAAACGATTCATTACCTGAAGAACAACAAATAGAGGAATTAAGATCAGTAACTAGTTCTGAAGCTTACTCATCCGTTTTCGGAACTCTTATGGAAAAAATTCATGTTACTTTCATTAATTTAGATAATGCAAGAAAACAAGTAGATCAATGCCAAGATGAAGAAATTAAAAAAAGATTACAAAAATATTGTGATCATTTTGAAAGTAAACTAAAAGAACTAAATGAAGATTTAAGAAAAACAGCGTTACGATTACTTGAAAGAGCTAGTAAAATTACTAGTTTAATTTCAGAAGATAGCACTTTAATTGGAGACTCTGAATTAATTGAAGCACTTTCTCAAGCGATGGGAGAAGTCTCTGAGCTATTTGAGAAAAATTATATTAGTGAAATAGAAAAAATCAATAGAGAACATGCTGATAATCCAGAAGAAGCTAAAAAACAAAAACAAATATTAATTAGAGAATTATCAAAAAGAATAGTGACGGAAACTTCAAGGTATCAAAGAGAGCTTAATAGTATTGATGATAATAACGTACTAGAAGGAGTGGCTCTTTCGGTTATGGCTGGGGATAAGTATAAGTTTGGTGCTAGAAGACAAGACGTACATTATTTTTCTATCAACAAAGAAAGTGCTGATGCTTTGTCTTCTTATCATAAAACAAAATCAGAGGTAATAAGTGTTGATGATGTGGATAGACTGAAAGAACTTATACCTGATGATAATGATAGAGAATATCTAATTGAAAGAGCCAAGAATGAAGGATCTAATGAAATATATCTTAATAGAAAATCATTAAAAAATTCCATGAGTGAGAGATTTGAAGTTAAGTTAGCTACTGATAGTGCTGATCATAGTGTTAGAAGAAATGAATTAATAATTTCTTTATTAGATGAAACAGATGATGCTGGAAAAACAATTATAAGTCCTAAATCAAAAGCTGCTAGAGATAAATATAATGAATATTTAATCAGTAAAAATGCAAGACCTTTAACAGAAAAAGAATTCGCAGAAATGATTGATACTTTTAAATCTAGAGTAGGGAAACATATAAAAAGTAAATCAGAAATGAAGACTGCTTTAGATGAATCAAAGAAAAGAACAAGAATTATTTTAGATATAAGCAGTAGGGCTTTAGATGCAATTACTAAAACAAAAGGTGGTAAAGAAGTAACTACATCAGATTTAAAAAACGTTGCTGATATGGTGAAAAAAGAACTTGGTATTGATTTAAGTAACGAAAAGCTCTCAGAATTACAACGATCTGTAGACGGCATATTAAAGAAAAAGCCACCCGATACTAAAAAATTAAGAATACTATTACAAAGATCAATATCTTCTTTGTTAAATGAATCAACCGTAGAAAAAATAAAATCAGGAGATAAAAGAGAAGCAAATGTGTTAGTAGCGGATTTATATTCTAGAGGAATGTCTGCTGAAAATACTGGAGTTATCTCTTATCAAAATTTTGAAACTCAAGAGGCTGGTCTCGTAACACATAATGATCTGCTAGATGATCCTTGTGAAGTAATAACTGATTTAGCTAGTGGAGGCAACAAAAACAGAGGTGATTTAAGAGCTACTGATACAGGAATTACTTTTGATGTTTACCCAACTTCACAGGGTGGTGAAAAAGGATCAGTTACAATGAGAACTGACTTTAATTCAGGAAATGGTGGATCGACTGTTATCCATGCCGATCACGGACATATTAGAAATAAATCACATACAAAAAAGAAGTTTACTAAAGAATCTAGACCAACAATTAAGGGTAAAGAAAACTAATCAAACCAAAAGTCTTTAGTAGTAACTTTGAGTAAGTCTTCCAGCTTCATTACAATAATATTACTATTGTTAAATGTTATGAAAGAATGATCTTTTACTGTGTGTTTTAAATACAAATCTTCAAATATTGCAAGTGTATCTTTTCTGTCTTGTTGAAAAATTACCATCCACTTTTTTGAGATTTTGCTTGCGTCTCTCTTGGCTTGGTTGATAAAATCATAGAACTCTGATTTAATATTAAATAAGCTTCCTAAGCTTACTTTATTATAACCTTTCTTACATTCAATAATATATTGAAATTTCTGAGGTACTATAAGATCCCCGTAAACTTTTAGGTGATCAGGTAGTCTGTGAGTATTAGCAAAAGCTCCTGAGCCGGGAGACCTGTTAAAATCTGTAGTTTCAAATCTTTCGTTAAGTAATGCACAAACTTTTCTTTCAAAAGTGTTACCCTTTGTACGACTGTTCTTACGTTTCTTCTTTTTTAGGACAGAAAAATCAAAATTGTCTTCCATAACTATCTCCGGTGTACTATCATAGACAACATGAGCGAAAAGCTTTATTTAAATAGTGGTAAAGCAAAAGCTAGAGTAGATTATAAAAATAGAGGACGTATGAAGTTACTTATTAAATTCAATCAAGATGAAGCACAAGCTTTAAAAAACTGGACAAATCAAGTTAAGCCCCCACAAATTGACGAAGATACTTTCTACAAGCAGGTATTTTTTAACGGTGTAGGAGCACTAAACCATCAACTCGCTGAGATGGCTAGAAAGTCCATCAAGGATGAAACCGTAAGAGAGCAACTTAGACAGGCTGGCGTGGACGTTGAAAAGTTAGAACAAGAACTTAACAACGAGGCTGTTTCTCAACCAATCATTCCTGAGATGCCTATTGAGGAGCCTCAGCTTGATAATGGTATTGTTGAGGTAACTGATCAGGTACAGCAACCAAAGCCAGACACAACTCAAGATTCCACCGACACTAAGAACTGAAATGTATAATTTTAAGCTGACGTTTCTCAATCGTCATACCCAATTAGAGGATACTTTAGAAAACTTAAACGTACCACAGAGGCAGGCTACGTTTCTTTTGGTTAGTGATTGGGACGAAGTCTGTGGTAAACTGCTTACCAGACTTCGGACTTCTCATCAAGATCAGGGGTTCATGAATAGAGAAATCTTTATTATGGACTCTTGGGATCTACCTGACGGAACTCAATTGCTAAGAGAGTCTTTCGATATTAAGACTAGAATCAATAGAGTTCCTTCTTTAATCGTTATCAAAGATAATAACGTTTCAGTTATCACTAATAACGATGGAGTTTACAGGGAACTCGGACTCTGACCGTACTTAATCTCAAAATAATCGTTAATTTTCTCAGAGTACTTTTTACGTTTAGTAAAAATTAGTTTGAGATTATTAACGATTATTGTCGTAAAGTAATTAAATGCGCTACCCTGAGACGGTTTAAAGTTCTTGAGCGTCTTTAACACCAGAACAAAACACTCTTGTTTTGCATCTTCCTTATCGACTTTGAAGTGGAAAGAGTCTATGATATTGGAGATGAGTAGGTCGAACAGTTGGAATAGCTCTGCCTCGTTCTTGCGCCGACCTCTACAGTGTTCTTTAATTAGTTTCTCAAACTTCTTATTATCAATGTAATTAGGCATTACATTAATTATAGATGAACTTCCTAAGCGATTTGTACAAAACTACTTATGAGGGCTGCACGGGTTGCAAGATCCTCAATAAGAACCTCCCGGTCCATTCTATTATGGACTACAAAGATTTTAAGCAGGCTGACATACTTTTCGTGTCGGACTCGTTTAAAATAAACAAGTATGGGGATGTAACACCTTTTGATGATGAGGAGTCCGACCTTATCCTAGATGTACTTAAGGCTAGTGATGCTGTCCCTATTATGGATAGGATCCAGTACACAGCATCCGTTAAGTGCCCTAAGATTAGGTTGGATGATATCTCCAAAGCTGATAAAGACATATGCCGAAAGCATATTCTTGCTACTTTAGAAACCGTAAAGCCTAAACTGGTATTTGCATGTGGTAACCTACCTCTCGTCATGCTGACCAGAAAGACTGGAATTGAACAAAAGAGAGGTAGATCTATCCCTATAACCCTTGAATCCGGCCATGAGTGTCTTGTTGTCCCCATCTACCATCCCTTCCAAGTTATCATCGAACCAAGAAACCGCTACCTCTTTGAAACCGATGTCCAGAATGCTATCAATGAATTCATATTTAAGAAGAACTCTGAAGCTAGCTTTTCCTATACTCTTGTGGATACTGTTGACAAGCTTCGTGGCCTAAACTTACCACTTACCGAAGATGGTATTGTGGCAGTGGATATTGAAACCGAAGGTTTGAACTTTCTCACGCAGAAGATCCTGACTGTATCCTTAAGTTTTAAGTCTAATGGTTTGTATACTAATTATGTTATACCTCTTAATCATAGAGAGTCTAGATTTAATGAGCAGGAGTTGGGGCTAGTCCTAGAAGAGCTTAAAAAGCTATTTGCGGCCCCCTGCCGTAAGGTGCTACACAATGCCAAGTTCGACTTGAAGTTCCTCCGTATGGCTGGTATAAGCCGCGTAGAGAACGTATGGGACACAAAGGTGATGCAGCATCTGGTGGATGAGAATCTACCTAAGTCTCTTAAAGATCTTGTTAACTATTACTTTCCTCACGAAATAAAGTCCGATGCTAACAGTAACTAATGCCAATAGGGTTAACTGGGGTGAGATGTCCTTGGCTCAGATGGCTAGGGGCAATGCACTCGATAGTTATTTTACCCTTAAGTGCTATGAAGTCCTTTATGAGAAGCTTGATAAGCTTAACATGGTAAAGACTTACGAAGAGATAATGGCTCCCGCCTCATTATTCCTTGTAGACATGGAAATTGATGGCTTAACCATATCGGAAGAGCAGCTTAAGGTACTACAAAAGGAGCTTAGGGATAAGATCATTGAGGCTGAGGAGATACTTTACTCTTATCCTGAGGTTAAGAAGGATTCTAACATGGCATCTGCTAACGATATGATTAGAATCTTCTTCTCCTTGGACAAGTTCGTAGGAACTGAGGGACAGAAAGACTGGCTGATTAACCCAGAATGGGGTTTTGGCTTGTATCCTCCGGTGTTTACTGCTAAAAAGCAGCCTTCCACCTCATATGAGGCATTAGACTTACTTTTAACTCAAATTAAAGACGAAATAGATCGTAGAGGACTTCATGGGAAGAAAAAGTGAAGACGAGAAGAATAAATTGGTCAGTGCCTCCGTCATCGCACAGAAATCTGACAAGGATTTGCTCCGCACCAAGGAGTTTATCGAGAAGTTTCTAGAGCTTCGTGGACTGGAAAAGCTCTACAATACTTATATTAAGACTGTATCTGATGCTCTTAAGTATAACAAGAGCAGTAAGATTTATGTGGAATATAGGTTAGATGGTACGGCTACAGGTCGCCTATCTAATGCTGGTTATTCTGCGGATGAACCCATGGGAGTGTCATTCCACACACTGCCTAGAGAGTCTGCAGCAGTCAATATCCGTAGTTATGTTGTAGCCCCAGACGGTTACGACTTCATAACTGCTGACATGAAGGCAATGGAACTACGAATCCTTGCCCACCTGTCTAGGGAGAAGAACATGGTGAAGGCATTTAATAATAAAATAGACCTTCACAAGTATTCAGCTTCCATGACGTTCGGTAAACCCCTAGATAAGGTAACAGACGAGGAGCGTCAAATTGCTAAGGAAGTTTCGTTCTTGGTTGTATACGGTGGCTCTGATTATACTTTGGCAAGGAAGCGAGGTATTCCTCAAAAGCGAGCCTCAGACATTATCAACGGATGGATGGCAGCGTTCCCGGGAGTTCCAAGCTACATGGAACACGTTTTCGATCATATTAAGAACCGTGGGTATGCTTATACTATTTTTGGCCGTCGCCGCAACCTCCCTAACATTTATGCAAATGTTGAGTCTGTGCAGAAACAGGCCCTTAGACAAGGACTCAACTTTACGGTTCAGTCTGCTGCCAGCGATACCCTCCTTTGTTGCATCCTTGGCCTTAACAAGAGACTCAAAGACAAGAATATGGACACTAAAATTGTAGCAACGGTTCACGACTCTATAGAGATTATCTCTCCTAAGTCGGAGACGCAAGAGGTACTTAAGATGCTACAGAATGAGATGACTGAATACCCTTACATTCGTGAGCGATTCGGTCTTAAGTTTAATGTTCCTCTTGAAATTGATGTCCTTGTAGGCCCATCATTTGGAGTGGGGGAAAAGGTTATTTTTTAACCCCGCCACACTTCCAACGTCTTAACGATGCGCGTGCTCTTTCAGCATTCTTGGACTTCTTAACTACTCCACGCATTCTTGCACAGAATGATTTACGACGTTTGGCGGCTTTACTACCTTTTTTAACTTTACCTGTAACTGGAGCTTTTAAATTGGATCCATGTGCTCTATTATATTTAGCTCGACCTTTGGCGGTAAGGCCAGCACCCTTTTCAGCAGGTAACTTTTCTCCTCTACCAACAGCTAAACTAACTTCGTTTAAACTATTGAGTAGAATCATTTCTAATAACATTTGATAATACATAACAATATTATTTAGGTCATATGAATAAAAAAGTATTTACATTTGAGGACAATATAGGTTTTGTGTCTTTAGTCGATAAAATGCAGAATAACACACCTCTCAAGGTAGTTAATTCTGCTCGTATATCTTATAATAAATCTAGGGATCAATTTGACGAAAAAGATAAGAGGTTAACGACTTTCTTATGGGAAAACGGTCATACGAGTCCTTTTAGACATTCGTTTTATACGTTTCATATTAAAGCTCCCTTATTTGTATTTCGTCAGTGGATGAAGTATCAAGTAGGGTCCGTCTGGAAGACTTTTGAGATTGATGGTCAAGACGTTAATTTAGACATTATTGATCATTTTTATGATGACGATAAGGGGTGCTCTTGGAATGAGATATCTGGTAGGTATGTAGAGTTAAAACCAGAGTTTTATTTTCCTGCTAAACTTAGGGGTAATCCACCTCATGGGAACAAACAAACTTCAGAAGAGAAGTTTTACATGGGTCCGGTTGAATATAATTTAAATCAAATGGCTCATGCCGTTGATAAAGCTTATTCAATCTATGAAGGTCTGATTAAAACTGGCGTAGCAAAGGAAATTGCTAGAATGATACTACCCCAGAACATTTATTCAGAAGCATACTGGACTTGTTCACTACAATCTGTTATACATTTCTTGAATCAAAGATTGACACGCGATGCTCAATTTGAGATTCGCAAGTATGCTGAGGGCATCTATAATTTGATGCAGGAAGATCTTCAACAAATAGGAATTAATTATGAAAAACTATAAAGCGGGCTCGATTCTCGTTAAGTTCAACACGATGGGTGATCAACCAATCACACAACGGCTTATCAAACTCCGGCATTTTCGGAATAGGAACGGAAACAAGTTCACCGACTATGGTGGACACACTGTTCTCTTTGATACCGATACAGGTATTGTAGTATCTTCTACCTGCCATCCAAAAGATAAGTTTTCTAGGAGAGCAGGAACTGAATTTTGCATTATCAAGTGGGTTGACATCATGAAGAATGATAATCAACTTAGAACAGCAGTAGGAAACAATACTCCTTATGTGGGAGCGATTGATTCAGAAATGGATGTAATTACCGTTAAGCTTACACACGTGTTAGAGACACATTCATGAAGACACTAGTAATAGGTGACTTACATTTAGAAGATAAATACAAAGGTTATCTAGAAGCTCAACACAATTGTATTAAGGATATTGTCTACCTAGAGAAGCCATCTGTAGTGGTTTTTCTAGGGGACATTTTTCAATTTAGGAAGCCAGACCCAGCTACTCTCATCGAGTTAGATAATCTTCTTAATTCTATAGCTATGATGCCTAGCATAACAGCTATTTACTTACTAAGAGGTAATCACGACTCTGCCACAAAGAGTGATACTTGTATTACTGCTTTGAGTATTTTTGATAAAGGTAGAGTGAATGTAATAAGTTCTACCAAATTTATCATAGATCTAAATTATCTATTTATTCCTCATTACGAGGAAGAGTTAATGATTTTAGCAAGGATAAATCAATTCAGAAAAATGAACTTGATCAATAATGATACAATCATTTTTGGTCATTTCGGATTTGAGGGATGTTTAAACACCGCTGGAGAAGAAGACTTTAAGATTAGCCCAGAGGACTTTGATTGTACTACCATCTTAGGGCATATCCACAAGCCAGACAAGAAGGGTAATATAATCGTTTTAGGTACACCTTACTCAACTTGTTTTCAAGAAGTAGATTACTCACATCAGTATGCAATCATCGATCACAATAGGAAGATTGAACTAAAGCCTATTAACTTTGGTCCAAGATATCTGACGTTTCCTTTAGAGGCTTTGGAAGCAAACAAAGACTTTATCAATGATACAAAGTATTTTACAATACTCAGAGTATTGCTATCTAAGCTAGATGGATTCGATACACTAGATCTAAGAAAGAAACTTCTGGAAGAATACAAAGTAAAGTTTGTTGATATGAAATATCTTCCTTTCTTGGATGATAAAGTAAATCAATCGAGCTATTATACTCCAGAAACATTAACTGAGCTTACTGACGATATTATTGATAAGTACATCAGTGAGCAGAAGACTAGTATTCCAGAAGCCGATTTAAGAAAGGGCTTAGAGCTACTAAAGAATGAAACTCAGAAAGATCTTCATTAAGAAT
>Ga0222713_10002842_pt1 | contig 18178 bp, 11 predicted proteins | sample C33_649DmetaG_FD_165061 | JGI IMG/M metagenome (GOLD analysis project Ga0222713, IMG submission 165061) | Estuarine water microbial communities from San Francisco Bay, California, United States - C33_649D | ecosystem: Environmental > Aquatic > Marine > Unclassified | place: USA: California...
CGTCGACCATGCGGATGGAGTGCGATTCGGTGTCGACCAGCCAGGCGTTGCCGGCGGCGTCGATGGCGACGCCCTTCGGGCCGCTGAGGGTGGCGAGCTTGGCGGGGCCGCCGTTGCCGGTGAAGCCTTTCTTGCCGTTACCGGCGATGTGCGTGATCTTGTCGGCTTTGAGGTCCAGTTTGAAGACCTGATTGCCCTCGCGGGTGCAGACCCAGAGGTTGCCGGCGGCATCGAAGTCGATCGAGCGCGGGCCCTTGAGCGGCGTGCCTTTGACCGGGGCGCTGTCCGGGGTGACGCCGGGCTTGCCCGTGCCGGCGATGGTCGTGATGACCTTGGTCTTCATGTCGACCTTGCGGATGACGTTGTTGCCGATGTCGCAGATGAAGAGGTCGCCGCGCGCGTCGAACTGGATGCTGTGCGGCTGCTTCAGCTGGGCCTGGTCGGCGGGACCGCCGTCGCCGGAATAGCCCGGCTTGCCCGTGCCGACGACCGTCGTGATGATGCCCGTCTTGACGTCGATCTTCCGGACCGCGTGGTTCTGCATGTCGACGATGAAGAGGTTGCCGCGCTTCGGTCCGAAGCGGAGTTCGTGGGGTAGGTTGAAGGTCGCCGCGGTCGCGGGACCGCCGTCGCCGGAATAGCCGGCCTTGCCCGTGCCGGCGATCAGCGTGATGTTGCCGTCCTTGTCGACGCGACGGATGCGCTGGCCGGTATATTCGCAATACCAGATGGCTCCGTCAGGTCCGCGCACGACGCCGAACGGGTTGTCCATCATCGCCGACGTGGCCGGACCACCGTCGCCGGAGTAACCTTTCTGGCCGTTGCCGGCGAAGGTCGAGACGGACGCGGCGGAAAGCGAAGCCGCGGCGAGCAGGGGCAGGAGGCGGAGGAGGGTCATGAGGATAGGCGATGAATGAGGGACGATGAGGGATGAAAGATGGGGGCAAATGATGGACGATGGATGATAATCGATGAAGGATCGCTACTTGAGTGATGAGGACGTTGAGCCGGGGTGTTGAATTGCCTTTAGGTTCTCATCTTCAATCATCCATCTCTCATCTTACATCGTTTACTTCCCAAAGCCTTCGCCGGGGGTCTTGGATTTGACGAGGTAGGCTCCGGTGCGGGCGGTGATGAAGAGCGTGGTGCCATCGACGCCGCCGAACTTCATGTTCGAGGGGCTTTCGGGGACGGAGATGAAGCCGATCTGGTTGGCGTCGGCGTCGTGGATGGCGAGGCCTTCCTTGGCGGTGGTGTAGAGACGTCCGCGGGCGTCGACGGCGAGTCCGTCGCTGCCGACCTTAGCCGCGACCTTGGGGTCGGAGAGGGTACCGTCGGCGTTGATCTTGGCGGTCTTGCAGACGGTGCCGTCGGTCCACCAGATCTGCTTGCCGTCGGAGGTGCCGACGACGCCGTTGGGGGCTTCGACGCCTACGGCCTTGCCGACGTTGGTCACCGACTTGCCGTCGGCGGAGATACGGCAGAGCGTGCCGTTGAGGACGTCTTCCGGGACGCCGTCTTTCTTGGCCTTCGAGGGACGGAGCTTCGGAAGCGTGAAGTAGATGTCACCATTCGGGGCAAGCCAGAGGTCGTTCGGCGCGTTGAGCTTCTGGCCGGCCACGTTGTCGGCGAGGATGGTCTCGGCGCCGTCCTTGTCGCGGCGCACGATCGCGCGCTTGTCGATCTCGCAGAAGATCAGGCGGCCCTGCGGGTCGACGACGATGCCGTTGGAGCGCGACTTGCGGTCGACGAAGAGCTTGCTGCCGCCTTCGGCGGTCCAGCGCTGCATGTTGTTGCTCGGGATGTCCGAGAAGTAGAACGCTTTCTCCTGCGGATGCCACGCCGGGCCTTCGGTGAACTTATAACCCTCGCCGACCTTCTGGGCCGGACCGTAGGTGAAGACTTCGACGGCGGAGGCGAACGTGGCGGAGAGCAGGGCGGCGGTCAGGAGGAGGGAGCGCATGGGAGTTTAGGGATAGGGGTAGGGGCAGGGGTAGGCTTTGAATAGGTGCAAAGGTGCAAAAGTGCAAAGGTGAACACGCACGAAGCATGCGAGTGGGGCATGCGGGCAAGGGGTAGGGCGGGCTCTCCGAGCCCGCCGTTGAACGGTAGGAGGGTAGAATACCGATTGGGGTACGTAACTCATTCGGCGAACGGACGGCTCGGAGAGCCGTCCCTACCCAAGGCATGCCCAAGCATCTTTCCCGGTTTCCGGTCTCCCTTTGAGTTATACCCCTTGTCCCCGTGTCACCGTGCCCACGTGCCCCCTGCGTCGTCACGCGACAATCTCGCGGACGACGCTCCCGTGCACATCCGTCAGGCGGAAATCACGTCCGCCGAAACGGTAGGTGAGCTTCTCGTGGTCGATGCCGAGCTGATGCAGGATGGTCGCCCAGAAATCGTAGACGGTGAGCGGCTTATCGACGGCATAGTAGCCGAGTTCATCGGTCGCTCCGAAGACGGTGCCGGGTTTGAAGCCGCCGCCGGCCACCCAGAGGCTGAAGCCGTAGGGGTTATGGTCACGTCCGTCGCTGCCCTGCGAGAAAGGCGTGCGGCCGAATTCGCCGGAGAAGATGACGATCGTGCTGTCGAGCAGGCCGCGCTGCTTGAGATCCTTGAGCAACGCCGCGATGGGTTGGTCGACCTGGTGGGCCATCATGCCGTGGCCTTTGACGATGGCGCCATGGTGGTCCCAGGGATTGGCGGCATTGCCGCCGCCGATGTTGCCGGAGAGGCAGCTGAGCTCGACGAAGCGGACGCCCTTTTCGACGAGGCGTCGGGCGAGCAGGGCTTGGCGGGCGTAACCAGCGGTGAGCGGATCAGGCGAATCCAGTCCGTACATCGCCTTGGTGGCTACGGACTCGCCGCTGAGGTCGCAGATCTCGGGCACGGCGGCCTGCATGCGATAGGCGGTCTCGTAATTGCGGATGGCCGCTTCGACCTGCGGCTCGCGGGTGGCCTCGGCGAAGGCTTTGTCGACTTCGTTGATGAAACCAAGACGTCGACGCTGGGCGGCATCGGCTTCGCCGGGCTTGATGTTCGCGAGGGGCAGGGCGCCGTCGGCCTTGATGATTGAGGCCTGATGTTGGCCTGGCAGGTAGCCGTTGTTGAAGACGCCCACGCCGCCGTGCGGGACGCCTGCGTTGCCGCTCTGCAGGACGACGAAGCCCGGCAGGTTCTGGTTCTCGCTGCCGAGTCCGTAGTTGAGCCAGGCGCCGGCGCTCGGGTGCCCCATGAAGGGGAACCCGGTGTGGAAGAAATAGTTCCCTTGGGCGTGCTCGCTGACCTTGCTCGTCATCGAACGAACGACGGTGAGGTCGTCGGCGCAGGCGGCAATCTCGGGGAAGAGATTGGTCATCTCGATGCCCGACTGGCCGTAGCGCTTAGCTTCCCACGGGCTGCCCATGATGTTTCCGTTGTTGTTGAAGACCGTGCGCTGGACCGGCACGGGCATCGGCTTGCCGTTCAGCTTGGCCAAGGCGGCCTTCGGGTCGAAGGAGTCGACGTGGGAGACGCCGCCGGACATGTAGCAGAAGATCACGTTCTTCGCCTTGGCCTTGGGCGGTCGCTTGCCGGAGGTCTCCGCGCCGAAGGCGGGCGAGGAGAGCAGGCCGGACAAGGCGATCCCGCCGAAGCCCAGGGAGCAGCGGCGGAGCAGTTCGCGGCGGGTGAGCGGAGACATGTTATTTGAGGTAAAGGAACTCCTTGAGGTTGAGCACCGACTGAGCGAAATCCGCCCAGACCATCGCCGGATTTTCGGTATGGGCGGCCTTGAGGTCGGCGAGATAACGGGCCGCGGCGGACTGTTCGGCAGGCGTTGCCTTGCGGGCAAGGGCCTGGGTAAAGAGGGTGTCGACCTTGTCGGCGTCGGACTGCTTCTTGAGATTGAGCGTCCTGGCCCACTGCTTCGCGGTATCGATGACGAAGGGGCTGTTCAGGAGCGTCAGCGACTGGGCCGGCACGTTCGTCGCGTCGCGTCGTCCGACGGTCGTGAAGGGCTTCGGGCCATCGAACGTGGTGATCAGCGAGTTGAGCGAATTACGGCGGATGTTGAGGTAGACGCTGCGACGGACCTGCTGGTGCGGCGGTCCCATGGCGTTGTCACCCGGGCCATACATGCGGTGCTCCAGCCGGCCGGAGAGGGCGATGAACGAGTCGCGCAGGGCTTCGCCTCCGAGACGACGGACGCGCATGTGGGCCAGCAGGTCATTGCCGGCGTCCTTGGCCGCGGTGCTGGCCGTCGGCACGCTCGAACGCTGGAAGGCCTCGGTGAGGAGCATGTCGCGAAGGAGGGTCTTCACGGACCACTTCTCCTGGATAAAGCGCCGGGAGAGGTGATCCAGTAGCTCGGGGTGCGTGGGTTGATCGCCGAGACGGCCCAGGTTGTCGACGGTGCCGACGAGACCCCGGCCGAAGACATGATGCCAGAGGCGGTTCGTCATCACGCGCGCGGTCAGCGGGTTGTCCGCGGCGGCGATCTTCTCGGCGAGCTCGAGGCGTCCGCTGCCTTGGGTCACGAAGGCCTTGGTGTCGAAGACTTCCAGATAGCGCCGCGGGATGATGGCCGCCGGTTGCTTGTATTCGCCGCGAACGAAGAGCGGCATGTCGAACCCTTCGGCCTCGAGGAAGCCGGGGGCGCGGCGCGGGACGGGGATTTCGGCTTCCAGCTTGCGGTATTCGGCGGTGAGGGCGGAGAGCTTGGTCGATACGGACTTGGAGGCGTCGAGGACTCCGTGGCGGACGCCTGCGTCGAGCAGCGCGGCCTGGGCCTCGGTGGCTTCATCACGTCCCCAGGCGGTGGCGGCTTCGGATAGGGCCTGGGAGACTTCCGCCACGGTGTTGAGCCTGGGCGCCTGCGCGATGACGGCTTCGCCGGAAGGACCGGCCTCGCGGGTGGCATGGAAGACGACCTCACGGACGCCATACCACCCGAGGTGGGCTTCGGCTTTCTTGTCCGGATTGGTTGAGTCGTCGGGAAGCGTCAGTTCCAGGTAAGCGTAGGAGCCTTTGCGGTAGGCGGCGTCGAGTGTGATCCAGGTCGGACGATCGCTGTCCACGGCCGCCTTGGGGAAGCGGGAGCCGCCGGGCGAGAGAGGGTAGTTGTCCGGGATGAGTCGGAGCGTCGCGCCCTTGCCCATGGCCTGGACGCTGATGAAGTCCGTGGTGACCTTGAAGCGGGGCGAGGTCAGGACGGCGCTGTGCTTGGACGAAAGGGCATGGGAGTGCAGGCCGGAGGGCAGGATGCGTCCGAGGACGGCATCTCCCTTGGTCTCGACGCGGAAGTCACTGGGCGTGAAGCGTCCGTCGAGGCCGTTGCCATGGCGACGCCAGGAGGCGGAAGTGCCGTCGCTCAGGGTCCAGTCAGGCTTCTGACTGCAGGCGGCAGGGGCTTCCTTCGGACGAAGTCCGACGCGAAGGAAGGTGGAAGCGTACAGCGGATGGGTCGGGTCGGCTTCGCCTTTGATCAAACCTTCGTCGAGACGGGCGTCGGCGGCGCCCAGTGCGGCGATGGATTTGCGCAGGGCATCGGCTTGGGCGCGCAAGGCGTCGAGGTGCTCGTTCTTCACGGCGACGGCGGGGATTTCGCCGCGAAGCGTGCCAGCGCGGAAGGAGTCGGCGACCTGGGCGGCCGTAAGGGCGAAGCCGTAAAGACGGGCTTCTTCGAGTTCGCCGCGGAGGAAGCCGTTGCCCCCGCCGGTGTGGCGTCGTCCGAAGAGCAGATGGGATTTCCCTGCGGCGAAGGCGTGCAGCGCGGCCTTCTCGTTGGACGGTGCGTAGCCCGAACCGTAGGCCTTGCCATTGCGGTAGAGTTCGATGCGGCCGTCCGGCTGATAGACGATGGCGAGGTGGATCAGTTCGCCAGGCTTGGCGGTCTCGGGCTGGCCGTTCACGTCTTGGGTGCGGACGCTGTTATTGCTGCCCGCCATCCATCGTCCTTTCTGGCGCTCGGCGAAGACGAGGGAGTCAAAGATGCGACCTCCCAACGATTCGACCGTGATGACGCCGCCTCCGCGTTGCTCCAAGGTGGCAAGCGCCACCCAGGCTTCGAGGGTCTTGGCCGTCAGGGTTTCGGAGGTCGGGTCGGTCTCGGCGAAAGACTCCTGACCGTCGAGAATGAGGCGTCCGCTTTTGATGACGGCGGCGCCATTCAGCTTAGCGTCGAGCTTGCCGACGAGGTCACGCCCGTCCTGTTCGAAGGTCCACCAATGGCTCGGTGCGGGGCCGGCGTTCTGCTCGGCCTTGAGGCGTCGGCGGAATTCATCGGCGGCGAGTTCGCCTTCGATCTTCGCTAGCTGGTCTTCGAGGCGGACGCGTTCCGTGGAGCTGGCGCGGATGCGCTCGAGCGCGGTCGGCAGAACCTTGGCTTGGCGGATCCACTGGGCTGAAAGTTCGGAACGGATGGCCTGCTTGAGTTCGGTCAGGCGATCGCGGTGCAGGTCCAGTAGGGCGGGGGAGTCCACGGTCACCTGTCCTGGGCGAGCGGAGGCGAGGATGCCGTAGAAGGCCGTGAAGTCGGCCTGGCTGATGGCGTCGAACTTATGGTCATGGCAACGGGCGCAGGAGACCGTGAGGCCGAGGAAAGTCTTGCTGATGACGTCGATCTGGTTGTCCACGTTGCGGACTTGTTCGTCGACGGTATCGACCGGCTGATAGCCGTGTTCGACCATGCGGAAATGTCCGGTGCCCAGCATCGACTCGTTGAGCTTCTCGGCGGCGTCGATGCGCGGGGATTTCAGCAAGTCGCCGGCGAGGTGTTCGCGCACGAACTGGTCGTAGGGCACGTCGGTATTGAACGCGCGGATCAGGTAGTCGCGATAGCGCCAAGCCTGAGGGATGGCCGGGTCGCCTTCGCTGCCATGGGTATCAGCGTAGCGGACGAGGTCCATCCAGTGGCGGGCGAAGTATTCGCCGTAGCGAGGCGAGGCCAGCAGCCGGTCGACGACCTTGGCGAAGGCGTCCGGTGAGCCGTCTGCTTCGAAGGCGGCGATCTCGGCGGGGGAGGGCGGCAGGCCCGTCAGCACGTAGGTCGCGCGACGGATCAGCGTTGCCTTGTCGGCGGGGGCGGAAGGCGTGATGCCGGCGGCGACGATCTTCGCGTCGAGGAAGCGGTCGATCGGGCTGGCGGTCTTGCCGGCAGGGACGGCAGGTGAGGTGATCGGTTGGAAGCTCCACCAGTTTCGGCGGACCTGCAAAAGGTCTGACCACGCGGGGGTGATGGAGTCTTCGGGGGCCTTGGTGCGCGGATCCGGTGCGCCACGGTTCACCCATTCGGCGAAATCGGCGATGATCTGCGCGTCGAGCTTAGGGCGCTTCTTGGGCATCTGCAGCGTCTTATGGCTGTAGTCCATGGACTGGATCAGGATGCTCTTTTTCGCGTCGCCCGGCACGATGGCCGGGCCTTCCTCGCCGCCCTTGAGCAGTCCGTCGCGATAATCGAGGCGCAGGTCGCCTTTCTGCTTCTTGGCGTCGTGGCATTCGTAGCACTCCGCGACCAGCACCGGACGGATCTTCGACTCGAAGAACTCCACGTCCGCCGGCTTGAGGTCGGCGGCCAAGGCAGACGCCACCGTCAGCGTTAGGCTGAGCCAAAAGGGAATGCGGGACGACGGGGCCAAGGGGCTGGGGTGCCTTGTTATCGCCTCCGGAGGAAGGCATGCAAAGGCCTAATTAAGACACCGCTATGGTCTCTGGGTTGCGGGGTCATTTTCAGGTGGCGGGTGGCGGCCCCAGGGGCACGGGTGGCGGGACTCCGAGTCAGTTCCTGCCACCTGCAACCCGAAGTGGCTTAGTTGCCGCTATGTCGTGACGCTGTCCCGACCCTACCCGATGCGGCTAGGGCAGCACACGGTGCTGCCCCTACCTCGATGCATCGAAAGGTGTAAACCAAACCGCCAACCGCTATCCGCTAACCGCTTACTCCAGCACTTGAATATGATTGATGCTCGTGAACTGGCGGTGGTCGGTGAACTGGAGGATGAGCTTCTTCTGGGCGTCGACCTCGAAGATCTGGGCGGTGGCGCCGAGGTGGCCATGCCCGAGCCAGTTCATGACGATGGTGTTGCCGTTCGCCAGGCGTTCGACGGAGCTGGCCAGGTAGAGGGGGTTATCGGTGACTTCATCGCGGCCGATATTCCAGACGATTTTACCGGACTTGTCGTATTCCACGACGCCGTCGCCTTCGCCGAGGGCGACGAGCCAGTTGCCGTTGGCGAGTTCGCGGACGTCATGGACGTCGCCGTTCACGGGCTGGGTGCGGAGAAGTTTGCCTTCGGCGGAAAGCTCGAGGACCGCGCGATCGCCCTTGGCGCTCACGAGGTAACGTCCGTCGGCCGTCTTGCGGCAGCCGCGCATCTGCTCGTGCGTGCGGATGGTCGGGGAGAGAGGGACTTTGATCTCCTTGGCGATCTTGCCGTCGCGACCGATCTCGAGGAGGCGGCCCGGGCCGCATTCCACGACGAGCACGCGTCCGTCCGCGAGAGGCTGGCAGCCCTGGATCTCGGTCTTCGGATCGGCGACGTATTCCCAGGCCACGGTTTGGTCGGGCTTCACTTCCTTGGCGCCTTTGACGTGGCTGAAGAGTACGTTGCCGTTGGGCAGGAGCCAGGAGTCCTGTGGCTTCTCGGCGGGGGTGGACCATTCGACGCGTCCGTCGGCGGCGACGATCGCCACCTTGTTGCCGACATAATCGCTGACCAGTAGGCGTCGACCGAAGGCCTTCGGGTCGAGGCTGGTCTGGGGGCCTTGGGCGCGGTCGCCGAGGGCGTTGCGGTTGTTGCGCATCACCGGGGGCATGGGCGCTTCCCAGCCGGCCGGAGCGTTCACGCTGACCACTTTGCGGAAGGTCACGTCGCCGAGACGGAGGTTGTCGGCGATCAGGCCGTTCTTCGAGTGTCGCCAGCAGTGGACGGCTTCGCCGTCGCTCTTGATGTGGTTTCCTATGACCTCATAGCCGTCCAGGTTGAAGTTCGGTTCGATCGCGGTGAGCTTGGTCTCGAAATAGTTGTAATTGCAGCGGACGTTGCGGAGGCCGCCGCGGAAGGACGGATGGCCGAGCAGGGTGCCGCTGCCGTTCGGATTGAGGGTGCGGGTAAACTGCACCGTGATGTTCTCGGCGTCGAACGATTCGCCCGGGCCGACCTTGCCGCCGGGGAGGAACTTACCCGTGTGTTCGCCGTACATCATCACCGCGCGCATGGTGTCGGTCATCGTGATGCCCTCGACGAGCACGTTGCGGACGCGTCCGTGGATGAGCACGCAGGCATTGATGTTCTTGACCAGTCCGCTGGGTAGGTCGTTGTGCGAAGCGTTGAGGTCGATGGTGCCTTTGCCGGTGATGCGCACGCCGGAGATCGTATCCTTCTGCAGTCCGTGGCCGATGCGGATGCCGTAGGCCTCGGGGGCGTCGTAGGAGACGAACCAGAGGCTGCGGGTGCCGTGGCCGGTCTTATGGGCGAACCTGATCTTCACCCCGTGGCTGAGTTCCTGCCAGTCGCCCGTGATCGGGATGCCCTTGTGGGGCGTCTCGAACAGCTTGCCGTCGCCCCAGGCGATGGTGTCAGGGGCGCCGTTCTTGCCGCCGGTGACGATGACCGTGTAGACCGTGCTGCCGAAGAGCTCGGAGCCGTCGACCTTGCCCTTCTTCATGTCGTAGGCGCCCCCGATCTCGAGGTCATCGATCTTCTTGCCCGAATCCTGGTCGGTCGTGATCTCGCCGACGCCTTCCTTGTGGCAGACGTTATCGGCGAGCTTGAGCGTCGCGCCGGCCATGAGTTCGATCTCGACGGACTTGTCGACGTACAGGATCGAGCGGTGCTTCTTGAGGCCGTGCTGGTGCAGGCCCGGCAGGAAGGTCAACTTGTCGCCAGCCGCGGCGGCATCCATCACCGCCTGCGGGTCGTCACCTGGATTGATCTTATGTTCGGCCGCGAAGAGGGAGGTCGCGAGAATCAGGGCGAGCAGTCTCATTTAGGGCCAGAGATAGGGCTGGGGCTAGGGCTAGCAAGACCTATGGGTTGTGTCCGTCGCCAAAGGATAATCCTTGAGCGGAAAATGACTTCGGCCGTTTCTCTAGCCCTAGCCCTGTCTCTGGCCCTAGCCCTGGGCTTTACTTCGCCACCACCCAGACGTTCCGGTAAACGACGGGGTTGCCGTGGCCTTGCAGGTAGAAGGGGCCGGGTGCGGGGACTTCGGTCTTGAACGCACCGCCGGGGGTCGCGCCCTTGAGTTCCAGGCTGTCATGGACGAGCACGCCGTTGTGGCGGACGCTGACGACGGCGTTGGTGGTCTTCTTGCCGTCTTGGTCGAACTTGGCGGCGGTGAACTCGACGTCGTAGGTCTGCCACTGCAAGGGCGGGAAGCACATGTTCACCTTGGGGGCGGCGTTCTTGTAGATGCCGCCGCACTCGTTATCGAGGCCCTTGAGGCCGAAGCTGTCGAGGACTTGGACCTCGTAGCGGTGCTGGAGGTACAGGCCGCTGTTGGCGCGACCCTGGCCGCGGCCGAGGGGCTTGAAGGGCAGGAAGAACTCGAGGTGCAGCGTGAAGTCGGTGAAGGCCTGCTTAGTTTTCGTGTTCGCTTCGAGGAAGCCGCGCGGGTCGATCTTACCGTCCACGAAGGCGTCGGCGTTCTTGCCGTCGAAGAGGATGGTCGCTCCCTTGGGGGCGGCGAGTCCTTCGGACGGGCTGTGCCGGATGGTGCGCTTGAGGGCGACCGGCATGCTCTTGATCTTCAGGACGCCGTCGGTGAGCGTGGCCGAGTCGATGCTGTCCTGGAACAGCACGCCTTCGCCGTCACGCTTGCCTTCGACTTCGATCTTCGGAGTGCCGTCCCAGCCGGCGCCGGGCAGGCCGCCCTTGAAAAGGATGAGGCGGTATTCGCCCTTACCGAGCGAGATGACATGGGCGCCCATCTTGGCGTTGGCGAATTCGCCCTGCAGGCGAGGGTCTTCGCCGGCTTCGGTGGCTTCCTTCTCCGTCAGGTAGACCGGCGGCTCCGGCGGCTTCGGGGCGGCGGGGGCTTTGGCTTTCGGCGCGTCGGCGGCGAAGAGCGAGGTCGCTAGCAGGAGGGCGAGAAGACGCATGGGGATGCGACGGAAGATGGGCGATGATGGATGGATGATAAAGGATGAAAGAGGGCGGGGCGGGCAGGGAGGACTGAATTGAGTGCTGAGTCGATGACTGCGTCGATGGCAGATGACTGAATCGATGACAGAATCAGAACCCCGCCAACCGCGCCCCGGGGCCGCCACCTGCCTCCCTATGCGTTGTTAGCTTCCGGTGTCCCAGATTATATCCCCCGCAAACATCCAGGTCTCTCCGGTTTCCCTTTGAGCCCCGTGTTTTCCTAACCGCCAACCGCTAACCGCCAGCCGCCAAAACCTTAGTCGTCTACGCGATGATATCGCCGACGACGCGGCCATGGACGTCGGTGAGACGATAGTCGCGGCCCTGGAAGCGATACGTGAGGCGTTCGTGGTCGAAGCCGAGGAGATGCATGATGGTGGCCTGCAGGTCGTGGACGTGGACCTTGTCCTTCACGCCGGCGAAGCCCATCTCGTCGGTCTCGCCGAACTGGAAGCCGCCCTTCACGCCGCCGCCGGCCATCATGATCGTGAAGCAGTCGGGGTAGTGGTCGCGCCCGAGGATCTGGCTCTTGGACGTACGACCCTCGCGGAACGGCGTGCGACCGAATTCGCCGCCCCAGACGACGAGCGTGTCCTCGAGCAGGCCGCGTTCCTTGAGGTCGTTGATGAGCGCCATCACCGGCTTGTCGGTCGCGGCCATCTTGGCCGTCAGTCCGTCGCGGATGTCTTCCTTCGGGCCGGTGCCATGGAAGTCCCAGCCCCAGTCGAAGAGGTGGACGAAGCGCACGCCTTTCTCGACGAGACGTCGCGCGAGCAGGCAGTTGTTGGCGAAGCTGGCCTGGCCAGGCTGGGCGCCGTAGGCCTCGAGCGTCGCGGGCTTCTCCTTCGAGATGTCCATGACCTCGGGCACGCTGGCCTGCATGCGGAAGGCGAGTTCGTACTGGGCGATGCGGGTAACGGTTTCGGCGTGGCCGAGTTCGTCCTGCTGGCGCTGGTTGAGCGCGTTGAGTGCGTCCAGCGTGGCGCGACGGAGGTCGCGCGTCATGCCGGGCGGGTCGTTGGCGAAGAGCACGGGGTCGCCCTTGCTGCGGCATTGCACGCCTTGGTAGACGGACGGAATGAAGCCCGAGCCCCAGCAGCCTTGGCCGCCGCTGGGTTGGACGCCGTTGGAGATCATCGTGACGAAGCCCGGGAGATCCTGGTTCTCGGTGCCGAGTCCGTAGGTGGCCCAGGAACCGAGCGAGGGACGGCCCTGGCGATTATGGCCCGTGAACAGGAGCAGTTCCGCCGGCGCATGGTTGAACTGGTCGGTGTGCATCGCCTTCACGAGCGTGACGTCGTCGGCGATCTTGTGGAAATTCGGGACGGCGTCGCTCATCCACAGACCCCCTTTGCCATACTGCTGGAACGTGCGCGGCGAACCCATGAGCTTCGGCACGCCGGTGGTGAAGGCGAAGGTACGTCCCTTGAGGAAAGAGTCCGGGCAGTTCTCGGCGTTGCGTTTCACCAACTCCGGCTTGTGGTCAAAGATGTCCAGATTGGGCGGGCCGCCGGACATGTGGAGGTAGATCACGCGCTTGGCCTTGGCCTTGAAGTGCGGCTTGCGCGGAGCGAGGGGATTGTCGTTGGCGGACGGGGCGCCGAAGAGGTCGGCCTGCATCGCGTGGAGGGCGATGGCGCCGAGGCTGAACTGACCGACGCTGCTCAGGAACGTGCGGCGGGTCTGGAGGCTGAGCTGGGCTTCGCGAAGGGGATGCATCTGGAAAGGGTCAGGGTGAGGGGCAGGGCTAGGTTGTCGGGCTTCAGCGGCGCATGAGGAACTCGTCGAGGTTCATGATGACGCTGCTGACGGCGGTCCACGCGGCGAGGGCGGGGAGGTCCGTGCCTTTGTCCGCCGGGCCGAGCGGCTGGGTGGCCATCTGCTCGGCGAGCTTCGCGTCGGCGCGGTATTCCTGGAGTGATCGCGCGAGCAGGGTCCGGAGCGTCGCGAGTTCGGCGGCGTCGGGCTCGCGGGCGAGACAGAGGACGTAGGCGCGTCGCAGGCGGGCTTCGTCCGTCGAGGCTTCCTTCATCAGGCGGCGAGCGAGGGCTTGGCTGGCCTCGATGAAGACCGGGTCATTCAGCGTCACGAAGGCCTGCAGCGGCGTGTTCGAGCGGTCGCGGCGGATCACGCACGTCTCGCGGTTCGGCGCATCGAAGGTCGCGAAGCTGGGGTAGGGCGTGCTGCGACGCGTGTCCGTGTAGAGGCTGCGGCGGTGGCGGTCTTCGCCGGTGCTGGTCTGCCAGTCACCCGAGCCGCCGAAGGCGATGCTGAGGCCCATGTTCGGACGCATCGGCCGGACGGGCGGACCGAACATCTTGGCGCTGAGCAGTCCGCTCACGGCGAGCGCCTGGTCGCGGAGCATTTCGCCGGAAGGACGGAAGCGCGGGCCTCGCGCCACGAAACGGTTGTCGGGGTCCAGCTCGTTGCGCTTCGCGTCGCTGGCCGAGGCCTGGCGGTAGGCACGGGTATTCAGCAGCAACATCAGCATTTTCTTGGTATCCCAGCCGCTCTCGACGAATTCCGCGGCGAGCCAGTCGAGCAGTTCCGGATGCAGCGGGAGGTCCCCTTGGCTGCCGAACTCTTCGCTCGAGCGGACGATGCCCACGCCGAAGACCGATTCCCAGAGGCGGTTCATGGTCACGCGGGCGGTGAGGGGATTGTCGCGGCTGACGATCCAGCGGGCGAGGCCGAGGCGGTTCTTGGGGTAGCTGGCTTCCCAGCGGGCGAGGCTCGGGGGCACGCCTTCGCCGACTTCGTCGCCGAGGGCCTGCCAGTTGCCGCGGAGCTGCACGAAGGTCTTGCGACGTCTGTCCGCCGGCAGGTCCTGCATGATCGGCACCGTCACCGGGGCGCTCTGGGCAATCTTCTGCTTGAGGCCGTCGGCATGCGCGCGTTGGGGCTTGGCCGCCGCGGAGACGTTGCGGACGTAATGTTGGCTGAGCAGGTTGTTCTGGGCCTTGGTCCGCTTTTCCGATGGAACTTCGAGGGCGGCCTTGAGCTGCTTCTCCGCTAGCTTCGGCTTCCGGGCGAGCCACTCGTCGAAACCGGCCAGCCAGGCAGGATCAGGCTTCTTGAAAATCGCCTCGGCGGCGGCGCTGTCCTTCATCCACTGTTCGCGCTGCGCCTTCACGCCAGGCGGGTAGATTTCGTGGAGCGGGGCTTCGTCGCGCTTATCGCTGTCGGCGCTCTGGTTGAGGAACGCGTAGGACTGGAAGTATTCCGTGATGGTGATCGGGTCGTACTTATGGGTATGGCACTGCGCGCAGGCCATGGTGGTTCCCATGAAGACCGCATAGGTCGTGTTGACGCGGTCGATGACGGCGGCGTTACGGAACTCCTCGTCGCTGGTACCGCCTTCGTTCTGGGTCATCGTGTTGCGGTGGAAGGCGGTGGCGATGACCTGATCCTCGGTGGCGTTCGGAAGCAGGTCGCCGGCCAGCTGCTCGACTGCGAACTGATCGAAAGGCTGGTTCTTATTGAGCGCCTTGATCACCCAATCGCGATAGGCCCAGATGACGCGTCCGGGGTCGCTCGGGTAGCCGGCGCTGTCGGCATAGCGGGCGAGGTCGAGCCACTGGCGGGCCCAGTGTTCGCCGTAGGCGGGCTTGGCGAGGAAATGCGTGACGACCTCGGCGTGCGTGGCCTTCGCCAGCTGCGTGAGTTCCTCCGGCGTGGGCGGCAGGCCGGTGACGTCGAGGGCGACGCGGCGGATCAGGATGGCCTTGGGCGCTTCGACCGACCAAGCCAGGCCTTCCTTCTTCTGACGATCGGCGAGGAAGGCGTCGACGGGATTGGCCTCGCCGTTGGCGGGCACGGCCGGACGGACCACGGGCTCATAAGACCAGTGGCGGCCCCAGGGGGCGCCTTGGCGGATCCATTCTTTCAGGAGCGCAAGCTGCGCCGGCGGGATGGTCTTGTGCTGCTTAGGCGGCGGCATCACGTCGTCGGGGTCCGTCGACTCGATGCGCTTGATGAGTTCGCTCTGCTCGGGCTTGCCAGGCAGGATGACGAAATCTCCCTTGCGGTCGCGCTTGGCGTCCTGCTCGTCGTCGAGGCGCAGCTTGCCCTTGCGGCCTTTCTCATCCGGTCCGTGGCAGGCGATGCAGTTCTCGGAAAGGATCGGGCGGATCTGGCGGCTGAAATTGATCGGCTCGGCGGCGCAGGCGGCGCCGATGAGGACGCCAAGAAAGAGGGTGGCCTGGGAGGGCATGGGGAAGGGGACAGCCGCCGGAGCAGGGGGGTTCCGAGGGAAGGTCTTAAAACAATCCCCTAGGCATGGGATTTCAACCCCTACCAAGGGAATTAATCGGTCGAAAGCCTGCACTTTTCCCGCTGCCGGGCTTCAACGGTCCGCCTTCAGGTAAGCAATGGAGAGCGGGACTTGTTCCAGGGAATGAGAGCTCTCGTCTTCGAGATAGAAATGCTTCACGCCCGCCTTCTTCGCGGCGGCGAAGATCGCGGCCTGATCGAGCTGGCCGGTGCCGAGCGTCACGTCGTTGTCGGAGTCGTATTTATGACCCCAGCTGCGCGGCACGCCTTTGCGGACATCCTTCACATGCATGAGCGGGATGCGGGCGCCGTATTTTTCCAAAAGCGCGACGGGGTCGGCGCCGGGCAGATAGGCCCAGAGCACGTCGAGTTCGAAGCTGACGTCCTCGGGGCGGGTCTGGGCGTGGATGAGGTCGTAGAGCGTGCCTTGTCCCTCGGGGACGAATTCCATCCCATGGTTATGCAGCACGAACGTAAGCCCGTGCTTTTCCCGGAGCTGTTTGCCCATCGCGTTCATCTCGGCGATCCGCTGCAGAGCGGCGGCCTTGTCGAAGGGGGTCTTGCTCCCTGGCAGCGACACGCGGACGTATTTCGCGCCGAGGATCTTCGCGACGGTGGCCACGTCGTCGGCCTTCTTGAGCACTTCGTTGTAAGGGGCGCCGTAGGATGAGCAGTTGATGCCGCGGGCATCCATGAGGGCGCGGATCTTGGCCGGTTCCTGACCGAACAGATTGGACATCTCGATGTCGGTGATGCCGAAGCCTTTCACCTTATCGAACGTTCCGGCCATGTCGGCCTTGAACTCGTTGCGGAAGGTGTAGGAGACGACTCCTGGAGTGCGATCAAGCAGCGGAGCCGCCGCGGCGGCGGTGGCGGATGCGATCGCCAGAAAAAGTGCGAGGATTCGGCGCATGGAGGCAGTAGACCGAGGTTGGCCGACCTCTTCAACCCCCAAGCAGGAGACCCCGGGGACATCGAAATATCCCCGGGGTCTTTAAATTGGTCGGGCAGGAGAGATTTGAACTCTCAGCCTCTGCTACCCGAAAGCAGCGCTCTACCAGATTGAGCCACTGCCCGACACGAGTCATAAGGATAGACCAATCCAGGGGGGTGTTTTCAAACTAATTCCGTCGGGAAAATTCGGCGGGGTGGTGGACTTCACGGCTTTTCGGCCCAACTTGGCTTTGATATGAACCTTACGGTAAGACGATCCGGGGACCGCGGCTTCGCCGATCATGGCTGGCTGGTGGCCCGGCACAGCTTCAGTTTCGCCGATTATCATGACCCGGCCCACATGTCTTTCCGGTCCTTGAGGGTCATCAATCAGGACTTGGTGGCTCCAGGCAACGGCTTCCCGCCGCATGGGCACCGGGACATGGAGATCTTCACGTATGTCCTCGAAGGCGCCATCGAGCACCGCGACAGCTTAGGCAACCATGCGCAGATCAAGCCCGGCCAGATCCAGGTCATGAGCGCCGGCAGTGGGGTGAAGCATAGCGAGTATAATCCCTCCAAGACCGAGCGGCTCCACCTCATCCAGGTATGGATCACGCCCGACCGGCCCAATCTTCGGCCACGCTACGCCGAGTGGAAGCCCACGCCCGAGCAGCTCGCATCGCCCAAGGTCCTCATCATCTCGAACGACGGACGGGAAGGTTCGGCGCATATCAGCCAGGACGCCGACGTTTATCGGGTCAAGGCCCAGGCGGGCGGTATGGTCTCGCATGACCTGCGGACGGGCAGGGGGCTTTGGTTCCAGCTCATCGCCGGCGAAGTTGAGGTCGGCGGCGTCAAGCTTTCGCCCGGAGATGCCGTGAATTCCGAAGACGCCGGAACCTTCGCCTTCAAGCACTCCGGCCCCGTCGAAGCGCTCCTCTTCGACCTCGCCTGATCTTCATTCTGCATTACCCCCATACTCCAAACTCCATACTCTCTCATCATGTCCTCCCCCCACATTCCTCAGAAGTCTCCGATCCCCGTCCTCGTCGAAGCCGGCAAGACCTACTACTGGTGTTCCTGCGGCCATAGCAAGAATCAGCCCTTCTGCGACGGCGCGCACAAAGGTTCGGCCTTCACGCCCGTTCCCTACAAGGCTGAGGCCAATGGCACGGTCTACTTCTGCGCGTGCAAGCACTCGAAGAAGGGTGCCCTGTGCGACGGAGCCCACAAGGCCCTCTGAAGTTAGCCCTTTCATAAGCCCTCGATTAGGTTAACCTATGGGGGCTATGAAAAAACTCCCCTGCATCGTCGCCCTCCTTCTAGGCGTGGCGTTCATCGTCTTCGGCGTCGCCTACTTCGTGCCCGCCGTGAAGTCCATTCTCCCGGCCCCGACGCCCCCTAACGGCGAAGAGGCCGGCAAGCTCACCGCGGCGTTCTTTACGGGTCTGGCCGGTTCGGGCTATCTTGGTGTGATCAAGGCACTTGAGATCCTGGCCGGTGTGCTGCTGATCATGAAGTGCACCCGCGGCTGGGGCGTCATCCTCTCGGGCGCCATCCTGTTCAACATCTTCTTCGTTAACGTGCTGATCATGAACCTCTGGAATCCTATCGTGATCGCCATGGTTCTCGCCGGCCTCTACCTCGCCTGGGTCGGTCGCAAGGGCTTCTGCTGTCTCGCCTGCTGTGGTTCCGGCGAGTGCCTCGGTACTTGCGGTTGCTGCAACAAGGACGGACAGTCCGGCGGTTGCTGCTCGACCGAGAAGCCTGCTTCGACCGGTTGCTGCGGCGGCAAGTAAGCCTTCCGGCCATCACGAATCAGCCCCCGGCCTCGGGGGCTTTTTTGT
>Ga0222713_10002843_pt1 | contig 18176 bp, 18 predicted proteins | sample C33_649DmetaG_FD_165061 | JGI IMG/M metagenome (GOLD analysis project Ga0222713, IMG submission 165061) | Estuarine water microbial communities from San Francisco Bay, California, United States - C33_649D | ecosystem: Environmental > Aquatic > Marine > Unclassified | place: USA: California...
GTTCGCCTCACGGCCAATTGGGCGATCGGCTGGCCTGGCCTCAACCACGAGGATTGGCGATACGTGAAGTTGTACGCCGATGCGCCGATGCCCCGCTGGCTCACGAGTTTCACCTCGGTCCACCTGTTTCCGATGATCGTCGTGACCCTCGGATCCCTACCTATGGTCACCGCAGCGTCCATTCCCGGACGAAGTCTCAATGTTTTCGACGTCCTCGCAGTGGTGTTCGCTCTCACCGGAACGGCTCTCGAACACTTTGCCGACGTCGATCTTCGACGCTTCAACCGCACCAAACAACCTGGAGATGTTCTCGACTTCGGACTGTGGTCCCGTAGCCGTCACCCCAACTATCTCGGCGAGATGCTCTGGTGGTGGGGTCTGTTCTTCTTCGCGCTGGCCGCCGACCCCGGCTCGTGGTGGACCGGCATCGGAGCCCTGGCAATGACCGTCATGTTCCTCACCGCCAGCATTCCATTCGCCGAAAAGCGCAGCATGGAGCGGCGTCCGGGCTGGTCGGAGTACTGCGAACGCACACCCCTCCTGATTCCTCGCCTGCGGTCTCGCTGACGAATCGGCCTCAAGTCAGGCCCCGAATCGGCCGATAAGGCCGTGTGAACTTCCTGTCGATCGCCGCCTCGATCGCCCTGGTCGCTGCCGTGTCTCTGGCCGTGGCGTTCCGCGCACGGGGCGAACGTCGTCATCGCGCAGAACTCGACTCACTCGTCCACGCCGTTCGTCACGACGAGATGACCGGACTTCTCAATCGCACCGGATTCCTCGAACGACTCGATGCGCGTCTCGCAATCGATGGTGCTCGAACCACCGTTCTCTATCTCGACCTCGATCGCTTCAAGGCCATCAACGACACCCTCGGTCATGCTTCTGGAGACGAATTGTTGCGTGTCGTCGGTCGACGTATCGCACGAGGAGTCGGGTCCGATGGAGATGCGGCACGAATCGGCGGAGACGAGTTCGCCGTCGCCGTCACAGATCACTCCTCTACCCATGCTTCGTCGATTGCCGAGCGACTGGCCCGTTCGATCATCGAACCGGTCGAAATCAGCGGACGCCTCCTTCGTGTCAGCGCGAGCGTGGGTGTCGCGATCGGTCCGTGGGACGATTCGTCGCCTGTCGCCGTCCTCGGATTCGCCGACCAGGCTTTGCAACGAGCCAAAGAACTCGGCCGGGATCGCATCGAAGTGTTCGGATCCGACATGCGCGCCATCGATCGACGACGGGCCCTCGACGAAATCGAATTGCGGCGGGCCCTCGATCGCGGAGAGATCCAGCCGTTCTTCAGACCCGAATTCGATGTGGAGGAAGGCCGTCTGATCGGAGCTGAGATCGTCGCCCGATGGATTCGCGAGGACGGATCGATCCTGGATGAAAGGGAGCTGCTCACCGTGGCTCGCGACGCCAACACGGTCGAGCGGCTGGCCGTCGCCGTTGTTCGTGAAGCGCGACCATTTCTCCGCCGGCTGGAGCTCTTCGGTCTTCCGACGAACTTCCGGTTCCGGATCGATCTTCCCCACCGTTGCACCCCTCGAGCCTGGCGAGACGGCCAGATCGCCGCTGCCTTCGTGGGTCTTGACATGTCGCGCCTGACCCTCGACGCGACCGCCGAGGTCGTGGCTGTCGATCCGGTCCATGCCGCTGAGCTCCTGGCCGATCTCCGAAACCGGGGTGCCCAGGTGTCCTTGCGCGACCTGTCCGACCTCGAGGTCCTCGGATCGATCGCCGTCGACGAGATCCGTCTGGCTCGATCAGTCGTTCGTGGACGACGACCGATCGACGACGCCCTGCTCGGGGCGGTCGCCGATCTCGCCCACGATCTCGGGCTCCAACTCGGAGCCGGTGACGTCACCTCGATCGACGAATCTCATCGCCTCGTCGATCACGGATGCCACCGCCAGAGCGGGCCGCTTTTCGGTCTGCCCATCACGGCGGAGGATCTGGCCGAATTGGTGGAAAAAGACCTGGTGAGCCACCTTTCTTCGACGTCCATGCCGTAGCGTCGCCACTTGTGTCGTCCACTCGGCGAGGCGTTCTTTGGATCCTGACGAGTGCCTTCGCCTATTCCCTCTTCACGGTCTTCGGAAAGAACGTTCTCGAGCAACTGCGAACGACCGATGTCTTGTTCTGGCGCTTCATGATCGCCGTTCCGATCTCGTGGTCGGTGGTCGCATTTCGACGATCACGTGGAGTCGGCGCGTCGGTGCGCGACGTTCGTTGGGTTCCACCATTCATGGCTGGTGTCTCGTTCGGTCTGATGGCCTTCGTAGCTTTCGAATCACTCGAACGTCTGAGCGGTGCCGTGTACATCGTGTTGTGTTACACGTACCCCGCCATGGTCGCGATCGGCGCCTGGTTCGTCGGAAAACCGACGTCCAAACAGTTGTGGGGCGCGGTCGCCTTGACTCTCGTCGGCATCGCGCTGACCTTCCCAGAAATATCGAGTGGCACCGACGGACGAGCGATTTCCGGAATGTTCCTGACGCTCGCCAACTCTTTCATCTACGCGTGCTACATCTTGTACTCCGAGAAGTTGGTCGGAACGAGTGCATCCTCCACGACTCGACAATCGAGTCGTTACACGCACGACGGCTTCATCACCGCCGCCTGGGGTGTCACAGGATCACTGGTGGTTGCGACAATCGTGGTCGCGACGGTGGGTGGTGTCGACATTCCTTCCGGCCACAAATACGTCTGGTCGATGCTCGGTCTCGGTGTCATCGGAACTGTTGTGTCGAGCACGGCGTTCTTGCTTGGTGTCAAATATCTCGGACCAGCACCAGCAGCACTCGTCGCGTCGATCGAGCCGGCAATCACTCTCGTATGGGTCGTTCTGTTCCTCGGCGAATCACTTGCTCCCATTCAACTACTGGGAGCCGCGCTCGTGATCAGTGGTGTGGTCTGGTCGCAGACGTCACGTCGAATCAGGCCGGTCAACCCACGAGGGCGTGAAGTTCTTGCACCGTGAGGCGCAGTGACGTACTCGTGGTGTAACCCGGCAGTCGTCCGCCGGAACCCACATTCGATTGCCAACTGATCTCCCAGTCGACCGCCACAGACGCATCGAAACGACCCGAGGCATGTGATGTGGAGGCGTGCCGATACGTGTACGAGCAGTTCGATGTGCCGTCATCACCGATCGACCGATCCCACTCCTCACCTGGGCCGTCACACACGACGGATCGTCGACCGTCGCCATCGCGCAAAGAATCCTCGGTGGAGAACGTCATGCGGACCGGAGTGGCCGTGGCTCGCGCCCAGATCACACCGCTAGGGGTCGGCAACCATGCGGTGGCCGACACGGGCTTCCACCATGAACGGTCGGCCCATATCCAGGTCGGGACGGTCACCACTCCTGCATCGGCAGGAGGTGCGAGGTGCACCGCTGGCGAACTCAATCGTCCGCGCACGAGAACTGATGCCTGCTGCGCCAACTGTGCCGGATCGAGTTGCGGTACCCAGACAACCGTCGACCATCCACTGCACGTACGTGTGTAGAGGATGTATTCGATGCCATTCATCGTCATGGTGATCGGAGCATCAGAACTTTCACCGGTACTCGAGTCGTATCCACCTTCCATCGTCCACGTGCAGATGGAAGCCGAACCTTCGGTCGGCGGGGTCCCGGTTTGCACTCCGGCCCAGATGGTGCCGTCGGCTGCTCCTCCACTTCCCGCTCCGTCGATGGCATCGACACGCCCCGACATCGATGCCATCGACATCGCGACGGCCAAAGTAGAAACAGCAACCCATCTCACAACTCGCACAACTCCTCCTCGTAAACGCGTCGTTCGACCAACTCCTCACTCCATCGCCAGGCTCCGTCGACTGACTTCATCGTCCACGTCGCCCAGTGGCTCGACCACGATTCGTCGTAGATCGCACTCGATCGACCCGGCCCGACGGCCATGGTCAAGACCACGTCGTCGCTATGGCAGACGCGAAGCTCCACTTCGTCGATCGTGACCGGGACGACCTCGTCGATTCGGAATCGATGTGCACCGCGATCGGACGCCACGATTCCGTAGCGGACCCGATCGGCCATCACCTCGGTCAACGCATCATGAACGGGCGAACCAGGCACGGCTAGATCGTCGACCACGCACTCACGAGGATGTCGCCCACATTCGATACGTCGGAGCATCAACCATTCGAACGCCGTAGTCACGTCGGAGTTCGCTTGCTCGGCCCGGGTGCTCGTGGAAAGCACTGGCTCCGTCGAGATCGGTGCTTCGATCACGGCGAGGGGCCTCGCCGTTGGACGGACGAGAGTGCCGTTCGGTTCGGTCGATCGTGTCGATCCACACCCGGTCGACGCCATCGTCGTCAGCGCTACGAGGGCGACGAGTGCGTTGACAGTTGGTCGCTTGTATGTCATCGCTGCCTCCTTCGGCATGGGTGTGGGACGAGAGATCCCGCCGAAGGAGACTTGCTCACTCAATCGTCAAGGTGAATAGGTCGTGGGTCCCGTCGACCGATCCCACCACGACGGGCCGACAGCTTCTCTGCCAGACTCTTTGCACGTCACCACCGGTCGACCGTCACGTTCTGGTCAATGAATGTTCAAGGAGGCAGCGATGAGCAACATGCGAATCATGTCCTTGGAGCGAGACGCCGCTTCGGCTCTGCGGATCATTCTCGGCATCATGTCCGATCAACTGGTGATGTTCGGCGGAGAAGACACTGGTTGGGGCCGTCGGTCCTGGAACCTCGAGGAGATCGTCGCTCTCGAGCAACGAATCGAGACGCTCTGGCCGGACGAATCCTGGGGTATGACCGAATCAGATCCCCACTCGGCGAGCGACCGCGACCATCCGGCCAAGGATTTCGAGATCTATATCGAGGACGCCGAGTTGATCCTGGCCGGTATGGCTTTCACCGAAATGGCGAGTGCCGAGTTTCCGTGGGCCGACATGGTGCGGTGGACGAGCGATTTCATCTCGACCGAAATCCGCGCTCTCTGGACCGACGAAGAGTGGCGCGGACGCGCCGCCGGCCAATGGCCCTGAGGTCACTGCCCGAGTATCGGATTGCGATAGCTGTGCGTGCCGTCGAACCGTGACAACAAGTACGGACCCGACACCATGGGCTCGTGTCGCGCAGGCTCGTCAGCCGACCGGCATGTGGGAAGACACTCGATGCGAGCGTGGAAGGGCGGCGTGACGAACAACGGAATCGAGTAGCGATCTCGTCCGATCGGATTGACGACTCGATGGGGGTTCGACACGTAACGATCGTTCGTCCAGATGGCCATGAGATCACCGAGATTCACCACCAGGTGACCATGTGGAACGACGACGTCGATCCACTCTCCCGATCGATCTTGAACCTGTAGCCCCCCGACACCGTCATCGGCCAACAAGGTGATGGTTCCGTAGTCAGTATGAGTTCCACATCCGAGTTGACCCGGCGCAGGAGTTACGCGATCACTCGGCGGATAGTGGAGCATGCGCAGATGAAGCATCGTCTCGCCGTCGAGATCTTCGAAGAAGTTCGGGTCGAGGTCGAGGGCCATGGCCAGACCGCGCTGCATACGTAGCGACGCCTCGGTGACCTCGTCGAAATAGGACTGCCAAGCCTCACGAAATCCCGGTAGTTCAGGCAGTTGATTCGGCCCATGGAGCGGCGTTCCGGCCCGGACTTCGGGATGGTTGAGACCGTGCTCGATTCCGGAGTCGATGGTCTCTTTCAGATCACCGGCTCGAAATCGGCTGATATCGCCTCCATCACCGAGCGCGCCTTCCAGACTTTCGGCCTCCATCGCCACGTAACCCCGATGGTGGGCACTTCGACCGATCGAAATGAGTTCCTTCTCCTCGGCCGGCAATGCGAAGAACTCGCGCATGGCGTCGAGGAATCGCTCTTTGGTCTCGTCTGCTACGCCATGTCCAGTGACGAGCAGGAATCCGAGTCGCCGACAGATGCTGTCGATCAGATCGGCTGATTCACGCGCGGCTGACGTGCCATAGGCGTTTCCCGTGGCAAATGGCGAGATGTCGACGACGGGAAGACCCACGCCGGTGACACTAGTGAACGGACGCAGCCGCAGCCCTCTGCTTCTTGGCGCGAGCCTCGGCCACCTGCAGGCGAATTCCGCCGGCGATTCCTTCGGGGTTGAGAATCGCCGTGATGATCAGCAATACGCCACCGATCAAAGCTTCCCAACTACCCAGCCCGTCGAAAAGTCGACTCATGCCGTAGAACGCGATACCGGCCTGGGCCGTGATACCCGCCGTCACGGCCCCACTCACACTTGTGATACCTCCGAGGTAAGCGACCGAAAGAGCCGTGAGCGACGCGACCACTCCGTATGACAAGTCGGACACCGAACCGAATCGATAAGCGATCAAGGTTCCGCCCACACCGGCGATGAAAGACGAGGCAGCGAACATCGTCATCTTCACGCGTGTCACATCGATGCCGACTGCGGCTGCCGCACGCTCGTTACCTCGAACTGCAAGCATGACGCGACCGGACCCCGACCTTCTGATGTTCGCAACGAGCAAGCCGAGCAACGCAAGGATGACGACGAGAAAAACTCCAAAAACAGGTCTCGAGACGTTCGTCCCGTAGACGAGTCCAAGATCCCAACTTCCCAACGACGGATTGGGAACCTTTGCGCCACCGGTGGAGATGTCACCGATGACCCAGGGGTTCTTGAAGACGAATTCAGCGATGGTCACTCCACCGGCCAACGTGACGATGGCCAGATTGGTGCCGCGCACACGCAAAGCTGGGATTCCGACGATCAGTCCGAAAACCATGGCAGCAGTTGCAGCAAGTAGTGGCGCGATCGGGAACGGAATGTCGTACCTCATGGCCAACTTCGACAACGCAAACCCCGCGATCCCCGCGAATGCCATCTGCGAGAGCGACGTCTGTCCTCCGAATCCGGTGAGAACGACGAGTGACAGAGCGAGAACCGCTGCGATGACAGTCGTCATGATGGCAGCGCGCCACAGCGGGCCAAGAACAACAATGCCGGCAATGGCCAGAAGTGTCGGCACAAGGAATGAGACGGGTGTGACTCGGGCCGGGGGAACCGTCGGCAACTTCCACATCTTCACCGCTCCACGGTCGGGAAGACGCTCACCGAGGAACACCATGGTGAGGATGATGATGACGAAAGGTATTCCTTCGCGTGCCCCGTATTCAGGAAACCAGGAGAGGTCGTTCTGAAGTTTGGTGCAGAGAGACTGACCCATACCGATGAGCACTCCGGTCACGACAGTCGGTCCGAAGTTCTGAAACTTACCGATGAGGGCCGCACCGAGGGCTGGCACCAGGAATCCGAAGGTGTAGATGGTCGGATTCAACTGAAGTTGTGGCGCGGCCAGGATCGCCAAGAACGTCGTGATCACTGACGAAAGGACCCAACCGAGTCCGGCCAGAAAGTCGGGTGAGTAGCCGAGTAGCACTGCACCCTTTTCGTTCTCTGCAGAAGCTCGAATAGCGAGGCCTATCCGTAGGAATCGACTACCCACCCACAGAGCTGCAGCAATGGCCAGCACGATGAAGAGCAACCACAGCCCGTCGCGCGGGACAGTCAGATCGCGAGTGATGGTGACCGGCTCACGTGGGAGGATTTTCGGGACGCGAATCGCCGACATGTCCTCGAATCGCCGAGCGACCAACGTAATGAACACGATGATCAAGCCAACACTCGCCACGACCTTGGCCAGAGCTGGAGCCTGTCTCAGAGGTTTGAAAATCAGCACATAGACAAGCAGTCCGAGAACTGCTGACGTGAGAAGCGCGAGGAGAAGTGCCCACCTGTAACCCACGTCGTCCCCGAAGTGGTATCGGTCGGGTAGTCCGGGAATGGGGAACGGATACGAACCGTTGCGCAAATCGGCATACACGTACGTCGACCACATCGCCATCGCGCCAGCTGCAAAGTTCACGACACCAGATGCCTGATACGTGATCACCATTCCCACGCCGAGGGCGGCGATGATGGCACCAGCTGCGCTACCGAGCAGCAGATAGAAGAGGTAGTCGGTCATCGACCGTTCACCTCGTCCATCTGCTGCTCGACAACATCTCTCATGTCAGGGAAGGTACGGCAGGCTGTCGACGAGTTCGAGTCCTTCCACGGGACCAACTACTCCATCACCCTTGTATTCCGCGAACGGGAAGACGAATGAGCAGACTGCTGGATAAGCAGCCGACGCACCGCATTTGATCGGGGTCACACCACCGAAGAAATACAGGCCATCGCCGTTCTTCAGGAAGTCGTACAACGACTCACCGGTGAGTTCGATACCCCGCTCGACCATCAGATTGCCGTAGTCGATGAGTGACATGTACAAGCTGTAGCCAAGGCCACCGAGGCCGAGTCCGGCCGCCGTCACCTCGTCCTCGGAAATTCCCATGACCGGAGCCAGGAGCTTCTTCAAGAGGGCTCGCTCGGGTGTGTCTTTTTCTTCGGCAAGTCCGGCGAACATCCATCCCTCGGCTTCGTCACCGACCACGTCGATGACATCTTTGTCGGCACAGATGTTGGTTGTGATCACCGGGATGGTGATGCCCAGCGATGCACGTCCACGCATCGTTCCGATACATCCCGCGTCGGCGTAGAGCGACACGATCACATCCGGATTGCTGCTGGCAGCTTCTCGAACGAGACCTTGGTAGCCCGCATCAGTCTCGTTGTCGCCACCCTTCACGGCCTCCCACGCGATTCCGGCCTTGTCGAGAGCCGCCGTGAGTGATGCGGCCGTCGAGTTGGCGCCAGCGTTGTCGGCGTGGATGACGGACACGTTCTTGGCGTCGTAGTAATCCTTGGCGACTGCGGCGATCGCTGCCTGAGACGTGGCGTTACCACCTGTCAGGAAGAGGGCATTGGCTGTGTAGTCGATCGGGAGAATGGGAAGGACGCCGATGACTGGGATTCCAGCTGCCTCGTACACCTTGTAATCCGGGAAGAGATCAAGACCAAGCAGGATGAGTTCGACATTCTTCCCCACCAACTCCTGAGCACAAGCCTGTGACGTTTCTGGGGAGCCATTGGCGACGCAGGTTTCGAGCTTCACAGGACGGTTGCCCAGGCCACCGTGCTCGTTGGTGTAGTCGACGGCTGCCGACAGGAATCGACGAATGTCCGGAAAGTCGAGACCGGCTCCGCCTTCGGTGTTCACCATTCCGACGACCATTTCCGGACCTGTGGGCGGTCCGGGTTCGTCGGACGGAGCTGACGTCTCGGCAGGTGCTTCGGTGTCATCGCTCGATGAGTCGGACGGAGCTTCCGTGGCACTCGGTGCCTCGGTCTCAGCCGGAGCATCGCTCGCGCCTCCCCCGTCGTCGCCTCCACACGCTGCAAAAGCCATCGAACTCGCCACGGCTACAGCGATCCAGGCCCGTCGTCCAACGGGCATCCCCCTCATCTTCATTTTCCCCCCTCTAATGCCGCAATGCGGCGTTTCAGTCGGCCACAGCGGCCGGTACCCAACTGCCGTGGAATCCGAAGGGAATCCGCGGCAACTGAATCTTTGCGATCGGTTCGTCCGCCATGGTGAGAGCGTCGAAGATCACGAACTCGCTGGAATCAGATGCCTGGTCGTACACGTAGGTCATCAGATAACCATCGTCCTCGGACGAAGCAGACGCCGACGGTACGAACACCGCCTCACCCGACACCCGTCCCTTGCCCAGTTCGACCGACTGGCGACTACCGCGCTCGCGGTCGTACTTCAAAATCGCTCCGGCGTCGACCTCGCCGAAACCGGCGTTCCCCATCGACATTTCGTAGCCATAGCGATGCTTCTTGCCGATCACGGCATCGTTGACGCGCGGGAACTCGGCCGGACGATCGTCGATTTGTTCCTCCGTCACTTTGCCCGTGGTGGTGTTGATGACCCAACGCCACAACATGGGATTCGGGAAGTCCATGTCGTCATCGCGCCAGATGTGGTCGAATCGGGCGACGTCGAGAACGATCTTGTCGCCGTCTTCGTAGCTGTTCATCGGATGGAACACGTAACACGGATTGATGTCGTACCACTTGACCTGCGAGTCGTTACCGGTACGCGGCATGACTCCGAGACGAGCCGGATACGTGTCGCTCCAATGGATGGGCATCTTGCCCTCGAGCGCCAAGTCGAGATTGAACACCGCCGGAAGATCCATGAAGATCACATGGTTCTCGGTGATGTTGAAGTCGTGCATCATCGTGGGTCCGGTCACGGTGATCGGCTCGACTTGCACAAGTCGACCGTCGGCTGACACGCGCAAGTAGGTGAGGTACGGCTCGAGTGGTGCATACCCGAAGGCCAAGAGTTCCCCTGTTGTCGGACAGATCTTGGGATGAGCTGTGAACGGACCCTTCAGAACCCCACCGAAGTCGGTTGAGCCCACCGTGTTGAGTTCACCGTCGAGAACGTACGGGAAGTGTCCCTCTTCAAGAGCGAGGATTTTTCCGGCATGACCGACGATGTGCGTGTTCGCCTTCGAGCAGGTCATGTCGAGGGTGACGCTCGGGTCGAGGATGTCGATCGACGGATCGGCGATGAAGGGTGTTTGCACGTACCGATTGCGGTACCACTGCGCCTTGCCATCGCGAAGGCGAACACCGTGGATCATGCCGTCGCCGAAGAACGGGTGGGCACTCATTCCCGTAAGCGGGTTGGCGCCGTTACGGAGATAGCGCCCGTCGAGCTCGGGTGGAACGGTTCCGATCACCTTCAGATCGGTGAGCGTCACTTCCTCGGTGACGGGACGACCGTTACCTTGCAGGTGGGCCGGAACTTCTTCGGTCATCGACATGATGGACTCCTCTCGACGTTGTCGTATTGGGCTACTGAATGACTTCTGGTGAACGCGCCCACATGAGCGTGGCGTCGAACGAGAGCGCATAGTCGGGGATGAACTCCATGATCACCCGTCCAGGTGAATCGAGAAACTTCCGAAACGCCTCGGCGGCATCGGGGTTGTCAGCTCGGAGACGATGTGCGAACTCGGGATAGAACCAGTCCTTCGTCTCACGATCGTCGTGGATGAAGCAGTCGCCCTTGTAGGTCACCGTCTTGCCACCACCCAGTTTCGATCCGGTGCTGTTGATACAGATCGCTGAACGAGGATTTCGACGAAGAGCCGGAATTCGCTTACGTGTTTCGGCAGCGGTGAGCCAAATCTTTCCGTCCTTGGGCAGATACGACATCACGACACCGAACGGTTCGCCCTTGCTGTTGGCCCACATGAAGACGCACTCACCCAGCGAATCGACGAGCTTCTTCTCGAGTTCTGGCGTGAGTGCACACTCGGTCAGATCCTCGTAGTTGTCATGAGACGCCATGACCCCTCCCCCTTTTGTGACGACAGTAACACCCCGTTCAGGGCCTTATCTACCCCTCGTAAATTACTCCGACGATCGCTCCCCGACCAGACCCCACCACAGAAGTTCGGACATGTGCGTGGCGACTGATTCGGGGTCGGGAGACGTGTCGTCGATGACCCACAAGGACGCCATCTGCAACATCCCCACCATTGCATACGCCCATGATTCGGCCACCGCAGCATCGCGGCCCACACCGATCCGCCAGAGTTCGAGAGCCCGAGCCAGTGGCGTGGCCGAGCGCTCGGCCAATGAGAGTCGGGACAGCGCCGTTTGCTCGGTGGATCCGCTCGTGACGTAGAGGAACAACTCCCGATGCTCGAGCACCGTCGAAAGGTTGGCGGCGATGAACCCACCGAGACTTTCGCGAGTGAACGAGCGCCCGGCCAAAGATTCTCGAGCGGCCGCGATCATGCGCGAGGCCAACCGATCCGCCAGAGCATTGGCCAGTTCGGCTCGAGATCCCACACGCGCATAGACGATGGGTTTCGTGATTCCCGCTTCGATCGCGACCGAATCGATCGATGCACTGGCTCCATCTCGTCGGATGACTCGCTCCGCGGCGTCCAAGATGGCCTCGGGTCCGATGTCGAGCTGGCCACCACGTGGACGACCCGGGCCCCGAGTCTCGGTCGACATGCGGTCACTCTGCTTCACGACACACCCTTCATTTCGACCCATTTCTTACTCATGGTAACTTTTCGCCGGGAGGGGGACAAGATGGATACATCTGTCATGAACATGTTCGACCTGTCGAACGACGTGGCGATCGTGACCGGGGCCGGGCGTGGCATCGGCGAGGGCATTGCCACCACACTGGCCCGTGCCGGTGCCGCTGTGGTGTGCGCCGCACGACGTTCCGAGGAAGTCGAGCGCGTCGCCGGCGACATTCGAGCCGCCGGAGGGCGGGCCATCGCCGTGCCGACCGACGTCACCGACGACGATGCCGTACAGCGTCTGGTCGATCGCGCGATCTCGGAATTCGGCTCGTTCGACATCCTCGTCAACAACGCCGGTGGATCACCGATTCAGACTCCGCTTGTGAAACTTCCTCGTGAGGAGTGGGACGCCACGATGCGACTCAATCTGACGTCGATCTGGGTGTGCACCAACATCGCAGCGAACCACATGCGTGATGGTGGGCGCATCGTGAACATTTCGTCGAAAGCCGCCGTGCAGACGGTGATGGGAAGTGGTCACTACGCCGCGGCCAAAGCCGCCGTGAACTCGCTCACCACCACGTACGCAAAAGAACTCGGACCTCGAATTCGTGTGAACTGCATCATGCCCGGTGCGGTTCCCACCGAGATCATGATGAAGGCGATGCGTTTGAAAGACGACGACCTTCCGAAGTTGGAGAAAGTCCTGCGTCTTCCCATGGCCCGACTCGGAACACCTGATGATCTCGGCCTTGCAACGTTGTTCCTGGTATCACCGGCTTCCAGCTGGGTCACCGGTCAGATCATCGGCATCGACGGAGGATTGTGATGAGTCGTAACAACCCACAAATCGTTCTACGACGTCGCCCGAGTGGTCGTCCGGTCGCCGACGACTTCGAATTCGTCGTCAACCAAGTTCCTGAACTCGAGGACGGTCAAGTGTGCGTCGAGGTCGGTCATCTCGGCATCGACGCGTTCATTCGCACGACACTCGAAGAGGAGAGTTTCCATCAAGGTGCTCAGATCGGCGGCGTGATCCCAGCACTCGGCGTGGGCCGAGTCGTGGAGTCACGTTTCGACGGTCTCGAGCCAGGTGATCACGTCTTTGGGCCGCTGTGCTCGCAGACTTACGCCGTCATGCCCGGCGCCATGTTGCGCAAGATCGACGTCTCACGCGTCTCTCCCACCGCATGGCTCGGGGCCCTCGGCCTCACGACCGGCCTTACGGCCTACGTCGGAATGACCAGAGTGGCGAAGGTGAAAACAGACGACGTGGTCGTGGTGTCGGCGGCTGCTGGGGCCGTTGGGTCGATGGCCGGACAGATCGCCCGCCTTCTCGGAGCCTCCAAAGTGATCGGTATCGCGGGCGGCCCGACCAAGTGTGAGTTCCTGGTGAAAGAACTCGGATATCACGCGGCAATCGACTACCGCAACGACGACGTCGAGTCGCGGCTGCGCGAACTGGCTCCACAGGGGATCGATGTCTTTTTCGACAACGTGGGCGGAGACGTCCTCGACGCGGTTCTACTCAACATCAAAGAAGGCACACGAGTCGTCATCTGCGGAGCGATTTCGCAGTACGACGACATGTCCAACGTTCGTGGACCACGCAACTATCTGAAACTCGCCGAGCGCCACGCCGTGATGGCGGGATTCGCCGTTTTCCACTTCACCGACGCCTACGACGAGGGAGAAGCTCGACTTGCCGACTGGTTCGTCGACGGTTCACTCGTCATGCCTGAACACGTGGAAGTCGGCGTCGAGCGATTCCCGGCCGCTCTCGACATCCTCATGTCGGGCGGACACACCGGCAAGCTGCTGGTGAAGGTGTCGTCCGACTGACGAATCCCTCTACTCGCCGGCTGACACGGTGATCTTCGACGGTGCCTTGGAAAAGGTCATCACACCGTCGTCGACTGGCTGCTTGCCGATGATCTTCTTCTCGAGTTCGTAGCGCTGTGGGTTGGTCCACGGTTCACGATCGCCCTGTTTGGGCATCTTGTCCATGACACGTTGCATGTAACCAGCCGAGAAGTTTTCGATCCAGGGCCGTGGTGTCATGGTTCGATCTTCGGCTCGGAGTCGAGGAGTGGCCTGAACGGTGAGTGTTGCCCTCATGTGATTGAGCAGTTTGCAGACGTAAGTGCTCACGAGATCGGCCCGCAAGGTCCACGAAGCATTGATGTACCCGAAAGTCGACACCAGATTCGGAACATCGGAGTACGCCATACCGCGATACGTCCAGGTGTCGGCGAAGTCGATCGTGCGCCCGTCGACCTCGATCTCGACTTCGCCGAGCGTCACCAGATTGAGTCCGGTTGCCGTGACGATGATGTCGGCGGCGATCTCGTCTCCAGACTGGAGTCGAATGCCGCTCTCGGTGAAGGTGTCGATGTGATCGGTGACGACACTCGCCTTCCCTGAGTTGATGGCCGCGAACAAGTCACCGTTCGGAATGAGGCACAAACGCTGATCCCACGGGTTGTACGTCGGGGTGAAGTGAGTATCGACGTCGAAATCGGGGCCAAGACCCTTGCGAACCCCACCCAAGATCTTCGCTTTGATCTTGTCGGGCTGGGTGCGAGTTCGGTTGTAGAAGAAACTGCCGAGCAGGGTGTTCTTCTTGCGGACAACTGAGTACGCGACTCGATCGGGCAGGATCTTGCGAAGAAAGTCGTTGATCGGGTCGTGATCGGGACGCGAGACCACGTAGGTGGGCGATCGCTGGAGCATCGTGATGTGCTCGGCCTTGTCGGCCATGGCCGGAACGATGGTCACGGCCGTTGCACCCGAGCCGATGACGACGACCTTCTTCCCGCTGTAGTCGAGGTCTTCGGGCCACTCCTGCGGATGCACGATCGTGCCCTGGAACTTCTCGCGTCCTTCGAAGTGAGGTGTGAATCCTTCTTTGTACGAGTAGTAGCCAGCGCACATGTGGATGAAGTTGCAGGTGATGTCCTCGTACTCACCGGTATCGGCTCGTTGGGTGGTGAGTGTCCAAGTGGACGTCTCGGTCGACCACTCGGCCTTCTTCACCAAGGTGTCGAAACGAATGTTTCGATCGATGCCGTACTCGCTCACCGTCTCGCGCAAGTACTTCATGATCGACGGGGCGTCAGCGATGGCCTTGGCCTCGGTCCAGGGTTTGAAGCTGAAACCGAGAGTGTGCATGTCGCTGTCGGAACGAATTCCCGGATAGCGGAAGAGATCCCAGGTGCCTCCGATGTCGGATCGACCCTCCACGATCAGATAACTGCGATCGGGACACATCGTCTGCAAGTGATACGCCGAACCGATACCGGAAATACCGGCTCCTACGATCACTACGTCAACATGAGTCGTCATATTGCCTCCTGTCCCCACACAGGACGCTAGTAGGTGGATCGACCATGACCTCTGTGCTCACGACCTCTATGTTGAGGGAATGGCTCGTTCTGCCGATCAACCCGGTCGTACCGATCTCTCCGGAAAAGTCTTCGTCGTGACTGGTGGCAATTCAGGTATCGGTCTCGGTATCGCCGAAGGAATAGCTGCCGTCGGGGGTTCGGTTGCCATCTGGGGTCGACGTTCCGACAAGAACGACGAGGCCGTGGATCGTCTGCGCTCACTCGGTGTCGAAGCACGGGGTTACGTCTGTGATGTCGGTTCGGAAGAGCAAGTGATCGACAGTATGAATCGCACTGTCACCGACTTCGGTCGACTCGACGGGTGTTTCGCGAACGCCGGACGACCAGGCAACGGAGTCCCATTTCTCGATCTGACCCTCGATCAGTGGCGTGCCGTCATGAAGATCAACCTTGACGGAGTGTTTCTCACAATTCGCGAAGCGGCGCGGCGCCTGGTCGAGCAAGGTGAAGGCGGAAGCCTCGTTCTCGTCTCCTCGACGTCGGCTATTCACGGCGCAGCTGGTAACGAGGCCTACGGGACCTCGAAGACGGCCCTCAACGGTCTGATGAGGGCACTCGCAGTCGGGCTCGCACGTCACAGGATCAGGGTCAATTCGTTGATACCGGGATGGACCATCACCGAAATGGCCGGACCGGCTTACGCCAACGATCTCTTCCGCGACACCACGACGAAACGTACGCCGGTACGTCGATGGGCCGAGTGGTCGGAATTCCGCGAGGTCGGAGCGTTTCTCGCCGACCCGTCGATCACGTATCACAGCGGCCAAGAGGTCGTGGTCGACGGTGGCTACACCGTTTTCTGAGCGTCGACCACGTTGTATTGTTCGCAATACGGTCCGGTTCGATCATCGGGGGGTGACGCGCCTTGGAAATCACGTCTCGAACAATTCGGGTCCTCTTGTGCGACGACCACGATCTCTTCGCGCAGACTTTGGCCTTCACACTCGGCGCCGAAGAGGACATCGACGTGACTGCTACCGCATCCTCTGTCGAAGGTGCAATTGCTCAGTTCTCCGAAGACCACGACGTCGCCCTCGTCGACGTGCGACTCGGTGACGCCAACGGGCTGCAGCTCGTCGAGTGGATCTCGTCCAATCGTCCCAATTGCCACGTCATCGTCCTCACTGCATTCGAATCCGACGATTCGTTCGTCGCCTCGCACGAACACGGCGCGAGTGCGTACCTCATCAAGAGCACGTCGTGTGATCACCTGATCTCGGTCATTCGCGATGTGGCAAACGGACGGCGCTTCATCTCCGATGTGAACGTGGCACCCGCGAAGGCTCGGCTCGCTCAGAAACGGACCCGACGACTCGAAAGTCTCAGTGACTCGGATCAACGTCTGGTGTCGCTGATCTCCCAGGGACTTCCCGACCGACAGATTGCTGCCGAGATGCACCTCAGTCTTCAGACGATTCGAAATCGCGTCTCCCGACTCCTGCACACCTTCGAGGTTGCCAACCGAACTCAATTGGCGCTGATTTTCACTCAAGCTCCCGATGAATGAGGTTTTGTCGTACGAGGCCTTGAGGTCGATCGTCGATGCGATGCCCGGCAGTGTGGCCGTGCATGCGCCGGTTTTCGACGAGCACGATCTCATCATCGACGCCCGTTTGCGCTGGTGGAACTCCAGTTACGGCACATTGCACAACAAATCTTCGATCGTCGACCAATCGATGCGGGCCGTCTACTTCGAGCCCGATAACGCCCTCGACTACGTCCGCCAGGCGTGGGAAAGCGGTTCGGCCCATCAATACTTCTCGATCGAGGGTGACGTTCTAGCTCGCTATGAGATGTTCGACGAACCCATCACTCTGTCGGTCGACTGGATTCGACTCGGCTCACATGTCGTCGAGATCGGTGAGAACCTGACCTTGCTCACTGATATCCAACGCCAATTGGCCTCGTCCGATCTCGAACTTCTGGAAGCCTGGCGGACTCAGCAGATCACGGAGGCCAAGCAACGAGTGGCTCGCGACATGCACGACTCTGTCATGCAACGGCTCCTGGCCGTCGGGATGGGTGTACGTCAGTCCATCAACACACTCGATCTCTCGCCCAAGAATCGGCGCTATGCCGAAAGTCTGCAGAAGAATCTCGAAGAGGCCATCGCTGAGTTGCGTTTGATAGTTGATGCCCTCGCGTCGAATCCCGAGCCTGTGCGGTCCACCGATTTAGAAATCGGGCTGAACCAAGTCGTGGCATCGTCAGAACCACTTCTCGGCTTTCGGGCGGACTTCTCGTCGTCTCTCACCTGTGATGTATCATCACAGGTGAGAGACGATATTCACGCGGTTGTCCGGGAGTCGCTGGCGAACGTTGCCAAACACGCATCAGCGACCCGCACCTACATACGCGTCGAGTGCAACCTCGGGTACCTGACTGTCAACGTGCTGGATGACGGCGTCGGAATTTCTCCCTCGCCGAAGCCCGGCCACGGTCTTGCCAATCTCAGACATCGAGCTGAAGCCCACGGTGGAACCATGACGATCAAGGCCCGTTCCTCACATCCTGGTACTCGACTCGCCTGGCGTATTCCGTGTTCCGAGGCTTCGGGCGAAGAATGGGCTCGACCTGACGGGAATTCCTGACACAATGCCCACATGTCCGACATGTTGGAGCGAACCGCCCGTTTGATCGACGGAATCGACACTGATCTCGACGTCAGTTTTCTCGGGGCACCGGCGAAATCAGCCGACGTAATTTCCGATGAAATCGCCATCGTCCAAGCGTTCAGCAATGTTGTCTCGTTCTCGACCGACGACG